>Ga0179587_10000479_pt1 | contig 16513 bp, 13 predicted proteins | sample CZODoug2_1_08_16_FD_185932 | JGI IMG/M metagenome (GOLD analysis project Ga0179587, IMG submission 185932) | Vadose zone soil fungal communities from Angelo Coast Range Reserve, California, USA - CZODoug2_1_08_16fungal | ecosystem: Environmental > Terrestrial > Soil > Vadose zone | place: USA...
ATCGGGCGCCGATGAAGCAGTTGTCCTCGATGATGGTGGGACTGGCCTGCAGCGGCTCGAGGACGCCGCCGATGCCGACGCCGCCGGACAGGTGCACGTTCTTGCCGATCTGCGCGCAGGAGCCGACGGTCGCCCAGGTATCGACCATGGTGCCCGAGTCCACATACGCTCCAATATTCACATAGCTGGGCATCAGCACCACGTTGGCCGCGACGTATGCGCCGCGCCGGACCGTGGCCGGCGGCACCACGCGCACGCCGGCCGCCGCGAACCGCGGCTCGTCCCAGCCGCTGTATTTGAGCGGCACCTTGTCGTAGAACGACAGGGCGCCTGCCGACTGCGGAATGTTCGAGGCGATCCGAAAGGACAGCAACACGGCCTTCTTCAGCCACTCATGGACAACCCACGCACCGGCCCGTCGCTCGGCGACCCGCAAGGTTCCCGCGTCGAGCAGTTCGACGACGGTCTCGACCGCGTTGCCCACCTCGGGCGTGGTGGACTGCGGCGTGATTTGCGCCCGCTGTTCATAGGCGGCCTCGATGGTCGCGCGTAGATTGCTGTACAACTTCAGGTCCCCGGAAATTAATTGCGGCGATCGAGCGCGCGCACCAATGCGTCTTGAACTCGCCGGCAGGCCTCGTCGTCCAAGGTCCGATCCTCCGAATCGGTGATGTAGAAGACGTCCTCGGCGCGCTCGCCCACCGTCATGATTTTCGCGCCGTTGATGGAAACATGCTCGGCTTTGAACACCTTCCCGACCTCGGACAAGAGGCCAGGCCGGTCGGCGGCGATCAATTCCAGGATCGTCCGACCGTTGCGGGAGTCCAGGCTGAAATTGACCTGAGTCGGTGTCGAGAACATGCGCACCTGGCGCGGCGCGCGGCGGGTCACGATGAGCGGTGAATCCTCGGGCTGTTTGAGGTTCCGCCATAGGCCGCGCTCGATTTCCTCCAGCCGCTGGGCGTCGGCTATCACCATGCCGTTGTCCTCCAGTACTACGTAGGTCTCCAAACTGAAGCCATCAGCGCTGGTGATCAGGCGCGCGTCGACCACGTTCAGTCCCATCTGATCCAGAACCGCGGTGGTGCGCGCGAAGCTGTGCAGGCGATGGGGCGTATACGTGAGAACGACCGTTCCACCGCGATCGGCGAGCTGCCGAATCGCAACGAACGGCGAGTCGTCGTGCGGGTCGCGGCCCGCGAGCACGCTCGTCTGCCAGGCAATTTCCTCGGGCGTGTAGCGCAGAAAGTACGCCTCGGTCCATTGCGACCACACGGCCGCGATCTGCGCGTCCGGTATATTCGCCATCCTCTCGCGTGCGTGCGCCTGCGTCTCGCGGATCAGCTCGTCCTGATCGACGGGCGTTTCGAGTCCCCGGCGCAGCGCGCGTCTGGTGCGCTCGTAGAATTCCTCGAACAGCCGCGCCTTCCACGCGTTCCAAAGCTTCGGGTTCGTGCCGCGCACATCCGACACGGTCAATACATACAGGTAGTCCAAGTGGGCCTGGTCGCCGACCTGGCGCGCGAACGCATGGATGATGTCCGGATCGCTGATGTCCTTTTTCTGCGAGGTAATGGACAGAATGAGATGATTGCGCACCAGCCACGCGACGAGTCTGGCCTCGTAGCGACCGAGTCCCTGTTCCAGGCAGAATGCCTCGGCGTCGACGGCGCCCAGTTCCGAATGATCGCCGCCGCGGCCCTTGGCGATGTCGTGAAACAGCGCGGCGAGGTAGGCCAGTTCCTGGCGCGGCAGCGACTGCATGATCTGGCTCAACCTGGGAAACTCATCGTTGAACTTCGGGATCGCCAGGCGGCGCAGGTTGCTCACGACGAACAAGGTGTGCGCGTCCACCGTATAGGCATGGAACAGGTCGTACTGCATCCGGCCAACCACCCGGCCGAACGAGGGGATGTAGCGACCCAGCACGCCGTAGAGATTCATGCGCCGCAATTCGTGCGTCACACCCACGGGCGCGCACAGGATCTCCATGAACAGGCGGTGGTGCCGCGGGTTCTGACGGAATTCCTCGTCGATCAGCGAGACGTGCGTCCCGATCAGCCGGATCGTTTCGGCGCGCACGCCGCGCAATTCGGGATGCTGTTGCAGCAGCACGAAGAGTTCCAGCAGGGCCGATGGGTAGCGCGCGAACACCTCGGGATGCGTGACTTCCAGATAGTCGTTGCGGATCTGGAAGCGGGGGTTGATGGGCGCCGGCGGCGCGCTCTGCGTGAGGATCGCCTCCCGGAACAGCTGCAGCAGCATTTCGTTGAGCAAGCTGACGTCCATGACGGTGCGGTAATACTTCTGCATCAACTGCTCGACCGCCAGCGTGAAGCTCGCGTCCTCATAACCGAACAGCTTCGCCAGTTTGATCTGGTAGTCGAACAGCAACCGGTCTTCGCGGCGGCCGGTGAGCACGTGCAGTCCGAAGCGAACCTTCCACAGAAACGACTGGCCCGCCTTCAGTTTGCGCAATTCCTCGCGGGTGAGAAATCCGTGCGCCACCAGTTCATCGAGCGTGTCGGTCCCGAAGTGGCGCTTTGCGACCCAGCCGATGGTCTGAATGTCGCGTAGGCCGCCCGGACTCGATTTGACGTTGGGTTCGAGGTTGTAGGCCGTGTCGAAGTAGCGATGATGCCGCTCGGACTGCTCCTTGCACTTGGCTTCGAAGAAGTCCTCCGACGACCAGAGGCGGTCCTGCGCCAAGGCGCGCCGCATGCCGGCGAACAGCGATTCCGGCCCCGCCAGGAGCCGCGCTTCGAACAGCGTGGTCGCCACGCTGATGTCGGCCAGGCTCTCGCGCTGACAGTCGTCGATGGAGCGCACGCTGTGCCCGACTTCGAGGCCGATGTCCCAGAGAAAGGTCAGAAACCTCTCGATGTCGGGCTGCCAGTCAGCCGAATCGCTTTTCGGCAGCAACACCATGATGTCGATGTCCGAGCTCGGATGCAGCTCGCCGCGCCCGTAGCCGCCCACCGCCACGAGCGCCAGATCGTCCGCGAATTTGCCCGCGTGGCGAATCCAAGCGGCGCGCAGCGCGATGTCGACGAGCCGCGCGCGGTCCCGCACCAGGTCTTCGATGGATTCATCGGCGACGAACCGTTCTTTCAGCAATTCGGTGCCGCGGTCCAGCACCTGACGAAAAATGATGGGCGAGAATTGTCCGTCGTGCAGGGCGTCGCGTGCGGCCGTCAGGTAGTCCCAATCGGCGGGCGGGTCCAGGAAGGTGTTGCGGGCGTTCAAGAGGCCGCCGCGGCGGCGGGAAGCGCGTCGGCCGCGCTTAGCGTGAGCACCTCGAAACCGACGTCTGTCACGAGGATTGTATGCTCCCACTGCGCTGACAGCGATTGGTCTTTGGTGACCACCGTCCAACCGTCGGGCAGCAGCCTGACGTCGCGTCGCCCCGCGTTGATCATGGGCTCGATGGTGAAGGTCATGCCCGTCGTGAGCTCGAGGCCGGTACCCGGCTTGCCATAGTGCAGCACCTGAGGATCCTCGTGATACACCCGGCCGATGCCATGTCCGCAATATTCACGTACCACCGAAAAGTTGTTGCTTTCAGCGTAGGTCTGGATCGCATGGCCGATATCGCCCAGGCGGGCGCCCGGCTTGACCTCGCGGATGCCCCGCCACATGGCTTCGTGACAGGCCTCCGAGAGTCTCCGGGCAAGTATGGGGGCGGCGCCCACGAAGTACATGCGGCTGGTGTCTCCATGAAAGCCGTCGCGAATGACCGTGACATCGATATTGACGATGTCGCCGGACTTCAATTTCTTGTCCCCGGGGATGCCATGGCAGACCACGTGGTTCACGGACGTACAAATGGTCTTCGGAAACCCCCGGTAGTTGAGATTGGCCGGGATCGACTTGAGCTCATCGACTATGAAGTCATGGCAGCGCTTGTCGAGCTCCTCGGTGGTCACCCCCGGCTGGACGAACGGCTCGATCATGTCGAGCACGCTGGCCGCCAATCGGCCCGCGGCCCGCATTTTGTCCTGTTCCGCGGGAGATTTGATGGTCACGTTCATGGCGGCCTTAAGCTTTATTTCCGGTGGGTGTTCATGGTATAAAGCGCGGCTATTTTTAACAACCCCGCACGCGTGTCGTCACAATCGGCCGGGTGCCCGGCGATTCCTTTTGATTATAGGCTTTTTGGGCCATTGCAAGGGTTCGACGGGTTGCCGATTGGGATGCGCGGAGGCTCAACCCGACAAGGAGATTTAACGATGACCAGCGTGTCTATGCGACAGATGCTGGAAGCGGGCGTCCATTTTGGGCATCAAACCCGCTTCTGGAACCCGAAGATGGCTCCGTTCATTTTCGGAGAACGAAACAAGATTCACATCATCAACCTCGAGAAGACCCAGCCTCTGTACGCACAGGCCTCGGCCTTCATCAAGGGCGTTGCCTCGGAAGGCGGCAAGATATTGTTCGTGGGCACCAAGCGGTCGGCCCGCGATGCCGTCCAAAAGGAGGCCGCGCGCTGCAACATGCCCTATGTGAACCAGCGCTGGCTGGGCGGCATGCTCACGAATTTCAAGACCATTCGGCAGTCCATCAAGCGGCTGAACGAACTGGACGAGATGGCGCAGAACGGTTCGCTCGACCGCCGCGGCAAGAAGGAGGCGCAGATGCTGCGCCGTGAGATGGACAAATTGCTGCGCAGCTTGGGCGGTATCCGTGACATGACGGCGCTGCCCGATGCGTTGTTCGTCATCGACGTGGGTCATGAGGAAATCGCGATCCACGAGGCGCGGAAACTGGGCATCCCGGTGGTCGCCGTAGTCGATACCAATTGCTCGCCGGACGGCATCGATTACGTGATTCCCGGCAACGACGACGCCATGCGCGCCATCCTGCTGTACGCCGGTGGTGTCGCCGACTCGGTGCTCGAAGGGAAGGCCTCGCTGCCCGAAGTTCCGGTGGGCGAGGACGAGTTCGTGGAGCTCGACGAGGAGGGTAACCCGAAGAAGCGCAGCGCCGGAAGCGGACGCCGCCCGCCGCAGGCCCCCTCCGCCCGTGGCGGCCGCAAGCCGCCGCCGCGCCGCAAGGTACCGGTCACCGTGATTCCGGGCGTTGCCGCCGCGACTGTTGCCGCTGAGGACGTGGAAATCGACGATGTAGACGTCGTCGATGCCGCTCCGGCCGAGACCCGGCCGGCCAGCGCGCCGCGACGGCGGCCGGTGGGCCGCAGCACGGGAGCACCGAGGCGCGGTTGATGCCGCTCGCCGCTTCGCGACTTTAGATGGGCGCTCGGCGACGTGCGGGTCAATCCCGCGAGCCGCCCTATAACTTGTAGGAACGTGAGGACGACTGCCGGCTACGGCAGTGTTGAACACCATGAACATTACCGCAGATACAGTCAAACAACTCCGCGAGCGAACCGGCGCCGGCATGATGGAGTGCAAGAAGGCGCTGGTCGAGACCAAGGGTGACCTGGACGCCGCCGCCGAACTGATGCGCAAGACCGGACTCGCCAAGGCCGATAAGAAGGCGGCGCGGGTCGCGGCCGAGGGCACCGTCGCGGCCGAGCGCAGCGGCAACAGCGCCGTGCTCGTGGAAGTCAATTGCGAAACGGATTTCGTTGCTCGCAGCGACGAGTTCCAGGCATTCGCGCGGGAACTTGCCAAGACGGCCTTGGCGAACTCTCCGGACACTCTCGCGACGCTGCTGGCGTCGTCGAATGGAGCGGGCAGTTTCGAGGAACAGCGCCGGGCGTTGATCGCCAAGATCGGCGAAAACATTTCGGTGCGTCGATTCGTCAGGGTCAGCGCCCCAGGGGCCCTCGGTACCTACATCCACGGCAGCCGCATCGGCAGCCTGGTCGCCCTCGAGGGCGGGGATGAGGCATTGGCGCGCGATCTGGCCATGCACGTGGCCGCTGTGAACCCGGCGTACATCGACGCGGGTGAGGTGCCTGCGGCGGTGCTCGACAAGGAGCGGGAGATCCTCACCGATCAGACGAAGGGCGAGAAGAAGCCCCCCGACATCATCGCCAAGATGGTCGAGGGCCGTTTGCGCAAATACCTGGCCGAAATTACCCTCATGGGGCAGCCCTTCGTCAAGGATCCCGATACGACGGTGGAGAAGCTGGTGAAGAAAGCCGGCGCCAAAGTCGTGAGGTTCGTCCGCTATGAAGTGGGTGCGGGCATCGAAAAGAAACAGGATGATTTCGTGAGAGACGTCATGGATCAGGTCAAAGCCCAGGAAAAGGAAAAGGACAACGACAAGGGTCCCGACGACAGCGGCTCCAAGAAACATTGAGACTCAACTGCATGCACCCTTGTAAGATGAACTTAGGGACCCCGCGCATGCGGGGTCTTTTGTAGTAGGGTACCGGACCATGACCAAACCTAACGCTTCTGCCAACGCCCCGGCACGCTACCGCAGAATTTTGGTCAAATTGTCCGGAGAGGCGCTGCTGGGGAGCGAAGATTACGGCATCGATCCGAAGATTCTCAAGCGCATTGCGGGCGAAATCCGCGACCTGACGCAGATGGGCGTGCAAGTGGCCGTGGTGCTGGGAGGCGGCAACATCTTCCGCGGCGCCGGTCTTGCGCGCGCCGGCATGGATCGAGTGACCGCGGATCACATGGGAATGCTGGCCACCGTCATCAACGCCCTGGCGATGCAGGATGCGCTGGAGGCCCAAGGCATCTATGCGCGGGTCATGTCGGCGCTGCGCATCAACGAGGTATGCGAGGACTACATCCGGCGCCGGGCAGTGCGCCATCTCGAGAAGGGGCGCGTCGTCATATTCGGCGCCGGCACCGGTAATCCCTTCTTCACCACCGACACCGCGGCGAGCCTGCGCGCCATCGAAATCAATGCCGAGATCCTGCTGAAGGCCACCAAGGTCAACGGCATCTACGATTCCGATCCGAATCTCAATCCCGATGCGAAGCGCTACACGCACCTGACCTTCGACAAGGTGCTGAATGACCGCCTCAACGTGATGGACGCCACGGCCATCGTCATGTGTCGGGAAAATAACTTGCCGCTGCAGGTGTTCAACCTGTTCAATGCCGGCGACCTCATGCGAATCGTTCAGGGCGAGGACGTCGGCACCGTCGTCTCCGCCGGGCCTTAAGGGGTGGGACCATGCTAGACGAATTGAAGAAAGACGCCGCGCTGCGTATGGCGAAGTGCGTGTCCACGTTCAGAGACCAACTGAAGAAGCTGCGCACCGGCAGGGCGCATACCAGCCTGATCGAGCACATCAAGGTCGACTACTACGGCTCGGAGATGCCCTTGAACCAAGTGGCGAACGTGGCGACTGAAGACGCCCGGACTCTCACGGTCACGCCGTGGGAGAAGGCCATGGTCCCGATCATCGAGAAGGCGATTTACAAGTCCGATCTGGGTCTGACTCCGAACACGGCCGGGACGTTGATTCGCATCTCCATGCCGGCGCTCACCGAAGAGCGGCGGCGCGACATCACGAAGGTCGTGCGCTCGGAAGCGGAAGCTGCGCGAGTCTCGGTGCGCAACGTGCGCCGCGAAGTGATGAACGACTTGAAGGAGATGCTCAAGGAAAAGCTCATCGCTCAGGATGAGGACCGCCGCGCGCAGGATGACATTCAGAAGCTGACCGACAAGCACGTGGCGGAAATCGATCAAGCGATGGCGGACAAGGAAAAGGAATTGATGCAGGTCTAGGAGCCTGTCTCCCGGATTCCTATATGCAGAACCCGCATTTCCCGTGAGCACCAGGGCCGAATCGCCGAAGCATGTCGCCATCATCATGGACGGCAACGGTCGCTGGGCGCGTCTGCGCGGCCTGCCGCGCCCGGCCGGCCACCGTGCCAGCGTCAAGGTCGTGCGCAAGGTCGTCGAGGAGTGTGTGCGCCGCAATGTCGGGTACTTGACGCTGTTCGCCTTCAGCAGCGAGAACTGGCGCAGACCTCCCGATGAGGTCGGAATGCTGATGAGTCTTTTTTTGGATGCGCTGGAGCGGGAGGTTGGCGACCTGCACCGCAACGGCGTGCGGCTGCGTTTCATGGGGGATCGGAACCTATTGGGCGCCGCGCTGGCGCGGCGCATGGTCGATGCCGAGGCGCTGACGGCGGCCAATAGCGGTTTGGTGTTGATCGTGGCGCTGGCCTACGGAGGACGCTGGGATCTGACCGAGGCCTGCCGTTCGCTCGCGGCCGACGTGGCCGCGGGCGTGCTGCCCGCCTCCGAGATCAATGAATCGCATGTCGCAGCCCGGCTCGCGTGTGCGGGAGTTCCGGATCCCGATCTCCTGGTCCGCACCGGCGGCGAACAGCGAATCAGCAATTTCATGTTGTGGAATCTCGCGTACACCGAACTCTATTTCTGCGACGTCCTGTGGCCGGAGTTCTCTGCGGCGCATCTCGACGCGGCGTTCAAGTTCTTCGCGAAGCGCGAGCGGCGCTTCGGCAAGACATCCGCGCAACTCGCCGCCGAAGCCGATGCTTAGGATTCGCATCCTGACCGCGTCGGCTCTGGGGGCGGCACTGTTCTTCAGCCTGTTCGCGCTGCCTACCCTGTGGGCCGTGCTGGTTTTTGCGGTGGTTTTCACGATGGGGGCCTGGGAATGGGCGACCTTCGGCGCGTTGCGCGCCCGCGCTTCGAGAATCGCGTACACCGCAGCCATGGCAGCGCTCCTGGCCGCCGCGTGGGCCTGGAGCGCCGACCCTGCGCACCTGCTGATGCTGCTGGAGGCGGCTTGCGTGTGGTGGATTATCGCCCTGTTGTGGCTCAGCGTTGCCCCGGAACTGCATCGGCCGGCGCTGGCTCTTTTCTGCGGCGCACCCGTATTGGTGCCGGCATTCATTGCTCTGGCCCGGGTGCTGGTCGCGGTGCGCGGATTCGCGCGCGGTCCCGAAATGGTGCTGTGGATGCTGCTCTTGGTGTTCGCGGCCGATATCGGCGCATATTTTGCCGGGCGCAGTTTGGGCCGGCATAAATTGGCGCCGCGCGTGAGCCCGGGCAAGAGCTGGGAGGGCGCCGTCGGCGGTTTCGCCGCCGTGGCGCTGGTCGCGCTCATCGGCTGCCTGCATTTCGGACTGCCCGTGGCCGCCGGGGTGATGTTCGGCTGCGCCGTCGGGATCTTCTCCGTCATCGGGGATCTCACCGAGAGCATGTTCAAGCGGGGCGCGGGATTGAAGGACAGCGGCAGCCTGTTGCCGGGGCACGGCGGACTGCTCGACCGGATCGACAGTGTCACCGCCGCCGCACCGCTGTACGCATTGGGCCTATTCGGCTCCGGGGTCATCAAATGAGCACGATCCGCGGCATCGCAATTCTGGGTTCCACCGGCAGCATCGGGCGCAGCACGCTTGCCGTCATCGGCCTGCACCCGGACCGCTTTCGTGTGGCGATGCTGGGGGCCTACGGCAGCTGGCAGACGGTGGTGGAACAGGCGCTGCGCTTCGAACCCGATGTCGCCGTGCTCGTCGACCCGGAGGCCGCTCGCGAGGCGCGCGCGGCCCTCGCGCGTTCCGGATCGAAGACGCGGGTCGAATCCGGCGTCGAGGCACTCAGCGTTGCCGTGACCGGGGACAATGTGCAGGTGGTCATGGCCGCGATCGTCGGCGCGGCGGGACTGCTGCCGACGCTCGCCGCGGTGCGCGCCGCCAAGCGGGTACTGCTCGCCAACAAGGAAGCCCTGGTGATGGCGGGTCAGCTGCTGATGGATGAGGTGCACCGCGCCGGCACCGAAATCATTCCCATCGACAGCGAGCACAACGCGATATTTCAATGCATGCCGGGGGGCTACCTGCCGGGGGATGCGGCGCGCGGCGTGACTCGTGTGATCCTGACCGCTTCGGGCGGCCCGTTTCGCGTCACGGATATGTCGCTGCTGCCGCACGTGACCCCGGACGAGGCGTGCAATCATCCGAAGTGGAAAATGGGCCGCAAGATATCCGTCGACTCGGCGACGCTCATGAACAAGGGGCTCGAAGTCATCGAGGCGACCCTGTTGTTCGGCTTTCCCGAGTCGCAGGTTTCGGTGGTCGTGCATCCTCAAAGCCTGGTGCACTCGTTGGTCGAATACGCCGATGGCTCGCTGCTGGCGCAGCTCGGGGCGCCGGACATGCGCACGCCGATTGCCCAGGCGTTGGCGTGGCCGGAGCGTGTTGTTTCCGGTGTACAATCGCTCGACATGACCATCGTCGGACGGCTCGACTTCGAACCGCCCGATCATGTTCGCTTCCCCAGCCTGGACATCGCGAGAGCGGCGGCGCGTGCCGGGGGCACCGCGCCGGCGGTGCTCAACGCCGCCAACGAGGTTGCGGTGCAGGCGTTTCTTGAGCGGCGCTTGAACTTTACTGGCATTGCGACGGTCATTGACAAGGTGTTGCAGCGCCTCGGTTCGTCCTCCGTCAAGGCTCTGGAGGACGTGTTCGCCGCCGATGCCGCCGCGAGACGCCTGGCGGTTGCGTTGATTGAGCCTAGCGCTGGAGCCTTCGCATGAGAATTATGATTTTCATTGCCGCTTTCTTGGTGGCTATCGGGATATTGGTCGCGGTCCACGAATTCGGCCACTATTGGGTCGCGAAGAAACTCGGATTCAAGGTGTTGCGCTTCAGCATCGGGTTCGGCAAGCCGCTGCTGATGCGGGTCGGGCGGGACGCCGACCGCACCGAGTATTGCGTGGCGGCGATTCCCCTGGGCGGTTACGTGAAGCTGCTCGATGAGCGCGAGGGGGATGTCGCCCCCGATGAGCTGCATCGCTCGTTCACCCGCAGACCCGTCTGGCATCGCATTGCCGTGCTGCTCGCCGGCCCGGCGATGAACCTGATTTTCGCGTCCGTGCTGTACGCGGTATTGGCCATGGTCGGATCGCAGGTGATAAAGCCGGTGGTCGGACAGGTGCGGCTCGACAGTCCCGCCGCCGCGGCGGGATTGCAGCGCGGCGACGAGATCGTGCGGGTCGGCGATCGAAACGTCGGCGATGTCGAGGATCTGCAGATTGCCCTGATCCGCCGCTTTTCCGGCGACGGCCTGGTGCCCCTCACGGTGAGGCGCGCCGGCAGCGAGAAATCCGTCGTCCTGCGCGTGACCGAAGACCGGGTTGCATTGACCGAGCCGGGCAGACTGATGCCGGGTCTCGGCTTCGAACTGGCGACGTGGAGCGCCAAGACGGTGATTCAGGACGCCCCGCCGGACAGCGCCGGCGGCCGGGCCGGCTTGCGCCCGGGCGATCGAATCCTGTCGGTGGACGGACAGCCGGTGGTCAACATGATGGACTTCCAATCCATGGTGTCGAGCGCCCCGGGCCGCGATATTTCGATCGAAGTGGAGCGCGGCGGGTCGCGATTGCGTATCGTAGCGGCCGTGGCGCGGATCATGGAGCAGGGGCGGCCCATCGGGCGGCTCGGCGTCATGCTCGCAGAGGGCACCCGGGTGTGGCCGCCGGGACTGCTTGCGACGCGCCGCTCCGGGCCCGTAGATGCGTTTGTTCTGGGCGCCGCGAAGACCTGGGACATGTCCTCGCTAACGGTGCAGATGCTCTGGCGGATCGTCACCGGACAGGTCTCGGCGAAGAACATCAGCGGGCCGATCAGCATCGCAGAGTTCGCCGGCATTAGCGCGTATCTCGGGCTGACGGCTTTCATCTCCTTTCTTGCCATCATCAGCGTGAGCCTGGGGGTGCTCAATCTGATGCCGGTGCCGCTGTTGGACGGCGGACAGATCGTCTATCAGCTGGTCGAAGCGGTGAAGGGCAGCCCGCTGTCGGAGCGTGCGCAGAATTTCGGTCAGCAGGTCGGGATCGCCCTGCTGGTCGTGTTGATGAGCCTCGCGTTTTATAACGATATATCAAGACATTTGAATTAACGGGAAATCATGATTCATCGAGATTGCAGTCGGTCGTTGTCGCGTGCGGCTTGAATTAAGGTTGTTCGGCTTGGTGGCTCTCGCCATCCAGCCGCTGGGGAGTTCCGTCCAGGCGCAAGCGCAGGCTTCGCAGGAATCCTTTACCGTCGGCGACATTCGTGTGGAGGGGCTGCAGCGAATCTCGGAAGGCACGGTGTTCAATTATCTGCCGGTGAACATCGGCGATCACCTGGACGGGCAGCGGATCGGCGAGGCCATGCGTGCGCTCTATGCCACGGGATTTTTCCGCGATGTGGAATTGCGCCGCGACGGCAACACGCTGCTGGTCGTCGTCATCGAACGTCCCTCGATCGCCAAGTTCGAGCTCAAGGGCAACAAGGACATCAAGACCGAGGATCTGCAGAAGAGTCTGCGAAACGTCGGCTTGGCAACCGGAAAGACCTTCGACCGGTCGGTGCTCGACGAAGTGAAGCAATACCTCACCGATCAGTATTTCAGCCGCGGCAAGTATGCGGTGCGCGTCGATACCAAGATCACGGATCTGCCGGGCAACAAGGTCGATGTGATCGTCGACATCAAGGAAGGCAAGCGCGCGAAGATCGAACAGATCAACCTGGTCGGCAACACCAAGTTCAAGGAAAAGGACATCCTCGACAGCTTCGAATTGAAGACCCCGAATTGGCTGTCCTGGTACAAGCAGGACGACCGATATTCGCGCGAGTCCCTGACCGGGGACTTGGAAAAGCTCCGTTCCTATTACATGGATCGCGGCTACGCGAACTTTCAGATCGAGTCGACGCAGGTGGCCATAGCGCCTGAAAAAGACGACATGTACATCACGGTGAACGTCACCGAGGGCGATGTTTTCAAGGTGTCCGAAATCAAGCTCGCCGGCACCATGGTCGTTCCGGAATATCAGCTGCGCGCGCTGTTGCTCATCAAGCCCGGCGACATCTTCTCGCGCAAGGCCGTCACGAGTTCGCAGGAACTGATGAGCTACCGGCTCGGAGCCGACGGCTATGCGTTCGCCAAGATCGACCCGGTGCCGACGCCCGACAACGACAAGAAAACCGTGTCCCTCACGTTCTTCATCGAACCGGGCAACCGCGTCTACGTGCGGCACATCAACTTCAACAACGTCAGCGCGATCAACGATGAAACCCTGCGTCGCGAGATGCGTCAGCTCGAAGGCGGGTGGCTGTCCAATTCAGCGATCGAGCGCTCAAAGGAGCGTCTGCAGCGTCTGCCTTATGTCGAGAAGGTGGAATTCGAAACCAAGCCGGTTCCCGGCAGCGCGGATCTGGTGGACGTCGATTACAACATCAAGGAAGGGCTGCCGGGACAGTTCGGCGGCGGCATCGGCTATTCCCAATCGCAGGGCATCAGCCTGAACGGCAACATCGTTCACAGCAACTTTATGGGTACGGGCGATCGTATCGCGCTGGAAGTCAGCGCCGGTAAGTACAACAAGAATTACCTCTTCTCGCATACCGATCCATATACGACAATCGATGGAGTGTCCCGCACCTCGTCTTTGTCGTATCGCCAAAGCACGCAATTCGTTTCCGCCTCGTCGCAGCTTTCGAGCGAGCAAATCTCGGCTGCAATGCGCTGGGCATATCCCATTTCGGAGTATCAAAGCTTGCAGGTCGGCGTGTCCGCCAACGAATCTAGCATGCTCACCACGCTGGGCTACAGCTCGTTGCAGGCAGTCGACTGGGTGAGATCGAACGGCAATACGTATTCGTCCCGCGACTTCGAGCCGACCGCACAGTACTATTTTTACGGCACGAGGTTCAACACCTACGAAGCGTCCGCCGGCTGGTCCATCGATACGCGCAATCGAGCGCTGTTCGCGGACCGCGGCATGCACACCGCTTTGTCGGGACGCATTACGCTGCCGGGCAGCGACGTTGGGTATTACACACTGAACTATGAATTCATCCAGTACGTGCCCCTATGGTGGAAGCATTTGTTGTCCCTTCACGCTGCGGTTGACTACGGCTCGCCGCTCGGCAATACCACCGCGCTGCCGCCCTACCTCAACTATTTCGGCGGTGGCGCCGACAGCGTTCGCGGTTTTCGCGAGAGCCGCCTGGGGCCCAAGGACAACATCAATGGCGGCAATCCGTACGGCGGTAATTTTCGCATCGTCGGTAACGCCGAGTTCATATTTCCAGTGCCTGATAAATGGAGGAGTGCCGCTCGCGTAAGCTGGTTCTACGACGTAGGAAATGTTTTTCAGACGGGAACTAAAGAGCGGTTCAAGGGGGTCGACGACTACTCGCCTGTCACTTACCATTTCGAGAGTTTGAGCGACCTGAAGCGATCGACCGGCATCGCAGTACAGTGGATGGCTCCGCTCGGGTTGTTTCGCTTCTCATTCGGGATACCGCTGAACGCGCGCCGAGGTGATTCCGTGAACTTTCCCGATGAAACAGAGCGCTTTCAGTTCTCCATTGGTCAGGCATTTTGACCGGCGGTTCGCGGCCATTGTGTTTCTTAGTCTCGCAATGCTCGGCAAATGATGTGTTTTAGGCATTGCGACCGTGGCCGCAGTCACTCACGAACGGGCACGTCGACTATCGGTTATCGCGGTCGTCGTTGCGCTTCACATCGCTGTCTGCTGGATGCTCCTCGAGGCAACGCGGCCGCTCACGATCCGGACGGCATCCGCCAGGCTGGAACTCGCATACCTCACTCTCGACATGCCGGAAAGCGCGGCAAGAACGCCCGCGTCGGCACGCCCATCGCAACCCCCCGTGCGGCAAGGTGCGGCTATCCCTGCCTTGAATCGACGACGGCCTCTAAGTCAGCCAAGCGCGGCGGCCCCCGGCGAGGAAGACAATGCGATTCACCCGCCAATCGATTGGGCGAATGAGCTGAATCGCACAGCCAAGGAGCCAGCATCCGGCGAGTCGGCGCCGAAGCCGCGAGAATTCGGCGCCCCGCACGTTGCGCCCACGCCGCCTGTAAAGCCACCTGAATTTGGGTGGTCGCACTCGCGAACCAATCGCGTGGAAAGGGGTCCGGGCAGCGTGGGCATTCATTTGGGCGATCACTGTGTCATCGCGCTGTCGCCGCTACCATCCGTGGTATGTAGTCCCGGTAAAAAGGAAGTGAACGGGGACTTATTCAAGCATATGCGCGATCCGCGGCAGCCCGGCGATTGGAAGGATCCACCGTAACACGGTCTGCCCGGGCCATGCGCCGCTGCGTCACCGGCTGCCCGGTAGTCCGCAGCGGCGGCTTTCCTATCGGTTGACGCGCAACGCGCCAACCGGCGAGGCGGCGGTTCCAAACATGAACAGGTCGTACACCCCGCTGCCGTTCAAGGTCGCCGTCGTATTTGTGAATAGAGTCGTCGAGGTGGTCGCATCGACGGTGTCTATCTCGGTGTTGGTACCCGCTGTGACCTCGGTGGAAGGGGAAGCATTGCCCAGTGTAATCGCGCTGGCTACAGGGGTGTAATTCACGTTCAGCGTGAGCGGGTCGCCGAGCGCCGTCATGGCATTGACGAGCTTGATTTTGGCGTACGTGGAGGTGGACGGAAAGCGGTTGTCGTCGGTGACTAGCGTCGTGGTCGTTCCGGAGACACTGGGACCGTTCAATACCAGGACGGTGTAGTCTTCGCCGGCCGTAAGCGTCTGGCTACTTGCCGGCAGGGTAGTGCCGTTGAGAGTCAAATCCAGTGTCTGGGTGCCCGCTGTGACCAAGGTATATTGCGACACCGTGTTGGCGGCTGCAGAGCCCAGCAAGTTCGTACCGCCCAAGTTTGCGGTGAGATTCGACCCCGACGGGATGCCGGCGGCTGCGCGTACCCGCGCATACGGATTGGTCACGACAGTCTGGGTACCTTGATGAGGAAGGACCGCTGCGTTCACGAGTACTCCGCCACCGGTACCGGTGACAACGATCGACAATATTTCTTGGCTGCTGAAAGTTATCCCCGTCACACTATCCAGGCGTATGTCGGTCTGACTGCCTGCGGCCGTGACCCGAATACGATAGGTGCCGCTGTTGACCGTGACGAAGCCTGCACTGGCGATGGTCCCTGCGGCTACGGCGGAAAACGTGGGCGATGAGTTAGTTATGGCCACCGACGGGTCCGTGAGATATACATCCACGCTTCCCGCGTCCAGCGCCGCATCGAGCAGTTGCACCTTGGTGTAGGAGGCGGAGGGTTGATCCTGGTCCTCGAGGATCTCCAATGTTCCGAACTTACCGGAATTACCATAGGCGACGTAAGTCCTATGGGTATTTTTGGCGAGGTTCTCGTTGACCGACTTCAGTGAACTCTGCACGTTGTTGCTCGTGAACTCGACCGTGTAGCTGGCGGCACCCACGCTTAGGTAGTTGCCCAATGTGCCGTGGGCGGCGGCGGTGATTTCGCGAGTGTTCGTGGTGCCGTTGTTGAGATACAGGTCCAGAGAAGTGTAGTCGATACTGGTGTTCAGAACGCGTATCTGAGCATTGCCACCGGAGCTGCTGCATCCTTCCAAAAAAATGCCCGCGAGCAATAGCGCAACCGCGTGGCGAGTAGAAATTGACACAGGAAATGTTCTCCCTTGGATTGAAAAAAAAACGCTGAGGCCTTTCAGCAGGTGTCCGCCCGCCGTTCTGCCGGTCGAGATCTTGGACAGTGGGACGAGACACTTATCCAAGAAATTTACAAAAATTTACCCCTCTTTCCTTGGGGATC
>Ga0179587_10000480_pt1 | contig 16512 bp, 10 predicted proteins | sample CZODoug2_1_08_16_FD_185932 | JGI IMG/M metagenome (GOLD analysis project Ga0179587, IMG submission 185932) | Vadose zone soil fungal communities from Angelo Coast Range Reserve, California, USA - CZODoug2_1_08_16fungal | ecosystem: Environmental > Terrestrial > Soil > Vadose zone | place: USA...
CAGAGTTTTGGCGAATCACTGGTCAACCGGGTTAGTCGCGTCCCCACGGTTAGCTTGGATTCGTTCACAGTAAAGTTGAAAAAGTTGGCAACTCTCCGGCCATTCCTGGCCCCGGATCGATCTCATCGGCAACCCCGTGCTTGACCTGATCGCAGTTTCACGGCTAATCGTTCTTGGCGTAGTGCTCCGCGAAGGCTCCCAGGAACTGACTCTGAAGTGCTGGGGTGTGCTCGGCGAGCACACGGTGAACACGCCAGGGACAATGTTTCTAAGCTTGGAGTCCAGGGCGTTAGCTTAGTTAACCCGGCTGCAAAGCGAAACTCCCCCTCTATCCACGCGCAATCTTTAATACACATAAATGAAGCTTCTAACTGCGCAAGTGGATCCGGGCGTTAATGCTATGAAGCCTATCGCACGGCCACTTGGACTCGGGAGTGCAAAGCATTCTTTTCCTCAGGGCCTTTTTTGCGTGCGGAAGGAGCTGATGGACTTCCGCACGCTCTGATTTCGCCTGTGAAAGTCCAGAGATATATGGCCGCGTAAGCTCGCCAGGGGCGCCAAGCCTGCGAGCGTTGCTCAAATTCACTCGAACTCCCCAGCGCAAGCACGCGCGCAAGATCGCGGTCCGCGGATGGAAACGCGTCGGGCTCCCGAAGGGCGCGCATGACCACCCATTGTGCTGTCGATTCTCCAATTCCAGGAACTTCCGAGAGCCGCGTGAGAAACGCATCGGAGTCCGCCACTCTTTCAAAGCTGATAAATCCATTGCGAACGGCACGCGCGAGAGCCCGAATGGCAGCCGCTTGCGGTCGCGTCAAGCCAATGCTTTCCAGACCGGCATTGGCTAAAGCTTCGGGTGTGGGAAAAAGATGAGTAAGGCCATTGGCGGGAGAGAATGGCTGCCCGAAAGCTCTGACCATCCGGCCGGCAAGTGCGTTGGCTCTCTCGGTGCCTATCCGCTGTCCTAAGATGGCTCGCGTGGCGAGCTCGAAGCCGTTCCAGCAACCCGGAACTCGCAGTCCCGGATGGGAGCTGATATGCGCAGCCAAAGCTGGGTCAGCTCCCAAGGTTCGTGCAATCGTCGGCCAGTCCGCGTCCAGATCGAGCATTGCACGAATACGCTCGATAATAAAGAAGAGAGAACGCGGCTCGCCAATCTGAACCTGTATGCGGAGTGCGTTACGACTCGCGTCCAGTGAGACCTCGAAATATCCGCGATTTTCATTCAGAGAGATCGCGCGACGAAAGTACTCGCCTTCGGCCACTTCTACCCCAGGCGTGGCGTAGACCGCGAAGAATTCCAACATCCGTTTCCAATCGTAGGGTGGGCGAAAGTTCAGCTGAAAAAGATACTGATTTTCGGGCTGGCGGAACATTTTTTGAGCCAGGCCGCGGATTTGAGTCGGCGTCCGATGATAGACGTTGCGGATGGTGGCGTTGAACCGGCGCACTGAACCGAAGCCCGCGGCGAAAGCGATCTGCGTCATGGGCAAGGTGGTCTCGTCGATAAGCTTCTTGGCAAAGTGCAAACGGCGCGTCTGCGCAACGGCACTGGGCGTGGCTCCCAGGTGACGCAGAAAGAGACGACGAAGATGGCGCGCGCCCATTCCAAGTTGTTCCGCCAGGCTGTCCACACCACCGTCTTCCAAACCTGTCTCGCTGATTAGCCGCAAGGCTCGCGAAATAGTGTTTTGCGTGCCAGCCCAAGCGGGAGTTCCAGGAGAGCATTCCGGGCGGCAACGCAAGCACGGCCGAAAACCAGCTTCTGCTGCGGCAGCGGCGCTCGGGAAATATCGGACATTGCTCTCTTTTGACGTGCGCGCGCGGCAAATCGGACGGCAATAAATTTTCGTGGTTAGCACTCCGATAAAAAACTTGCCATCAAAGCGCGCATCACGCGCCAGTCTCGCTCGCGAATACACCCCCGAGTCCAGATTCATCGTTCCCGTCTTTCGCCGATAAGCGTAATGGATTGCCGCGCGATTACTAGACGTTTTCGGACCTAGATTGTACGCGCCATCGCCGGCCCGCAAAATCCTGATTTTCTCCATACCGACCAATAAACACTTGAGTTTTTTGAGTTAGGCGAAAGATCCCATGTGTCCCGCCCCCGATAATCACGTCCGCAAACGTCCAACCTTATTTTTCCCATCATTCTATTCTGGCGCGGGCTCAAGGGGGGTCTCCGCGCGGGATACGGTTTGTTCTCTCTTGGCTGAACCCCGCATCAGCCACGGTGCAGTGGAGGGACGCAGGCCGAGATCCCTCGGCGCAAAACAACACGAAGATGGAGGGAACATGAGGTTCAAGATATCGATGTGCTTGGCAGGGATAACTCTCCTTGTGGCGTTCGCGATTGCACCGGTTCAGGTCACTTCGCAATCTTCGCAAGTTATGTACAAAATAATTCCACTGCCTACGCTTGGTGGAGTGAGTGGCGCAGGGAACGGCATCAATGATCGCGGTTGGATTACAGGGGCTGCCGACCAGGCGGGGGATACTGTTTCCCATGCCGCTGCTTGGGTGGGATCGCAGCTAATGGATTTGGGGGCCCTCGGCGGGCAGACCTTCAACAGTGCCGTGGCTTGGCCGAACAAGGCCAACAATGGTGTGATCGTAGGAATCTCAGACACGGATAAAGACCAGATCCCCAACGACAACTTTTCTTGCTACCCTTTCTACGCCTCAAGCAGCCCCACCGGAAAAGTATGTAATGGCTTTCGATGGGCCAACGGCGCTATGACCGCGCTTCCGCCGTTTCCTGGCGGGCTCAACAGCTATGCCACGGCGTTGAACAACCGTGGCCAAATCGTTGGTTGGGCGGAGAACGGCGTCGTAGACCCGACGTGCAACACCGCTCTCCAGACCCTGCAGTTCCGAGCGGTCATCTGGGAACCGGATGGGACAATGAAGGAACTGCCGCCGCTTCCCGGCGATTCCACCAGCGCCGCCACGTCGATCAATGACCTGGGTCAAGTCGTCGGCATCTCCGGGGCCTGTGGAATCGCGGTCGGAAGTGTCAGTGCCGCCCATTCTGTTCTCTGGCAAAACGGCGTTCCTTCCGAAATCCCCAACCTCGGAGGGCATACGTGGAACACCCCCACGGCGATCAACAATCAAGGAACCGTGGTGGGTTTCTCGCTGCCGGCCGGACAGGACGGTACACGAAACTTCGAAGCCTTCCTTTGGACCCAGGCGGGCGGCTTAGTCCGATTGGGCAAGCTACCGGGTGACATACGCGCCGAGGCCCTGGGCGTAAATGAGAATAACCAAGTGGTTGGCCTATCGCGCGGCGGACCACACGTGTTCCGGGCGTTCATTTGGCAGAACGGGGTCATGACCGACCTCAATTGCCTGACCGTGCCGGGCTCCCCATTCCTGCTATTTGCCAACGACATCAACGATCATGGCGAAATCAGCGGGGAGTTATTTGACCCCATCGCGCTCTTTGGGCCGCCTTTCCGCGGAATACCGGTCCTCAACGGAACTGGATCGACCTGCCCGGCTGCCACCAATGCAACCCAGACAGTGACTTTTCCGGACAGCGTGCGCAAACGCGCTAAGAAGCTGGTCGGCGATCCACTTGGTGATGACTGACGAAAACTGAATCATCGGGCGACTCTTGGTGACGCTGCATCATCGGTGATTGCACCAACGAGCCGCGCACTGGTTTAGTCGAGGACGGGTGCAGGCAAACGCAACGCACACCCCGATACACCCCTTTGCCTGCACCCGTCATATGATTTACTTGGGCAATGCCCGCTCTGCTGGCCTTCGCCATCAGAAGGAACTCGTGAGGAATGCGATCCAGACAATGAACGCCAACACTCAGCCCATAGGATTCAGCCTACACTCCTTGTTTGTCCTTTCCATCGTGGGTGGAATCTTGCTCTCTATGGCTTGTCTCGGCGCTAAATCAGTTACATCCGCGTCTTGTTCCGCTCCCGAGTATCACGAATTCGACTTCTGGCTCGGCGATTGGGACTCCTTCGACTTCGGCACCTCCAAGAAGGACGCTCGCGTTCGTGTCAACCGCATACTCGATGGCTGCGTCATTCATGAGGACTATCAAAGCGTCGGGGGCCACAAGGGAGAGAGCTTCAGCATTTACGACGCCTCGCGAAAAGTCTGGCATCAGAGCTGGGTCACCAATCGGGGCCAGCTCCTCATCATTGAAGGCAACTTACAAAACGGCGCAATGGTTCTCGCTGGCATGGATCGCACAACATCCGGAGAAGAGCGCCGTGTTCGCGGGAGTTGGAAGCCGGTAGACGGTAGCGTGCGCGAAACCGCTTTCACGTCAACCGACGGCGGCAAGACCTGGAAGCCGTGGTTCGATCTGATGTTCCGCCCGCACAAGTAGATCGGCGTTCGGACGCCAAGAGCTTTGTCATGCCCAGGTCCGCAAACTAGTTCTCTAACGCGAAAAGGATCTCGACATGATCACAACTCTCCATTCCTTCATCGATGTTGGTATTTCAAAGCACATCGGCAAATACAGCGACGCGGTCGAAGTCTCTCGTCCTGCGCGATGGCTTTTCACTTCCGGCACGCCCGGCCTAACGCCGGAAGGCACTCTGCCTGCCGCGTTCGAAGTTCAAGCCGAGCAGGCCTGGAAGAACATTCTCTCAGCACTCCAAAAAGGGGGCATGGGTCCCGAGCACTTGGTCAAAATCGTTCAATATCTCGTCCGCACCGAAGACCTTCCCGCCTATGCCGCCATCCGCTCCCGCTTCCTTGGCGACTGCCGCCCCGCGTCCATGCTCCTAGTTGCCGCCGCATTACCCAAGTCTGGCTTCCTAATCGAAATCGAGGCTATCGCTGCAGCGCCTGCGTAGCGCTTTGACCCGACCAGCAGGTTCTCGTGCAATTTCTTCGCGAAGATGCGTCACGCGCCAGGCACATCAAGACATGGTTGCAATTAGGCAGAGGCTAACGAGGCAGCTGACGCGACTGCCTCGTCCTCTACTTCGGCTTGATTCAGATCTCAAGGCCAGATTGCCCGCACCTGCGCATTTAGCGCAAGACACCGGTAGCCAGCTCGAGGAACGATTCCAGCTTCGCAGTGGCCCTGAACTGAGGAATCGGTTCGAGGTCTTTGAACGCGCTGGTGAACGCATTGGAGAGGCTCCAGGTCGTCCTCGGAGCGAACTCGTCCACCTGTGGATTGAAATATAGATCATGGACGCGCCGGGCTAAGTGTTTGGGAACATCCAGCTTACCTTCCACAAAAGCTTGGTAGATGACCAGTTTCGCGGATTCGTCTGGAATCAGTGTTGTCTTCCAAGCCCCGACCTGCCTTTTCATCGGTTCAAAATTCCGTTGAATTCGGTCGACTCCGATCGAAAGCACGTCGACCAGACTCAGGTGTTTTGTGTGCTTCGCAAGCACCGGAGTGAACACGCCGGGGACAATGTTGCCAAGCTGGAACAAATCCGCTGGTCCTTCGAAACGCGCCGCAACCGCTCGATTGGCAGATTGCGCGAGTGCGGGGGTTGCAGGGCGCGGTCTGCCCTGCCTCCAGTTAAGATCAGAATGCTGTGTGGCCTCTTCTTCGCTTTCCTGACTGAACCATTGTTTGTTATCTTCTGGCGTCTTCCAACAAGCATTCAACGGCGCGAAATCGCCGCTACTTTGGCCGTGATCTCGGAGGCTCGATGGCACTCTGCAACCTCTTGAACTCTTGCATTTCGCGTTGAGCCTCCGAGGTCTTACCCTGCTTGCGATAGAGAGAGGCCAGTCCGAAATGGGCCTGGGCCGCAAGCGAGGTTTCCTTCTCCAAAGTGATTAAGCGCGTCCAAGATTTTTCCGCAAGAGGGAGGTCGGCGTCGAGCGAGGCCGCTTTGCCGAGCGAATACAGCGTCTCGGGCATATCGGGTTTCAGCTGGTCAGCGCGCGCCAGTTCCTGCCTAGCCTCGTGTACTTTGCCCTGCTGGAGCAATGCAGCGCCGAGCCGGTAAGCGGCTTCGGCGTTGCCCGGCTGCATCTTGGTCTCAACGCGAAATTCCTCTTCCGCTTTATCCCAACGCGCGGCGCCTGCGTAGACCAGCCCTAGTTCCAGGTGCAGCCCAGGGATTTCCGGACGCTGATGCAACGCTTCGCCGAATTCCGCCGCGGCTTGGGGCATCTGCCGCAGCACAAAGTAATTCTCCCCCATGGCCTGATGAGAGCGCGCGGAGTCGGGGTATGCACCGAGGAGAGTGTCGATGGAACGCTTGGAAAGAAGGCCGCTGGCCCGCCCGAGGTAATACAGCAGATCCGGATCGCCGGGACGTTTCGCCAATGCCGCATTCAGATTTGCGACTGCTTCCTCGTATTGCCCGGTATCGATCTGAGCGATGCCCAAAGCTTCCTGCGCGTTGACGCGCTGCAGGTGAGGAATGGCCTCCTCCGCGTAACCCTGCGCCAGCAAAGCATAGCCCACCTGCAGGTGCGCGGCGTCGAGATCCGGGCTTAGCTCCAGCGCGCGCTTGAGTGCCGCGACAGCGGGTGGATAGTCGCGGGTTTCCAGGCAGACTTCGCCAAGATCGAGAAACGCTTGCGCGAAATTTGGATCGCTCTCCGTGGCCTTCCGGAATTCCTTGATAGCCACATCAAACTGCCCTTGCTTATGCGCATCAACGCCTGCCTGCATGTGCTGGGCGCCTTCGGGCGAAACACTTTGCAGGGCCAGCCAGAAAAATACAGCTGCGCGTATCACGGGTGCTCCGGTTCGCGGATTTCAAGAAACTGATTGGCACGAACGTCCTTCAACATTTGATGGGCGCCGGAAGGCCACGCGACATCGACCGTGGCGATTTCGGAATCGCCCAGGCCGAAGTGGAGACGCTTGTCATTCGCGGAGAGATAACTTCCCGCGTTGGTGGCGAAGCGCGTTTGTCCATTTACGCGGACGCGCGCTCCGAGTCCGTCGCGGTTGCTGCGTGTCCCGCGCAGCGAAATCGTCAGCCAACGCCGATCGCCGCCGCGATTCATGAGCACGATCGGATGCCCGCCTAATACTGTCATCACGGCATCCATCCAGCCATCATTGTTCAAGTCTCCAAAGGCCAGCCCGCGCCCCGCCACTGGAATTGTAATTCCAGATTCCGCGCGCTCGAAACGTCCACCATGATTCAAGGCGAGCAAGGGCGTCTCCAGATAATGCAGGGAATGGTCGATGGCCTCGACGTTGTCCAACACGTGGCCCTGGGCGACGAACAAGTCCTTCCAGCCGTCGTTGTCGAGGTCTTCCATGCCAACGCCCCATCCGGAACTGCCGGCGGTGAGCGCGCCGAGGCCGGATTCAAGACTCTGATTGGAGAACGAGCCTCCGCCATCGTTGTGGTAGAGGCCATAGATTTCCCGGGGCAGCTCGGTAACGATGATGTCGGGCTTGCCGTCGTTATCGTAGTCCTGAAAGACAGTGCCCATGCCGGAAAGCGGCTTGCCATCGGCGGAGAGCGCGGCGCCGGATTCGAGAGCGCACTCGGTGAACGTTCCATTGCCGTTGTTGTGGAAGAGGAATTGTTGCATGCCGTCATTGGCGACGAAGATGTCTGAGAAGCCGTCGTCGTCATAGTCGGCGAAGGCCACGCCTAGAGCGCGCCCCTTCTTGGCGGCGATGCCGGATTTCTGGCTAACGTCTTCGAAGGTGCCGTCGCCGCGATTGCGATAGAGAAGGTTAGTCGTTGCGGGAAATTCGCCCGGCGGACAGTAGGTTTGCCAAGCCCCACCGCAGGTCTTGCTGTGCCTGGTGTCCCATTCCATATAACGGGTCACAAAAAGATCGAGATGGCCGTCGTTATCGAAATCGAAAAAACCGGCGGAGACGGACCATCCGCCACCCGCGACTCCCGCTTTGGCGGTGACATCCGTGAAGGTTCCATTGCCGTTGTTGTGATACAGGATGTTCTTTCCGTAGCTCGTGACGAAGAGATCGGGATAGCCATCATTGTCGTAGTCGCCGACCGCGACGCCCATGCCGTAGTTGCCAGCGCCCGCGCCCGACAAGCCTGCGGCTTCCGTCGCGTCCGTGAAGCTGCCATCTTTATTTTGGCGATAAAGGCGATTCCAGTAGCGCGGGTTGGCACGATCAAATTTCTCTGGAAGCAACATCGGGCTGGTCACGCGCCCGCCATTTACCAGAAAAATGTCGAGCAGGCCGTCGTTGTTGTAGTCGAACAAGGCCACGCCACCAGGCATGGTTTCGATGAGGTATTTTTGCGGCGTGGGTGAATTCTGAAGCGTGAAATCCAAACCTCTGGGTAGTCTTACATCAAACATTGGGGCGCCTGCGGCAAGCGTTGCTATGCGCAGGAATCTCCGGCGGCTGAGCAATCTATTCATCCGAGTCCGTTGCCAACGAAAGTTAGACAAGTGTCGCTCCGGCGCCTGAGCGCTGCGGCGTGCCGCGCCCGGCTAACCCTCTTCCGCACACACACTTCGTCCAAGTCTTAGAGCATATCGAACAAAGCTCGAAGCGGCAAAATACGATAGGAACATTGTCAAGGGAGAGACTCTGCCACAACTGAGTGGACAGAGAACCAGACCACCTGCCGCCGGCGCATTGCTTTCAATGGCCGAACCGGGTTACGAACGCGCGAAAAATGGGAAGGGGAATGTCCGTAAGACATTCCCCTTCCGGTTCAATTCTTAGAACGCAAACCTCAACCCAAACTGAACCTGCCGCGGATTGCCGAGCGTGCTGGTCACGACCCCGAAGTTGGGTGACACCTGAGTGGTATTCGGGGCGGCAAACTGCGCGTGGTTGAAGATGTTGAAGAACTCCGTCCGGAACTCGAGGTTCATCCGTTCACCCGGCCCGAAGGTCGTTCTCTTGAACACCGAGAAGTCGAAGTTCTTGACACCATCCTGCCGGAGACTTGAATCCACTCGCGACTCGCTTCCGAAACCCCAGAGAGGCGGAGCCGTGAAGCAGGCCGTGTTAAACCACTTGCTCAGCCTAGGGCTCGTTCCGCGGGCGGACTTGTTGCATCCAGCTGTGACGTTCGGCCTTAAGGTTCCAATTCCAACCCCCAACAACGAGAGCGGAGTCCCTCCCCCATAAGTGATCTTCAGGGGGAAGCCGCGCTGAAAGACGGTGACGCCATCGATGCCCCATCCGGAGACGAACTTATCTGACACTCCCTGGAGGCCGGAGAAGTATTTCTTGCCATGGCCGACAGGCAGATCCAGAACGTAACTGATTACCAGCCGCTGTGACACATCCTGGGAGGCCAGGGACCGCTCCGCCTTCAGATTGGTCCAATCTTGAATTCCCGCCACGCCCCCGGTGCCGTTTCCCTCCAGCCAGGAGGTGAGAGTGTCCGCAGTAGCGAGCAGCTTTGCGTTGGTATAGGCAACAAGCAGGGTCCCACCGCCTGCAAACCTCCTCCGCGCCGTGGCCTGCAGTGAGTGGTAAATACTGTCGCAGCAACCCTGCCCGTTGAGGTTCAGGCCGGTATATTGCGGAAATGGCCGATCAAGCTGACCCTGAATAAGAAATCCCGGTGCCAAACTTTGAGGAAGAGTCGGGCTGAAGGGATAGCTAGCCGCGGGGACGACCTGCGCAATTGTGACCGGCTGTCCTGCAGCCGCCTGGGCAGCCGCCTGCCTGATGAAGCTGTCTGGTATTTGGTTGATATTGGGATTGAACAGCGGCAGGTGTACGCCATGCGATCCGGCGTAAGCAACATCGACGAAGAAACCCGCGGGCAGCTCGCGCTGAACATCCAGATTCCATTGCTGCACGGACCCATTCTTCTGGACTGTGTACCCTGTTGCTGAGAAATTTTGCTCAGCGAGAGCGAATCCCGACGCTCCGCTCGGGAGTCCGCTCCCGGCCGGAGGTTGAGGGTTTCGGCCGGGTGGGACGACCAGCGTGGGGCCGAACGGACCCGGGGTCGCGCACGTAAGAACACCAGCAGTTAACGTACAGTTGCTGTCGTGGAGCGTGGCGGCAGGAGTTAAACCGCGGTCGTTACTGCCGTGGAATTGGGAAACAGAGCTGCTGACTGGGTCAATGTACGGGTTGACGCCGAACGACACAAAGTTGGGAATAAAGAATATTCCGTATCCGGCACGGATCACAGTCTTCTTGTCAAGGCTATAGGCTAAGCCCAGCCGCGGCATGGCCTGATGTTTGTCGAGCGGCAGATTGTTTCTGCCACCGTTCACGCCGGTCTTGACCAGGAACAGGTCCCCCGGACAGCGGCTTCCTGCGGTCCCACTGCACCCCGTAACCGGATTCGCCACGCTCGGATTGAAGTAGGTCAACCTGTCGAAGCGCTCCGTCCAGGAGCCCGGAAAGTCCCATCGAAACCCCAGGTTCAGGGTCAGCTTATTGGTTACTTTCCAGGTGTCCCCGCCATAAAAACCCCGATAGAACTGCTTCCCGGCAACCGGACCAGAGATATTCACAGCACTCGATGTCTGGTTGCCCAAGGGGGAGCCAATCCCCTCGCCAAAGCCCAAAATGAAGTCGGCGAAATCGATCCCCGTGCCAGGCGTACCAGCGCCCCGCGCTTTATCTGCCGTCCACAGCCCGCGGAAGGAAATGAGGCCTCCTCCGGTGTTGGTCTGCAAATAATTGTCGTAGGAGAATTCAAACTGCCCGCCCGCAGCGAAGGTGTGCCGCCCATGGAGCACGGTGACTCGCGGGGAGAAGTTGTACTGTGTGTCTTTGTCCGAAATCGCACTCTGTCCCTGGCTGTGAGTTACCAGAGTGTCAGAAATGGCGAAATCGGGCGTCAGGGGGGTTCGCTCTATGGAGGGGACTGCGCTGTTGTACGCCGCCGGAAAACCCTCCTTCGTAACGTCGAACCCGGCATTGTTCGGTGTACGGAGGTAGCGGAAACGGCTGGCGCTGACATTCACGCCCGCGAGGATTGTCGGACTAACTGTGTAACTGTAGTCGATCGCAAGGGCGTTGGTGTGATACGTCTCGGCACAGCGGTCCTGGCAGACGCCCGTGCCGAATGGGTCGCGCGGCAGATCCGCCAGCTTCCAATAACTGTACCGGCCAAAGATACGGCTTTTATTGTTAATAACATAGTCTACGCGGGGAATGTATTCGTCGCTATTCCCGCCCAGCCCGGTCGCCTTTACGAAGTTGTTGACTAGCGCGGTGTTGGTTGGTTTCGGTATCAACAAATTCAGCAAAAGCAAGGAGCTCGGATTGATACGACTCGCGGGAATGATGTTCCCAGGAAACTGCGAGCGAACCCCTGTGGTGGTATTAACTGTAAGTGGGTCGAAGATCGCCGGCAACCCCGCAGCCGAAAAATCGAAGTTGGTGGTCGCCCCTAACCCGCGTTCTGCAAGCGTCGGAACCGTGGTCGTGAACACCGTCCCCTGGCGCAAAGCGAATCTTTCCCAACTGAAAAAGAAGAAAAGCTTGTCTTTGAACGCAGGGCCGCCCAAGGTTGCTCCGTACTGATTCTGGGTGAACGGTGGGCGCTTGATCCCAGCCGCGTTGGCAAAAAACTCGTTCGCGTTCAAAACCTTGTTGCGAAGGAACTCGTACGCAGAGCCGTGCCATTCGTTGTTTCCCGACCTGGTGCTGAAGTTGATGACACCGCCGGAGAATTTGCCCCATTCAGGACCCACATTGTTGTACTGGACTTTGAATTCCCCGATCGAATCCTGGGTCGGAATGATGAGCGGCAGGTTGATATAGCCGATATTGAGCGGCTGGCCGTCCAAATATTCCGCGCTCTGGTTCCCAAAGGATCCGCCCACCTGAAAATTAGCGAAGTCGAAGGGGTTCTTGCCGACGGGCGTGCCATAGGAGTTTCCCTGCGGAACCACCGAGGGAGCGACGAAGGCGAGATTAAAAATGTTGCGCCCGTTCAGGGGCAACTCATCGGTCTGGCGCTGCTCGACTACCTCGCCCAATGAGGAAGTTTCCGGTTGAAGTAGCGGTGTCTCGCCGGTGACTTCCACAACCTGGTTCACTGCGCCAACTTGCATGGTCAGATCGATACGCGACGTCTGCTGCACCTCGACCACGATATCTGTGCGCGAGGTGCGCTTGAAACCCGTTTTCTCCGCGTCAACCTTGTACTTGCCCGCAAACAGGTTCACAAACGTGTACAGGCCATCGCTCCCGGTGGATTGGGTTCGCTTTTCCGACGTGCCCTGATTGGTCAGTGTCACTTGCGCGTCGGCGACTGCGCCTCCCGAGGCGTCCGTAACTGACCCGGTGACCGTGCCATAGGTCGACTGGGCCCACGCCGGCTGGCTGAGCATTACTATACAGACGACAAGGAATGAAACCGCCAACGCAAACGCCGCAAGAAATTGGATTTGTGACTTTTTCATGATCTGCGCTCCTAACACCCCGTCTGAGTGTTCTGCCTATAACCAAAGGCCCGCGTGACACACCAAACCCTGAGTTCCAGTAATGGAACTGATTGGTGCAACACAACACCTCGACACTTTTCCGGATTTACCCATTGTTACGTAACGAAGAGTAGATGTGTACCAGCCTTATCTGTGGGCGGGAAAGGAAAGCGAAAAAAGCCCGAAGGAATACTGGACGGGGCGGATGCCCTCGGCTTGCGGTCTTACGGAAGAATCGCTCAACTGGCTCTCAGGCTCTACGGATGATTCGCATCGTTCCGGAGGAGGGCGTAAAGGAACGGTTTGGTCGTAGGTTTCTGGCTGCCGCCACGCGGCTCGACCGTAACAAATACCGCGTCAATCTCCGCCAGTTGCTTGGGATCGTCAAAGCGCATCACCCATCGGCGATTGGTTTCGTTGTCCATGTATAGAATTCCCAGGTTCAAGGGCAGCGCTTGCTCTCCTTGCGCCGTCTCCTTCTGGCCCCATACCTGGAAGGTGTTGGCATTCACGACGCCATGCTGGCGGTCGAGATCGAACGCATAAAAGATGAGAGATTTGCCCTGCGTGTAAAACACCCTGCCGAATGGTTTTTTCGTGCGGCTGCCGCTATCCACATCGAAAACATCCGCAATATAAAGCTTTCGCGCACCCATTAGCTCGCGAATATCCCGGTCGGAAGCGAGATACTGTTCCGTATCTTTGAGTCGGCGTTCCTGATCCCGGTTGACGGCTGTGAGCTCTGCAATCTTCACTTCGAGCGAGGTGGTTCTAATCAGTATCCTATCGCGTTCGGCCCGCAGGCTTGCCAGCTCGGTTCGGACATTCTGATAAGACTGGTTCGCGTCTTGCAGCTGGGTGTTCAGAGTGTCGCGTTGTTGCGAGAGCTCTTGCACCTTTCCCCCGGACTGGTTGTTGGCCGCCGAGAGTTCATTCGCGTGCTCTTCCGTCTCACGCAACGCCGATCGCAATCTCGCGAGTTCTCGTTCCCCCCGCGAGCTTTGTTCCTGCAGTTGCGCGAGCCTTGCGGCTTGGGCCGCAAGCAGTTCGTCCGCGGATTTCTTTTCAGCCGCTAGCTTCTGGAGACGCTCGTCAGGAAACACCAGGGTTGGGCTGGCAGCACCCTGTGCGCGAATCCCAAGGCGATAGGCGTGGAACCCGACCGAGACTACAAGGCAGGCCGCAAGTGCGGCTTGCGCAAAGGAATTGGCGATGATTCGGCGCAAAACAGAAGGCGGCGCGGAATCCCGAGGGCGCCCGTCCCGCTCGAGAACGGGTCGCTGGTCTGACCGCACACGTGCAAGCAGTTTATTCAGAGATGCTTCCTCGTCCCAGCTTCCGTGCGCCGGCCAGTCGGTGTAAGCAGCGGCAATCGTGGGAATTCCTTCTGCCGCCAGAATGCGGTATTCGAGTGCGACCTCACGGCACTCCTCGCAATGGTCCAAATGCGAATTCAACTCGGACCGCTCAAGGGACGTGAGGGTGCCAGAGATGGCCAGAGCATTAAGCTCCCTGAATCTGTCGTGGATTTCTCGACCCTGGTGGCCGTCTAGCATTGCTTATTTCCCCTGAGCCGCTGGACAAAGGCGCTTTTTCTTAACCGCTCCAAACCACGATAGAAGTAGTGACGACTGTTCCCCAAAGGCTGATTGAGCTTTTCGCTGATCTCGCGCAAATCCAATCCTTCGAAATAAAACAATTCAAGCGTCGCGCGCTGCATTTCGGGAAGCTGCTCGAAGGCTTTCTCAAGCTGCGCGCGGTTGAGCCTGGCGCCGATCTCCCGGTCCAGATCCGTCTCCCCCATTAAAGTATCGCCGAGAGCGGCGATGTCTGTACCAGCGTAAAAGCCTCTTCGTGCCAAGTGCGACTTCCTGTCCAGTGCCCGGTGAAGTGCGATTTGAATAATCCAATGTTTCGCACTCCCCTTCGCCTCGTCAAAAAGCATCGATTTCTTATACAGGTAGAAAAACGCTTCCTGTACGACATCCTCGGCCTCGCCACTGTCGCGCACGATGCCTCTTGCAATACCAAGCACAAGCCGAGCGTAACGGCCGAAGAGAATCTCCAAGGCGGCAGAATCATTGGACTGCAGACGAGCCATCACCTCCTCATCACTCGGAGAGCGGTCTCCGACTGCTTTTGGCGACGGGACAGAAGTTTCCTGACTCCGGCTCCAAGCGATAGGAAATGTGAGCGCTCGTCCTTGCGGCGGAGAACTCATGCGTAGCTCTCAATTCCGCGGCATAACGCTGGACCTTCAGCGAGACACCCCGTGCACCGGTGCACTCCCCCAGGCAAGCTCCGATGCTTTTCGAAACATACACCACTTGGCAGCTGAATGAGAAGATTTTTAGATGCCAGCCTCCAGTTCTATTTCTTTAAGAAATCTTGAGTCTCATGGTACAGAAACCCTCTAACGCGCGTATATCTGCCACTAACCTCCAAATGCTTCGAACGTGACCCTCTAGAACACGAATTTCAATCCGAATTGAATCAGCCGTGGATTTGTCCCGGAAGCCGTGCTGGTTACCACCCCGAAGTTCTTGTTGTTGGCGGTGCAGCATATCGTATTTGGCGGGGCGAACTGCGTTCTATTGAAAATGTTGAAGAACTCCGTTCGAAACTCGAGGCCCAGCCGGTCGTTGGCGGCAAACTTTGTTCTTTTGAATAGGGAGACGTCGAAATTGTCAATTCCTTGCGAGCGCAGCCGCGAATCCACGCGCGGCTCATCGCCGAAAGTGAAGTCAGGCGGCGCGGTAAAACAGGCGGAGTTGAACCATCGCGGTGCGTTTGGATTGTTCGGATCCCCGAGCCTAGCTGTAGCTGCGCCGGACACCGACGTGTGGCAGCCGGACACAAGGTTGGGGCGGGAACCCCCGCCAAAAAGTGTGGTGCCGTTAAGCTGTCCGTTCGTAAAGACCAGCGGGAACCCTCGCTGAAAAATGGTGACGCCTTCAACGCCCCATCCCCCTACAATCTTTTCCGCCCCATCACTGACGCCGGAGAGAAATTTCTTCCCTTTCCCGAACGGGAGATCCAGGACATAACTCACGACCAAACGCTGGGGAACATCCTGCGAGGAAAGCGAACGCTCTCCGTGCAGATTGTCGTTATTTTGAATCCCTCCGACGCCCGTCTCCAGCCACGAAGTCAGCGTGTCAGTGTCACTGATGAGTTTCGAATTCGTGTAAGCGGCTAGCAGCGACCCGGCCCCCGCGAATCGTCTTTGCACGGTGAGCTGAAAAGAGTGATAGATACTGTCGTAGGACCCTTGGCCGGCAAGTTGCACGCTCGAGTACTGGGGATAAGGACGAAGGAGCTGCCCCTTGGTCGTCGTCGAGCCCGTGAGCGCAAGCGCCTGGCCGTTAATGAAAAACGGATTTGGTGTTGATTGGACAAGGACGACGTTCTGCCTGGGATTTGGAAGTGTCAGATCGACCTGCGCCGCTGCCTGCGCGAGCAAAGCGTCGGAGATTTGATTGACTTGTTGGGAGTATTGCTCCAGATGGGTTCCTTTCGAACCTACGTAAACCGCGGAAAGGAAAAACTCCGCTGGAAGCGCACGCTGGATGTTGAGGTTCCACTGCTGTACGTAACCAGCGGGATGGTTCTCGGGATAAGCCTCGGTAATCGACTGCACGACTTGGGTGAGAAACTGTTGCGTCCCCTGGATGCCGAGACTGCGCCCGGGCGGCGCTGCTATGCCGTCTGGGAAAGGAAGGGCAATAGTGTTGACCGGGTGAGTCCCGTCGACGGTTCCCGAATACGTGGTAGTCGCCGCATTGACCATGTCGTTCAGCGGATTGAGACCGAAGGAAACATAGTTTGGTATCCAGAAGATACCGTAGCCGCTGCGAATCACTGTCTTTGCGCTGAGGCCATAAGCCAGTCCGACGCGCGGTGAAAAGTCGATCTTCTCGAGCGGAATATTGTTCCGATCTCCAGAGTTTACGAGAAAGGCGTCCCCCTTCAGGGGAGGCGAGCCCGCGGGGAGAAATTGCGTCAGGAAGTTCGTGGCCCGCGGGTCGAAATAGGACAACCTGTTAAAGCGCTCCGACCAGGGCCCTTGCAGATCGTAACGCAAGCCCAGGTTCAGTGTCAGTTTGTTGGTTGCGTGCCAGGAATCGGCAAAATAGACCGCCCGGTAAATCTGCTGCCCCGCTGTGAAAGCCGGGACCACAGCCTGCG
>Ga0179587_10000483_pt1 | contig 16463 bp, 12 predicted proteins | sample CZODoug2_1_08_16_FD_185932 | JGI IMG/M metagenome (GOLD analysis project Ga0179587, IMG submission 185932) | Vadose zone soil fungal communities from Angelo Coast Range Reserve, California, USA - CZODoug2_1_08_16fungal | ecosystem: Environmental > Terrestrial > Soil > Vadose zone | place: USA...
CAAATTTGCTCCCATTTCCTCTGCTTGATCTGGAAGTCCTTTTTGCCACTTGTGCAGGATTAAGTTCGCGCCTATGGTTATATTACCATCACTGGAGAGCCTGGCCAGGGTAAGAGCAGTATAATCGCCAAATTAGCGGACTCCTATAGACAACAAGGAATGGTCTATCACTTTATCCCTTTCAAACCAGGCCCTGACTATCAAGTAATTCTTCTTTGTAGCTTGATGGCTCGCCTTATCATCAAACACGAGCTGTCAGATGTGTACGTCAAAATAGAGTCTCGTTCTGCGCTGCGTAGTTCTTTCCCGATGGTTCTTGCGGAATCTGTGGCAAAAAGCGGCCAGGAAATCATTTTTATAGATGGTCTGGATCAACTTGAAGAGGAACAGAGGGGAGAACGTGATCTCACTTTCCTCCCAACAACCCCATCTCCTGGAGTGGTATTCGTCCTAGGAACACGGCCAAATGAAACCCTCAAGGGTCTTGAAATGCTGTTGCAACATCATTCCTGTCATGAACTCCCGGATATAAGTAGTTCTGACTTTTCTCAAATTCTGGATCATCGACGGGCACCATTATTAAGCAAAAGTCTTCTTACAAATCTCTACAATGCAATGGACAAGAATGCCCTGTATCTGGACTTGGTTGCGAAAGAGCTGGCAAAGATGAAGGATGCGCGGCCAGAAGAGATTATTGAGCGTGTATCTGATAATCCGGACAGAATTTTTACTATTGCCATAGACAGACTGAAGAAGCCAGAGAATCAATGGAGAGGGATTATCAGGCGAATATTAGGATTGCTTCTAGTCGCTCAATCCCCATTAAGGGAGCAACACATACGGGAGATACTCAATGTAGATGCAGATATTCTCTATGAAGGACTGAATCGTTTAAGAGGATTAGTTGTGCAGGATGGGCAGGAACGAAACTACCTGTTTCATCCCAAACTACAAGAGTATCTTCGCTGTAAGCCAGACAACGAGTATGTCTTCGCTTTTGCACCAGAGGAAGAGAGGGAATGGCATGCAGACATTGTCAGGTGGTGCGAGACGAGGCAATTAGAAGATATCTGGCGTGACTCGGAAGATATATCCAAGCAAGAGCAGCGTGTCTATGCACGCTACCATTACATCGCGCATCTCTACCTCGCTGAAGCATGGGAGCGTCTATGGGACAAACTCAGTGATAGAAAGTATGGATGGGCAAAGATAGAACATGTCAGTGTACGCTCCTATGCACAGGATTTGGATCTGGGGCGCAAAGCGGCAAGACGGGAAGAGTGGGAGTTAGATAAAGCTCTGGAGCTATTGCCACATCTATGGCGGTATAGCCTGTTACGATGCAGCCTTGCAAGTCAGACCGATACATACTCAGAAGAAATGTTTGAAAACATGCTAATGCATGGACGTGAGGAAGAGGCTATAGGACTGGCTGAACTGTTGACAACACCTTCAAAGAAGGCAGCGGTGTTTAGGCGTATCGTAGCGTACCTGAAGGAAAAACCAAGTCAGAAGTCCACTATGTGGCAACTTTTGGACAAAGCAGAGAGAGCTGCCGGATCAATAGAAGATGAAAGGGAAAGATCATCTGCCCTGATAGAGTTGGCCATAACGATGACTGATGTTGGGGAAGAAGAGAAGGCAATAAAAGTCGCTCAGTTCATCGTTAATAGCCAGATACAGGCAGATGCCTTACGGCAGGTGGCGATAAAATTTGCTACGGTAGGCAAAAAAGAAAGAGCACTAGAAGCAATATCAAGAATTTACGATAAAAAAATGAAAGATGAAGCTTTGCATAATATGGCTGTTCAACTGATGAGCGCAGGAGAGACAAGTCAGGCTCTAAACGTGATGAATTTGATTACAGATGAAGCAGAGCAAGCTATCATATTTGTTGAGATGGCAATCATGCTGGTAGCGAAAGAGAGAGAGGAAGCGATACCGTGGTTTCTCCGAGCGGAAAAGATTGCTCGATCAATCAATAATAAGGAACAGAGAGCAGAAGTTCTAGCAAAGGTTTTCAAGGAACTTGCGCTAATACGAGAATGGAAACGAGCAGAAGAGCTAGCACAGTCGATTACTGAGGAAGATATCAAGGTCATGGCGATGCTCTCGATAGTAGAAGCATTGATAACACTGGAAGAGGAAGAGGTCGCGATATCGCTGCTGACAAAGGCTGATCAAGAGATCCGCTTGATTAGTGATAGCAATACGAAGAATAAAGTTTTAGGCAAGTTTGCAACTGCAAATATGCAACTACATAAGCTGGAACAAGCTGAAAAGGCTGCCCTATTGATTACCGACAAAGGGCAGCGGAAAACTACTATGTATGAAATAGTAAAGCTACGGGTAACAATGGGGAAAGAGGAAGAAATTATACGACAAGCAGAGGAAGAAATTATAGAACAAGCAATGGTAAAAGATATTGAAGGAAAGGACTCAATTATTACAGATGCTAGGATCGATGATGAAGAGGCATTGCACGTACTGGCAGGAATGTGGGGGACAGAGAACGTGCAAGAAATGCTGGCAGCAACGAGAGGGACAGAAAGAATACTGCCTCTGTTGCTAGAGGCCGTCGAGGAAGCAAAAAAGATAAGTGGGGATAGTACTCAAGCAAAAGTCTTACATACCATAGTTATGCTACTAGTTTTGGAGAAGAGCTGGGCAGAGGCAAGTAGAATCAGTGCTTTGATAAGGAACAAGGTGCAAAAAGCACATACTATGCTGGCTATAGCCATCAATCTCGGGAAAGAAAGAGAAAGAGATGAAGCCTTACATTTGCTAACAGACTGCATCGAAGTAGCTTACTCGATAGTAGATCCTCAGCAGAAATGGTATGTCTTCCATAAAATAATAAAAAACTTAATACTCATGAGAGACACGCAGAGAGCACTCCAATTAATAATGGATGCAGTAGAGGTGATCCGCTCAATGAGCACTAATGAGCAGCGAGGAAGAGCTTGGGTAACTCTGATGAGGCCACTGCATATAGCAGACAAGGATGTGCAAGAGTGCCTGATGGAAGAAGCTATCGAAGTAGTCGAAGATATTACTGATCTGCTACAGAAGATAGATGCTTTGTGGCAACTAGCAGCAGGAATCGCAGGGTTTAGAAAGCGCACTCGGGCAGAGCAACTCGTAGACCAGACTATAGCGATGACTCAATCGATAGCTGATCTTAGAGAGCGAATAAAAGTTATGTTGGAGGGAGCAAAAATAGTAAAGTTTGTATCAAAGGATAATCAAATAAAAGTGTTACAAAAGGCAAAGGATTCGGCTGATTTGATTACTGATAACGAGCAAAAATCGAGTGAATTGCTGAAGATAGCTGAAAATTTCTTAGAAGCACATGAAAAAGATAAAGCTAGAAAGATTTTAGAGGAGACAAAAGAAGTGGCTAGGCTTATTAGTGATCCGAACATAAAGGATAAGATATTGCAGGCTGTAGCAGAAAAATATGTGTCTTTAGATGAAGAGAATCAAAGTAAAATACAAAAAAAGAAGTATGAGACAAAAATATCATTAGATGTGAATGTCACTACCAAAGTAGAGGTATGCTACAAGTTAGCGGAAGCTCTGCTACAAGTAAGGCAGAAAGACGTTGCCCTACGATTATTGATCCAGGCCAAGGAAAGAATTCAATCTCTGACTGATGTCAATACCAAGGTGAAAAAACTCTATGAACTAGCAGAAGTTTTCGTTACGGCAGAAGAGAAAGGCATCGCGATCGAACTCTTGCTTGAGGCAGAGGAAGAGGTTCGTCGCTTTAGCGATAGCAGCGCCAAAGTAACAGAATTCGTCGAAATAGCAAAGAGGCTGCATTTAGCAGGTCACCAAAGGGCAGTATACGTATTGACCGAAGCAAGGAAGGAAGCCCAATCCTCCGCTAATAGTAAAGCAGGATCGTCAGTATTACGTGACATAGCAATAACGCTGGCACACGTAGGAGAATGGTCACTGGCAGAAGAGGTCGCTCGATCAATTTTTGATCGTAAAGACCAGATCTATGCTTTATGCAAAGTGGCAAAAGCACGGGTTGCCAATGAGAAAGATCTAGCAACGCAATTACTAGATGAAGCAGAAGAGCTTACCCAATTGTTGAACAACGATAAGATGCTTGAGGATTGCCTACGTGAGATAGTGGTAGCACTGAGTTCGGCAGGAGACTTGGCACGTGCTGAGAATATTGTTCAGTTACTCCGATATTATCCTAGTAAAGTAAACGCCTTACGAGCTATAGCTATAGAAATGTCAAAAAGAGGAGATAAAGAAGAAGCAGTGAGATTATTGAAAAATGCAGAAGAGACTATTGGGTCTGTTAGTCAAGATAGCAAAACGAAAGTTAACCTCCTGCGAATGGTAGCAAAGAACCTCATAGAAATAGAAGAATGGGAACAAGCAGAAAAGCTTGCTCGAACAGCTATAAATGTCAGTACTCGTAACCAATCGCAAAGAGCAAAATCACTGCTTGTGTTAATGAAAATTCGAGCGGCGCAGAAAAAGGAAGTCGTACCATTGCTAGATGAGCTTAAAAAGACAGTCCAATCGATATCTGATAGTGATACTAAGGCCAGCATCTGGCATGATGTAGTAGAGGTCCTGATGACAATTGAAGAAGAGGAATTGGCTCTTTCGCAAGTACAATCCTTTTGGTATGAAGCTGAGGCAAGAAATGATATTATCAAGTTTTTGCCAATAGTGTATCCTCTCTTATCTTTGAAACCCAGCATTGCTATCAGTTTTGTCGAAGCCTTTGACTGGGTAGATAGCTTTTTAAAGGGTTTTGTTGTAGAAAATACTTAGCTTGCGTTTTAACGAACTCTGTGGATAATAGAACGATTTCTCACGTTATTCAGATGAAAACAGGAAGTCGGATGGGTGGGGTGTGACCCAAGTACACTATCTGTCTTGTTAAGATACGACCCCCGTGCTATACTAAATCCAGAAATCTTTTTGTCTTATCCCAAAGTTGCGCTTGCCTACCAGCAATGATTGTAGACGCTATCGAGGATGTCGTCAGCTGGGAAACGCGCAAACTTTGCGAACGAAGGAGGTGAGGGACCATGGACGCTGGCCCTAGTCATAGTAGGTATGTAATTGGTACAGCATACCTGCTTTTCGGACTGTCCTTCTCCTCATTGAGTGACCCGATCGGCGGACACCTTTGCTGATCAAGCGGTGAATGTAGTATCACCACCTTACTCGATGAGACGGCATCACCCTCATTGATGCGCATGATGTCGAGCAAGGATAATCCTTTCTGCCAGTAAGTCCTTAGCTGCTTCTGCAGCGTCCCCCTGTATAAACATTGCATGCAGGTCAAGTGCATGTCTTTGTGTCCTTTCACACATGCCTTTTGCCTTTGTGCTTGTTTTTACCTTGTAACATTGTTACACAGGTGGATGATTTATGTAATCCGTTAGTCCATTGATATGCATGTCTGTACATTAGTGGCTGGATTCTATATCTAGGAGAAGGTGGTGATACCTATGATCTTTCTGAGCGAGATGCTCCATGAGAGCATCTATGATAGTGCAAATCACCGTGTTGGCACTTTGCATGACGTATGTGTGTCACTTAACGAGACTTTCCCGGTCGTTACAGCGCTTATTGTCAACTCCAGTATTGGCAGTCACAAGCTGATTATTCCTTGGTCTCAAGTTCAGAGTATTGAAGAGTCACCTGTACATCTTGCAGTCAACCAGTCTGAAATTACACCTTATGAACCACATTCTGATGAATTCTTACTCAAACGCGACATTCTTGACAAACAGATAGTGGATACGCAGGGCATCCGGGTGGTGAAAGTCAATGATTTGAAGCTAGCACAGATTAAAAAAACTGCCCGTCTAGTCGGTGTAGATATTGGCTTCAGTGGCCTATTGCGCCGTCTAGGATTGCAGCCAGCCATGAATGCACTACACAGGGTTTTCCCCAAAGGTTTGAACGATCGTACTGTCACCTGGAATTATGTAGAGCCCATCCAGGTCACCTACGCCCCAACAGGTCAAGTGACACCAGTGCTGGCCGGAGTGGGAAATGGCGGTGTTGTGCCTCTAGTTCAACTCAATGTTAGCCGTACAAGGCTGACTGATCTGCGTCCTGCAGATATTGCAGATGTTCTAGAGCAGCTTGATATTGAAGAAGCTGAAGCCGTGCTGGATCGTCTCGATACCGAGATCGCGGCAGATACTCTCAACGAACTTGAATACCCGATACAATCCGAACTGCTCAGTGAATTAGATCCTGAACGTGCATCCGATCTGCTCGAGCGGCTAGCTCCTGACGATGCTGCCGATATCCTGGCAGAAATTCCCCGAGCCAAGGCTGAACATCTCTTGAGTCTGATGCCTACTATCGAAGCACAGCCTATTCGTGACCTGCTGCTCCATGGCGCACGGACTGCAGGTGGCATCATGACCAACGAAATCCTGGCTCTTCCTCAGGAGTCTACAGTCGAGGACGCTCTGGTCTACCTGCGCCAGCATTCCGCGCATCTGGAAATGGTCTACTACCTTTTTATCGTGGATCAGGAACAGCACCTGATGGGCGTTGTCACATTGCGCCAGCTCGTAACATCCGAGCCCACTGTACGCATGGGAGATTTGATGAACCGTGATGTGATTAAGGTACAGATCGATACTGACCAGGAAGAGGTTGCGCGTCTTATCGCCAGATATGACCTGCTCGCTTTGCCGGTTGTAGATGCTGAGCATCACCTGCGGGGCTTGATTACTGTGGATGATGTGATCGACGTTATCCACGAAGAGCAGGCTGAGGATTATTCTGAGATGTCTGGGACCAAAGTTGGAGAGTCTAGCAACGAAGAAGGCTTTTCGGTGCGTACTGCTGTGAGCCGTTTCTGCTGGCAGGCTGTGAACGTAATTGCTGGTTTTATCCTGGCACTGGTCGTGTCGCAAATGTTTCATTCATTCCTGGACCTTCCTACCACCTTTGCCATGGAGATCGGGAGCCTTCCCGATCTGTCTACCCGTATAGCAGTAGGTGAAGTAATCTGTTTGATCCCCATGTTGTTGCTCACTGCGGGTTCCATTGGTTCTCAATCGCTCGCTATTGCAGGATGGGAACTGCGTGCCAAACGTGGCAAAGATTTTCTGCGCTTTCTGTTCCGTGAACTGCTCCATGGTACTGTTGGTGGTGTGCTTACCAGCATTCTGATAACGATACTAACATGGTTGCTCTTTCGCTCTCTGCTGCTCAGTTTGACGGTTGGGCTAGCAACGGGTTTGACCCTGCTTATTGCGGCCACTTGCGGGATGGTCTTGCCCAATTTGCTCCAGCGTTTGCATCTGCGTGGAAGCTTGATCGCAGCCCCATTGCTCGATCCGATGATTGCGGTTATTAGCTTGAGCGTCTTCTTGATGGCTACTCTAGCACTGCTCAACAGATTTGGCGGGTGACAAAAAAAATTCGCCGAAAAGGTATTGACGAACTGTCGAAATTAGACTATACTCCAAAGTGTTCCGATGAGAGCGCACTTTCCTCGATAGCTCAATGGTAGAGCAATCGGCTGTTAACCGATTTGTTACAGGTTCGAGTCCTGTTCGAGGAGCTAGTAGATAGGGCCACCAACTGGTGGCCCTTATTTCTTATTTGCATGTATAAAAATAGCCTATCTTTGTCTCGTATCTCGGGGCAATCAGGAGAATAAATTGTCTTGAGTGATTTGGATATCAATTATAAAACAATCTCTATGAGCCTGCTGGAAGCGCTTCCTTTACCTGTGTTTATCACTGATCACTCGCTGACTATCCGTCACTGCAACCAGCAGGGTTTGCAGTTATCTGCATCCTCCTATTCCTCGCTACAAGGCGTACCGCTCGACCAAGCGATTCATGATCCGGCTATCATCCAGCTTGTTCAAGAAAGCGTACAGACTGAGAGTAGGCAGAAGGGCAGATACCAAAAGGACACTTCCGATATCCTCTGGAAAGTATCGGTCTCGCCTCTTGCTCATGGTTACTTCGCCCTCGTTATCGAGGATCTAACCGAAGCACGCCTCTTGGAGCGTATGCAGCGCGACTTTCTGGCCAATATTTCCCACGAGTTGCGTACTCCGCTCACGTCCGTCCGTTTGCTCGCAGAAACTCTTAAAGATGTGATCGATATGAATCCTAGCCGTGCACATGAGTTTGTGGAAAAGATCGAAACTGAGGTACAGTATCTCAGCGAACTGGTCGAGGAACTCCTCGAACTGTCGCTATTAGAATCGAGTCAGACCTTGATGACGATCGAATCCGTCAGGCCAGAGACGCTAGTGCGTGAAGTTATGGCACGTATGTTAATGCTGGCTCAACGCCGTCGTCTGCAATTAGGTACTGACATCCAAGAGGGCAGCATCCAGGTAGCAGCAGATAGCAAACAGATTACACGGGTCCTCGTTAACCTAGTACACAATGCCATTAAGTTCACTCCCTTAGGAGGCAAAATCACTATTGGGACGGCCCCAGAGCCAGATCATTCAGCTCAGCGCTTCTTTGTTCGTGATACTGGAGTGGGTATGAACTCCGAGGAATTGCCACGTATATTTGAACGTTTCTATAAAACAGATCGGGCGCGTGCCAAAGTAGGTTTCATTGGATCAGGTGGCGGAGGTACGGGTCTGGGCCTTGCTATTGCTCGCCATGTGGTCGAAACTCATGGCGGACGCATCTGGGCCGAGAGTATTCTCGGTGAAGGGAGCACTTTCATGTTTACTCTTCCCGTCGTCAAACCTGTGGAGAACATTGAAGCATCCAATAAGTAGCATACCATTGTCCGAAACTTACCCAAATAGAAACGGGCTGTGAGGAAGAACTGCATGCACGGAGAAATACCAGAAGCTATCTTTGACGATCTGATCAACCTACTGCAAAGTGCAGAGGCATACTCCGATCAGAGCAGCTATCAGCAGGCCCTGGATGTCTATGTGCAGGTAATTGATGCCCATTTGGCTGCACATGAGGCATCGCTTATTTCTCTCTTTGATCGGGCCATCGCTGAGTTTCTGCCACGACTAGATCTGCTACTTGCTGAAGCTAGTAGCCTGATCATCTCAGAGCCATCTCAACCCTCTGATCTATCTGAAGTACCTGATCTGCCGACTTCCGCTGCTTCTCCAACATTGGTTCCAGTGACCATGTCGCCTTTGCTTACTCCTGAAGTAAGACGTAGTTGGCTTGAGCGGCTCTTCGCTCTCTGGCTCAAATGTATAGATATACGCCAAATCAGCGAACAAGTGCAGGAGATCATGTTTGAAGTTGCCTGGAGCGAGGATATTCCTTTCTTGCGCAATCTCGTAGAATCTGAACTTCGTCATATTTCTGCCGATACCCATTTGCATGTCGGCGACTTTGCAAAGCAGTCACGTACACCTACTTTGGAGAAATTCCTTAAGGAGCTGCCACAATAGGTAACCCCTCAGGTACCAATCGAACTGATCAATGCCTGGAGTTAACTATCAATCACCTAAAGGTGACACGGTAATTCTCGCCCGCCCTGCAATTCACCTGTGCCCTTCATGGGTATTGCGTGTATTGTAGGGGCCCGATTTATCGCGCCCGCCGCACCACAATTTTAAGGCAATTTTTATGTAAAATACGTTGCAACCTTTTGCGTCTATATGGTAACATTGCGTGTATAGGCTGAAGTCTGTGCCAACATAACAGACCAAGAGGAGTGCAAATATCGTATATTGTTAGACATGACGAAATTTGAAAACTCTAGTACTAACTTGCGTTTTAACGTGTAATAGTATTGCTCTTGCTCAAAGTATAAGCAAGGCAGCAACAAATTGTACGCATCAACACAAGTTTATCTAAGGGTGTTTATCATGTTGTCTATTACTTGGTATAGGGTTGTCTATTGCTTGCTCTTGTGTGTTGACGGAATGTTGGGTACAATTTGGATAGTAGTGGGATGAGAGAGAGGACACCTGTATGAGCAAACTAGTAATGGTTATCGACGATTCAACAACAGTTCGTAAAATCATCGAAACATGTCTGGGACGACAAGGATTCCAGGTCTTGGGCTTCCCTGACGGTGTTGAAGCTATGCGGTGGCTTATGGAGCCGACATCGCGTGTGCCGGACCTCGTGCTTCTTGACATAGGGCTTCCTAAAATGGATGGCTACGAAGTTGCTCGTCGTCTTAAAATCAAACCTCAGTTTAGCAATACCGTTATCGTTATGCTCTCACGCAGAGATGGTATGATAGATCGCCTCAAAGGTCGTCTTGCAGGAGCCAAGGATTACATCACGAAGCCTTTTAAAACACAGGATATTATATCGGTCACAGAGTCATACCTGGGTATGCCTGCATCGCATTAGGACAGCAGGAAACTTGCGTGTGAAGCGGTGGGTATGCTCTTGGGAATGAAGAGGATAGGCATATTTGAGCGAGTACGATATTCTGGCCACTGCGTTAACAGATCAATCTCAAGTACTATTTCTTGAAGGGTTGAATGATCAGGACTTCTGGCACTATGCTACGGAGTTGGCATCTGCAACCCCGACTACGAAAGTAGAGATTGAACAATATTTAGAATGCGAGTTAGAGCAGAAGCGTTGTATTTTGCCTCTGGCGGTAGTCCGTGAGGTTGTTCCACCACCTCACCAGATTACGCTTCTTCCCTCTATACCTGCATGGATGCTAGGGATCACTGCATGGCGTAGTGAAGCAATCGCAGCAGTTGACCTGGATGCTTACCTTATGCAGTGTCCAGCACGGCTACGCTCAGATTATATCCTGCTTGTTGTTCAGCAGTATGAGATCACGCTGGGCTTGTTTGTGACTGCTGTGAGGTCGATGCCGGGACTAAATCTGGAACTATTCTCGCCTCCTGAACAAGCGATAGCAGAGTATCACTACCTTTCTGTGGGAGCGATCTCAGGCATCTACGCTGGCGCTCTGGTATTGGATACTGGGATTATTCTCACCGATATAGTAGAGCTTATCAGAGAGACGGCGGCATATGGATAACGGGTTTCCTCCTTTAGATGAGATTGGTGAGATTGATAAGAGCGAACTCTCAGAAAACGATTTGGCTGTTTTGCAAGCCTTTGAGGCTATAGAAAACTGGCCATCTGCTCCGGTAAGGGCAGGCACCTCGCAGTCTTCTGACTCTACCTTTGTTGCGTCGTCTTCCCTCACTTCTGCCATCATACCGCAAAATGACGACGATATGTTAATGATCTTCGTTGCTGAAGCGGAAGAAGATATTGCCAGCATGCAGCAGATGCTGGAATATTTGAAGCAGGACGATCATATTAATCCGGCTCGTTTTGTGCGCTTACAGCGCCTTGGTCATAAACTGCATGGTACAGCTGGAGCTGTCGACTTTCCAGTGATGTCAACTGTTGCATCCCATGTGGAAGTGATTGCTGAACAGGTCACCGAGGAAAAGATCTACCCGGTCGTTGGTATATACGCCCTTTCTCAGGCTATTGCCACTCTTGAACGTTATCTGCGTGAAATTATATCCCACGGTAAAGAGCCAGAAAGTGCTGTATTTCTGGCTACGCTCGATGCAACTTATAGGAACCTGAACATCGATTTGTTGCTAGCATCTGAAAAGGAGGCTGTGCCTACCGATGTCGTTTCTACTCCCAAACTACTTGCTGATGTAATAGATCCATACGAGGATGCCGGAGACGTTCAAGGTGAAAAAATAGTATCCGCCCGTATCACTGCTCCGTTGTCGCTGGAAAGTGTACCAGAGGCCTCGCAATATCTCCGTGGAAATACTCGTATCGATGTGAAGCGTTTCGAAAAACTTTCCCAGCATATCGAGCAATTGGTGGAACTGCGCATAGTCTTAGAAGACGCAAGAAAAGAAGCAGAAGAGGCCTTGCAAGACCTGAATGTAGCACAAACGCGTCTCCAGCACCTCGAGCCGATGCTTTCTCTTTTCCTAACCAGTAGCACCTTGCCTCAGAAATTTGGGGAAGCAATCTCTTCTTCACTGATTGCTCGTATTCTCAATGAGGCAATACAACGACGTGGTCCATTATCTTTCCGCAAATCCCGACTGCAGCTACGCTCTGCCGCTGTTCCCACAACGACCGCCTGGGACGAACTAGACATGGAGCAGTATTCCGAGAAAGACCTCCTAGTACGCTCACTTAAAGAAGCTATTGCGGATGTTTCCCTCACGACCGCTCGTTTACAAGCTGCTCATGCTCACCTCGCTATGGTTCAACAGGAGTATGTATCGCGTGTTGCTGCGGTACGCAGTGCTACGTTACAAATGCGTCAGGCCCCTTTGAGTGTCCTGATACCGCGCTTACAGCGTGTTGTTGCTATGAGTGCCCTGGCACAAACTCAGCAGGTCCAATTTGAAGTGACGGGCGAAACCACAGAGATTGATCAGGATACCTTGGAAGCACTGGCTTTTCCCCTCGTACAACTGCTACGTACATGTATTGCCGATACTGTTACGAGCACAGACGGCACAGAACAGGGACTATCGCGTGTTTGGCTGCATATATGGGAAGCTGACAGTGAGATCATCATAGAAATAGGTTTCTCGATGACTGTCCATGGAGGAGCTATCGATGCGATCGGCGATTCGATCCAGCGTTTGAACGGCAAGATGTCATTGCAGCGTAATGGAGATGGTGGCCTCAGCTTCTTGCTGCACATTCCACGTTTGCAGGGGGCAGTGCGATGCTTGCTCGTGCGCGTAGGTTTGCAGAAACTCGTCATACCATTTTCCCAGATACGGCGTATTGTGGATAGACAAGGACAGATATTCGACAGGATCTATCATCTGCGAGATCTCCTGGGTTTTCCATCTCCTGTTGCACCAATTTTAGTAGAGCAAGCTCAGTCGGTACTAGTCATGCAAGAAACGGAGTTTAGCCAGATTGGCGTTGCTATAGACGAGGTGATCGGCGAGATGGAACTCTTCGTGAAGCCCCTCAAATCTTATCTCCAGCGTCCAGGCATTATGGGTACTGCGATCGCTGGCAAGGGCAATGTAACACTGATGGTTGATCTGCCCTCGCTAATGAGGCACTACACGCATTCTGTCACCTTGAGCGGCACATGGGAGGCGAAGCAAGATGCAGCGAAGCCTAATCCACTGACCAAGCAGATACGTGTCCTGGTCGCTGACGATGCTGTGTATCTGCGTCATTCGGTACGGCAAACATTGCAGTATGCCAATTATACGGTAATCGAGGCACGAGACGGGATGGAAGCGATAGAGAAATTGCAAGAAAGTGTTCCCGAAGTCTGTGTGCTTGATGTAGAGATGCCAAATCTGAATGGCTACGATGTTCTTAACATGGTGCATCAGACTCCAGAATTCAAGAGCATGAAGGTGATTATGTTAACTTCGCGTAGTTCAGAAAAACATCAAATGCATGCCATGGAACTTGGTGCGCATGCTTACCTTACAAAACCCTGCTCTCAGGAGACCCTATTGACGACCATCCAGGAATTGCTCACCTCTCATTGATTGACATTATTCGATTTAGACGTAACTACTCAGGTGTTCTCTTCTGGCTTGCTCGCTGCCTCCGGCAGTTCGCAAGTCAAGGTGTGGGAGGGGGATTTGGCAGCCAGCGGCTGCCAAATCCCCCTCCCACAGACAATCCAAGCGAGCCACTGCAGGTGGCGAGGCGACCTGAGTAGTTACCAATTTTTTTGTCTGTGACATTTGACATTATTGGGGCTCTATGGGACTAGAAACAGGACATCTTGGATGCTATAGTTTTCAGTAGGTGGCAGTCTCTTGGAACAATGTGCCATCAGGGGTCAATTGTATTACTGTTTATATTGATAAAAGTTGATTGCATTACCGTTTATTAAAGAGAGGGGGCTTTTTGATGTACTTTCAATCAAGTTCAGGTAATGTAGAGAACATGACTACCCATGAGTTTGCTCAACTAATTAGCAGTGTTGTGCTAGTATTGGAGAGATTACCAGATATTCCGCTGGGGGAGTTGAGTACCCTCGCTAATAGGACTGATGAGGATGATAGTAAATCGGTCCAGGACTTAATATATAAAGGCGTTCCTGTCCATCTTTGTCAAAAAGGAAACTTCGATGAATGGAGTGCCTCTGTTGAGTGGCGTGGACGTTTAATGGATGTCGATCTCGAGGAAATGGAAATGCCTACTCGTGAGAATGTTATGTTAGCTACATATAGATTAATAAACATAATGACAGATATAAGGGATAAAGGCGTAATTCAGCCTGATAGCTACTTCATAAGTAACTAATACCAAGTCCGGTTGAAGAACGCTGAAAAGTGCAAGTTCTAGGGGACCGCTTGCCAAAGGCAAAGCTTGTCCTCTGAAGCATTCTATTCACCTTTGGAGACTATAGTGAACCTCTTTTTTACTAGCAAGAACAATAGCCGCCTTATCGGTGGAGCAGTTACCCTGTTTATGCTAGGCTTGGTCGGTGCTAGCACCTTTCTCGTAACTGTCCCAGCGTTCGCACAATACAGTTTGGTAAATATAAATGCGTTACAAAATGAATTTAGTAAATTTTGTGATATATACTACAAAAGTGATAAAACAGGTAAGCTTGCAACTTGCAAAAAGCAGAGTGCCACCTTTAGTAGCTTCCTATCTTCATTAGCAGACCAGAAAAGCCTGTCCCTGTGGCCAGCAAAGGCTTCTCTGATCGATCTTGCATCCCAAGGCAAGCTGAAGAATAGTCGTAGTAGCATTACGACGGAACAACAGTTTTTTAACGCAATTCCAAATGTAGATTCGGGCTTGAGGGTTTTACTCAATCCCAACAGCAATCAAAACATTCTGCGTGCTCTGTGGAAGTACAACTCCACTTTGAATAATGGTAGCAGAACAATCCAGAAAATTGTTCATAGTATAACCTGCCCAAATGGTACTGTAGAAGTAGGAAACGGGTTGTGTGTCCTCAAGGTAATATGCGGCGTCGCTGGAAAACCTGCGTGCTCTAGCAGCAGCGTAGATTGCCCAAGCAACCCGCCAGGAGTAGGAATCAGGTTGTGCATGCTAGGGGCGGCATGTGGCCTCTTTGGAAAACCTATCTGCCCTATTAAACCATGGAGTGATGCTAGCGTCTTTTATCCTCTAGGGGCACTGGTTACCTACAACAACAATATCTATGAGTCTATTCAAGCTCATACATCTCAGCAGGGCCGTGATCCTGTAGATGCACCAAGTTTTTGGAAACTCATGGCTAAAGGTTGAACGACTTGATGATACATTATTTCGAACACAAAAAATCTCCCCAGCTCACTGGGAACGAGCTGGGGGATGAATCTATCGCCTTAGCGTGCGGACAGTTGCGCGATGACTGGTAGTGGTTCTGGTAGTGGTTGGAGAACTGCTTGTGCAAATTGCTGACCGCAGGGGCGGCAAAAGATGCCTTCTGTATTGTGGCGGGCCCCACCGATAGCTGTTAGGAGTTGTTCAGCTGGTTTACCGCACCACTCGCAGATACTTCCATATGGAGCTGTGTCAGTAGAAACAGGACGATTGAATTCATTCATGGACATTGAGACCTCTCCTTACAAAACAACATAAAATTCTCTAGACTGTACCTATTTTCTATTGTACTCATTCTAGAATAGGTACAATAGAAAATAGGGAAGTATTGGCTAATGGTCTGGTTGAATGCTTTCAGCTCGAACTTCATTACTGGTCGAGAGAAACACTTCTTAATACTGAGTATGACTGATGGATGTCTACAAAACAATGCCAATAAGGTGCCATCTAACAGACAAGTAGATCAACGCAACAGAGTAACAGTGTGTGTTGATGCCAACAAAAGATGAGCCGATTTGACCAACAGTTGCGGGTTTTGCTCTCTCCCTCGGTTAACCTGGGCAATTACAATGAAACAGCCTCTACGCGGGAACCAAAGGTGCGGTTGAACAATTCACGCGGCATCTTGCCAAGGAACTGGGTCCCAAAGGGATCACCATTAATGCAGTCGCCCCAGGCCCTATCAACACGGAGCTGTTTACCGCTGGTAAATCAGAGGCACAAATTGACACATTCAAGCACATGGCGGCCTTCAATCGTCTCGGCGAACCCGAAGATATCGCCAAGGTCGTACTTTTCCTGGCAAGCAATGAAGCTAATTGGATCACAGGACAAACGTTGCGTGCGAATGGTGGGTTCATCTAAGCATTCAAGTCAGACGTCTCAGCATAACCATTCTTTGAGATCATTCGTGACGTATCTTCCTAAAAACAGGACTGTCCACGTTAGAGAACACACAACAGAAGCAAGGAATCTTTGTGCTACAAATCAGGCCAAGAGCTATTAAATGAGCAAAACTGGTACAATTGTTTGGGTGGCTACCGCCTCAAAAAAGAGCGAACCACAAAGTCAGCAATATTAGCGCCCAAAACAGCTAAAATTGGTTTTGGTAATACACTATTGGGTGAAGGGTTGGATTTAGGTTTTGGGCTAGGGACTGTACTAGGACTTCCTGAGTTATCAGATGGAAAATTA
>Ga0179587_10000484_pt1 | contig 16434 bp, 9 predicted proteins | sample CZODoug2_1_08_16_FD_185932 | JGI IMG/M metagenome (GOLD analysis project Ga0179587, IMG submission 185932) | Vadose zone soil fungal communities from Angelo Coast Range Reserve, California, USA - CZODoug2_1_08_16fungal | ecosystem: Environmental > Terrestrial > Soil > Vadose zone | place: USA...
GCCTGGTGATTAAGGTGACGACGCAATCAGGGCTGGGGGTGACCAAGCCGAAGGGTACCGTGTACACCTCCTACGGCAGCTTCGGCTCGGTCGGCGGCGGCTTTCGGCTGGCCTTCGGTGGCCAAAAGTGGGGAAACTTCATAGCTGCAAACGGATTGAACAGCAGCCGGTTTCTCGACCCGCCGGAACTGCACCCCATCCACGACAAGGGCAATGAAGAAAACCTGTTTGACCGAGTCGATTACAACGTAACCAGCGCGGATTCGATCCATACGAACTTTCAGTACACGCGTTCGTGGTTCCAGACTCCGAATACGATTGATAACTTGAACATCGGAGTGAACGACCCGCTCACCGGCGCTCCTCTGCCCGTGCAAGACCAGCGTGCGCAGATTAAGACGTTTAACATCGCCCCAGTCTGGACCCGCTTGATCAGCACGACGACGTTGTTCACGTTGGGGGGGTTCGTCCGCCAGGACCGGTTTAATTACTACCCCAGCGGAAACGCGTTTGCGGACGGCACTGGAGTGATTCCCGGTGGTTCGTCGGCGACGCTGAATCAGCAGCGGAAATTGACGAACGCGGGACTTCGCACGGATGTGTCTTATGTGAAAGGCAAACATAACGTCAAAGCAGGCGCTGTGTTCCAACATACGTTCCTGACTGAAAATTTCAACTTCGGTATTACCGACCCCGTTTTCAATTCGCCGTGTTTAGACGCGAACAACAATCCCGTTCCAGATATCACTCTGAACGATCCAAATCAGTGTCCTGGAAGGGGATTTCAACAAAACGTTGCGGCTAATCCAAACGCCGCCGTCCCTTTTGTGCCCATTCTGGGCTGCTTCGACCTGACGCGGGCTACGCCATCGCTTAGCGACGCATGCAGCGGTACGCAGAGCACGTTGTTTCCGTTCCGCGGCCGTGCGGACATCAAGGAGCTCGCGCTGTATCTGCAAGACACGATCAGCGTGGGCAATTGGGCCTTCAATGTGGGATTCCGTGAAGATCTGTATCGCGGAATCGTGCACGATAGTCAACCGCAGCCTCGCGTGGGCCTCGCTTACAACGTCAAGAAGACCAACTCGGTCCTGCGCGTTTCCTATTCGCGCATTCTGGAGACCCCGTTCAATGAGAACTTGATTTTGGCTAGCCTGGGAGCGAGCAATCCCGTTATCGTGGACGTGATCGGTGGGACGAGCTTACAGCAGCCGATTCGCTCCGGCCAGCGCAACCAGTTCAATGCCGGCTTTCAGCAGGCATTTGGAAAACACGTGGTAGTGGACGCCGACTACTTGTGGAAATATACGCACAACGCGTATGACTTCAGCGCGTTCGGCAACACGCCAATCTTCTTCCCTATCGCCTGGAAAAATTCAAAGATTGACGGACCTTCCGTGCGCGTGAGCATGCCGAATTTTCATGGCTTCACGGCACTTGCCGTCCTAGCTCATGTGCGAGCACGCTATTTCCCACCACAGATTGGCGGACTGGGCGCCAGCATCACGGGTGGAGAAGTATTCCGCATTGACCACGACCAGGCCTTCAATCAGACAACCCATTTTCAGTACCAGCCCTGGAAAACCCTGCCGTGGATAGCCATGAACTGGCGCTACGACAGCGGCCTGGTGGCCAGCAATCCGAATCTTGACAACTTCGCTGATGCGTCCGGTTTTCTTGATGCAGCTCAGCAAACGGCCGTCGGGCTTTTCTGCGTCGATGCCGGTGGAGTCATGCACTCGGCTTCCCTGACGCAGGCTCTTGCGGTAGGCGCGGGAACCATCTGCGGCACGAATCCGACGACCACGGGCGCAAAGCTAATTAACATCGCCGGCGCGACGTTCGACGTCGATCACAATCCCACGCGCGTAAAACCGCGCAACCTGTTCGACGCCAGCGTGGGCGATGACGACCTTTTCCACGGCGACCACTACAAGTGGAGCCTGCGCTTCACGGTGATCAACCTGACGAATAAGACCGCACTTTACAACTTCCTGTCAACGTTCAGTGGAACGCACTTTGTGACACCACGGACGTATACAGCGGAACTTGGCTTTCATTTCTAGGCAGGAAGCCATACCCGAGCCAGGAGCCGCTTGAGGGCGCCATCCCTTGGATGGGGTGGCGCTTGCCAAGGCGTAAGGGCACCCCTACCAGAAGCGGCCATCAGGCGCGCAAGGCTAAGGCCGCTTGCGTCGAAACGCTACGCTTGCCGAGTGGACGGAGAGGCCGCTTCGAGTTCGCGATTCGCAGAGGCAGCGCCTTCCAGTTCGCGGGCGGATCGACCGTGGTGAACGATCAGGTGCAGGAAGAACATCAGCACGAGGATGCCGCCGAAGGTGACGACGATGGTGGCGCCGGTGGGCGTGTCCAGCTGCACGCTAAGATAGCAGCCAAGCGCTGAAACCAGGGTGCCCATGGTCCAGCCAATCGCCAGACGGGTACCAATGCGGTCGGCGAAGAGCATGGCGCCGACGCTGGGAACGATCAGGTAACAGAAGACCAGCAAAACGCCGGCGATAGCCACGGAAGACGTCACGACAAAACCGAAAGAAGCGTAGAAAAGGAAGTCCCAGAAGCGGACGTTGAGGCCTGATTGTTCGGCCTTGCCGTGGTTCATCGAGATGGCCAGAAATCTTTTGCGAAAAATAAAATGAAAGACGCCGATGGCTCCATAGAGCAAAGCCGTCTTGCGAACTTCGGGCCAGGAAACCGAGAGGATGTTGCCGACGAGCATGTCCTTGAGGTGCTCGGTTTCGCCGGTGGCTTTGCTCATGAGCAGGATGGCGGTAGCGGAAGCAACGGCGTAAGCAATGCCGATAAAAGCTTCCTGGGGAATGTGGCCTCTGCTGGAGCGAGCGAAAGCAAAGATTCCGGCGCCAAGAAACGTGAACGCCAGGCTGATCCAATACGCGGCGCGTCCATGCGGGTCCATGCCGGCGACGATGGCGACGGTAGCGCCGAGAGCCGCGATTTGGGCAAGGGCCAGGTCCACAAAAATGACCCCACGCTCGACCACATGCACGCCCAAATAGGCGTGAATCCCGGTGAGAATGAGGCTCGCGACAAAGGGTGCGAGCAAGAACGGCAGAATTTCCATCCGGCGGTCTCCTGAACGTTATTTCGTGGTATCGAACGCCTGCTTCAGTTTGGCAATATCGTAATCAAACAGCTTGAAATAATCGGTGATTTCTTTTTCGCCGCCGACCGAAGGCATCAGGACGACGACTTGCGCGCCGGTGTCGCGGGCGATGGCGTTGGGAGTTTTGAGGTCGAAGTAAGGCTCAACAAGAATGAGCTTTACGCCGTCGCGCTTCATCTGGCCGATCAACTCGACAGTGTGCTGCGGGCTCGGGGGGATGCCGGGGCGGGGCTCGACGTATCCCACGACATTGAGGCCGAAGTGTTCGGCGAAATTGGGCCAGGAGCGGTGATAGGTGACGACCTTGCGGCCGGCGTAGGGCTTCATCTCCGCGAGCCATTTTTCATCGGCCTGCTTGAGGCGCTGCTCAAAGGAATCGTAGCGCTGGGCGAAATAGGCAGCGTCGCTCGAGCGCATTTCGGAAAGTTTGTCTCGAATGCCTTTGGCGATCCGCAGGCCGTTTTCGGGATCGAGCCAATAGTGCGGGTTGCCGAGCGGGTGAACGTCGCCCTCGGCACGGGTCACCTGTCCGGTGGGAATCTCGAGGATTTTGGCAAAGCGGGAAGCGTCAAAGTAGCCGGGCGCGCCAACTTGAATCTTCGGATTGGTGGACTGGCTGATGAGCGGAGGAAGCCAGCCGATTTCCAGCTCGAGTCCGACGACGATGAGAAGATCGGCATGACGAAGTTTTAGAAGGAAGCTGGGCTTGGCTTCAACGAAGTGCGGGTCCTGGTAACCGCGCGCGACGGATTCGACGTCGACTTTTTCGCCGCCAATTTCCTGAGCGAGGGCGGCGAGGTCGGTGGTGGCCGTCATGATACGAAGTTTGCTGTCCGCGCGGCTCGCTGGAGGGCTGACGAAAGCGAAGATGAAGGCGCATGAAGCAAGAATCGCGCTGATTCGAGTAGTCATTTTTGTGCGTCGCATGATATCTCAGAAACCTTTCTTAAAACGGCCTTAGAACGGGTGCGCGCCATGCGCGCCCATGACGAACAAAAACTGGAAGAGAAATTCGTTGGCATTGGTGTAACGATCGTTGGGCACGTCCCACAAATGGCCATAACGATACTGGCCACGGATCTGGCTGAACTCGCTGGGCCAATAGGTGAGAATACCGGAAAAACCGGAGTCCGTCAGGCTGGCATTCGTAGCGCGGCCGCTGCGATCGAAGCGGCCACCAAGTGTCCAGCGGCGGTTGACGCGGTATTCGGCGTCGGAGTAAAGGCCGAAAGCGTGCTGGGTCTGGAAGACGTTGGCGTTGGCCAGAGAAACTTGGTCGCGGGCGCTCCAAAAAAATTCGTTACGGAGGAGGAAGGAGTGGTAGATGGAGCGGCGGAGCGGTTTCCAACGGAGAGTGGCATCAGCGGAATAAAGGTTGGTCAAGAAATTTCCCGGATCAAAGGTAGTGCTCCCGACTCCAGCGGTGTTGTGGCCGCGGGCATAGGAGCCGCCAAGATCGATATTGGTCGATTCGCCAAGGTCGCGGTAAAGACGGAGATGGCCGACGACGCTGACATCCTGGCGGCGGTTGGAGGTAAATACATCGCTGGAGTCGCCACGGTAGACCTGGGCGGTTCCCTGAAGGAACCAGTTTTTCGGGGCGGGCAGGAACCGCGAAAGGGAGATGCCGGCGTCGTCGATGCCGTCTTCGCCGCCGACGAGATTATTGGTTACCAGAGGCCGGTCAATGAACGGCAAAGCGTGATTGTGGATGGTATTGACCTTGCCGAATTCGGCGCGCATCTTGCCGACTTTCAGAAGGAGCCCCGCCGGAAGAGAAGTAAAGGTGACGTAACCTTCCTCGACATTTACGCCGGTCTCCCCGAAAGAGATGAAGGCGTCGGCGCGGGCGTAGGGGTCAATAATGGCTTGCAGGCCCACTTCGGATTCGTGGAGTTCGAGCGACCGCGATGGGGAGATAGTGTTGCGTCCGGCTGTGCCGATGAAGTCGCCGATCAAGCTGATGTCTGGATTGAGAAGCTTGGCGTTGGAAGTTGCACCGCCATAAGTCTGCGTTTGAGCTGATTGCGGCTCCGGTGCAAGGACGGGCGCGCCTGTCGAGGAAGTAGAGCTGGGGAGCACTCCTGGCTCAATTCGCGTGGAAGCAAGCAACAGGCGGGTCCCGGTAGCGGGATCAGCCGGTTTTGTGTCGCGGATAGTTTTCAACTCTCCCCGGAGCAAGGCCACTTCCTCGGCGAGTGTGCGCACCTGCTCTTCCAGAGCGCGTATGCGAACTTCTTCGGGAGCAGTAGCAGCCGCTCCCGCAGAGGGAGGGCTCTGGTTCCCAGGGGCAGAGGATTTCTCTTGCGCATAGGCAGACATCGAAAAAAGGACGACCAGTGACAAGGCGGAGAATCGTTTCATGGCACTACTCCTAGCGAACAAGGTTAGGAACAATTAATAGAGGTACGGACCGAAACCAGAGCTGGGTTAGAGGGCGGGAGGCGCGCGCGGGGAAGTAGCGCGCGAAACTGCTGAGGAAGGCGAAACGGCTAAGGGAGCGATTTCGAGCCGGTTGGTCACCGGCACAATGGCGATGAGGGGCGACTGCGTGGCGACAACAGATGCTGCTGTCGAGCAGACCGGGCAAATGTGCGAGGCGGACGGCGTGGACGTCAAGTCCGTGCAAAAGTGGAGCTGCGCTCCAAGGAAGATGACCCCGAGGAACAATGCCAGAATGCATATGCGCTTAGTCTTGGCCTGCATGTGCTTACTAAGACGGAGCTTAGGCCGGAATGGTTGCAGCGTCAAGTTCGGAGGCCGCAGGGGAGCAAGTTCAAATTACAAGGCGACGTAACCGAGAGAGCCCTTTATTTCCGGGCTAGATAGGTTTTGGCTTCGGCGAGTTCTGGGCGGTCGGCGGCTGAGCCACAGATTTCGGCCAGCTTGGCGTAAAACGACTGCGCGCTGCCCGCGTTGCCGGTAGCCTGCGCCGAACGGGCAGCTCCCAAAAGGCCGTCAAAGCGATTCGGGGAATTCTTCAGGACCGTTTTGTATTCGGCGAGGGCGTCGGCGGGGCGCTTGAGTTCCAGGAGCATGTCGGCGAGCATTTCGCGCGCGGGGACGCCGACGGATTCGCCGCCATTCTTATCTTGATGGTCGGCGGCAGCGTGCAACTCCTCGAGAGCTTCGTCGGATTTTCCCTTGGCGAAGGATAGCCAGGCTTCGGCTTCGCGGAGGTCGGTGGCTTTTTCGTTCGAGCCGCCGTAGCCTTCTTTTCGGGCGCGCTTCTCGCGGTCGGCGACGAGTTGGGTAAATTCCTTGACATCGGCTTCAGCGCCGACTACGTCACCGCTGCGGGCGGCGCCGATGGCGCGGGCCCAATAGACAGTGTCCAGCCAGTCTTTGCGAGTCGGCGGAATCGGCAAAGAGGCCGCTTCTTTCCAGCGGTGTAATTCGAGGGCAGTTCGTGCGGTGAAATAAGCGCGATGTTCGGCTTTACTCTCTTCGTTTGCACCAACCACATGATCGGTATGCTCGATGACTTCGCGTGCTTTAGCTTCCTGGCCGCTTTGAAGATAGGAGTACCTTAGGAAGTCCATGGCGTGGGTCTGGTAGTGGGATTCGGCGAGATGCATTTCCGCGGCATGAGCGCCGGAAGCGTTTGCGGCAATGTTGGAGGCGATGGAATCCTGCCAGAGACCGAGGCGTACGAAAATGTGCGAAGGCATGTGCAGGGCGTGGGCGGAGTCCGGCGCGATGGCGGCGTAGCGGCGGGCAGCGTCGAGGCCTTGAGCAGCGAATTCGGGGCGATCGGTGGCGTGAATCATGTAATGCGCTATACCCGGATGGTCCGGATGCTGCTGAAGCAGCGGTTCGAGGATGGAGATGGCCTTCTGACGATCGGCTATTTCGTTGTCGTGATCCTCTTCCGCCAGCGACACGAGCGAAAGGGCGTAGAAGGAACCGAACTCGACGTCTCCAGGATTCTCGCGATAAAGGCGTTCCAACACCATGGAATAGGCTTTGGTGCGGTCGACATGAGTCATTTTTGATTTTTTCTGGAAGAAAGCGGCGGCGGCATTAAGGAAGCCTTGTTCCCGCGGATTGGCGGAATGATGCTTTTGCGCTGTATCGATGTCCTTGCGGCCTTCTTTCAGGGTCTTGTCATTCGGAAAATCCCAAAGCTGATGAAACAGAGCCATCGCTTTGCCCCAGTGGGCCATGGCGCACTTCGGTTCTTTGGTCGCAGCGTCGGCAAAGGTCTGCTCGGATTCCTTGTATTGGAAGGAATGCAAGAGGGCGACGGCCTTTTCGATCGTGGGTTGGACGTCAGAGGTGCAACTGGTGGGAAAATTCACTTTGCCAAGTTGATCAGGCGGCGCGGCGGGCACGCGATCTGCGTGAAGTGTTGAAGCTTGAAGAGCGATAAAAAAGACGAACCGGGTGAGAGCCGAGGTGAACCGACGTTGCTGGCGCATGATGCTTCCTCCGATTGGCGGCAATGATTCTACCTCCTGCGATTGTCTGAGGTGGAGCTAAACCTTTTGGCCCGGGTGTGCAACGGGGTTGGACTCAGCTTTAGCGCTGCGGCTACAATGAGGGTGGAGCGGTTCTTCGAAGCAGGTGAGGGTGCGAAAGCTGTTTGAACCAATGACGAATCTCTGAGGTGCTGCGGATAGACAGCCCGTGTGCACGGCCTGTCCCGCTGGCGGGACTCTTTCACGCAAGGCGCAGAAAGAACCGCGAGCGGGGCAGGAAAGCCTAACGGTTGGCTCGTGGCGCCCTACTATTTCAGAGGTTCACGGCCTAGCTCTCCACGGCCAAGCGGTCCGCTCCATTTTTGTGTTTCGCGGTGTGAAAGAGTCCATGCGCGTACTTTTTGTAGGAGACATCGTCGGCTCGCCTGGGCGGCAGATCGTTCGCGATCGGCTGGCGGACATCGTGGCGCGGCGGCAGATCGATCTGGTGATCGCCAACGGTGAGAACTCGGCGTCGGGATTTGGTATCACACCGAGGCTGGCGGAAGAGCTATTGAAAATGGGAATCGATGTGTTGACCGGCGGAAATCACAGCTGGGACCGCAAGGAAATCCTGGAGTTCCTGCCGCACGAACCGCGATTGCTGCGGCCGGCAAATTTCCCCGAGGGCAATCCAGGCAGCGGGCTTTATGTCGGGATGGCAAAGAATGGCGTGAAGTATGCCGTGCTGAACCTGCAGGGGCGCGTGTTTATGACTCCGATCGACGATCCTTTCCGGAAAGCCGACAGTGAGCTGGCGAGAATTCCGGAGGATGTCGCGTTCGTGTTTGTGGACATGCATGCGGAAACCACGAGCGAGAAGATTGCCATGGGCTGGTATCTGGATGGCCGGGTGACTGTGGTGGTTGGCACGCACACGCATGTGACGACCGCCGATGAACACGTTTATCCTCAAGGCACGGCTTATATCACGGATGTGGGAATGACCGGGCCGCATGGCGGGGTGATTGGAATGGACCGCAACGGCATCATCGCGAAATTTCTAAATGGGCTGCCGGCGCGGTTTGACGTCGCTTCCGGGGATGTGCAGATGAACTGCGTGTTGATTGAAACGGACGACGAAGGCCCTCGCAATGGCGCCGGCCGGCTACGCGCCCGCTCCATCGAGCGGCTGCAATTTTGTATTGACTGATCGTTACAGCACTCTGCTGCAACTCGGGGCAACCTGCGCGCGTCCGTAGTAATCTGAAGATTCATGCGAAAGAGGGTGGGTTCAATCGTGAGAGTTCTTGCGGTGATGTGTCTGCTGGCGTGCGCCACCGGGAGGGCGGCTGCCCAGGACGAGGGCGACCTAATCGCCAAGCAGCGCGTGTTCTCAGGTGTAGGCCCCGGGCTGCGGACGGTGAAGCGGGGAGCGGACAGGCGGCTCTACATTTTGGCTTCGCCGTCGCCAGGATTGCTGGTGTTCGATGCACAGGGCAAACAGGTTCTGGCGATCAATGAGGTTGGCGTAGCGCAGGGCGGCGCCGGACAAGGGCGCAGCTTGATTACGTTTGGGGAAGACTGCGACGGCGCGGCCGACGGAAAAATTTATGTGGCGGACCGCGGGGCGAACCTGGTGCAGGTGTTCACCGCAGACGGCACATTGCTTCGATCAATTCCCGTGAAGAATCCCATTTCGGTGGCGGCGCTGCCCGAAGGTGAAGTGGCCGTGGGCACGCTTCGGGAGCCACACCTGGTGATCGTTTTCGACAAGAACGGAAGGGATGTGCGTGAGTTTGGCGATCCGGAACCGCTCTCGGAGCGGGAAGACATGAATCGTTTTCTCAACATTGGGGAGCTCGCCACAGACGCCCAGGGGCACCTCTACTATGCGTTTGCTTACTTGCCGGAGCCGACGGTGCGCCAATACGACCGCTTGGGCTACGCGGGTCAGGACATTCAATACACCGCGCTCGATGCCATGCCGACGGCGCAGGCCGCGCGCAAGGAGATTGAACGCCAGGAAAGCAAAGGCAAGCAGCCGTCGTTCAAGAGGATCCTCACGGCGGTCGGAGTCGACCGGGAAAATGGGGAAGTTTGGATTGCGCTCTACAACACGCTGCTGCATTTCGATAAGGAAGGCAACCGGCGCGCCACCTACAAGGTTTATACGCCACAAGGCGCGCGGCTCGAAGCCAACACCATTCTCGTGGAGCAGGAGCACTTGATCATCGGAAGCGACCCGCTGGGCATCTACGAATTTGAACGGCCCGACAAAAAAAATACGAAATAGTCCGAGTTTTCCTCAGGCCGAATGGCGTTCGTTCCGTGTGCACTTCGTTTGGGACATGAAAAAATATTCACAATTGCGGGGAAAATCGGCGCCATTCAGGGAAGTTGCACCAAAATAGTGCTTGTGGAAAAACTGTGCATGGGGTGTGAAAGCTGGTACAGGTCTTCTCCTATTTTTCTCTTGCCCCCCGCGCTCCAATCAGAGACAATCCCGCGCTGACTCAGAACGGCGGTTCGTGGGCCGACAATTCCAGACGGGCCGCGCGCGGGGCGACAGGGGTAGGCTAGAGCGTTCCAACGCGGGCAAGAATCCCGAAGCTGAAAGAAAGACGCGAGTGGGACCTGCTTTCCACAGCTTTTGCACATCTGTGGAAATAGCACAGGGGTTTCTTTTCTCTTCCGATGACGACTGCAACTCAACTTGGACGTGAGCGCGAAGCTGTGAACTCCTGGGACAGATTTCTTGAGCGGGTGAAGTCCCGGGTCAGCATTAACACCTTTATGACCTGGTTTCAGCCCACCAGGCTGAACCGCGCCGAGGGGGACACGCTTTTTATCCAAATCCCCAGCGCGGTGTTCCGGCAAGTGCTGACGCGCACGTATGGCGACATCGTCAAGGCCGTCTTCCATGAAATCGGGACGCCAAGCATGAAAGTGCAATACATTTGCACGGAAGAAGAACCGGTGCAGGCCGCGCCGGCGGTTTCCGGGATTAAACAAGCAAAACTGGATTTTGAGAGCAGCGACCACCAGCTCAATACGCGGTACACGTTTGACTCGTTCGTGGTTGGCAAGTCCAACGAGTTTGCGCATGCGGCTTCGCACGCGGTTGCCGAACAGCCTTCGAAGGCGTACAACCCCTTGTTCCTCTATGGCGGCGTGGGCATGGGCAAAACGCACTTGATGCACGCCATCGGTCACACCATCAAGAAGCGCAATCCGACCATGCGGCTGAGCTACGTCAGCGCGGAAAAATTCACCAACGAAGTCATCAATTCGCTGCGTTTTGAGCGCATGATCAGTTTCCGCGACCGGTTCCGTACCGTGGATGTGCTGCTGGTCGACGACATCCAATTCATCGCAGGAAAAGAGCGGACGCAGGAAGAGTTTTTTCATACTTTCAATGCGCTCTACGAGCAGCAAAAACAGATCGTAATTTCCTCGGACTGCCTGCCGAAGGACATCAATTCGATCGAAGAGCGGCTGCGCTCACGGTTCGAGTGGGGATTAATCGCGGATATCCAGCCGCCGGACCTGGAGACCAAGATCGCTATTCTGCAGAAAAAAGCAGAGATCGACCACTTCAGCCTGCCGGATGACGTGGCGGAATACATCGCGCGGGCCATCAAGTCCAACGTGCGCGAGCTGGAAGGCGCGTTGACGAGGCTGATGGCATATGCCTCGCTGACGGGGGCGACGATTTCGCTGGGGACCGCGCAGCAAGTGCTGCGGAACATCATTGCTTCCCAGGAAAAGCGCGTCACTATCGACCTGATCCAGAAGCGCGTGAGCGAGGACTTCAATTTGCGTGAGCAGGACTTGAAGGTTCGCAGCAACACGCGGGCGATCGCTTATCCCCGCCAGGTGGCCATGTACATCGTCAAGCAGCTCACCACCGCTTCGCTTCCCGAGATCGGCCGACAATTCGGCGGCAAGCACCACACCACGGTGCTGCACTCGATCAAGAAGATCGAAGAGTTACGCCGCTCGGACAAAGACTTGAACCGTAGGATTACGCGCCTGATGGATGCATTGCAGTAGTGGGTTGGCTTTTCCCTCTCGGCTTAGTCCGCGAGCGCAGGCTCCCCCGTTCCGCCTGCGTTTCTTGCTTTTTCCTATAAATTGTTTAGCACTGTACTTTGCAATCTTTCCAAGACTTGCCCACTGTGTGTTTACGCACTGTGGAGAAGTATTGAGAAAGTATAGGAAAATATGTTTATAGCTGTGAATAAATTCGGGACTTAACTGGTGAACTTATTCTTCGACGCCTCATTTTCCGCGATATTCACAAAGCGCCACTTGCAACATGGTTCCGTAAAACAAACAGACCGCGCGAGTTGCGGCGATTTGCATACATTCACAGCGCTTACTACTACTACTAGCTTTATAGCTTTGTATTTTTTCTAATTTAAAGAAGGTCTTGTAGTAGTGACAGTGGTTGTGGATAATTTCGTACGGATCCCTGTTTCATGAGGAACGAACAGAAGCATCGTTTCCCACCTATTTCCACACCGCAAAAGCATTGAGTGGGCTTTATTGGTGACTGAAAAGCGAGTACAGTACGACAGCGGCAGAAATAAGCAACGGAGGCCTCGTCCCAGGCCTAATCGAGGGTAAACTTCAAAATGACCGCACCCGGAACGGCACGTGAGGAACATCAACCGATGGAATTCAGCGTAACAAAGTCCGCGCTGTTGAATGAACTCTCGACCACACAAGGCGTCGTCGAGCGCAAGACCACGATTCCCATTCTGTCGAATCTACTGGTCGAAGCCAAGGGCAGCCAGTTGACGATCACGGCGACTGACCTTGAGCTGAGCATTCGCACGTCGTGCGAAGCCAAAATCAAGAAAGAAGGCGCCGGAACCATCCCTGCCAAGAAATTACTGGAACTCGTGCGTCTGCTTCCGGAAGGCGAGATCAAGGTTAAGCTTCTTGAGAATCACTGGGTGGAGATCGTCAGCGACAGAAAAAAATACAAACTGGTAGGCATGGCCAAGGAAAATTTTCCCGCGCTGCCGGTGATGCCGCACACACTCGTCAAGATTCCCGCCCCGATCATTGAAAACCTCATTGCGAAAACAAAATTTGCGATCTCCATGGAAGAGTCTCGGTATACGCTGAATGGCGGCATGCTAATCCTGAAACCTGACACGCTGGCGATGGTGGCGACGGATGGCCACCGCCTGGCGCTGGCGGAAACCGATCACAAACTTTCCGGGCTGAATGGCGAAGTAAGAGTTCTTGTCCCGAAGAAGGCCATGGATGAAGTGGAGAAACTCTCCAGCGCCGCCGGCGCTGATGCGCACATCGAATTTGCAAAAGACGAAAGCCACCTTTTTTTTCAGGTCGGTCATCGGCTGCTGATTTCGCGCATTCTCACCGGACAATTTCCGAACTACGAAGCAGTTCTTCCGCGGGACAACAACAAAACAGTGGTCATCGAGCGCGCGGAATTGGGCGATGCGGTGCGGCGCGTCTCGCAGCTTGCCGACCAGCGCTCTCACGCCGTGAAGCTGGCTGTTTCGAAAGAGGGCATCGAGATCTCCGCGTCGAGCCCGGAATACGGCGAAGCCAAGGAAAGCATCGAGAAAGAATTTAAAGGCGAGCCTATCGCCATCGGATTCAATTCCAGCTATATGTTGGATTTCCTTGGCGCCGCGGCCGATGGCCCCATCAGCATCGAACTAAAAGACGAGCAGTCCGCCGGGCAGATGCGGCCGCTCGCCGACGAGTCCTACCGCTACCGCTACATCATCATGCCCATGCGTATTTGAAGCGACCAAAGGCAAGAGAACCTTAAAAAAGGGCGCCCGTCGAGGCGCCTTTTCTTATATTTGTTTTTGAATCGCAAGCGCCACGGAAGATTAAGTAAATAAACTACTTATTCGGACAATGAGATCCTTCTAGCGCTTGAGAAAATGGTCCCTATCGGGTATAATTTTTGTGTTGTCGATTCGCTGATTCGTATCCTCCAAATCGACACGTCCGCCAGGTATAAGTGACCCGGAATTTGGGCTTCGCGCCAGGAGCTCAGGAGCACGGACCCTGGAGAAACTCCCTTCGGACCTTTGGTCCCCAGGGTAAAGAGTCTTCGCCACGTCTCGCTGCGCGAGATGGGATGGAGCAGGAACCCTACGAGTTCTGGATTTGCCCGGCGAATCTGGAATCACAGGGTGAGGCGACGCACGGAGCATTCCGCAAATACGCCTTCCTTGCTTCACAGAAAATGTTTTTTGAGCGCGGACTTACACTCCGAATTGCCCGGAGTCTGTCCAACGCCGCAGGTACGCGCGAGAAGTTGCTGGGCCAGGAGAAAAAATGGGCGACAAAGAAAACGTGGGAGGCGCGCCCCAGGGCGGCCACAAGTACGACGCGAAATCGATCAAAGTCTTGGGCGGCCTGGAAGCCGTGCGCCTGCGCCCGGCGATGTACATCGGCTCGACCGGGGAGATGGGCTTGCACCATCTCGTGTGGGAAGTGGTCGACAACTCGGTCGACGAAGCGATGGCCGGCTTCGCGGACGAGATCAACGTCACGGTACACGCCGACGAATCCGTCACTGTGGTCGACAACGGCCGCGGCATCCCAGTGGACATGCACGCGACGGAGAAGCGTCCCGCGGCGGAAGTCGTGCTCACGGTTTTGCACGCGGGCGGAAAATTCGATAGCGACACCTACAAAGTTTCCGGCGGTTTGCACGGCGTAGGCGTTTCGGTCGTCAACGCGCTTTCCGATTGGCTGGAGTTGGAGATTTCGCGCGATGGCGCGGTGTGGGAACAGAGTTACGCAAAAGGCAAGCCCACCAACAAGCTGAAGCAGACGGGAAAAACGCGCAAGACAGGGACGAAAGTTAAATTTCATCCTGATCCGACTATTTTTGATAAGACTATCTACAGTTTTGACACGCTGGCGCAACGCTTGCGCGAACTGGCTTTCCTAAACAAGGGTTTGACGATCACGCTCACCGATGAACGCACCGAAAAAACAGCGGAATTCAAGTTCAGCGGAGGCATCACTGAATTCGTAAAGCACCTGAATCGCGGGAAAGCCACACTGCATGATTCGCCGATCTACATCGAGGGGAAGCGCGGAACCGTGGAGATCGAAATCGCGCTGCAGTACAACGATACCTACGGCGAAAACGTTTTTGCTTTCGCGAATACCATCAACACTGTGGACGGCGGCACGCACCTCTCCGGTTTCCGCTCCGCGCTGACGCGTTCGATCAACAACTTCGCGTCGGCAGCGGGCATGCTCAAGGAGCAGAAAGACGAAGTCACCATCACAGGAGATGATGTTCGCGAGGGGCTCGTCGCGGTGGTCAGCGTGAGGCTCCCGCAGCCGCAGTTTGAAGGACAGACGAAAGGCAAGCTCAACAGCGACATCAAGGGTGACGTCGAGCAACTGGTGAATGAAAAACTCGGCGAGTGGTTTGACAAGCACTCGACGGTGGCGCGCCGCATTATCTCCAAGTGTATTGACGCAGCGCGCGCCCGCGAAGCCGCCCGCAAAGCACGCGAGCTCACGCGCCGCAAGTCCGCGATGGATTCCAGCGGCTTGCCGGGAAAACTGGCCGATTGCCAGGAACGCGATCCGGCACGGTGCGAACTGTTCGTCGTAGAGGGTGAATCGGCAGGCGGCTCGGCGAAGATGGGGCGCGACCGCAAGTATCAGGCGATCCTGCCGCTCAAGGGCAAAATCCTCAACGTCGAAAAAGCCCGCTACGACAAGATGCTGGGCCACGAAGAAATTCGCGCCATCATCACGGCGCTGGGGACCGGCATCGGCAAGGACGATTTCGACGCCGGAAAACTGCGCTACCACAAAATTATTCTGATGACCGATGCGGATGTCGACGGCAGCCACATCCGCACGCTGCTGCTGACTTTTTTCTTCCGCCACATGAAGGAATTAATCGAGCGCGGGCACATCTACATCGCGCAGCCGCCGCTGTACCGCGTTAAGCGCGGCAAGACCGAAAAATATATTCGTGATGATCGCGAGTTCGCGCGCGAGTTGATGAAGCGCGCCACGGAAGACCACGTCGTAAAAGCCAAGGAAGGCGTGAATCTCGAGGGGGCCAGGCTGACTTCTTTTTTGCTGAACGTACAGGAGTACGAAGCGGCTGCGGCAAAGCTTGGACGCAGGCTGCGCGAGCCTGCCCTTGTCGAACTGCTGGTGGAAAGCGGACTCGAAAAGAAGACGGACTTTGAGGACAAGAAGGGACTCGAAAAACTCTTGAAGCAACTGGAAAAGACCAAGCTGGAACTCGAAGGCAAGATTGTGTTTGATGAAGAACACAGCTTGCACGAGATTCAGTTTGGCCCGCCGCACAGCCAGAAGATCAACTGGGCCGTGGCGTCAACGGCAGAATATAAGCGCCTGCGCGGGCTCGCCAAGCAAATCGAGGAGTTCAACCATCCACCGTTCACAGTGTCGCGCAATGGCGACAAGGTGACCAAGGAAAAGGTGACCGACGTACTCAACTACGTGGTCGAGGACGCCAAGAAAGATTTCACCATCACGCGATTCAAGGGGCTGGGCGAAATGAACGCCGAGCAACTATGGGACACGACCATGAATGCGGACACGCGCACGTTGCTTCAAGTAAAGCTCGAAGACGCGGTTGCAGCGGAAGACATTTTTACGACGCTGATGGGTGAAAACGTGGAAGCACGCCGCAAGTTTATTGAAGACAACGCGCTGGAAGTCGTGAACCTGGATATCTGACGCGTGCCGGTCGATTCTCAAGCCGACGCCGGGTCCATTCGCAGCGCCATTCGCTGGGGCCTGCTGCTAGCGGCGGTTGCAACCTTGGGCTTTCGGCTGCCGCGCCTGATGAATGAATTTCTGGCGTGGCGCGGAGCCGTTCGG
>Ga0179587_10000485_pt1 | contig 16432 bp, 12 predicted proteins | sample CZODoug2_1_08_16_FD_185932 | JGI IMG/M metagenome (GOLD analysis project Ga0179587, IMG submission 185932) | Vadose zone soil fungal communities from Angelo Coast Range Reserve, California, USA - CZODoug2_1_08_16fungal | ecosystem: Environmental > Terrestrial > Soil > Vadose zone | place: USA...
CTGGCGCTCGCAACCTGGGCATGCTTTCAGCTCAGTCTCAATTTCGCCGCAACCGCCTTCGTCTTCTTGATTGTCATTGTGCAGCTGTCGCTTATGGACAGCTTCATTTCATCCGCGGTTTTCTCTATTGTCGCCGCCGGTTGCCTCGACTTCTTCTTCACCGAGCCACCTTTCAGCCTTTACGTTGCGGACGCACAGAATGCCACTGCGCTGGTCGCCTTTTTGGGCACCTCGCTCGCCGTCACCAGTCTTGTGCGGCGTCTGCATGGTCTCGGCGAAGTTCATCGCGAGCAGACCAGGTTGCTTGAGCTCATCCACGACCCGGTTTTTGTCCGGGACATGAATGACGTGATCACCTACTGGAACCGCGGCGCAGAGGCGCTTTACGGGTGGAAGAGAGAAGAGGCGCTCGGCAAGATCACTCACGAGCTCCTGCAAACAATCTTTCTCACTCCGCTCGCGCAGATCGTGGAAACGTTGCGTAGCACAGGGCGCTGGGAGGGCGAGCTCCTCCATACGACGCGCGACGGGACGCAGGTTATTGTCGCAAGTCGCTGGTCTTTCCAACGGGACGACGGTGGGCGTCCCCTCGGGACGCTCGAGACCAACAACGACATCACGGAACGCAAACGCGCCGAAGAGGCGCTGCGGCGGACTCAGGACAGCTACTTGGCTGAAGCGCAGCAATTGAGTCACACGGGCAGCTTCGGTTGGAACGCCTCCAGCGGAGAGATCTTCTGGTCGGAGGAGAGCTTCAGAATTTTCGGCTATGACACGCAGGTGAGGCCTTCGATCGAATTGGTGCTCCAACGCGTGCACCCGGACGACGTTCCCCTCGTCCAGCAGGTCATCGAGCAGGCCGCGGAGGATCAGCAGGATTTCGATTTTGAACATCGTCTGATGCTGCCGGATGGCTCCGTCAAGCATCTCCATGTCGTCGCTCATGCGCTGAGGGACCACCCAGGTAAGGCGCAGTTCATGGGCGCGCTGAGGGATATCACCGCCCGCAAGCTGGCCGAAGAGGCGGAGCGGAGGAACGAGCAGCGATATCGACACCTGTTTCACAACATGCCGGTCGCGCTGTGGCGTGTCGACACGCGCAGGGTGATGGAGCTGTTCGAGGGATTGCGCACCGACGGCGTGTCGGACCTCGGCGCCTACATGGATCAGCATCCCGATTTCCTCAATCGCGCCAGGGACGCAACGATCATCGAGGAAGTCAACGACCGCGCGGTCCAGATGTTCGGTGCCTGCGACGCCGGCGAGATGACAACGCGCACCAGTCACTGGTGGATGAGCCCAGACACCTACCGGCGGATTCTGGAAGCACGCTTCCGCGGCGAACCGACGTTCCAGGAGGAAACCAGGATCGTTACGCCGAACGGGCGGGCGATCGACGTGTTCGTGACCGCCGTGCGGCCCGAGGTGGAGAACGACTGGGGCATAAGCATTGTCGGTTTCATCGACATATCAGAGCGGATTCGTGCGCGGGAGATGCTTCAACGAGTGCAGGCCGAATTCGCGCATGCCGCGCGCGTATCGATGCTCGGTGAGCTGACCGCCTCCATTGCCCACGAGGTCAACCAGCCGCTTGCCGCCATGAGGACAAACGGTGAAACGGCGTTGCGTTGGCTCGGTCGATCCGAACCGGGCGTGCCGAAAGCGCGCGCATTGATCCGACACATCGTTGACGACGCGGGCCGCGCCGCCGAGATCATCGCCCGTATCCGAGCGATGGCGGCAGGGCCGGCGCCGGAGTACACCGCACTGTCGCTGCACGATGTCATCAAAGGGTCGATGATCTCCCTTCGCCACGAGTTTCAATCGAAGGGCATCTCCGTATCTCTCGATCTGGCACCGGCGCTTCCCGAGGTGGTCGGCGACGACACCCAGCTTCAGCAGGTAGTGGTGAACCTGGCCATGAACGCCATCCAGGCAATGGCGCAGTCCCGAACAGCACGCAAGAGAATTTCAATTCGGACCATGCAGCCGGACCCTGACACAGTGTCCTGCATTATCGAGGACAGCGGCCCCAGAATTGATCCGACGCACTTGCCCCGTCTTTTTGACAGTTTCTTCACCACAAAGGACACCGGCATGGGCATGGGCTTGCCGATCTCCCGGTCCATTGTTGAAGCGCACAATGGCCGCATTCTGGTCGACAGTGATTCCGTCTTGGGTGGAGCTCGGTTCAGCTTTTCCCTGCCTGCGAGCAGCGCTTCCGCGGGTTGAGCCGGCATCGCGGCAAAACGCCGATGTTCGACTCCCACCCGCCACTGCCGGCGGCTCATGACTTGTCGAAGACCATCACCTTGGAGACGAACGCGTTGACGCTGCGCGTGTGCATCAAGCCACAATCTCTTGCGATCGCGTCAAAGTCCTCCTCGACATAGCTTTCGTAGTAAGGCTCGTGGAAATTCTGCGGGAACAGCTCGAGAAGGCCATCGTAGTCCGGCTCGTCACCGCGCTGAAGCGAATCCACGAGCACGAGGCGCCCGCCTGGCACCAATACCCGGGCGAATTCGCGAAAAGCGCCGCGGCGGACCTCCGGAGGCAATTCGTGGAACATGAAGATGCTCGTGACCGCGTCCTGGCTGTCGTTCGCCATGGGAATGCGTGTTCCGTCACCCACCATGAGGCTGATCCGCGACCAGCGCGTCAGATGATGCCGGGCCTCCTTGACATAGGCCTCTGACATATCGAGGCCGCCGACGGGAAGTCGCGGCCAGGTCTGCCTGACGAAATCCAGAAAGCGCCCGGTGCCGCAGCCGACGTCGAGAAGTCGCAAGCGACGCTGATCGTGGCCGGCGAAGAGCTCGTAAAGCGGCGGCAGCGCCTGCCGTCGCGTGGCATTTGCCGTGCCGTTGAACAGTACCTCGACCTGCGTATCGTAGCGCCTTGCCGAATCCTCCGTCATCCAGCCGCCGGACTGGTAGTGAAAATTCTGCAGAAAATAGCCGGGCCGCTTGGCGCGCGTCTCCTCGTTCAGCACTTCCCGCGCCCCGCCGCTCTCGCGGCGGCGGTGGACCTCGGGCAGATCCTCGAAAAAAAGCCGAGAGCGGTCGAGCAGTGTCAGGAGCGAGCCGTCGTGATCCGTCGGCAGCGGATAGATGCCCGCCTCGACATTGGCGAGATCCTGCCGCAGCAGGGCGGTCATGTCTGCGTAGAGACGGCCGCGATCCGGCACAGCCAGGTCGGTACGGGCACGCGGCCGCGCGGCTTCACCATTGCGTCGGCGCGCCCGCTCGGAAAGCCGGCGCATGGCGAGGCCATGCCCGATATACCATGCGACGCGCGGCAGCTGCGTTGCGCCGTACGCGGCGCGCGTGATGAGGCGGGACAGAGGATCGGTCATTTGTGCTCAATCGCTCATTTGTGCTCAATCGCTCATTTGTGCTCAATCGCTCATTTGTGTTCAACCCCTCACTCGCATCCACTTGGGTTGAAGCTAACCAACCAATACAACGCATTGCAAAGCTTGTCAGCGCGGAAATGCCCGCCCGGTATGGCGCACCGCTATGCCTTCATGCCCGCCAGTGCCGCGCTGCGTTCCCACAATAACAAAGCCGCCTTGTTGTCATGCGCTGCCGGCGAAGGCGTGGTCGGTTGGCATTTGTAAAAGTATTCCCCCGTCGCCTCGGCGACGCTGGGCGAGGATGCGAGATGGACGATCGTTTTCGCGCCCTTGTCAACCGAGATCGCGAAAAGCTTGGCGAGCCAAGCCAGGCGCGAGATCAAACCACCGCTTTCGTCGCCAAAGCGTGTGGCGACGAAACCGGGATGCAGGCAATTCGCCGTGACGCCCGTGCCGTGCAAACGGCGGGCGAGCTCGCGCGTGAACAGGATGTTGCAGAGCTTCGAATGGCCATAGGCTTTCGTGGCTGTGAAGCTCTTCTCCGATTGCAAATTATCGAAATCGAAGCTTGCGCCCTGATGGGCGGCGGAGGCGGTGTTGACGATTCGTGCGGGCGCCGAGGCCGCCAGCCGCTCGCGCAAACCCTCGGTCACTACGAAGTAGGCCATATGATTGAGGGCGAATGTGTATTCAAGCCCGTCCTCGGTGAGCCGGCGCGTGGCGAACATGGCGCCCGCGTTGTTGATCAGGACATCGATGCGCGGCTCCTGGCGGGCGATCTCGGCAGCGACCCGCTTCATCTCGGCCAGGCGTGTGAGATCCGCGTAATGAACCGAATGGGCGATGTCGGGCGCTCTCGCGCGCAGCCGCGTCAGGCTCGCGTCCGCACGGGACTTGTCGCGCGCGATCAAAACGATGCGGGCACCCATTTGGGCGAGCTTATCCGCCGCCGCCTCGCCAATGCCGGAGGTGCCGCCCGTGAGGACCACAATCTTACCTTTCATGAACACTCTCCGTTACCGTCCCGAATGCAGTCCCCGGGCACACATCGTGTCGGTTACTAAATCTCAAACTATGGCCGTTTCCTGCGCTTTTCTTTGTACGGCCGCCCGTTGGTCGATAAGACGATAGGACGATCCGCGCCGAGTCGGCCCGTAGGACGATGCTTGGAGTCTCGTTCGACGAGACCCCAGCGGCGGCAATGATCTCGGATGTGAAGATTATCCCGCGCAACGAGTCGTGCGGCGCGAGGCCATCCTGTTCTGGCGGTGTGAGTTTGTAGCAGTGTGCCTACGCCGTTGTGGCCCGTACCCGCTTGGCGGCGGCGTCCGAAATCCCGACCGTGGACGAGGGCGGGATTGCCGGGATTCTGCTTTTCGCTGTGGTTTGCCCTATGGGCCCCCAAGAGCACGCCCAAGGACATCATTGCGCGGCTGAATGACGCGGTCGTGAACACGTTGGCCGAGCCATCAATAGGTCAAAAGTCGAGGACCTGAGCACGGCGATTCCGCCGCGCGCGCAACAGACGCCCGAGGCGCTGGAAGCCGTTCACAGGGCCGAGATCGAAAAGTGGTGGCCTGTCATCAAGGCGGCAGGCATCAAAGGCGAATGAAATCCGCATTCGTGCCAAGAAACCAGAAGGTCGGTGCGGCGTCAGCCTTCCTTGAATCGATAGCCGACGCCATAGAGGGTATCGATCATATCGAATTCCTCGTCGATGGCCTTAAATTTCTTGCGTAGCCGCTTGATATGACTGTCGATGGTGCGATCGTCGACGTAGACTTGGTCATCATAGGCTGCATCCATCAGGGCGTTACGGCTTTTGACCACGCCCGGACGGCTGGCAAGCGCCTGCAGGATGAGGAATTCGGTCACCGTCAACGTGACGGGTTCGTTCTTCCATGTGCAGTTATGACGTTCGGGGTCCATGCGCAGCTTGCCGTGCTCGATCGTCTTTGCGTCGGGCTCTTTGGGCACTGCGCCGTTCTCAGAGGTGGCGCGGCGCAGCACCGCCCTGACGCGCTCGACCAGAAGCCGCTGCGAAAACGGCTTGCGAACAAAATCGTCGGCGCCCATCTTGAGCCCAAACAATTCGTCGATCTCGTCTTCCTTTGAGCTGAGGAAAATTACCGGCACGTCAGACTTCTCGCGCAGACGGCGTAGCGTTTCCATTCCGTCCATGCGCGGCATCTTGATATCAAGGATAGCAAGATCCGGCGGGCTGGTCTTGAATCCCTCGAGCGCAGATGCCCCATCCGAATACGTGGTAATGCGGTAGCCCTCGGCCTCGAACGCGATCGAAACAGAGGTCAAGATATTGCGGTCGTCGTCGACAAGAGCGATGGTCGGCATGAAGCCTCCTGGTCTTTGACGGTCACCCGAAACGTTGAGAGGCGCATAAAGCTGGGCCAAAGTGTGGCTGAGGGCTGCTTGAAGATGCGTCCGTAGACTACATCACGCGCGCCAGATTGAATACGGCGCGTTGGGCTTCGCCACATACCCCTCAGAACCGATATAGACGCGCAGGATTATCGACCAGGATCGCCGTACGGGTGGCCAAGTCGGGGGCCCAGGACGGAAGCTGGTTCATGAGGCTGCCGTCGTCGATCTGAAACAGCGGCGTGACGTCGGTGTTCTTGCAGCCCGGAGCCGGCGACGAATTCGTATGCGGCCAATCGGTGCCCCAGACGACCCTTTCTGCGTTGGCGGCGATCAGCGCCTTGGCGAGCGGGGCGACGTCCGGATAGTCCGGCGCCTGCGTCGATGCCCGATAGGCGCCCGAAATCTTCACATAGGCTTTGCCCGAGCCGACCAACTCGACGAGATCCGCGAAGCCCGGTTGCCTCGGTCCGAGCGCAGCCTGCGCACCGCCGAAATGGTCGAACACGACCGCTGCCGGCGAAGCCAGCACCAGTTCCTTGATACCGGCGACAACCGCCAGATTGGTAAAGATCTGAATGTGCCAGTTGCGACGGGTCGCGCGCCCAAGTGCGTCCTGGAAACGACGGCGGGCGAGACCCGGATCACTGTCGCCGCCGGTCGCGAGATTGAGGCGGATGCCGCACACGCCTGCCTTGGCCATCGCGTCAAGATCGCCCTCCGCCGTCTCCTCATCGATCACCGTCACCCCACGCGCGCCCGGACCGCGTGCCTGCATGCCGTACAGCGTCGCCGAATTGTCGGTGCCGTACACACTTGGCGTCACGATCACGACGCGCCCAACGTGCAGCGCGCGATGAAGCGCCGCCAATTCCTCGGGCAAGGCGGTTGGTGGCGTGTAGACGCGCCCGCTGAAGAACGGAAACCGCTGCGGATCGCCAAGGATGTGGGTGTGACAGTCGCACGCCCGCGCCGGCATCTCGAAATTCACCGGCGTCGCAGGTTGCGCGGCTTTCGCCGGATTTTTTGCGGTTGTCATCACGACTCCGGCACTCAAAGGCTCCAGCACTTATTGCGCAAGCAGCTGCTATCGTGTTCCCGACAGATAGGCCGCACCGGCAAGCCGGCCCACCAGCATTACTACCGACACCGAGATCGCGATCAGGGTCAGCGACAGCGCGGCGACCCCGGAAAAATCGGCTTCCTGCCACATCTCGAGCAACGTGACGGCGGTGGTCTCGGTTCCCGGCACGAACAGAAAGATGGACGACGACAGTTCACGAATCATGGAGATGAACATCAGCATCCAGCCAGCCAGGATCCCCGGCCGCAGCAGCGGAAAAAGGACGTCACGGAAACCCGCGAGCCGGCTCGAGCCGCAGACCGCCGCTGCGCGCTCGAAGTCCGGGCTGAGCTGGCGAAACGAGCTTCCGATGGTGCGCACCCCGTACGGCAGATAGTGCGTGATGTAAGCCACGAGCAGTATCCACAACGTTCCATAAAGAACGAACGGCTCATGCAGATAGGCCCACAGCATGGCGACGGCGAGAACCGGACCCGGCATCGCCAGCGGAATCGCGCTGACGAATTCGAGCATGTTTCGCCTCCATGGTGTCCCCTTGGCGATCATATAGCTGATGATCAGGGTCAGCAGCGTCGCGAGCGTGGCTCCCGAAACGGCCAGGATCACGCTGTTGAGGAGACCGGAGCGGACGCTGAGCTCGGGAGCGAAGGTCGACACGAAATGCAGAAACGTGAAATTGGACGGCAACGGCGGCGCGCCCCATTGGGAGATAAACGCCGCGTAGAGCAGCACCAGATAGGGCAGAGCCACTGTCAGGCCAATATAGATCAGCGCATAGGCGAGCGTCACGTAGCGCCACGACCCCAGCCGCAGCGTGCGTGTGGGATGCCCCTTCCCGGACACTGTAGTAAAGCGCCGGTCGCCGCCCAGGAGCCGCGATTGCAAATACAGCAAGATGGCGGTCATTGCCATGAGCAGGCTTGCCAGGAGTGCAGCCACCTCATAGCGCGGCGGCAGGTAGCTGATGGCCTGGTAATAGATGTAGGTGGTGATCGTGTAGATGCCGCTCGGCGCGCCGAGGACGCCAGGAATTGCGAACTCCTCCAGGGTGCGCGTTATCACCAGTATGCCGGCGGACAGGATCGCCGGCATGCTCAACGGCAGGACGATCTTGCAAACGGTCTTTGACAGGCCTGCACCAGCGATCAGAGATGCCTCTTCGAGACTGGCGTCCATGCGCGTCATCACCGCCTGAACGGTAAGGAATACGTAGGGACTGACATAGAGCGACATCACAAAGATGAGGCCGCTCATCGAATAGACGTTCAAGAACGGCGCGCCCGCGCCCACTTGCCGGGCGAACACGTTGATCAGCCCGGTGCGCGGCGCGGCGAGCAACGCCCAGGCCACCGCTCCGATCAGCGGGGGCGTGATGAAAGGCAACAGCGCCGCGATCTCGATCAACCCCCTCAGCGGCGTATCCGTCCGCGCGACGATCCAAACCAGCGGCAGGGCGAACAGAAACGACAGCGGGACCGTTCCCAGGAGAAGCTCGAGCGTATTCTGAAAGGCGCGCCCCAGACCCGGCAATTGCCAGAACTGGCGCAAGATCGTCGCCGATGAAGTCTGATCCGCAAAGGCAAAGCTGCCGTAGAACAGCCAAAAGACCGGATAGAGGACGAGAAAAAACAGCACCGCGGCCGCCATCACCATGACGACGCTCGCTGGATCGAGCCGGCCGAGGCGGGCGGCCCATTGTGCCCTGCGGTCTTGCGATGGCGGCAAGATCGGCAGGAGTATCGTGTCCGAAGGGCTCAAGAAACCGACCGTGCCTCCCGCGCGTCGCCGGCGATGAAATAGCAACAAGCGGGATCGAACGCCACAGTGACGGCGTCGCCCACGTTCCATGTCTTTCGCGTCATCTGCTGGACTTCAATCGTCGTGCCGATGTCGAGCGCAACGTGAAGCTGCGACACGCTTCCAAGATACATGGCCGCGCGGACGCGCCCCGGCAAACCCGGTTCGCGTGTGTCGGCCGACCGCACCGAAATCGCCTCAGGCCTGACCGACAGCGATCCGCGCATGTTCGGCGTCGAACCCGGCGGCACGCGGCAGGACAGCGGCTGCTCGATACCGGCAATCTTGACGCGTGCAACCGGACCCTCCTTGTCCACGATGAGGGCATCGAAGATGTTGGTCCGTCCCAGAAAGCTCGCGACCCGGACATCGGCAGGCTCGTCATACAGTTCCCGGGGAGAGCCGACCTGGAGAACCTGTCCTTCGCCCATGACCACGATTCGATCGGACAGGCTCATCGCTTCCACTTGATCGTGTGTGACGTACACCGAAGTGATGCCGATCTCGCGATGAATGTCCTTGAGCTCCAGCCGCATTTCCTCGCGCAACTGAGCGTCGAGATTAGAGAGCGGCTCGTCGAACAGCAGGATCTGCGGTGAGTAGGCGATCGCTCGCGCCACTGCGACGCGCTGCTGCTGCCCACCGGAAAGCTGGTGGGGAAACCGGTCGGAATATCGCTCGAGGCGGACGCGCTGCAGCGAGCGCCGGACGGCGTCTTCACGACGCGCGCGCGAAGCTTTGCGAATCTTCAAGCCGTAGGCGACATTGTCGGCCACGTTCAGATGCGGCCACAGTGCGTAGCTCTGAAACACCATGCCGAGGTTGCGCCTGTTCGGCGGCACGCTGACGCCCCTCGCAAAGTCCGCGATCACTTGCTCGCCGAAATGAACCGTACCGCCGTCCGGCTCAATGAAGCCGGCGATCAGGTTGAGTGTCGTCGTCTTTCCGCAACCCGAAGGACCCAGAACCGAGGTTAGCTCGCCGTCGCGAAAATCGACGGAAATATCATCAACCGCGATCACATGGCCGAACCGCTTTCGCAGCCTGTCCAGTCGCACGCTCGGCATGTCTCCTCCGCTCCAAATTGCCGACCGCGGCGCGACGGGCCTTGTTTCGCGTTGCTTTTTGTCTCAACTGCCGCCGCGTGCCGAAGCTCGCAACATCTTGATGCGCAATTCCAGCGTTCGGCGGCGGTTTTCCCGCGCGATCCTCTCGGCGGCGTCACCGTCACGCTTCTCGATCGCCGCAACAAGAGCTTTCGCATAGGCGACGACCTCCTTGGCGCGCCCCCGCTGGGTCAAAGTGGTTCCGCCGAACTGTCGGATCTGTTCCTGCAAATGCTTGAGCAGCCGATAGAGCGTATCGTTGCGGGCGGCGCGGAAGATCGCCAGCTGGAACTCTCCGGATAATTGTCGCAATTGCCTGAGATTGCCGCTCAGGCTTTTCATCTCATCATGGATCGCGCGCAATTTGGCGAACTCGATCGGACCGGCATTCCCGGCGGCAAGACGGGCCGCCATGCCTTCGAGCGCCTCGCGCGTGTAGTAGATCTCGAAAAGCTGCTCCTCGCTGATCGACTTCACCGTCAGCGCGTTGCCGACCGATACGGTGATCAGATCTTCGGCCTGAAGCTTCCGCAATGCCTCGCGCACCGGGGTCTTGCTCACTCCCAGCTTCTTGGCGAGGTCGTCAGCCCGTAGCCGGGTTCCCGGCTTCAAAGTGTTGGTGATTATCGCCTCGCGCAGCACCGCATACGCGGTTTCCGCCGCGTTTCCGACACTGGCAAACCGATCGATGAGCTGGTCAAACCCGGCCATTTTGCGGTTCCGCGCGGTGCAGATGTTCAGGAAGCATGTTCAATGACGTCGCAGATGGAATGCGCTCGCGGCCGCGGCGCACGCTGCCTGGTCCTCACAGCCGCCTCGCGACCGCCAGCAGATCGGTGATTCGCCGAACCCTGTCGAGATCGGCAAGATTCTCGGCGATGTCGACAATCTCATCACAGCTCTTTGCGGTCAGGCGTTTCGCCAGCTCACGACGAAAGCGCGCGATATGATCGTCGTGGGTGAACGGGCGGGACGGGCTGCCTTTCGGCGCCGAGACGAAGGTGGAGTGTTTGGTCCCGTCCTTCATGGCGATGATGACGCGGGCCGGCACCGATTCCGCCGTGGTGGCGGCTTCGACCTCCGGATCGACCTCGCAGCGTACCAGCGCCTCGATGCGCTTTACACACGGTTCGCGCAGGCTCATCTCATAATCCGTCACGCTCAAAGCGAAACCCTCTTCGGCGGACGGCGCCCGCGCGACCGCAAGCGCGGCGCTATGCGGGAGGCTCATTTGCGCGGCTTGCACGTCGATCGGCCTGGGGATCGTCAGACGACCAAGAATCACGGCCGGAATGCCGACATAGAGGTCGGCGATCTGATCGGCATGGATACGGCTTTTCTTGCACAGGTCGAGAACACCCTCGACCGCGGCCTGCACCCGCGCGCTGCAGGCATGCCCCTTCACGGTCACCTCGCGCAAGAGATAATCACTGCCGAGACCTTCGGTCACGATGTCGAGATCCGCGGCGTCCGCGTAGCCGCGGGCAAATCCATTCGCGCCCTCGAGGATGTCCTGCGGACCGGTAAATCCCTGGCGTGCCAGCAAAGCCGCCGCGACGCCGTTCTCGGCCGCGCGCGCCGCATGGATGCGCTTGACGGTCGAGCCGGACTTGTAGAATTGCGTCAGGCCGCCGGAAAAGGAAGCCACCAGCCCGATGCTCGACGCGATCTTGTGCGCGGCGGCGGGCTCGCCGTTGAAGGCCAGCCGGGCGGCCGCCACCGCCGCCCCGAAGCCCCCGCAGGTGGCCGTGCTCTGGAAGCCGCGCTGGAAATGGGTCGGCTGAATCGAAAGCCCAATCCGGATCATCGCCTCGTAGCCCGCCGCCACCGCCGCGATGAAGTCCTTGCCGCCGGCATCGACCTCGTCGGCGAGCGCCAAGGCGGCCGAAAACACGATCGAGCCCGGGTGCAGCATGGCGCCCACATGGGTGTCATCGGCGTCGATGCTGCCCGCATATGTGGCGTTCAAGAAGGCCGCGCGTACCGCATCCCGCCGTTGCGGCCGGAACAGCACGGTCGCGCGTCCGTGCCCGCCGAGACCGGCCATGTAGGAATCGGCCCAGGCGCTCCACGGCATCTCGGCGCCGATGGAGGCGACCCGGACATAGTCGAGGAACAACTCGCCCAAGGTGGTCTTGATGCCGCGCGGCAGCGCATCGCCCTGCAGGGAGGCAGCAAATTGCGCGAGCCGGAAAGTGGGCGCCGGTGCGGCGCCGCCGTTGCGGGCCTGAGCCGGTACGCTCATCCTTTGCGCTCGATGGGCTTGCTCACGCTGAGACTCTGGGCTCCCGCAGTGGGGCACCACATCGACTTGCCACCAGCACCGCCCGCCACGATGACGATGAGGTCGCGCGGCTCGTTGATGATGGGCACCATCGCGGTTTCATCGTTCTGGTCGACCCAGACCGGGAAGAACGGTCCTTTCGACTTGCCGCGGTTCTTCACCATGCCCCACGGCTTGCGCGCCATCTCGAAGATCGCCTTCTGCACATCCAGCTTCTTCCAACCGGCGGCGGCAACGTGCAGGGCATTTTCCGGCCCGAAGACCAGCGCCGGATGCCCCTGCGAATAAAGATTGTTGCCCCCATAGGTCGCCATGGAATCCGCGAAGGTGCGCATGATCTCGATGGGATCGGTCTGCACATTCTCGGTCATGCTGTGCGGCGCTTCGGCGTTCACCACCGTGACGACGCTTTCATCCGCCTTGAAGCCGCGCTCGACATGAAGGGGCTCCCACGGATTGGCGGCCTCGTGCTCGGCGATGCAGTAGGTGTACTTGCCCGGGTGCCCATGTTGACAGAAATCGACTTCCGCCGGGATCGCTCCACCAAGATTGACCAAGGCGAGCCGCAAGCCGCGGCCGATGGTGGCATTGGCGCGCCAGCCTGGGCCGAACACGCCGTTGCCGTAGTTCAGGCCGAGCTCGCGCACGATCGGACCGTTCACGATGAGCAAGGGGGCGCCCGCGTGGGTCGTGGTCTGACGATGCGCGAGCCCATAGGACTTCTCCAGCACAGCCGACAGCGCCGCCGCGATGATCGGCAAATAGGACGGCCGGCAGCCCGCCATGACGGCGTTGACCGCGATGTTGCGCAGCGTCGCCAGGCCCATCGCCGGCGGCACGACGCCGATCAGGTCGTCGGGATCGCGCCAGGGCATGCCGGCGAGCATTCTTTCGACCCGCTCAGGCGTCGGCGGAATGATCGGAAGACCATCGGTCCAGCCCTGCTCGTAGAAGTAATCGTTGATCGCCTCGAGCGAATCCGGCAGCTCCATCGCCTTGGTCTCGCTCCGCTCGACCCTGTCCAGCATATGTCTGATCCTCGCGGATGACCGATTGGCTGCCCGCAGTCTGAATTGTCGTGAACGCCCGCCGTGAATACGTCGTCAGCCGCGCGCAACGGCGTGCTCCGGCAGGGGGAACTTCTTGACGGCATATTCCCGGCCGACCGTCTCGCCCGGAGTCGTGAGCAGGCGAACGCATTCGGCCGCCACGTCCGCGCCCTTCTGCGCAATCTTGGCCTGGTCGGCTTCGCCGATCGGATGCGGCAGCATCACGATGGGAAGTTTGCCATGGCCCTCCCCGCGCGCCACGATCTGACCGAGCGGGCAGAATGAGCTGCTGACGAGCGCGACGGTGGGGACGCCGGCCTTCTCGAGATTGACCGCATCGATCACGCTCCACGGCGAGGACGATCCGCAGTGCCCCACCCCGCTGATGGCGACATCGGTCTCGGCGGCCATTTCCTCGATGAAGGGCGCACCCTTCGCCGGGAATCCCTTGCGCCAGAATTTGATGCTGGTGACCCCATGGTCGCGCTGCAAGACTTCGGCCAGCGATTGCAACACCACGTCGGAAAATTCCTTGCCGTTGTCGAGGAGCCCGATCCGCAGCCCCTTGAGCGACTTCGGCCGCTCGGCGGGGCTCATGGCGGCGGCGGCGGGCGCCCCGGTGGGGAGCATCACGGTTTGCGTGCTGGTCATACCATCTCTCTCCTGCGAGAAGGCTAAAGTATACTCAGGTATACTTTCGTATACAAGAGCGCGGAGGCCGAATTGGCCGTGAGCATTTTCAGGCCGCCGCCGCGCGCCTGTGCCCTCTCAGGTGGTGGGTCAGCTCCCGAATGGTCGTGAGGCTCTCGATGCTCTGCAAGGCTTGGGCGGCCGCCCGCGTGGCCGCCGGAGCGAGGCTCAGGCGCGCACAATCCTCGAATTTCACGTTCAGCTCCGCTGCTGTCAGGGCCACTTCGGGATTGCCCTTGGAAATATCCACCTGACGCTCGCGCACCCTGCCGTCGCGCAGATGCAGCCGCACATTGACGGGCCGGCTCCCCGTCTTCCAGGCGCCTTCTATGCCGTCATGAACATACATGCTGATCCGCCGCGTGAGCGCTTGCGCCTTCTCGTCCCGCACCAGGCGATCGGTGAACGTGTCGAAGCCGATGCTGTCGTCGAGGATCGAACGCGCGATCGTGTAGGGCATCGAGAACTTGGCTTCCAATCCGGTCTGCGGCACCCGGTAGCAAAGCTTGTCGAATGTGTATTTGGTGACTCCGGCCTCCGCCGAGACAATGTCGTCCGGATCGATCGGGTGCTCCCGCTTAAGCGCGTGCACTGCGTCGATGGCCGGGTGCAGCGCGACGCCGCACGGATACGGCTTGATGACCACGCCGCGCAGCACGAGCTCGTAGATCTGGCCGAGCTCGGCGAGGGGCTTCATGTCGGCGGGCAGCCCGCGCGAATAGACCTCATGGAAGCTGCGCGGACCGTCGAACGGATGCGGCAGCGAGGTGAAGCCCGCCAGCGCCCACTGCGCGGCCTCGGCCGCATTGCGCGCCGCCAGACCCGCATGCAGCGGCTTGCACATGGTTCCGAAGTTGCTGACATTGCCGCTCGTCATCGAATAGACGATGCCCAGCGCATGCGCGATCTGCTCGGCATCGAGGCCGAGCAGCTTGCAGCATGCAGCCGTCGCTCCGAACGCTCCGATCGTGCCGGTGGCGTGCCAGCCGGCGTCAAGCGAATGACGCGGTTGCGTGGTGCGGCCGAGCTTTGCCATCACCTCGAAGCCGACCACATAGGCATGCAACACGTCGCGTCCCGATGCGTTGATCGTCTCTGCGAGCGCAAACACCGCAGGCACCAGCGAGACGCTCGGATGTCCGATCAGCCCCCAGGTCACGTCGTCATAGTCGAGCGCATGCGCGGCCGTGCCGTTGACCAGGGCGGCGTCATGCGCCGACGTCTTGAAATCCTGCCCCCAAACGGTCGCGCTCCCCGCCCCCATGCACGCGCGCGCCCATTCGGCCGGGATCGAGCCGCCCGGATGGCGCGCCCCCGCTAGCGCGACGCCAACGCAATCCTGCATCGCGATCTTGGCGACGGCGAGCGCCTGGCCGGGAGTCGATTCGAAGCAGGAGGAAACAATATAGTCGACCACATTCTTCGTGTTCTGCATGAAGGCCCGTATCCTTGATCTGAGACCGAGACGCCGCTTTGTCAGCGCGACTGGAAGTACCTAAAGTAAAGGTCGAGGACCTGCCCTTTCTCGGCGGCGGCCTTTTCCCAATCGAAATTCGCGAGCTTGATCGAATCGAGTTCCGGCTTGCCGGCCGGAGCTTTGACGTCCCGGCGGGCCGACCAGGACAGGATGATCTCCGTGGTCAACTCCTGCCCTTCGCGTGAGAGCATGTACTGCGCCAGCGCCAAGGCGTTTTCGCTGTTCGGGCTTCCCTTCACCAGGCCGAGCGGCGCCGGCAGCATGATGGTGCCGTCCTCGACCCAATCGATGCCGACCGGCTTGCCCTCCTTGGCGAACGTGAAGGCGTCGTATTCGGAGACCGGCGCGACGTCGCGTTCTCCGTTCGCGACCGCGTCGCGCGTCGCGGTGCCGTCGCCGGCAACAAAGACATCGTTCCTGGCAAGCCTGTCGAGGAAATCCGGGCCGTACATCCTCCACATGGCATAGAAGTGGGAAAACGACGAGCCGGCGCGGGTCGGATCGGAAATCGCGATGCGACTCTTCCATTTCGGCTCGATCAGTTCCTTCCAGGTTTTCGGGACAACATCCTTCGAAACCAGCTTGGTGTTGTACATGAGCGCAATGCCGGTCGCGCGCAGCGCCACCCATCCAGCCTTCTGGTCGAAGAAGCCTTCGCGATAATCCTGCGTCAATGGCAGCGCCGCCAGCCGCGTATCGAGCCAGCCCTTCTCGGCGAAATACTCGAAGCCGCCGGGATCGGCGCCGTGGATCAGATCGGCGCCGATGCGCCCGGCCTGGCGCTCCGCCACGAAGCGCTTCACGGTTTCGACCGAGCCCGCCCTGACGAAATCGATCTTGAGATTTGGAAAATGCTTGCTCATCGCCGCGACCAGCCGCGTCATCGCGCTGGTGGCGAGCGACACGTAGATGCGCACCGTGCCGGTGCGGGTATCGACCGGCGCGGCGTCCCGGGCGCGCACCGGCAAGGCGGCCGCAATCGCCAGGAAGGCGAGCCCGGCGCCGGCGCGCAACAGCCAACGGGAAATAAAAGCGCATCCGAATAGGGACATATCTTCCTCCCGCGCCCCTTCCTCCCCCGAAGGCTTGGCCGAGGGCCTCGGCAGCGCCCGCGTCGTCGCTCAGCCCTGGTTTTGTATAATACCGTATATCCTGGTATACTTTTCTGGCAAGCCGCAGCGCCGCAGAAGGTTTCATCGGCCGCGATGCGA
>Ga0179587_10000486_pt1 | contig 16396 bp, 13 predicted proteins | sample CZODoug2_1_08_16_FD_185932 | JGI IMG/M metagenome (GOLD analysis project Ga0179587, IMG submission 185932) | Vadose zone soil fungal communities from Angelo Coast Range Reserve, California, USA - CZODoug2_1_08_16fungal | ecosystem: Environmental > Terrestrial > Soil > Vadose zone | place: USA...
CTCTTCATCCGGCATCAAGCTGCGCGAAAAAGGGGCTTACCTAATCACGGGGGGCGCCGGTGGCATCGGCTTGCTCCTGGCAGAACGCCTCGCGAAGCAATGCAAAGCGAAACTCGCGCTTCTCGGCCGCTCCGAATTCCCGCCCGAATCTGAGTGGCAGCGTCTGGCGGAGGACAGCACTACCGCCAAATCGCTTCGCCAAAAGCTGGCAAAGCTCCTCGAATTCCGCTCGCTCGGTTCCGAGGTTATCGTCTTGTCTGCCGACGTTGCCTCGTCCGTCAGCATCCGGCGAGCTGTATCAATTGCGGAATCTCGCTTTGGAAAAATAAACGGCATCATTCACGCCGCGGGTTCCATTCAGGACGGCCCTCTTCAGCTCAAGGCCTCCGACTCGGCCGCCTCGGTTCTCGCACCGAAAATTTTCGGCACTCTGGCACTGCACGAACTGTTCCTCGCAAAAGAAATGGATTTTCTCGCGCTGGTCTCCTCGGTTAGTGCGGTATTTCCTCCAGCGGGGCAAGTCGACTACGCTGCGGCTAACGCTTTCCTCGATTCCTTCGCTCAGTCTGTTCGCGACCCGCGCGTTTTTTCAACCAACTGGGGCCTCTGGCAAAACGTCGGTATGGGGGCGCCATTCCAACCGGTGCACCCGCTGCTTGATCGTACCGTCGTGGAAACCCAATCCGAGTCCGTCTACGCCGGAGACTTTTCTCTCGACACTCACTGGCTCGTCTCCGAGCACGTTTTCAAATCCGGTAAGGCGCTTGTCCCGGGCACCGGCTATCTCGAACTCGCCCTCGCGGCCCTCATGCGCGACGCACAGTCTTCGGCCTGGGAATCGCCGGTTCAGTTTGACGATGTCTTCTTCTTGGCTCCCCTCGTTTGCGAGCCAGGTGAAAAGAAGGAAGTCCGCGTTCGTCTGCGCCGTGATCGCGTCGACCGCAATCGCTTCCGTTTTTCGATTCTCGGCGCGCGCGATTCCAAGAACTGGACTGAGCATTGCTCCGGCCAAATCTCGCGTTCGAACTCTAAGCGGCCTTCTCCGGTTCGTATCTCTTCGATCGCGGATCGCTGCTCTTCGAATGTGCTGACTTTTGACGAACGGCACCGCACGCGACAGGAGCGCTTCTTCAACTTCGGTCCCCGTTGGCACAATCTGCGCACGCTCCGCCTAGGAAAAGAGGAAGGCCTCGCCGAACTTGAACTGAATGCCAGATTCGACAGTGACCTTCCGTCCTACTTGATTCATCCAGCGCTGCTCGACCTTGCCACCGGCTGTGCGCTCTATCTCGTGCGTGATTACGGCGATTCCGACGCCGTGTATCTTCCGCTGACCTACCGTCGCATCCGCGTCTTCGGGTCCTTGCCGCGCAAAATCTTCAGCCACATTCGTGTGCTCCAGCCAGGTAGCGCCAAAGGCGAAGTAGCCACATTCGAGATCACCATTACGGACGAACACGGAAACGTTCTCGTCGTCATCGAAGAATTTGCCATGCGCCGCATCGCGAACTTCGCCGCGATCGAGAACTCCCTCGCGCAGGACGCGACCAACGCGACTGCCTCCGTAGAAGAGCAGCCTGCGCAATCTCAACGCTCGGGCCTATCCGCGGAACTCGCAACGCAAACTTTTTTCAAGATTCTCTCGGCGCCCCTGCCATCAGGTTTCCTTGTTTTGCCACAGCCGGTCGAAGCCTATGCCGACCGCCCGACCAGCGCCACCACAGCTGAGGCCCCTTCCGAGGAAGATACTGGCAAGGTGGAAAATCTCCTCGCCGATTGGTGGCGGGAGCTTCTTGGCGTGGACGCCGTCGGCCTAGACGATGATTTCTTCGATCTCGGTGGTCACTCGCTCATTGCCGTTCGCCTCGTTAGCAAAATCAAGAAAGCCTACAAACTCGATTTCGGTCTCTCAATTCTATTTGAGGCGAGGACCATTCGTCAGTTGGCCGACCTCATTCGCCGGACAAGCATTCCATTCGCTCAATCTCCTTTGGCCGAGATTCCGGCTGAATCCTGGAGTCCCGTCGTCACGATTCAGGGCCAAGGCTCCCGCCTGCCACTTTTCTTGATATCCGGTGTCGACGGAAATGTGCTTAACTTTGGGAACCTGGCTAAGCACTTGGGACAAGATCAGCCCGTCTATGCTCTCCAGCCGCAAGGCCTCGATGGTAAGCGCCCCTTTCACACCCGTGTAGAGGACATGGCTTCATTTTACCTGGCCGAAATTCGCCAGCGCTTTCCCCGTAGCCTATTTCACGTCGCAGGCTATTCGTTTGGAGGCTTCGTTGCGTTCGAAATGGCTCAACAGCTGCGCGCCGACGGCGAACGTGTTGGCATGGTCGGTTTGCTAGATACCCTCGAATGGCACTACATCGCACAGATTCGCGAGAATCTTGAACTCCGTGGACGATTGGCTCTCTATAAATCCCGTTTCGACGAGTTCCTCTTTGGCGGCGCCCCTTGGGGCTATCTTAAGAGTCGCGTCGGCCAACGACTTAAACTACTGTTTTATAAGATTTGTAGACTATTCGGACGGTCTTTGTTACAGACATTCGGCACCACTCGGGGCATCAATTTCCTTGCGGCAGCCAACTATACGCCGCGCTACTTTCGCGGCAAGGTATCCATTTTTCGTTCCGATTTTCGGCCTTACCTTGGTGGTAATGACGAATTGCTTGGCTGGCGGCAACTCGCCCAAACTCTCGAAGTCCATGATGTGCCGGGCTCGCATCACGACATTACTCGCGAACCGAACGTTCGGGTTCTCGCTGCGAAAATGCGCGAGGCCCTCGCCAAAATCACTTTGGAATCTTCAGACGGCTCCCAGCTGGACGTTTCGTCCGGAGACGCGTCGGCCTTTTCAGCGCAATCCGTTTGAAAGGCCGCCTTATCTCTTCGGTCCCGCTAATTTTTCGTGATTAGGTCTTGAATTTCCGCTGCTTTGGGTCCATCTGGATTCAGCTTCAACGCCTTTTCCAATTCTGCCTTCCCGCGTGCGCCTTGGTTCAGTTTCAGGTACGTGAGGCCCAAATGGTAGTGGTAGGTCGCGTTATCCGGCTGTCCCGCAGCCGCATCTTCGAGTAATTTGCGCGCCGTGTCGTATGCTCCCACGTGATAGCTCGCCCACGCAAGCGTGTCCGCGGTCGCTCCGGCCTTCGGCATTCCTCGGCGCGCGGTCTGCGCTAGCGATAACGCCAGATTCGCATCGCCACCGTGTTCCAGCAACAAATAAGCCAGATTGTTTGCGGCCATCGCGTCATTCGGTTGAAATCCCAGCGCCTTTTGATATGCCGACTCGGCGGTCTGCCAGTCGCCTCGCCCCTCAAGCCCCATTCCGTACACCGTGTAGATTCGCGGATCGGTGGTGCCGTCCTTCACCGCTTCCGCTACCAGTCCGTACGCCTCGTCTTTCGCTCCCCGCGCCAGCTTCAGCTGGTATAAAAGATAAGTCGCGTCCGCATTTTTCGCGTCGAGTTCCCGCGCCTTTTGCAGCGCGGTTTCGGCGAGGTTGGCCTGCTTGTTTTCTATGTATAATTTTCCAAGCAGTGTGGCGTTCGCGCTGGTCGGAGAACTCTCGACAACGCTTTGCACCTTCGCGATCGCCTCCGGAACCCGCTTCTTCGCCAGCAGCACAAGCGCGGCCCCCGAAAGCGCATCGTAAGACTTCGGATCCCTCTTTAGCCCTTCATCGAAAAGCTTTGCGGCGTCGTCCAGTCGCTTTTGCGCCACTCGCACCGCGCCCAATTTTGCGTAACCAAGCGCATTCGTGGGAGCGACCTGTACCAGCGCTTCGTAGTTTTTCTCCGCTCCAGCCAGGTCACCCAGGCCGGCTGCCGCTGTTCCGGCATAGAGATAGCCCTGCGGAAGGTCCGGCCGGATCGCTGTGAGTTGCGCCGCGTACGATTGCACGCCCTTCATGTCATTCTCGCGCACTGCTTCGCCCGCCAAAGCTTCCAACGCCTCCGCCATGCGCGGCCGAATCTTCAGCGCGCTCTGCCATTCGACTTTCGCCTGCGGCGCATTGCCCGCATTGTGGTACGCCAGTCCCAGATCGAAGTGCACGCGCGGATCGGTTGGCGTTGCCTTCAGCGCGGTCTTCATCGTCGCCAGTGCGTCGTTTGTTTTTCCTTGTGCCGCTTCGATTTTTGACCGCAGCGTAATCGCTTGCACGTTATTTGCGTCGGCCTTGGTCAGTTCGTTTGTCAGAGCCGTCGCTTCGTCATACCGTTTTGCCGCTGCCAGCAATTCTGCGTACGTGAGTGTCACGCCGGTTTCTTTGCCGTGCTCCTTGTGCAGCGACGCAAATTCCTCAACGCCTTTCTCCAGATTGCCTCGCCTCACATAAAACTCGCCCAGCATTCGGTAGCCGTTCGGGTTATCGCCAAGGTCTTTCTTGGCCTGCTGTAAGACGTCTTCTGCTCGATCCGCTTGGTTATCCTTCACAAAAATCAAAGCTAACAGCCCGCGGGGAAGCGGGTTCTTCGGATCGAGCTCGATCGCCTTTTTCATCGCAGCTTCCGAGTCCGTCAATCGTTGCCGCCGCTGGTAGAAACTCCCAAGAGCGATTTGCACCATCGAAGACTTAGGGTCCACTTCCGCCGCCTTCATCAAACTTGCTTCCGCCGCCGCCAAATCCTTGCTGCGCTCCTGCATCACGGACAGATTCACATGCGTGATGGCTTCGCCGGGCGTCATCTCCACCGCTTTGGTAGCTTCTTGCGTTGCCGCGTTTAGATCGCCAAGTGCCGCGTCCGCGTTTGCCAGGATCAGTTGTGCCCGCGTGCTATCCGGGTGCTGGCTGAGGATATCCACCGCTTTTTCTCGAGCTTCGTGCGTTGCCCCGCCTGCCAGAAGAATTTCTCCGACGCTTACTTGCGCGTCCAAATTAGTTGGATCGATCGTCGCCGTTCGCAGAAATTCCTGGTAAGCCGTCCTCACATCTCCGGATTGCATCGAGCTTTTTGCCAATCCGTAGTGCGCGCTCGCCATCTGAGGATCGATTTGAACGGCCTTGCCGTAATAAATTTTTGCTTCTTTGTAGCGCCCTTGCGACAAGTAATCGTCGCCCGCCTTCACGTATTCCTGTTTACGGACGTTCGGATCGCGGAAGCAGCCGCCGCTCATCAGGAGAAGAATCGCCATCGCGCCGCCGCAGGCCATGCGCAAAACGTGCCTTGCGTGAGTCTTCATTCGTGCCTCTTTCCGGGTCTCTCTCAAAACTCAATCTGGAATGTACTTGTTCAGACGGGGAAGTATTGCTTCCGAAAATTTCACTGCGCGCGCCTCCGCTTGTTGGGCGTTTTCGTTCTTGCCGATGGCTGTAATGACGCGCACCAGCGCTCCATCCGTGCGGTTCAGGCGCAGTGAGTCCGTCACCAGATAATATTTCGCCCAATACTCGCTCGGAGTAGCCCGTCCGTGGGACTGATACCAATAAAGGACCAGCATTTGGTCGAGCCCTTGTGTCACGATATATCGGTTGGCCTCGATCAATTTTCCGGTTCCCGTTGGGATCGTGATTCGTCCAGATTCGGTGGGAACCCAGCCCGCTCCTGGCAGGCAATTGCGCGGCGAATGAATCGTGTCGCCCGTGCGCTGGCTCGGAAAAAAGGCTATATACAGATTCATCGGCGCTTCGTTCGGCATTCCTCGGTATTCCCGCATCAGAAACTGACCCGGCCCGAGCGATTCCAGCACTTCCGCGCTTAACGGAACATCCACCGACACGCGTCCAGCAATGATCTCCGGAAAACTCCGCAGATCCTCGTAGGCTGGCACCAGTTCGGCACGATTCCGTGCGAGCATGATCACGGCCGTTGCGCCCATCAACACCACCGCGCCAATGAATCGCACCCAACTTTGCTTTCCCGTCATCATGCCGCTCTCTTCTTCAGCCCCAGCTTTGCCAGTGCGTGCAACAGCACTAGCGCCACCAGCGTTGCCGCGAACACCACAAGCCCCGAAAACTCATGAAAAAATCCCTCTGCGTACTCTTTGCCAAAATTTTGTCCCAATAGTCCGGATCCCACGATGCGCAGGGAATTGATACCCACGGCAAGCGGAATCGCCAGTACTACAAGAAGCGTTCTCACCCAGACTCTTTTCTCCATCAACAGGCCGTAGAAAATCGCCAGCGTAATGAGAGCCATCAACGACCGAATCCCGCTGCACGCTTCCACCACGTTCAGGGAAATCGAAGGCAGCGTGATCACATTGCCTTCGCGTAGGGCGGGAACTCCGAGCAGGTCCAGTGTATTTCCCGCAAGCTTCGACGCCAGGAACTGCAGCGGCAAGGCAATCTCGTTGAAGACGATAACAGGGAGGGGAATCATTAGGAACAGCACAGCCCAAGGCGCTGCTACAGCTCGCAACATTTTCCAGCCGAGGAAATACACAACCAATCCACCGAGCAAGAGCACAAAGGACACTCGCGCCAGAAACAGTTCTGCTCCGAACGTGCCGAGGATCAAAGTGGCCATCGCAACCGCGATCCACGGAAGCCCGGCGACGGATGGGCGAATTTCGGTCTGCTTCCACTGTTCGCGGCTGCGCCACAGCAGATAGCCGGCAAAAATCACCACGATGAATCCGTGCGAATAGTCCGAGTCAGTCCACCACTGCTTGACGAGTCCGCCGATGGTGCTCCAATAAAGCACCGCAACTAATACACCCAGCACGATGCCTTGCGTGACAATCGTCCGCCGGGAGGTCTCCGCCAAGTTTCCAACTGATTGTGTCGCGGCCATCATACTAATCGCCGGAATTCCTCGGGTGGGCACACCATGATTCTCAATCTATTTTGACGCGCCAAGCCGCTACTTGCCAGCCTTAGCTCAGCCCACACACGTACTCCATTCTCATTGGGAAGCCTGCAAGCCGCAATCCATTCGAAGGCTTTTGTTTGCATTGAGTTATGGGCGCAATAGAATTTCGAACAGACTTCGGCTGCCACCTTTGGGCACAATCTTTCCTGAATTTTCGTCGGGCCAAAACCCTACGCGTCGTCGCCCACACTAAAGTAAGTGCAGTCCGGATGCTGAAACGCAAGCGCGCTCACGCTCGCTTCCGGATCCATCATGAACCCTTCCGTCAGTTGCACGCCGATATCTTCCGGCTTCAACAATTTCCAGAGCCCAGCCTGGTCCTCAAGGTCCGGACATGCCGGATAACCGAAGCTGTACCGCTTGCCCCGGTAGCGCGACGTAAACCGTTGCGCCATCGTCATTTCCGCCGCATCCGGGAATCCCCAGTCTTCGCGAATCCTCCGGTGCAGCCATTCCGCACACGCTTCCGCTGTTTCAATCGCCAAAGACTGCAGCCCGTGGGAAAGGAAGTAGTAGCCCGAACCCTTCGCCGCTTCCGCCCGTTCACGCACGCCTTCACCGGCCGTCACAACAAACACTGCCACGTGGTCCCGCTTTCCATCTTTGGCCGGCAAAATGTAGTCGCTCAAGCACAGCCGGTCGCCAATTTTCTGCCGCTTGAAATTCCAGGTGTGCAACGGCTCCTTTGCGCCCGGAGCAAATAGGTGCAGAGCTTCTCCCGCCGCTTCGGTCTCAAAGAACTGCCACACGGCTTTCACCTTCATCCATTTCGCCGCGTCCGTTTTCACCTCTTCCATGCTTTCGAACAGTTCCACCGCTTTCGGATCGCGCGCGGCTAAGTGTCTCTCAAAATCGCCGCGGAATCCAAGGTGTCGCCCAAAAAGCATGAACGGATTGATATAACTCCACACCTCTCGCAAATCCGGAACCAGCCTCACCTTGCGATCCAGATGTGCCACCGGCTGAATCGGCAAATCCGCTCGCACTTTCGGTGACCGCGTCACCGGAGTCAGATCTGCCACCTTCACCGTCGTCGTTACTGTCACACCTTCGCCCGTTGCCGTGTGCTCGCGCACCACTGTCTCGCGCGTCGCCGGGTCCATCAGTTCATTCATCAACCGTAGTCCCGTCATCGCGTCCTTCGCGTAGCACACCGCGTTTCCGTAGCTCGGCGCAATTTTTTGCTGCGTGAATTTGCCGCTCAGTGCGGCCCCGCCCACCAGTAGTGGAATCTCGATGCCGGCGTCCTTCAAATCGTTCGCTGTAATCACCATTTGCTGCGCGCTCTTCACCAGCAAACCCGACAATCCAATCGCGTCCGGCTTATGCTGCTGAAACGCTTTGATCAGCTCTTCCGGCGGCACTTTGATTCCCAGATTCACCACGTCATACCCGTTGTTCTTCAAAATAATTTCAACGAGATTCTTCCCGATATCGTGCACATCGCCTTTCACCGTTGCCAGCACGATCTTCCCGCGCTTCGCCGTGTCCGCCTTTTCCATGAACTGTTCCAGATGGCTCACGGCCGCTTTCATCGCTTCCGCCGACTGCAGCACTTCCGCCACAATCAATTCATTCGCATTGAACAGCCGCCCAACCTCGGACATTCCGGCCATCAGCGGCCCGTTGATGATGTCCAGGGGCGCGGTCCCCTCCGCGCGCTTCTTCTCCAGATCTTCCACCAATCCGTCGCGCGTACCCTGAATGATGTAGTTCGCCAGCCTCTCGTCGAGCGGCAAATCCTCGGCGCGGACTTTTTCTTTCTTCGTCGCCGTTCGAAAGTGTTCGGTGATCGCCGCTATGTGAAATTGATTGATCGCCGCGCGCTGCTCCTTACTCTGCTCGCGCCAATCCGCCGGCGCATTCCGCAGCAGCTCCGTGCGCGGATGCCCTTCGCGAATATTCTTCGGTGGATGCTGGAACAACAGATTCTCCGCCAGCTCCCGTTCGTGCTCTGGAATCGACGCAAACCGCTCCAGTTTTTCCGTATTCACAATCGCCAGGTCCAGCCCGGCTTTTGTGCAGTAATACAAAAATACCGAATTCACCACTTCCCGTGCGCCTGCCGGCAATCCAAACGACACATTCGAAATTCCCAGAATCGTCCGCGTATCCGGCAAAGATTTCTTAATTACCCGGATTCCTTCCACCGTTTCCACTGCGCCGCCAATGTAATTTTCATCGCCCGTCGCGCAAGGAAACACCAGCGGGTCAAACACAATGTCTTCCGGCGCAATATCATATTTTTTCGTCAGTAGCTCGTACGACCGCTGCGCAATCGCCAGCTTTCTTTCTCTCGTAAACGCCTGCGCCTGCACTGGGTCTTCATCAATACATCCCACCACCAGCGCCGCGCCATAGTCGTGCGCAATCGGCACAACTTTTTCAAACTTTTCCTCGCCATCCTCCAGATTGATCGAATTGATGATCGATTTGCCCTGGCAATACGTCAGCGCCATCTCAATCGCCGTCGGGTCCGTCGTATCAACCATCACCGGCGCCTTGATCTTCCGAATCAGCTTCTCGTAAAACTCCGGAATATCTTTCTTCTCTTCTCGCTCCGTGCTCTGCAAGCAGACATCCACCACCTGCGCGCCGCCTTTCACCTGTCGCCGCGCAATATCCGTCGCTTCATCCCATTTTTCTTCCGCCACCAGATTCTTGAATAGCCGCGACCCAATCACGTTCGTCCGCTCGCCCACCAGTAGCGGCCGCGTACTTTCTTCTGCCTCAATCGTCTCCACGCCGGAATAAATCGCTCGATGTGTTTCCGCAGGCCGTACCCTCGGCTTCTTGCCTTCCACCATCTGCGCAATCGCGCGAATGTGCTTCTCCGTCGTCCCGCAGCATCCGCCCACCAGATTCAACCATCCGTGGTCGACAAATTTCTCCAGCTGTGCCGCGAGTGACTCCGGCGTCTCCAGATATTTTCCTTCTTCATCCGGCAAGCCCGCATTCGGGTAGCACGAAACAAACTCTCCAGTCGAAGCACTCAACGTTCGAATGTGGTCCGTCATAAATTCCGGACCCGTAGCGCAATTCATTCCAAACGCCAGCGGTTTTGCATGTCGCAGTGACGCCCACACCGCCTCAACGTTTTGTCCCGCCAGCATCGAACCCATCGGTTCAATCGTCACCGAAACAATCGTCGGTATCTCCGCGCCAATCTCCTTCGAAAGTTTCTTAATCGCCAGTAACGCCGCTTTGATGTTCCGCGTGTCCTGGCTCGTCTCCACCAGCAGCAAATCCGACCCGCCCTCGATCAGTCCCTTTGCCTGGATGTAATACGACTCGCGCAACTCCGAAAATGTCACGCCGCCGGTCACCGTGATCGCCTTCGTCGTAGGCCCCATCGAACCGCCTACAAATCTCGGCCGCCCCGGTTTGGTGAATTCGTCCGCCGCCTGTCGCGCCAATTCCGCCGCGCGCTTGCTCAGCTCATGCGCTTCCTCCGCCAGCCCGTACTCTGCCAGCACCAGTGGCGTGCTCCCGAATGTGTTCGTCTCAACAATATCCGCCCCGGCCTCAAAATATTTCCGGTGAATGTCCAGCACCACATCCGGCCGCGTCCGTACCAGCACCTCGTTACACCCTTCCAGCGCCGGTCCGCCAAAATCCGCAGCCGTCAAGTTCCGCTGTTGCAGCATCGTCCCCATCGCGCCGTCCAGCACGAGTACACGTTGCCCCAGCAGCTCCCTCAGAGCTTTTTGCGATTCCGCTAGATTTCTCATGGATGGGAAGTTGGTGACGACTCCTTGCAGCGCCCGCTGCCGGTCCCCTCCGCAACCTCGGGTAGGAGCCTTGGCAGGTATCCCTCCTATTTTACGCGGGTTGTCTCAAAGAATCGACCCCACTTCCGCCTCCCGCCCCTTGTGGAATACACCCTAACCGTCAGTAACAATTCTGGAACACACCCCCTTGACTCCCTTGTGCCAGGGGCAGGTTTTACTTACCCTGTCGTACAGTGGCCACCAAACGCACCAACTCGAAGCTGACCGTCTGCCTGCTCTCTCCGCATCCCCTCGTGCTGAGCGAGTTCGAACGCATTTTAAACAAACCCCAATTCAAGGTCATCTCCAAGCAGCTCGAATCGACGCTCGCTCCCGACCTTCGCAACCTCGAACCGCCCAAGGCACAGGTCTATATCGTCGACGCCCACGCCGCGCGCCAGGCTACCGGCGCTCTCCTCTCGAATTTAATCGAACGGTATACCGACGCGCGCCTCATCGTCGTCGGCGATCAGCATCAGGATGCCAACAGCTTTTCGCTGTTACGCCTCGGTGTGAAGGGGATTCTTACCTACGAAGAAGCCCGCGAGCAGCTCATCCGCGCCCTGCCGCTTGTCGCCAATGGCGGTTTCTGGGTGCCGCGCTCTGTGCTCTCCGGTTTCGTCGATTCTATTCTTACGAATCAGTCGCGCCGCTTGAAGTCCGATTCTGTCGCCAATCTCAGCCGTCGCGAGCAAGAAGTTCTTGATTCGCTCCTCGAGAATCTTTCCAACAAGGAAATCGCCAGCAAGCTCAACATCGCCGAGCGCACCGTTAAGTTTCACGTCTCCAACTTGCTCAATAAATTCGGTGTCCGCCGCCGCGCCGACCTCATTCTTCTCACCTTCCAGCGCCGCGCCATGCCCCAACCCTAAGTAGCGTAGGCTTTAGCCTCCGATCTGACGATCTTACTGACTCCGTTACATCTCAAATCGACCTCGGATCCAGCCTGATCAAGGCGATCTGTTTCCCGTTCAAAATAAAAAAGCCGCCCAACCGCAGCGGCTCTCTTAAATCACATCCGAATTTTCTTGCAGCCCCTCAATCGCTAATCGAAAACCAAAGAATGCACCACAACGCCTTCACTCCGTCTTTCCACGTAATCTTTTTCCCCTCTTCGTACGTCCGCCCCGCATAACTGATCGGCACTTCATAAATCCGCCAGTTCTTCTTCGCAATCTTCGCCGTAATTTCCGGCTCAAATCCAAAACGATTGGACCTGATCGTGATTCCCTTGAGCGTCTCGGTCCGAAATACCTTGTAGCACGTCTCCATATCCGTCAATTTCAAATTCGTAAAAATGTCGCTCAGCAATGTCAACAACCGGTTCGCAACGTAATGCCAAAAATAGTGTACGCGTTGCGGCCCGCCCAAAAATCGCGAGCCAAACACCACATCCGCTCGCCCATCCATAATCGGCTCCAGCAATTTCGGATAGTCCCGCGGGTCGTATTCCAAATCCGCGTCTTGCACCAGCACGACGTCGCCCGTCACTTCCGCAAATCCACGCCGCAGCGCTGCACCCTTTCCCTGATTCTTGTCCTGAAAGAAAAATCGCAAATCCCGCAGTGGCGTCGGGTCACCGCCATCCGTTGCCGGCGCACTCGCTTCGCCCGCTGCCTGCAGTTGCTGCATCTTCTCCAGCATCTGCCGCGTTCCATCCGTCGAAAAGTCATCCACCAGAAGTATTTCCTTCCGCGTCGGATCGTCCGTCACGCGTCGCAGCAGTTCTTCCACCGTGTTCTTTTCGTTGTAAACGGGAATCACCACCGACAGTTTCGGGTCGCTCAGCGCTTGCGGATTTCGTCTATGCCGGCTCATAAGTCCCACGCATTGTATCGGCCCACTCGCCCTTTCTCCAAGTACCGTTCCCCAAAATTGTCATTCCGAACCCGCTGCATTTGGGCGGGTTCGGAATCTGCTTTTTCGCTGGCGCTTCTCTGCATCCTCTGTGCTCTCCGCGCCCTCTGTGTTAAATTTTTTATCCACCCAGTGCGTGCACCATGTCCACCTTCTACATCGAACAATTCGGCTGCCGCGCCACCCAAGCCGACGGCGCTGCCATCGAGCGCCAGCTCCTGGACCGCGGCTGCACACCCTCTGCTTCGCCGCAAACCGCCGAGTTCGTCGTCGTCAACACCTGCACCGTCACATCCTCCGCCGACGCGCAGGCCCGCGATGCCATTCGCAAAATCTACGCGCAAAATCCCGCCGCCAAAATTCTCGTCACCGGCTGTTACGCCCAGCGCGCCCCCGAAGAGCTTGCAGCCCTCCCCGGTGTCTCGTTCGTTGTCGGCAATTCCCACAAACCCCAAATTCCCAATCTCATCGCTGCTAACAACAACGGCCTGGTGGCGATCTCTGCCGTAGGGGCGCAGCAGGCTGCGCCCCAAACACCCAGCCTGCTAATCGGAGACATCTTCGCCACCCGCGACGTCCTCGTCGCGCCCGTCCTCGGCGGAGAAGGGAATCACACTCGCCCCACCCTCAAAATTCAGGACGGCTGCAACAATCGCTGCTCCTTCTGCGTTATCCCGTTCGTCCGCGGCAAAAGCCGCAGCCTTCCGCCCGACACTGTCTTTTCCGAAATCCGTCGCCTCTGCGATTCCGGATTCCAGGAAATTGTTCTCAGTGGTATAAATCTCGGCTCCTGGGGACGCGACTTCTCGCCTCGCGCCGGCTTTCTAGATCTCCTGCGCCGCATTCTCGACGAAACGCCGCTCCCGCGCCTCCGCATCAGCTCCATCGAGCCGCTCGACGTCACGCAGGATCTCGTCGCGCTCTTCGCCAGCACCAGTCGCATCGCCCAGCACTTTCACATGCCGCTCCAGTCCGGCTCGGACAATATCCTCTCCGCCATGCATCGCTGGTATCGCACGGAGCACTACGCTCGCCGTGCGGCACTCATTCGCGAATTTCTTCCCCATGCCGCCATAGGCGCCGACGTCATCGCCGGTTTTCCTGGCGAAACTGAAGCCGACCATGCAGCCACTCTCCGCTTCATCGATTCGCTTCCGTTCACCTATCTCCACGTCTTTTCCTATTCTTCGCGCCCGGGCACGAAAGGCGCCGCGCTCGATTCGCAACTCCCCGGCGAAACAATTCATCGCCGTGCCGCCGAACTCCGCGCTCTCGGCGAGTCCAAAGCCACTGCCTTCCGCGCTTCTCAGCTCGACCGTACCCATCGCGTTCTCACGCTCAAGCGTCCTTCGAAACTCTCCACCGCTTCCTGGACGCCCGCTCTCTCTTCCAACTATCTCCAATTCCGCATTTCCGAAGCTCTCCCGGCCAACCAATTCCTCGACGTCCGCGCGGTTGCCGCCCAGGACAATTTCCTGCACGCAGAAGTCATCGCCTCTCGGCAGCTCGCGGCAGCATCCGCATGATAAGCTTCGCGTAATGCGCATCCTCGGTCTCTCTAAACTCAGCAGCGATTCCGCCGCCGCGCTTTTTGACGATCACACAATTCTCGCTGCCCTCGAAGAAGCCAAACTCACTCGCCTTCAGGAAGCGGGCTACGTCCCCCGCCTCGCCATGGCTCGTCTCTTCGATCACTTTCATCTCAAGCCCTCCGATCTCGCCGCCATCGCGGTCGCCGACCTTCCTCCATCGGCATCAAAGAAAAATTCCTCGGCCGTCTCGTCATTCCACCAACTTCGTCACTTGCTTAAGGGCAGCCGCCACATCCTCCGTTTTGATCACCACTTGTGCCACGCCGCCAGCGCCTACTACGCCTCCGGCTTCGATCGCGCTCTCGTCCTCACCCTCGATGAAGGTTCCATGGCCCGTTCCGGTTCTGTCGCTCTCGGCGATGGCGACCGCATCAAGCCGCTCCGCAATATCACATTCCCGAATTCCGTCGGCTGGTTCTATTCGCGCCTTACCCAGTATCTCGGCCTCCGCGCCAATCGCGATGAACATAAGCTCCAATGGCTGAGCAAAGACGGCCAGCCCGAATTCCTCGAAGCCTTTCGAAGAGTCTTCTCATTCGATTCGAAGGGTCTTCCCGTCTTGAACCGCCGCTACTTCACTTCCGGCCATGATCGTCGCGGCATCTTTTCTCCGCGTTTTTACCGAGACGCCGGTCTGCCCAAACCCGGCGCGCCATTCGATTCCTCGCTTCGCGCAAACATTGCCCGCAGCGCGCAAGACTTCCTCGAAGAACTCGTCATCGCGCTCGCACAGAATTTTCGGGAAGCCGCGGCAACGGACTCACTCTGCCTCGCGGGCGGCGTCTTTCTGAATGTCCTTCTCGTTCGCGCGCTCGAACTCCGCAGCGGCTTCAAACACGTCTGCGTCCAGCCCGTTTCCGGCAACGCCGGAACCGCTCTTGGCGCCGGTTTTCTCGCTCGCAAAAAACTGACTGGCCATTCCGGTCGCGCGCCGCTAGCTTCGCTGGCACTCGGCCCTGAACCTGCCGCTCAGGAAATCAAGGCCGTCCTCGACAACTGTAAAATTGTCTACCGCTACATGTCTGGTGATGATCAACTCCACGACGAAGTCTGCAAGCAACTTGATCGCGGCAAAATCGTCGCCTGGTGCCAGGGACCGACCGAGTTCGGCCATCGCGCCCTCGGCCACCGCAGCCTTCTCGCGTCGCCTTTCTCCGAATATGTCGTGGAAAATGTGAATCAGTACATCAAGCACCGCGAAGAGTTCCATCCCTTCGCGCTTTCCGTTCCCGCCGAACGCGCCGCCGAATATTTCGACTGCGGCCCCAACTGCCGTTTCATGGCATCTCTCGGCACACTAAAAAAATCCTTCGCGGGCCTCGAACGCTTCACTTTCAACGGCAACACTATCCGCGTTCACACCGTTGAACGCGAAGCCAATCCCGGGTTCTGGCGCTTACTCCACAAATTCGGCGAAACCGCTCCCGCCCCCGTCCTCGTCAACACCAGCTTCAATCTTTTCGGCGAGCCCCTCGTCACCGATCCCCGTTCCGCCGTCCGCTCCTTCTATTGCGCCGGCATCGACGCCCTCGCCATCGGCCCCTTCCTTGTGGTCAAGTAATTCAACTAGTATTTCCCATGAGATTCGACACGCAGAGAGGAAATCCACGGATGTCGCGCATATCTCCGATAAAGAAACTGGTGCCACTTTCCCTCGCAAGAGTATTCGCTACTTACTATGGTTTTTGGGGGCTGGTAATTGGGTGTATCTATTTGGTTCAACTCAAGGAAGATTGGCCTGCCCCAGTCGGCGTGTGGACGTTGTTTTATTTTGCCAAGATCAACCTGACTCTACACTCAGAAGCGAACCTCATTTCAAAGGTTGGAGACTTATTTTGGCTTGCCTTCTACTATTCGCTCACAGGTTGGTTATCAGGTTTGGTGACAGCGGCAATCTATAATGTGTGCTCTGGTTTCTTGGGGTTGCAGGTAAATGCAGCAATTGAAGACGATCCAGCTATGCCGCAATCGGATTCATAGAGAACTTCATCCTTCAAAAATCACCATCGCCAACACCTGACCCGCCTTATGCGTAATCGTCACCGCGATATGTTTCACTCCCAGCTCTCAATTCACCGATCTCTAGCTCGGCTACGCTGCTTTTCTTCATATTTTTTCTCTGCGTTCTCTGCGTCTCTGCGTTAAGTCTCCTCACCCCTCAAACACCACCATCGCCATCGCCTGATCCGCCGTATGCGTAATCGTCACCGCAATATGTTTTACTCCCAGCTTGTCCGCAATCTTCCGCGCTTCTCCCCGCAACTCCAGCGTCGGCTTCCCGCTAATCTCCCGCACCACTTCAATATCCACCCACCGCACGCCGCGGCTCCATCCCGTCCCCAGCGCCTTCATC
>Ga0179587_10000487_pt1 | contig 16374 bp, 15 predicted proteins | sample CZODoug2_1_08_16_FD_185932 | JGI IMG/M metagenome (GOLD analysis project Ga0179587, IMG submission 185932) | Vadose zone soil fungal communities from Angelo Coast Range Reserve, California, USA - CZODoug2_1_08_16fungal | ecosystem: Environmental > Terrestrial > Soil > Vadose zone | place: USA...
CTCTCACGCACTACTAAGTTCGCGCCCATGGGTATTCACCCATCCAGAAACGGGAACCTGTCGCATGCTCTTCGACTGTCCTGATATCCCCTTGCCTGGGACAGCGCTCACGATGCGCGTCATCGTCGCGACCCATCCGGCAGCGGGAACCAAGGCCCCCATTGGAGTGACACGAGACGGGGTGGTGTATGAACTCTTCTTCACCGCTTTGCCTCCAGTCGCCTTCACGGCTGCCGATACAGTCTCCCTCTACTTGCACCGGGGAGCGTTCGAGACGGTGCTCTGCGATGAAGACCAGGAGCAAGCTTCTGATCGCTGGGTCTCGCACACTCACTGGGGACAGGAGTGTTGGCAAATCCTGTCGCAGTGGATGTGGAACCTGCGTCTGGAACTGGGCCATCACCTCGATCCGACCCCTGTGCGCACGACGGAATTCGCTCCGGCCCAGCCTTTAGCTCACCCACAGGATGCAGACGAGAAGGATGATCCTGAGGCTTCCACAGGGACGACATCCTCGCAGGTGCTCAGCTCCGAGCACAACGAGGACACGGTGGAGCCCGCAGATGAGGAGGCGGCTCTTGACTGCCACGAGCCGCCATCGGCCCCTTTGGTCTATGGGCCTGCCCAGTTCACGCAGACGCCACGGGCAGGCAAGTTCGCTGGGGCAGACTTCCAGCTCCAGTCCGATGCAACGCTGCGCTGTCCAGCCAATCACCCCCTGTATGCAGAAGCACGAAGAAAGGAGCACGACGGGAGCGTGCGTGTGCTCTACGCGGCAAGGCTGCCCGCTTGTCGTAGCTGTCCCTTGCGACCACACTGTCAGGACTCCCAGACCAAGGGGCCGCGCCGCGTGAGCGCTGTGATGCGGCCAGTTGAAGGGCCAGCTCCACCGCCACCGAGGCCCTGTGAGCTGCCTGCCCCAACGCAACCGATGCTGTGGCGGGATTGGAGCAGGCGTCAGACCCGACGTGCGTTCATCCGTCTGTTGCACACCCAAACGGTTGCCATCACCACCACAGCCGGTCCTTGCGAACCGGAGAGGACCAATCCCATTGTGCTTACCCGGCAACAGCGGGCCCATTGGCGCTTATCGTGGGCACAGCGTTTCTCTCGCAACGCCCCAAAGCCACTCTCACCCAGCGTTCACCTGCACCTGTTCGGGATTCCGACCGCTTTTGCTGGCTTGCTCGGTCTGCCTGCTGCCTAGCCTGATGACTGGTCGGCAGAGACGATGGGCACTGCCCCAGCGTCCAGTTTGTCATGCGCTTTTCACGCTGAGAAGCCTGCGTATTTCCCCCTTTTTCATAGTATGAAGAATACATAAATATATCACTTTTATATCATTAATTATGTCTAAAACTAGTAAAAAGTTAAAATATCTATTCAAATAAAATATAATGCCAATTATTATTAATCACTAGTACTACTAAAAATTACCTGCCTATCCAGCCAACAGATACCTATATGCCTTTCTGCCTCTCTTCTGGGGCTGAGGTTAGCTGGTTGCGCATCTCGTGGGATCTGGGTATTAAATCGATGGTGATCCTCTCTACTGGTGAAGCAGTTGGCAATCCCAAATTCTACGCTAAGGATGAGAAGGGTCTGGCAAAAGCCCAGCGTCGGCACGCTAAGAAAAAGAAGGGCTCCAAGAATAGGGAGAAGGCACGGTGGAAGGTGGCCCGTGTTCATGCTCGTATCAATGACCGTCGTCGCGACTACCAGCACAAACTCAGTACACGCATCATCAACGAAAACCAAGTGATCTGCGTGGAGAGTCTGGCCGTCAAGAACATGGTCCAAAATCACTGTCTGGCAAAAGCGATCAGTGATGTGGGATGGGGCGAGTTTGTCCGCCAACTGGACTATAAGAGCCTGTGGTATGGACGAACCCTCATCACAATCGATCGGTGGTATCCCTCCAGTAAAACCTGTCATGACTGCAAGCATGTCGTGCAAGACCTCCCGCTTGATGTGCGTGAATGGGTCTGCACAGAGTGCGGTGTCTGGCATGACCGGGATAGCAACGCTGCTAGAAACATTCTGGCCGAGGGGCTCTCGGCATCGGCCTGTGGAGGGGGTGTAAGACCCGTTCGGGCAAAAGCTCGGGCGGGCAATCCCCAACGAAGCAGGAAAGCCCATTCGTGAGGATGGGAAGCCCCTGGATTTATCCATGGGGTGGATGTCACGAAGGTCACATAGCGAATTTGCGTCAGTTTCCCTCAGAAGGATGGAGATTCACTAAAACATTAGTCTTGACAAAGGGAAGGCAAAAGCTTATCATTTTGACAGTGAGAAAGTTAAACACAGGAGGTTTATGATGAGTCAGTCAATGCCAAATAGCCCTCAAACTCAAGAAGCTTGGTTACAAGTGCTAGCGAAGGGTCTGGTCACATTTCCAGAAGGCTGGTGGGATGAGTTAGGCATGGAGAATGGCACATTTATTCAGGCCAAGAAAGAGGGCAATAGGGTTATTATCGAAACACAAGCAGTAAAGCCAGCTCTCTCTCGCGTCTCTAGTAATGCAGAAGAAAAAACTTCTTTGCTAGTTGCTCAGCTAAAAACTGAAGCTCAGCAGCTTGAACAGTTCTATCGGCTCAGGAATCCAGAAGAGGTGTGGTATTTTCTTGAGTTGCATCCGTATCTTGTCCCGCTCCTCACCGAAACCTATGGCCAGATCAGGAAATACTTTCCTACCGCCGATCTCGTCGTTGAGTACGCTCCTGATCCAGAAGTTCCTGGTGAGGAACAGTTATTAGTATTAATTGCTATCGAGCAGGATGTAAATAAGGCTCATGAGGCACTGGAACGATTTAATCATGATTGGTGGTTTGATGCTGGTGATCAAGCATTTGATGATTTGTGTATTATGTTGGGGTTTGTATGAGTTTTGATTGGTCGCATTATCTTGTCATTGCGGAAGAACTATTTGTAGAAGCAGTTGATACTGCACATAAAGAGGCTAGTTTGCGTTGTTCGATTAGTCGTGCATATTATTCTGCTTTCCATCATGCAAGGCATAAGCTGTATGATAAATGGAACATTTCGGTTTCCGAAAATGCATTCGCACATGCGCAAGTACAGAACCTTTTCAAGCAAAGGAAAGAAAAAGATCTAGCTTGGAAGTTGAAATATATGCGTAGTGCCCGAAATAAAGTTGATTATGATGATCAACTTGTAGATTTGGAAACTACTGCACAAGAAGTATTAAATCTGGCTAGGGAGGTAATTGAAGCGTTGGGCAAATTATGAGTAACGGGATAAATCACAGACTATGGTCAATCTTGTTAGACTCTTGACTTTTGGGAATGCAGCGGGGATATTTAGAGAGGTATATGCCTTACTCCAACTGAAAAGACCCCCTGTGTGACCATTTTCTACCACGGTTGATAAAAAAGGCAAGGACCTGCAATTTTCAAAGGAGACCTTCATGCCAGTATATCCCAAGCTGCTCGGCATTGGAGGGAAGTATGCAGATCTCATATTTTATGGGCAAGGGGGTCGAGAGCAGTGAAGCTAAAATCGTTAAAACTGACGTAACAAAGCAGATTACACCCATTTTAGGGTATTAGTGAGAATAAGGAGAGAACAATGGAGCAACGCATTGAAAAGATTGAAAGACGTGTTGAAACTCTAGAGCGATTTAGAACGCAAACTAGACTTTGATACACGCCATGTCAAGTACAAGGCCGATTTAGCACAAGCAATGCAGCAAGTCTTGCACAATGATGTACAAGAAGTAAAGTCGGGCTTATTAAAAGTTGAAGAGGATGTAGAGTATTTGAAGCTGAAAAGTGATGAGCACGGGGAGATGTTGCGACAAATCCTAGGGCTGCTCAAACCTGAAAAATGAATTTGTTGCTTCACATCTCCCTAACAGTGCTCTTTGCAATATATTTTGTGATCTACATACATTACGAGATCGAAAGGCACAAAGAGCACAAAATGGTAGGCCAGCGACTGGAACGTTGTTAGAGCATGTTGCTACAGCATAGAGGCATCTCTTGCAAGAGATGCCTCTATGCTGTAGAGGAAGCGGGAGCGGCAATTGTCGGTAAAAGATCCTGCAGTTGCTCTAACCAGTTCGACCCAAGTAGACGCCGAGGAATGCGAATCACTCCCTGCTGGACGCGAGCTTCATTGCGGAAACGTCGATAGAGTGCAATGCGATTTGGAACCACTACTCGCTTGACCGTAAGGACAAACTCATTGTCCTTTATGGAGATGGACTCATAGCCCAGTTTTGCGGCTTCAAGCTTTAACCGTACCAGGGTGAGGAGATTCTGGACGGGTGGTGGTAATGGTCCGAAGCGATCGGCCATCTCTGATACCATAGCTTCAACATGTTCTGGCTCTGTCAGGGAGGCAAGGCGCTGGTAGAAGTTAACTTTCAGAGTGCGGTCTCCGATAAACTCATCTGGCAGGTAAGCATCCAGTGGTAAATCGATGGCTGTAGTTGACACACCAGCTTCGACCTGTTTGCCCTGCAACTCTAGAACTGCTTCGGCGAGGAGTTTACAATAGAGATCGAAGCCAACCGAGTTCATAAAGCCGGATTGTTCTGCTCCGAGGAGACTGCCTGCACCACGAATTTCCAGATCTTTCATAGCGATACGGAAGCCCGCTCCTAGTTCTGTGGCCTCGAAGATTGCACGCAAACGTTTCTCCTGGATAGGCGTGAGTTTGGCATCTTTGCCGTAGAAAAAGTAGGCATAAGCCTGTTGCGTTGCACGACCGACACGACCACGAAGTTGGTAGAGCTGCGCTAAGCCAAAGTAAGCCGCGTTATTCACGATGATCGTATTGGCATTGGGAATATCCAGCCCGTTTTCGATAATGGTTGTAGACACGAGGACATCGTAGTCGCCGTTTGAGAAGCCGATCGTGACGCGTTCGAGTTGTTCCTCATGCATTTGCCCATGTCCCACAACGATGCGAGCTTCGGGGATGAGTTGTTGGAGCTTGTTTGCAATTACCTGGATACCTTGGACGCGATTATGGACAAAGAATACCTGACCGCCTCGGTCGATCTCACGCAAAATGGCCTCGCGCACCAGTGCCTCATCGTATTCTCGGATCGTTGTCCGAATGGGTAGCCGCTCTTGAGGAGGCGTTTCGATGATACTCATATCACGCAGGTTGACGAGCGACATGTGCAGCGTGCGCGGAATAGGTGTGGCCGTCATTGTGAGCACATCAATTTCTGAGCGCATCTGTTTAAGACGCTCTTTATGAATAACGCCGAAGCGTTGTTCTTCGTCAACGATCAATAGTCCCAGGTTAAAGAAAACAACGTCCTTTTGCAATAGGCGATGGGTTCCGATAATAACATCCACTTTGCCAAAGGCGAGGTCCTCCAAGACTTGCTTCTGCTCTTTCTCGGAGCGGAAGCGACTCAGTAACTCAACACGCACTGGGTAGGGTTTGAGGCGCTCTTGGAAGGTGTTGTAGTGCTGCAGTGCTAGAATCGTCGTTGGTACGAGAATGGCCACTTGGCGTTGATCCAGTACGGCTTTAAATGCTGCTCGTAATGCAACTTCCGTTTTGCCGTAGCCGACATCCCCACAAACCAGCCTATCCATTGGGCGTGGACGCTCCATGTCAGCTTTGACTTCTTCGATAGCATGCAGTTGATCGGGCGTTTCCTCGTAGGGGAAGGCGTCCTCCAGTTCTTGTAGCCATGGCAGTTCTGAGTCAGGTGGGAATGCATGTCCTGGTGCTGCCTCACGCAGGCTGTAGAGCCGCAAGAGATCGCGAGCAATTTCCTGAACGCTCTCCTTGACTTTCGATTTTGCTCGTGCCCATTCTGATGTGCCCAGTTTGCTGAGGGCGGGAACGGCTTCTCCCATGCCAATGAAGCGGGTGACACGGTCAAGCTGGTCAGTTGGGATGTAAAGCTTATCGGTTCCGGCATAGTGAAGCAGGAGATATTCACGCTCGACACCTATCAGATTCATGCGGGCCAGCCCTTCGAAGCGTCCAATACCATGTTCCTGGTGGACAACATAGTCACCGACTTTGACCTCTGCAAGGAATGAGGACGGTGTGATTGGTTTACGCCTCTGGACGCTGCGCCGTTTTGACCAACCGAATATTTCAGTGTCGGTATAGATATAGACGTCCAGCAAGCGCGATTGCCAGCCCTCAAGCAGTTGCCCCTGGATGAGCGTGAGTGTTCCTGCCTCTGGCAACTGGTTGATTTTTGTTCCGGGGCTGACATGGATGGTTGCCTCCTGCAGAAGGCTCTCGTCACTCAGCATTTCGGCCATGCGACGGCTTTGCATAGTTACAATGACTACCCTGTCCCCATTATCGAGTACTTTGCGACAATCCTGTACGAAGGCACGCAATCTGCCGCCATAAGAATTGGCACTACTGCACGGCGGTATCAAGTATTCAGTGCCACCTTGCTGATTCACTTCGAAGTTACTCTCTGCACTGGAGAGGAGATCAGCAAAACGCAGTTGACGTCGCTGCTGCATCTGGAGTTCAATCTGGTCCCATTTCATATGGGCATCTCTCATATGGGCAGGGTTTTCGCGTTCGCGTTCGAGGCGCTCTTTGCAGTCTTGGGCCTGGGCGTCAAGTTCGGAGATCCTATTTTGAATCATAGCTGGATTATCTAGAATCAGGAGTCCATTGCGTGATAGGTAATCCAATATAGTAGCCTGACTATGGAGATAGGGCAGATAGAAGGCGATATCCTCAAAGGAGCGGCGTTGGCGAAGCAGATCTAGGTCATGTTGCCAGCGTTCCTCGGCATCGCGGTGCAAAATCTTGCTATCTAGCTTGGCCAGCTCTTCGGCAGCTTCTGGTCCTCGTACTGGCAAGGCTTCGCGAGCAGGGCCGATCATACAAATATCGATGGGATTGAGCGAGCGTTGTGTTTCATGGTCAAATGTACGCAGAGAGTCAACCTCGTCGCCAAAGAACTCTATGCGTACAGGACGAGGTAAAGTTGGGGGAAAGAGATCGATAATACCACCGCGATGGCTGAATTGTCCTGGTTCTTCTACCTCGGCAACCGGTTCGTAGCCAAGGTTGTAGAGGTGCTCCAGCATTGATGAGAGGTCAATTTCCAGTCCAGGTTCTAAGCGGAACAATGTTGCCGATAGTTCCTGGGGAGGAATGATGAGTTGTGTCAGGACATTGGCAGAACAAACGACGAGCGGCGTGCGCTCACGCTCGACCATTGCCATCAATGCTTGCATGCGTTGCTGGGTGGTAAGAGCATCGCCGATGAGACGCTCATAAGGGAGAGCATCCCGATCTGGCAGGTAAAACACATCGCTGGGACCTGGAACAAACGCTTTCAGTGTCTCTACCATCTGACTAGCTGTTGCCTCGTCATTGACAACCAGAAGAAGGGGTTGTTTCAGTGTGATAAACAGGCTGGCAATCACAAAGGGGCGTGCCGCCTCCGTAATTCCGGTGAGTGCCGGTAATCCCTCTGCCTTCTGAAGTTTCTCGATCAGGCGTTGAAAGCCTGATCTCTGCGTCAGTGATGTAAGTAATCCCTGTAATGCCAACTTTATCCTCCAACAAAAACGACAAAGTCCTCCCCTATGCTATATAACCGTAGGGGGATGTGTATTGCTCCAACAATTTTTTATGCCTCTTCTCTCCTTTCATCAACTTCCTGTAAACTGGCCTCAAGTTCTGTGATATTTGGCAGCTTATCCTGTAAAGATTCAGGGAGGGAGGTAGTGAATTGATAGCTTGCCACTCCAACTGGCTTTTGTATATCGCTGAGCGCGTATTCTGCTATTACTTTATTTTTGGTTTTGCACAATATTATGCCGATGGTTGGATTGTCGTCCGGGTACTTTATTTGCCTGTCAACTACGGCCAGATAAAAATTCATTTTCCCAGCGTATTCAGGTTTAAATGCACGAACTTTTAAGTCAATAACAACAAAACAACGAAGTTGTATGTGATAAAATGTGATAAATGATCGATAACTTTTGCTCCCCATCCATGTTCTTTTTGCTGTTCTAAAATAGCCTGCCCAATATGCCAATAAAGCAGAATGAGTTCTCTATTGACAGATAAAACAGCTTGAAGCTGTGCTTGTTGCACTGGCCCTTTGATATTTTGCAAAAAAGCTTCATAGTCTGAAGGAAATATTTCTTGTTCCATAAGCTGATTATATCAGAGATCAGCTTCATTGGGAATAGTCTAGGACCGTAAAACGACAAAGCTGCTCTTAGACAAGATGATTGGACTCAAGTCCCATAGCTTGTGGCAGAGCACGTTTGAAACTACGATTCCAATGGTTTATCTGCTCCATTTGGGTCTCGCTGGCTATCTAACCTATCTTTCTCATCGGATAAAGCTAGCTGACGACGTTCTTGTTTTTGGCGCCGCTTCTCTTCATGCTTTTTCTGTTCCTCTGGATCAAGGTTGATTGAGTTCATGGCAGCCTCAAGTCCATTCTGGATAATCATAGGGACTGCTTCAACTGCTCTATTCTCAGCAATCTCCAGGACAATGCGCTCATCTGTTGGTGGGATGCCTAGGACATAGTTGATAGTCTCCATCCGGTGGTTAACAGGTCGTCCGATGCCTACACGCAGACGTGGAAACTGGTTGGTGTGGACATGGCGAATAATATTGTCTAATCCATTGTGTCCGCCAGCGCTTCCTTTGGCTCGCAAACGTACTTTGCCTATTGGCAAATCTAGCTCGTCATAGATAACAAGAATATCTTCCGGTTGTAACTTATACCAGTGGGCAAGCTCGCCGACAACTTCTCCACTATTATTCATATACGTCAGGGGTTTGACCAGGACGACTTTTTCAGGGCCAAGAGTACCACTTGCTAGCATGATACGCCTGCGTCGCTCCCATTTCCAACCATAGTTCGTAGCGAGCATGTCCACGACACGAAAGCCAACATTGTGGCGTGTGTGCTCATATTGGGCGCCTGGATTGCCCAGGCCAATTACCAGTCTCATCTATTTGTACTACCGACCATATGCCAGGCGTGTTGCCAGGTATTGTGGCAATTGTGCCTTGATAATCTTCTCCTGGGTCTTCTCGATTGTATAGGGAACACGGTAAAACGTGAAGCCACGTTCTGTGTCGTAGATCATGAATGCCGCTCGCGAGTCACCGTCGCGTGGTTGTCCAACCCCACCGGGGTTAATGATTGCACGATAGCCATCTGGTGCCTGCCACTCACCTTCTGGTGGGATCATCATTTCATTGGTGACCGTAATCATACTCTGGCTAAGTCCTAAGAGGGACAAAAGTTCCTCAATTTCCTCGTTGAGGCGCTCCTCTGCACTCAAGATGGTTTCTTCTGGAGTGATTTCCCTAGCAATTTCTATGTCATCCTCGTCCTCTGTATCCTGCTCTTCTGTTTCTATGGAAAGGTCTTCGGCAGGTTCTTCAGATGTATCTCTATCATCATCATCTTCTCCAGTGCCAGCATTCTCCGAACCATGGATATCATCTGCAATATGCCGTTTTATCTCTGCAAGCACGTCAGTAGCATCGGCAACGATATCCTGCAGGACTCCTGCCTCCACATGCACGCTTTCTGGTTGATTCGCAGCCTTTGCTGTTTGTACCGTCGGGCGTATAGCAGCGATTTGAGTGGTCTCTTGATCATCAAAGCTGTCCTCATCAAAGCCGTCCTCATCAAAGCTAGCAGGTCCTGTCTCATCAGCTTTGTTGGGGGACATGCCATTGTTACCCGAGGCCTGCTCGTCAAGGTCATCTTCTATGTTCTCGTCTGGGCTGATAGGCACTGTTTCAGATTGAGTGTCAAGAGGCAATGTGGGGCTGTTGGCAACTGGATCGGGCTGCTGGAAAATTGTGGGCACATGAGTGTGTCCCACAAAGCAAAAGCGGTTTGCAAACTGCTGGAAACTGCGTTCGGCTAGCACTTCCGAAGTGAGATACTCCCAGAGTGGACCGTAGGGGCTGCCATGAACGAGCAGGCATTCATCAATCTCAAGGGTTTCTGGCAAGTTGGCGAGAAATGTACGATTCTCTTCGGTGAGCTGTTCCGCTGTCCATTCTGCGGAGATACGTGCTGCCTCGCTAAAATCTTCGATGTCGATTTTTCCAACCGCCGCCCAGTCATGATTTCCTGCGATAATAACACCCGTGCGTTCTCGGAGCTTTTCGATACATTCATTGGGATTGGGACCGTAACCAACCAGATCTCCTAGAAACCAAATCTGATCAACAGATTCCTGCAGTGCTAGCTCGTCTATTTTGGCTAGCACTGCTTCCAACGCCTCTAAATTTGCATGTATATCAGTAAAAATCGCGTAACGCATCTGGCTTACTGCACCCGGCCAGGAAAGCCCCTGCGATTGATCCAGGGGATAAACTGGCCTACCTTTTGTGGGGCTTGGGTATAGAGAGTATACGTTGGGTCATCCCAAGCCAAATAGACATCAAGACTTCGGATAATCTCCGCCATTGGCAAATGTTCCTCCTGACTGTGCTTTCTCAATTGTTCCTTTTGTCATTTGGTGAGAGAGATAGTGGTTTGTTCTTTGGACATTTGTCCCACCCCTTCTTGACATGCAACTCTCTGATAGGGGATAATTGTAGCATATCAAAAGGGAGAGAGCAAGACGTATGCTGGTCTAGTCTCCTTTGTCCTATTCTCTTGTCTTTCTTTGCCAATTCTGCTATCATGCTAGTGTTCTTGCAAATCATCAGGTTAGCGCTGCTGCCTCCATTCTACAGTAGATAACGCTGTAGCGCTTCTGCTATCTGCAGAAATGAGTGATAAGCGCTACAGCAGGATGTTTTGAGTTTTTCAGGACGGCGATGGTACTCTCTTAGAGATTTCCAGGCCACTGCTTGTGATAATCAGTATCGTGTTCAAACGCATCAGCAGTGCGTAGAATACTATCTTCCCTGAAAATATTTCCTAGCAGTTGTAGTCCCACAGGAAGTCCTTCGCTAAAGCCACCCGGGATCGAAACACCGCAAATACCTGCTAGGTTAGCCGGGATTGTGAAGACGTCTTGCAAGTACATCTGGTAAGGATCGGAGATTTCACCTAGCTTGAAGGCAACTGTTGGGCAGGCGGGACTGACCAGGACATCGAAGTGTTCAAAGGCTTTCTCGAAGTCTTGCGCGATTAATGCACGAATCTTCTGCGCACGTATGTAGTAGGCATCATAGTATCCAGCAGAGAGTGCATAGGTACCAAGCATGATGCGCCGTTTGACTTCAGCTCCGAAGCCGAACTCACGTGTCTTTTCCATTGCCTCCCACATTTCACTGGTATCTCGATAGGAGTAGCCATACTTGACCCCATCGTAGCGTGCTAGGTTCGCACTTGCTTCAGCAGGGGCGATGATATAGTAAGCTGCGACGCCGTATTTAGTATGTGGCAGAGAGACTAGGCTGATTTCCGCTCCCAAATCGCGCAGGCGTTCAATAGCCTGACGAACTACCTTGACAACAGCAGGCTGTGTACCCTCGACCCAGTATTCCTCAGGGACTCCGATACGTAAGCCCTTGATGCTGCTTGTCAGAGCTGCGCTGTAGTCCTGGACTGGCTGAAGAGAACTGGTCGCATCACGTGGGTCATGTCCGGCGATGGCCTGTAGTAGGATGGCGGCATCGCGTGTGTTACGTGCAAAGGGTCCGATCTGATCAAGAGAAGACCCGAATGCGATCAATCCAAAGCGTGAAACGCGCCCGTACGTTGGTTTCAGGCCCACAAGGTTACAGAGAGATCCTGGCTGGCGGATAGAGCCTCCAGTATCGCTGCCATAGGAGCCCATTGCCATACCTGCAGCTACAGCGGCTGCTGAGCCACCACTGCTCCCACCAGGGGTACGTTCCAGGTCCCAGGGATTGCGCGTGGGAAAAAATGCAGAATGCTCCGTCGAGGAGCCCATAGCAAACTCGTCCATATTCGTTTTGCCGACCATCACGATCCCTGCTGCGTGAAGGCGCTCCATCACAGCGGCATCGTATGGCGGCTTGAAATTTTCGAGTATACGTGAACCTGCCGTTGTAGTGATGTGTTTCGTGCAGATCACGTCTTTAATCGCTATCGGAATACCCGTCAGCGGATGGAGGTTCTCTCCGCTCGCCAGCCGCTGGTCAGCTGCTCTGGCCTGTTTCATCGCAAGGTCATCGGTCACCAGGGTAAAAGCGTTGACATTAGGCTCTACTTCGCGAATCCGATCAAGGTGGGCCTGCGTCAGTTCAACAGAGGAAATTTTGCGCTGGCGCAGTAACTCTGCCGCTTCATGAATACTCAATGTATATAATTTGGCCATCTATGCATCCTCCAGCACCGCATTGACTTTCAAAAAGTTGTCTTCCTGATCAGGAGCATTAGCCAGCAAAACTTCTGGTGGATAGGAAAGCTGTGGGACGTCCGCACGGGTAATGTTGGTCAAGCGTGAGGCGTGCGCTACTGGGGAGACACCGCTCACATCGGCCTCTTGTAGGATCTGTATATGTCCTAGAATGCTGGAAAGTTGATTTTTAAAGGTGTCAACTTCCTCTTCGCTCAGACCCAATCTGGCGAGTCTGGCTACATTCTTTACTGTCTCGCGATCAATCATTAGTAATTGTCCTCTTCTCAAATGTTCAGTAGCAAATATGCAACCCGCTAGTAGCGGATATGGAAGCCGCTGATGTGTCTGGTTGGTTGTCTCCAAGTTGTATGAACCTCGTCGACCTGGGCTGCTGTTGGCCCTTGCCTTAGCAACACGAGGAGGTTTTCGAGCGCAGGTCGTGTTCCCTGAGCGACTACTTCGACATCGCCGTTTGTTTGATTGCGGACATATCCATGTAGGCCCAGACGCTGGGCTTTTTCCACAACAAAATAGCGAAAGCCTACGCCGTGGACATACCCGGCTACTACCGCGTATAGTTCCTCTATGGATTTCTGGTCGCTCTGACTCATATCCCCAATGATAGCATAGACTGTGCTTGACGAATAGTCCCCTTAGACCCTGTTCCCATTAGGAGTTTGGGAGCTATGGGCTTGTGTCTCTTCATATGTACATGTTACGATAGAAGGCGTCATATTCATTGGATGGTCCCGTCACACCTATACTATCACTAGTACATGTTCCAATGTTTAAAAAGTAGAAAGGCCTCATTGGAGATCAATTTATGCAGTCAGTACAGGATTTAGCAGCTGCTGTACAACGTGTCGTGAGCAATGTTGAGCGCGTCATTGTAGGCAAGGCCCAAGCAGTTGCTTTCAGTTTAATTGCCGTTATTTGCCATGGACATGTATTGATTGAGGATGTGCCAGGCGTAGGCAAAACGGTTCTCACAAAAGCGATTGCCCGTTCCATTGGGTGTAGTTTTAAACGCATCCAGTTCACTCCCGATCTGTTGCCAAGCGATATTACAGGAGTCTCAATCTATAATCAGAAGACGAGCAATTTTGAGTTCCGTTCTGGACCAATTATGTCGCAAATCGTACTGGCCGATGAGGTAAACCGGGCCACCCCGAGAACACAGTCTGCCTTACTAGAGGCGATGGAAGAGGCACAGGTCACGGTAGATGGTGTGACCTACCGCTTGCCCGAGCCTTTTATGGTGATGGCGACTCAGAACCCCATCGAGTATGAAGGGACATTTCCCTTGCCGGAAGCTCAACTGGACCGCTTTATGATGAATATTAGGTTGGGCTATCCTAAAGCCAGCGATGAAGTGAACATTCTGACGAGTCACCAGCATCATCATCCATTAGATGACTTGGCCCAGATTATGACAGCAGAAGAACTGGTACGGATTCAGCGTCAAGTGCGCTCAATACATGTGGATGCATCAATTTGTGAGTATATCGTTGCCATTACAAATGCAACGCGTAACCACCAGAATATTTACCTGGGGTCCAGTCCTCGCGGCTCATTGGCGCTGTTCGGGGCTGCGCAAGCCCTGGCTGCGATGCGTGGACGTAACTATGTTATTCCTGACGATGTGAAGCTGCTCGTAAAACCTACTCTTGCGCATCGTATCATCATGACGCCAGCTGCACGTGTACGCTCGATTGCACCGACAACCATTCTGGATGAGATTATGCAAACTGTCCCTGTGCCAAACGCATGGGTTGGTGGCGGAAAGGGGCGTTAATCTATGCGCCCTTGGCATCTTATCTTACTCATTATCATTCTAGCTTTTTTTGCAGTCACCAGTGGATGGAATGTTCTCTATATTCTCACCTATGTCCTACTCTGTCTGCTTATCTTTTCCTGGCTGTGGACTCGTAATAGCTTGCGTCAACTCGTGTTCCGTCGGAGTGGAGTAAGGGGGCATGTACAGGTCGGTGAGGTATTTGAAGAACGTCTGGCGCTAGATAATTTGAGCACGTTGCCAAAGCTGTGGGTACAAATTGCTGATGGCTCGACGCTACCAGGGCATCATGCTAGCTATGTAGCAAGTATGGGGGGACGAAAGCGAGCAATCTGGCGGGCTAAGAGTCGCTGTAGGCAGCGTGGGCGTTTCCAGCTTGGCCCGGTGATTGCAACTAGTGATGATCCCTTTAGCCTGTTTAACCACCGCTTGTTTTTGTCTCCTGCCAGTGAAATCCTGGTACTTCCTCGCGTGCATCAAATTACTCAGCTTGCAATTTTTGCTGGCGGCTTGCCCGGCAGAGGTAGGAGTTCACAACGTGCCTTGCAAAGGACAACCAACGCGACCACTGTACGTGAATATGTGACCGGGGACTCCCTCAGCCGTATTCATTGGCGTTCCAGTGCACGTTATAACAAGCTTATGGTCAAAGAGTTTGACTTGGATCCTGCTATAGATGCCTGGATCTTTTTGGATCTGCATGAGGCGGTGCAGGCAGGTGAAGGCGAGCATTCAACTGAGGAATATGGTGTGACTATTGCGGCTACTATTGCTCACTATCTATTGCACGAGGATCTCTCCATTGGTATGGTTGTGAATGCAGAGCGGCAGGAATTTTTGGCACTCGATCGTGGAGACCGTCAGATGGAGCATGTGCTGGAGCTGCTCGCAGTTGTCAGAGCTGGTTTGGGACCAGAACTCAAGGAAGCACTTACGATGGATGCGTTTCATTTTGGGCGGAACTCGATTGCGATAGTCATCACTCCCTCCAATTCTCGCGATTGGCACGAGAGTCTCCGTCACTTACAAATGCGTGGCGTGCAGATTGCCGTGGTAGGGTTGGATGCGGCGTCCTTTGATCGTCAACCCCCTGACGAGGATACATTGGCTTTGCTCGAGGGGACTGGTGTGCCTGTCATGCGTGTTCGTTTGGGAGATGCTATTCCTCCTATCCTCGAAGGTGCTTGACTAAATTGCTCAGCTTTCGTAAACTAGATTGGTGGTCTGCGGTTCTGACCACTGTAACTGTCTTTCCTCCCATCCCCTCAACGGGATGGGTTCCCCAGAAAGGTTGTTTTATGGAGACTGAATTATCCGCTCCCTTAATCTTAGAGAAGCCTACGGTTGAGATCCTCGGTGTGGCCCCTATGCAATTGCACACACACGATCTCGCACGTCATGTTGCTATCACTCCTGATGAAAAGCGTTATGTTGTGGCAACATTCGATAGTACTCGCATGGGCCGGAAGTATGTAATAGCGGTCTATCCGCAGCAAGGTAACTATCTCACGCTCATTCGTCTGCCTGTCTGTGAGTTCCATACCGAGCTGGCTGAGCACGCGGTGCAGCGACATATTGCTCTAGTACAAGCTATTCAAAAAGGAAATCTGAAAACGTATCTTAGGGAGAATCAATGATTTTTGATGGATATCGTGTGAAAAAATAGGATTTTATCCGATTCTTTCCTCGCTTGACTACTCCCCGCGCAAAAACAACGCCGTGGCCCTCAGCTTCCCATCAGGAATGGAGCTGAGGGCTGGATAGGGAAGTTACCTGTTTTACAACTCGTAGAACTGTGAGAACTTTTTTGTTAGGTACTGGACGAGATACTGTGGATTAGCCGCTTCGCCGGTAATATGCTGCATTAGCTCATCAGGCTGATAGATGGCACCAAACGTGTAGATGCGTTCGCGTAGCCATTCCAGGATGAAAGCAGTCTCTCCTGCTGCCAATCGCTGGTCGAAATCGGCAAAGCTATTGCGCAGTGAGCGGTAGATTTGGGCTCCATAGAGATTGCCAAGCGTGTAGGTAGCGAAGTAGCCAAAGCCAAATGTCCAGTGTACATCTTGCAGAACGCCATTCGTATCGCTATCGGGCTCAATACCCAGGTAGGCACGATACTTTTCATTCCACAGGCGTGGTAGTGATTCAACAGCAATCTCGCCGTTGACCAGGGCCTTTTCCAGTTCAAAGCGTATAATGATGTGCAGGTTATAGGTCACTTCGTCAGCCTCCACTCGAATCAGACTGGCTTCGACATGGTTGAGCGCACGTGCAAAATCTGTCACGCTG
>Ga0179587_10000489_pt1 | contig 16367 bp, 16 predicted proteins | sample CZODoug2_1_08_16_FD_185932 | JGI IMG/M metagenome (GOLD analysis project Ga0179587, IMG submission 185932) | Vadose zone soil fungal communities from Angelo Coast Range Reserve, California, USA - CZODoug2_1_08_16fungal | ecosystem: Environmental > Terrestrial > Soil > Vadose zone | place: USA...
GTCGGCTGGTGGGGCCCTTCGCGACGGACGACATTTTGACGGCCAGCCGTCGCTTTCGGGGCATTGCGGACATGGCTGGACCTGCAGGTTGCCCGGCCCAGTCGCGATTGACAAGCGGGCAACCAAATGGTCGGCCCCCCTCAAAAAGGGCTTGCACCGGCCAAGGCTCAGCGCAATTATTCCTAATCTTACGGCCGCCGGCTCTCATCTTGATTGCCGCGCCGTTCTCATCCAGATTGTCGCGCTATAAGCGCCTTTTCGAAGACGCGACCATCTACGCCGGCGCGGTCGGCTGCGTTCTCGCCAATCGCCTGTCGGAGGCACAGTCCCACTCCAGCATGGGTCAGACGAAAATCGTGCGCTATGCGGATTCGGCAGACCGGTTCTCAATTATTCCGCTTTGATTGAAGCGCGCCGCAGAGTTGAAGATGGCGTTTCGCCGAAGATGGCACGGTAGGCCACGGCGAAGCGCCCGAGTTCAGTGAACTGATGATCTCGTGCAATTTCCGCAACACTCGCCGTTTCCGGATCGGCGCGTCTCAATGCCGAGCGCGCCATGTTCAAGCGCCGCAACAGGTGGTACCGGATTGGGCTGACACCCAGAAATTCAGCGCAACAAAGTCGCAAGGTCCGCTCCGGCGCGCCGATCGCAGTGCAGAGCTCAGACAGATTCAAACGCGGCTCGCTTCGTGTCGCCAGGGCCTCCTCGAAGCGTACCATGATGTCGGTATGACGCCGCCCCCACCTCGAGATCCTGTCGGCATTCTCGGTAGCCAGGCAATTGACGAGCGCATGAAGCAACTCCTGCTCGAGAGATCGCGCAACCTCGGGGTTGGCAATCAGGTCCCGTCTGGTTTCGGCGAGCCGGCACGCCTTTGAAAGCGGGCTCAGCAATGCTTTGGCGGAACTGGGCGCAGGCACGATTACGCGGGCCTCCGGTGGCGGTCTGATACTTTGACCGGTCAAAGCTTTGCTGCATGCGGCGAGCTGCTCTGGCGCCAGCGACATGAAGCACCAGTCCCCTTCTCCAACTGTCCGCTGATGCGCCCGCTCGCCGAGGCCATGGAAAACCACGTCACCAAGGTTCAAGCTGAGCCCGCAATATATCAAGCCCGATAACCCGCTCGCCGGAAACGAGATGCACGCCTGAGCCGACGGCAGCGCGACAAAGCCAATGCGCGGCAGATTCTCTCGCCCCCGAAGCACGTGCAGTCCACCTAGATTCAGCCAGGTCAACCGTCCTTTGAACTCTCCGCCTGCCGTAACGAAGAGATTGACCTTCGCAGCTCCAATTGCAGCGCTGTATTCGTCGGGACTGGCAAACGTGGCCGTGCCGTTCTCCGTCATCCGAATTATCTCATTCGAAGCGTGCCGCCGTCGCATTCGGCCTTGGCTAAAACACGCAGCATGAAAGATCAGGCGCGATCCGCCTATGCAACTTCGGAAGCTGGATGTCGTTTTAGACGGCGTCTTGCCGCACCTGGACGGCCTTGCTGGGCTCGCTCAGTCCTGCGCTTCAGGTGTAGCACCGGCGAATCGGCAGCGAACAGTTGGCGCTTGAGCCCTCGCTGCGCTGCTATTTCGTAATCATCCGGTGCGCGGGCGGCGGAGGTGCCGCCGCGGGGGAAATGACGAACGTCAACCAGGTATTCCAGCCGGCCGGGCGAGCCGAGTTACCAAATTCACCGTAGCCCTTGAGATTAATATAACCTTGAAGGCCTTGACTGAGCGGAAACACGTAGCCGAACTGTGGCCCGACGCCGAACACCTGCGATTGGAAGCATCCGATGCGGTCGCCTGAGCCGCTGTCGCAGCCGGCTTCCTTGTAGGCGTAGCCTACCAGACCCACCTGAACCTGCTTGGTGAGGAATTGCGATGCACCCCAATCGAAGTGCATGTCTACGCCATTCTGATACTGTGTTGAAGTATTCTTGAAATTATAGGTAAACCCAAGCACACCTGAGAACTCGTGGCCGGTCGCCGGATTGAAATAAGTGTAGCCACCGCCTGCGTCGATCGCACCGTGCCCGATCCCTATATTCGACAGGCGGTTGGAGTCGTAAGCGCCGACCGGTATATCGCCAGTGATGTAGGTCATGTAGTTGTGGACGCCGGCATTCCAACGCAAAGCGAATTGCGGAATCAGATCACCAAAACCCCACGTCGTATCGCTGAGGCTGTCAGATCGCATGAACGGGATGTTACCGCCGCCCGGTCCTGTTAGGTTCCCCGACAATTGGCCTGCCAGGGTGGTGCTTACGACACCGTAGGCTCCAACAAGGGATGCCGAAGCCTGGCCTCCGAACACCGGCGTTGCGAACACATAGGTTGGGATGACAAATCCAAGATCACCGGTGGCATTGACATGCAAATTCAGATTTGCGTTCACTGTAACGTTGCCCGGAACCCTGCCGAGCGTAAATTCACGCGAACGCGCAACGTCGCCACCTGCCGAAACCGAGGTATGATAATAGATGTTAGCCAGCGACCAACCCGGTTGCTGCGGAGTGGCTGCGAGGCTTCCAAAGAAGCCGGGGACCCAGAAGCTCACGCCGCCCTCATCGGCCAACGCACGATGGGAAAAAAGCAGGATCGCGGACACCAAGACGATTGCGGCGACGCCAAGTCTGCGTCGATGTGCTGAGACTGGCGGCCCGCTTTTCGCAGCGGCGGCCAGTGCGATTCTCGCTGTCATACTGTGCCCCGTGGGTGTGTCGGCTCCGAGTACAACTCGGCGACATCGTAAGCCTGGAGCAAGCCGCACTCACCACTTAAATTCAGCAAAGATTCAATTGCTATAGATAAAGATGAATACTGCGACTAAACAGCAACATGCACGACAGCAGCCATATGGAGGTCTAGGAACGCCCGCTACGGCGTCCGCAGGTCCGGTTAGGCACCATCGACTGGCGCAAGCGGGTGCGCCGCTTTCGGATAGGCTTTGCGGCGCAGCGCGATTGGCTCCGCTCGGAAAGGCGGCCATGGCACCGTTGGCCAGATCGGCAGATAACAAAGGTTTTATTGGTGATGATGTGGTTGTCTCTTATCTGGACAATAAAGGAGACAACTATGAAACTTACGGCCATGGTACTAGCCACTGCGTTCGCGCTCTCCAGCACCTGCGCATTTGCCCACACAGTTCGTCACCGGTCGAACGTCACGGCCCATCTCACGTATAGGGATGCTGGGCCGTCGGTCGCCTTGCGTGGGGAATATGGCAAACCGAGCGGCAATTTCAGCGGGTACGGGAACCGCGATGTGTGGGGTCACTGGGGCGCCTACTATGGGCCCATGATTCCCTCAGGCGCCGGCGGTCGGTGAAAGCCGCTAACGCGAGCGAGACCGACGCCGCCGAATGCAGCTACACCACAAGAAATGCTCCTCACCACCGCCAACCAGGTAACCGAATGAGTGCGCTCACTTCCGCTAATGGGCACTTTCGCTAATGGGCACTTTGCGGACTTCACGCGATGTCCGACTTGAGTCCGCAATGCGCACCAAATCGGACTTCGGCCGACCATTCTGAATTGGGTCGCTGTCATAAGGCCGCCGCAGGGAGTCCGATGGTGACTCGTCAAACATATCTCGGTAGGCGACCGAGAAACGTCCAAGTTCCCAGAAGCCGTGATCGGTCGCAATTCGGGTGACGGTCGTGTTCGACGGGTCCGCCTGTCGAAGCGCGCGGTGGACAAGATGCATGCGTCGCATGGAAAGAAAGCGGATCGGAGCCATCCCCAGATGTTCCTCGCAGACCACCCGCAGGGTCCGCTCAGCTACGCCAATCGCCGCGCAGATTTCCGTCAGATATAAGGGTCGGTCAGGATGGCTCTCCAGGAATTCCTCGAACCGGGCGATGATCATGTCGTGACGCCGGCCTCCTGCCGTCATCACCGATAGATCGCCCTCGGTTAGGCAGCGGATCATCACAAGGATCAGCTCCTGCTCCAACGCACGAGCTACCCCGGGAAGAGAAAGAATATCCGGAGTGGTTTTGGCGAGCTGACCGACCGTTGCATGAAGGTTCAGCAGCCGAGACATCAGCTCAGGAGCTGGCCTTACGAGATGCTTTCGGGCCAGCCCCGAAAACTCACGGCCGGTTACGGCGTTGTACACGGCGTCGAGATCATCCCGCGATAAGGACATCGACCCCCAATCGCAATTGGCCTCGGTCCGCCGATACATCAAATCGGTGTCGTTGATGACAATATCGCCGGGCAAAACCTCCATGCCGCAGTGCTGCATCGCCGGCTGGTTCATCCTGGTGAGAAAACCGATCGCGGCTCGATGCGGTTTGACCGCGCCGATGTAGACACGCGGCAAATCTTCATGCGCGACGTGAACCCATAGCTTGTTCATGCTGACTTGCGTCAACTCGGCAGAAAATTTTCCCTTCACGATAGGAAAAAGCTCGACCTCCACGGACCGAAACGCCGACTGATACGAAAAAGGGTCGGTGAAACTGACTACCTTGCTCCAAGGCATTTCCGTACTCCTGGATTGCCGAAAACAAATAAGCTGTGGCCGTTCCTGCATGTATCAATCGACCCCAGGCGCTTCTCCAAATGGAATGCCCCAATCGCCATCTGCTTATGTGACAACCAATATTCGCACCTGCTGAATACGGAAGGTGCTTGATCTATCTCAAGGCATCGCGTGAAATCGGAGGGTGTACAAAGCAAAACGGCCGCCCTATCAGTATTCGCGCCGATGGTCGTCCACTGCAGCATCTCGAGATCACCGTCGGAATTTCCGAACGCGGCAATCGGGCGGCGGCCAATGGCTTCGTTGACTCCAATCGGTTGGCCTGCCTTGTCGTCGATGAAATTCACCTCCGGTAACCGGAATAGCGTGGGGATACTGTCGCGCATCTGGAATTTGGTCTTGATCGACGATCCGATCACCTGTTCGGGCGGAACGCCGTACACCTTCTCGGTCCATGGACGCATGAACTCGACACCGCCACCCGACACGATGAAAGTCTTGAAGCCGTTTGCCCGCAGATAGGCGAGCAATTCGAGCATCGGCTGGTAAACAAGTTCGGTATGGGGCCGCTTGAAGCGCGGATCGCGAGCCGTGGCCAGCCAGTCCGTCACGATTTTCGAGAACTCGTCGGTGGTCATGCCGGCATGGGTCACCATGATCAGCTCGACAAGGCTCCGCTCGCCGGATTCCATCAGGGCTTTCATGTCTCCTTCAAGTACCGACTGGATAGGCTCCGTGTATTTCCATTCCGGATGCATGGGAGCCATGGCCTTCACCCGATCGAGCGCGAAGGCCATTTGGACGTACATCGGCTGCTCGACCCACAACGTGCCATCGTTATCGAAGGTCGCGATACGCTCGGCGGGCGCGACAAAATAAGGACCGCCGGGTTTGGTGACCCGACCGACAAATTCGACGATGGCCTGCTTCGTCGGCGTATCATTCCATGATGACATGGGGTCGCCTTGGGCAAGCGCGGGCAACGATCAGCCCAGGGCTAGCGCCAGTCCCAGGATCCCGCCGGCGATCGTGTTAAAAAATTTGCGCTTCATTTGCCTCAAGCTCCACGTGCCAAAGACACGCTTTCAGACCCGCCAAGGTAGAAGCCTGGGGCAGAGCAATATTCACCGTCTATGCAATTCCGGCAAGTTCCTCCTGACCTTTGAACAACCAAAATCGCTTCGGGGCGGCGAACACGTCGACCTGTCCTCGATTTTTCGTTGTCTTGGGCCGTTTCTGCATAGTCGATGCGTTGAAGTGCCTTCTACAACTCTGTCCTCGCGTTAATTCCGCCTCATTAAGGCAGCGCTGCTGACCTACGTCGTCGCCGCACTGTCCACACAACAGAGGCCTTCTATGTTGAGCAAACACCAGGGAACGGTCGGATGAAGCTGCCCGCAAGAGGTCGGCGATGGCTCATCATTTTCGGGGCCGCAGCAATCGTCTATCTGCTGCTGGCTTACATTGTGGCGCCTGCGCTGTGGACGCACCATGAGCACGAGCCCGGCCTTGCCAACTTGCCCATGGTGACGCGCACCGCCGATGGCATTCCCGGCGATGCGCTTAACGTGGGACTGGTCGGCGACACGCAAGATATCACCCGCGCCATGCATGAGGCCGACTGGTTTCCCGCGGACCCCATCACGTTGCGCACGAGCATCGATATCGTCGGCAGCGTCGTACTCGACCGGCCGTACCATGACGCGCCCGTCAGCCCGCTCTATTATGATGGAAAAAAAGAACAGCTTGCTTTCGAAAGGCCGGACGGCAGGAGCGCCGATCGGCGACACCATGTCCGCCTATGGCAGGTCCTCGAAAAAGGTACGAGTGGCCGTCCGGTTTGGCTTGGCTCCATAACATTCGATCGCGGGGTCGGCTTGAGCCATGACACAGGGCAAGTCACCCATCACATCGGACCGAACATCGATGCTGAGCGCGACCTCCTGATGCACGATTTGCGCGCGGCGGACCTGGTCGAGGCGTTCTTCCAGATTTCCGGAATAGGACCGACCCTGCTCGCCCGGAATGGCGAGGGTGATCCCTATCACACCGACGGGGAAATCGACGTCGCGCGTCTTGTCGTCAACGGCGCCAAAAGAACGGAGCCGCCCGAGACGTTACCGCCGCCGGCGCTGATTGCTCTCAAGGATCGGGTCTGGCACAGCCTCAGTTCTACCATCGCTCAATAGGGCGAGCTGGCTACACGGTCGAAAGCATCCCTCTTTCAATCATGGATAAGTGGCAAGCTACCTATGGAAAATTTGGCATTATCCCGTGCTGGTGTTCGCGTTGGCCTTTGTATCGCTCTCGCTCGCTTCAGCGAACCAAGGCTGTGCTCACGAGCGCAATGACGATAGCGCCTAAATTTGAGGACCACGTTTTGCCGTTTTTGCATAGTCGCGAATGAGGCGCCGCCATAGCTTCCAGAGTGAAAGTTTTCGCCGTCGCTATGGCAAAGGGCCGAAGACATGCCGCGCAATACAATGGCCGCAGCCCAAATCAGGGTCGGCCGAGGTTCAAGGAGCAGGCTGTCGATGCGAATTCTAACGAGGCTACTTTCGTTGGCGATTGCTGCGGGGCTATCGTCTCCTGCAATCGCCGAGGACGCGTGGTATCCGGTAGTCGTGGATGTCTGGTCACCCCCCTTTAACGCGGAGCATCGGCACACAGTACAGCAATATGCTTGCATTTCGATTTTCCTGCATCAACGCCAATGCCTGCAAGGAATGCATGATGCTGATCGACGGGAAAGTCGGCTATGCCTGCACGGTTCGTCTGAAGGAAGGTGTGACCAACCTTGCGCCGTTGCCAAAGAACCCTGATCCGGGATATTGTCACGGAAATCGCGCCGCCGGACGAACGGCTTTGATCCCTGATGATGGCTTGGACCTGATCAAGAATTTGATCTGATTAAGGCTTGGTTGCCTCGGCGCCCAAAAATGCATTGGAGAGAACCTTGTCCTCGACGAGTTCTTGCGCCGGACCCGATGCCAAAATCTTGCCGGTCTCCATCAGATAGGCGCGGCTTGCGACCTTGAGTGCCTGTCGGGCTTTCTGTTCGACCAGCAATACCGTCAACCCTTCATTCCGTAGCCGCGCGACCATGTCAAACACGAAATCGGTCATCTTCGGCGCCAGGCCGAGCGATGGTTCGTCGAGCAACAATAGTTTGGGCTTCGATAGCAGGGCGCGTGCGATGGCCAGCATCTGTTGTTCGCCACCGCTCAAAAGGCCTGCCAAGGTGTTCTTCCGTTCGGCGAGGATCGGAAAGCGGTTCTGAATTTCCTTCAGGTCGTCGGCCGCCTGCGCTCGGTCCGAGCGGGTGTAGATGCCCATCAGCAGGTTATCCTCGACCGTCATGCTTGCCAGAATGCCTCGGCCTTCCGGCACCAGGGCGAGGCCGCAGCGCAGATTGCGCTCGGCGCTATTCGGCTTCAGTGGCTGACCATTATAAACAATGTCACCTCGATAGGGCAAAAGACCCGCGATCGCGCGGGCGACGGTGGTCTTGCCGGCGCCGTTCGCGCCGATCAGGGTGACGATCTCTCCGGAAGAGATGTCAAGATCGATGCCGCGCACAGCGGAGATAGCCCCGTAACTGACAGTGAGGTTGCGGACCTGCAGCATCACGCGACCCGGCCGAGATAGGCATCCAGCACAGCCGGGTTTGTGCGGATCTGGTCTGGCCGACCCTTGGCGATCATGACGCCAAAATCCAGCACGTATAGCTGATCGCAAAGGCCCATGACGAAGGGCATGTCGTGATCGATCAGCAGAATGCTCATTCCGTCGCCGCGCAGCCTGAGGATCATTTGGCGGATATCGTCCGCCTCATGATGGTTCATTCCAGCGACGGGTTCGTCAAGCAGCAGCAATTTGGGTCGCGCCGTAACGGCGCGAGCTAATTCCACCCTGCGCTGCATCCCATAAGGCAGCGACCGGGCGATCCGGTCCGTGACGTCGCCAAGCTCAAAAAACTCGATAACTTCCCGGGCGCGGCGCAAAGCTGCCGGATTGGCCCAACGCGCCGGTAACAGACGCCGCAACGGAAAACCGTCGTGCGGCTGCGCGAGTAGCAGATGCTCCCAAACCGTCATGTCGGCGAACAGCCGGATATTCTGAAAGGTTCGCGAAATTCCCGCCCGCACGATCTGGTGAGAAGCCCAAGCAGTTATATTGTTGCCCTGAAGCAAGACTGTGCCCTTGCCGGCACTATAGGCCCCCGTGATAATATTGAACGTAGTGGTCTTGCCGGCGCCGTTCGGGCCGATGATGCCGACAACCTGTCCCGACAAAACCTCGAGTGCAACATCACTGAGCGCGCGGACACCGCCGAATGTCCTGGTGACGCCTGACAGCGCGAGAAGCGGCTCATGTCGAGCGCAGCCGCTCACGCGGGCCGCCGGAACGCGAATACGCGAAATAGCGAGCGGTCGAGAATGCCTTGACGTCGCACCAGCAGCATCGCGATCAATAGCGTGCCGAAAGCAGCAAATCTCCATTCCGCAAGAAAGCGCAGATATTCGGGCAGCATCACGAGCAACAGAGCCCCAACCAACGCGCCGGGGCCTACGGTCGAACCACCGAGGATGACGGCGAGCACGAAGTCGATCGAACGCTCGAAGTTGAAATTACCGGGTTCGATATAAACGTGATGATGCGCGAACAGACCTCCTGCAATCGCCGCGATCGCCGCAGCAAAGCCGAATGCACCAACCTTGATCGTCGTGGTGTCGAGACCGACGAGTTCCGCAGCGGTTTCGTCGTGGCAAACCGCGCGCATTTCGAGCCAGACCTGCGAGCGTTCCAAGATCATGACGAGTAGTAGAATGGCGACAGCCCACGACCAGATGTAATCGTTCGAGATGTGGTGCATGCCGTGAAAGCCCCCGGAGCCGCCCATCGCGTCGAGATTGAGCAGGAAACTGCGGACCATCTCGCCGAACCCAAGCGTGGCCATCGCCAAATATATCCCCTTGAGCCGCAACGCGGGGAAACCGACGAACACACCGATTACGCCTGAGGCGACGGCGGCGGTCGCCAGCGCTGGAGTTAGTGGGATGCCGGCTGTCACGGTCAAGTAAGACGTCAGATAGGCACCGATGCCCATGAAGCCGGCGTTACCGAGCGACAACTGGCCAGTCGCCAGCGTGACGTAAACGCTCAAGGCACCGAGCAGAAGAATGCCGACATCCGCCAGTAGGCCGGCGTAATAGGTCGACATCATACCCGCTGCCCCTGATCGTAGCGGGAACCGCCCAAGATCCCCTGCGGTCGCAGCAGCAGGATCGCGATCATGAAGCCGTATACGACGAAATCGCGGATCTGCGACCCGCCATAGGCGATGGTCATCACTTCCGCGACGCCGATCAGCGGGCCAGCGATGAGTGCACCCCATATTCGGGTGGTGCCGCCAACCACCATGACGGCAATGGCCTTTAGGCCGATTTCCATGCCAATATAAGGGGTAATCGCTGCATAGTGCAGCCCGATCAGGACCCCGGCTGCGCCGGCCAGGGCGCCTGACAGCACGAAAGCCAGAAGCGTGACACGTCCCGCGGAAACACCGAGCAATCGCGCAACATCGCGATTTTCGGCGACCGCCCGCAGCGCGCGTCCCGTGGGGGTACGCTGCACCACGAAAGCGAGCAACGCGACCAGAACCGCAGTCGCGCCCATGACGGCGAGCTGCATCGCGCTTATGCTGATGGGACCAAACGTAAAACGACCGGCGAGAACCTCGTCGGATAATTGCAACGGATCGGATCCCCACACGTTTGTGGCAACATTCTGCAAAATGATCGAGAAGCCGAGAGTGCTGAGCATCGGCGTTACCAGCGGCGCATCCCGGAACGGCTGGTAACCGATCTTCTCGATCACGATCGCGACTAGCCCAGCGCCGCCCATTCCGGCGAGCAACGCCACCGGCAACGGCAGCCCGGCCATGATGGCCGCAAAACCGAAATAGCCGCCGAGCATGAAGAGCTCGGCGATCGCCAGGTTGAGAACACCCAGAATTCCCATCACGAGTGAAAACGACAAAGCGATCAGCGTATAGACTGCCCCGAGCGTCAGGCCATTAACGAGCTGCTGCAGAAGCATAGACCTGATTTGCTCCTTGGCTGATGATGAACCCTATGCTCTGAAGCTATCAGCAGCCAGGACGGCCCGGTACCGCGCTGCATCCGCGAGCCTTCGACTGCCAAGCGCCATTTTCGCCTTGCAACACATAAAATGCCTTGATGGCGTCGCCGTCGTCGTTGAAGCCGATCGAACCGCCCAGTCCGGGAAAGCTGGCGAGCTTAGCCATGTAATCGCGAATCCTGGCGCGATCGGCATCGAGGTCCTCCGGCTTGCCGGTTACGCCGCTGGCCTTGATCGCGTCGATATAGATGCTGACGATCTCATAGATATTGGCGTCATACATGCTCGGTTCGATCTCAGGCGGCAGACCGCTCGTCTTGCGCAGCAAGGGTTGCAGTTCGTTGACGAATGCTTCGGGCTTGTCGCCCTTCATCGTCGCATAGAACGTCGCCGGCGCAACGATCGGGATTTCCGGCGCGGCCTTCAGGATCGCCGACGATATCAGTTGCGTCGATCCGACGACGGGCTTGACCATACCTTGCCGCTTCATCTCACGAATGACCGTGACAGCCTGGCTGTAGTCCGCGCTGACCACAACGCCGTCCGGATTGAGCGCCTTCATCTTGGTGACTTGCGCGCTGACATCAAGATCGCCGGTATTGAATGACAAAGGATCCGTCGCGTTGAGAACCTCGATATCGTTTTCCTTCATCAATCCCGGCATGATCTTGCTGCCGACGGTCGCCGCGGTCGCGTCCTTGGCGTCGAAGATGATTGCGACCGACCTGATATTGAAGGCCTTCTTGTAGAACGGGACAGTGGTGCGGCCCAGCACACCCTCATCAATGGTATTGCGGAAGGCCCAGGGGCGATTGAGTTTCGCGACGCCTGGTTTCGAGGATGCCTGCGACGTCGCCACAACTTTCATTTCGTTGGCGACAGGGAATGTCACCTCGGCCGCACTGCTGGTCAGCGGGCCTGCGACGGCCAACACCTTGTCGTCGCCGGCAAGTTTCCGCAGATCGTTCGTCGCCTGCGCCGGCTTGGTGGCATCGTCGAGAATCGAGATGCGGAGTTTGGCGCCATTGATACCGCCGCTGCCGTTGATCTGTTTCTCCAGCATCTGAAGCGTTGTCGTGTTGGCACGCCCCCATTCCGCAAAGGGACCGCTACTGGGAACCACCGCGCCTATCACAATCTCTCGGCCGGCCTGCTGCGCGAAACCCGTATCGGAGTAACCCGCGATCAGCGCCGCAGCCAGTCCGGCGAGATAAAATGCCCTGGTCAAATCCGAAGTCATTCACGTTCCCCCGACTACCGTCCGCCTAAGTCAATGTCACCGTTGCAACCGCTTTGCATCCTCAACCGAGCTGCTGCCGCGGTCCGAACCGTATCCGATGCATCCCGCATGCCAATCATGGTCAGACTTAAAACCTTTACCTCAGCCGACCCGAGCGACGGTACCACCGGTTAGCCAGCTTGAAAAGCTTCGTTTGTTATGTAACTCTTGAAGAGAGTTTTGCCTCCGGTGCCGGAATGGGCGTAACCACCATGAAGATCAAGCGGGTTCTTACGTTTCTTGACGAGGTTCGCTTCGATGCCGGACATGATGTCTTGCCGCGGCTCCGCAAGGCCGCGGCCGTCGCAATTCTCGATAATCCGTTTGCCGGGCGCTTCGAGACAGACCTTTCTCCACTTACCACGGCCAGCGAAGCGATCGGCCGCGAGATCTGCGCGATCGCCGCGCAGTTACTGGCGCCCGACAAGGCAGTCAGCTACGGCAAGGCGGCAATCGTTGGGATCAATGGCGAGCAGGAACACGGCAACGCGATGCTGACGACGGTGTTCGGCAACGTCATGCGCGAGGCGGTCGGTGGCGGCAAAGCATGGATTTCTTCCATGACCAAGCGGAGCGCGCCCGGCAGCGCGATCGATGTACCGCTGGCGCACAAGGACGCGCTCTACGTCCGCTCGCATTACGATGGAATGACGATCACGTTGCCGGACGCGCCGCAGCCGGGTGAGATCGCAATCATCGCCGCCTATGCGACGCGCGGCCGGCCAAATCACCGCGTTGGTGGACTCTCAGTCGCGGACATCAAAGGCGAAGACGGTCTGGTATGAGACGTTTCGAGAAACGAGCGGGCAGACAACTATCCAGGCGGGGTGCATCATGACGGTCGCAAAGACGGGAGCCGAACATATCGCCTCGCTGAGGGATGGCCGTACCGTCTATATCGATGGGCAGCCGGTGCCCGACGTCACGACGCATCCGGCATTCAGGAATTCGGTGAAGTCGGCGGGCGCGCTTTACGATTTCCAGGCGCAACCGGAAAATCTCGAACTGATGACGTTCACGCCGGAGGGCTCGAGTCGGCGGGTTAATCGTGCCTGGCAGACTCCGCGTAGCTACGAAGAGATGGTGCAGCGCCGGAAGGCGCTGCAGGCGTGGGCCCGCGTTCATTACGGCTTCATGGGCCGTTCGCCGGACCATGTTGCCTCGGCGCTGGTCGGTCAGCGCATGGGAATCGATGTATTCAGAAGGCACAGCCCCGACCGCGCCAAGGCATTCCTGGACTATTTCGACTATGCCACCAGGAATGACCTCTTCCTCACCTATGTGATCATCAATCCGCAGGCCGAACGCGCCAAGGACTGGGGCCAACAGGCCGACGACCTTGTCGCCCGCATCGTCGACGAAGACAGCAGCGGCATCACGATTCGCGGCGCCAAGATGCTGGGCACGGGTTCGATCATGGCGAACGAAGTTCTGGTTGCCAACCTTCAACCGTTGAAACCCGGCGAGGAAGACCTGGCATTTTCCTGCGCGCTGCCGATCAACGCCAAAGGCATCCGCATTCTATCGCGCAAATCATATGAATCCTCGGCCGTGTCGATCTTCGACAATCCGCTGTCCTCCCGCTTCGACGAGAATGACGCGCTGGTCTATTTCGACGATGTGAAAGTGCCTTGGGATCGGCTGTTCGTCTACCGCGATACCGATGTCTGCCGGCAGCAATTCCACGAAACGCATGGGCATTCCTATCAGAATTACCAGGCGCAGATTCGGCTGTCGGTAAAGATCAAATTCCTCGCCGGCCTGGCGCGCCGCCTGACGGAAGCGATCGGCACCACCAAGATTCCGGCGGTCAGTGAAAAGCTTGGCTACATGGCGGCCCAGGCCGGCATGGTGGAAGCAATGCTGTCGGGCATGGAGGCCAGCGGCTCGAAGTCCGGTGACTACTGGGTCCCGAACAAGCATTTCATGTATTCGGCGCAGGTTCTGACGCAAGACCTCTATCCGCTCTTTATCAACTCGATCCGCGATCTCTCGGGCGGCGCCCTGATCATGCTGCCTTCCTCGATCGAGGACTTCAAGGATCCGATGCTGAAAAAAATCATTCACACCACCCAGCGTGCAGCCGCAATGGAGCCGGAAGAGAAGGTGAAATTCCTCAAGGCGTGCTGGGACGCGATCGGTTCGGAATTCGGATCTCGGCATCAGCAGTACGAAATGTTCTATGCGGGGGCGCGATTCGTCACCGCTGCGCACAGCTTCAGGACGTATGACTGGAATTCAGCTGTTGGTATGGTGGAGAATCTGCTGTCCTCCTACGCGCTCGCAGACGAGTTGAAAGGCTGATGCATTGACCAAGGTGCCGCTGTGAAGGTCGCGATCGTCAATCTGGGTGAGATCGTTTCCGGCGACTGGCGAAGCCCGTTTGTCGTTGGCGATTCGATCATCACGGATGATGGCAAGATTGTCAGCGTGGGCACGGCCTCGCCGGCGGCGGTCGAGGCCACAGATGTCGTGATCGACGCCGGCGGCATGACAGCGATTCCGGGTCTGATCGATTCCCACGTTCACATCACTTTCGGCGACTATACGCCGCGCCAGCGCACGGTCGGATACCTCGAGAGTTACCTGCATGGCGGCGTCACAACGTCGATCTCCGCATCGGAAGTGCATGTTCCCGGCCGGCCGCGTGACGTCGAAGGCGTCAAGGCGCTGGCGCTGGCGGCGCAGCGCTGCTTTGCGGATTATCGCCCGGGCGGCATGCGGGTCGTCGCGGGCTCGGTGATTCTCGAACCCGGCCTCGCGAAGCAGGACTTCGTCGATCTCGCGAGCCACGGAGTTCGCCTGGCGAAAGCGGGCTTCGGCGCGGTGAAGTCGGCTTACGATTATGTTCCGATAGTGGCAGATGCGAAGTCCGCAGGGCTCATCACGACGTGCCACACCGGCGGCTCGTCGATTCCCGGCTCCGGCGCCATCACCGGCGATCATTTGCTCAAGATGCATCCACACGTGTCTTTTCATATCAATGGCGGTCCGACGGCGATGCCGGACCGGGATTTCGAACGCGTCATCCGGGAAAGCACAATGGCGCTACAGGTGTGCACCGCCGGCAATCTGCGCACCACGCTGTTGTGCGGCCGGCTTGCCATGCAACTCGACGCGTTCGATCGTTTCATCATTGCAACGGACACGCCGACCGGTAGCGGCATCATGCCGCTCGGCATCCTCTACACGATGGCACACCTGGCCAGCTTGACGGAGATGAGTCCCGAGCAGGCGATCTGTGCCGCATCGGGCAACAATGCGAAAGTGTATCGGCTCGACAGCGGCTTTTTGAAACCAGGGTGTGCCGCTGATATCGTGCTTCTAGATGCGCCCGACGGGGGCACCCAGGACAGCGCACTCAAGGCGATCAAACACGGTGACATTGCCGCGATCGGCGCGGTGGTGACCGCAGGCGTCCCGCGTTTTGTCGGCCGAAGCCGCAATACGCCGGCGACCATGCGAAAAGCCAGAACGGCCCGATCGAATGTGATGCAAGAGTTCGTTGCCGCAGCTCATTGAACTGCGGGCAACAGTGATGTCAGACCGGGTCGAAGTAGTGGATTTCGAAAAGCATGCAGCCATCCTTTGATTTGAATGGGCCATGATAGGCGCCCGGCGGACGCGAAGCATAGGTATTTGGCGCAAACGCCGTCCCGCCCTCACCTTTTTCGTCGTTGCCGACCGTGAGATCGCCCGAGATGAGGTAAACTTCTTCCCAGTAGTCGTGCACGAACGGCTTGGTGGTGTAGACGCCCGGCGCAAAGCGCAGCAAACGCGAACGCGAACCACGTTTGTTGTGTTCGTCGAGTGCCCCGGACAAAATTTTCTGCTGGATACCAGCCGGATAGCCGGCCGGCGTCTCCCAACCGGTCGACATGTCGACAGCGTGGAATTCCTTGTGTTCTTTGTTGACGCCCATAAATCTGTTGCCCTTTTACTGTCTGGCCTGATGTCGCTGACTGCGTGTTCGGGACTGCGTATTTTGGGATAAATCACCAGCCGTTCAGAAGCACAGCTTCATGCGGTGGTGTATGAGCTTGTGCCGCGCTGGCAGGCTGAATCCATGCTGGTCTCCGAAGCGACAACGTAATATACATTATAACTTAGCTAGTTTTCAAAGTCTTTTTGGGAGACCATGCCGCATGCTCCGTTTCGACCTTCACGCCTCCGGGCAGGCTAAGCAGTCGATCATGCTGGAACCCTCAGCACTGATCGTGGCCGGCTGGACCGGTCGTGATGAGGCTGCCTTACGTCATCACATCGAGGAGTTGGCTGCTATCGGCGTCCCGCGCCCTTCGTCCGTTCCCGTATTTTATCGCAACAGCTTCCTCAACTTGACTCAGGCGCCGGTGCTGGAGGTTTTGGGGCCGGATACGTCGGGCGAAGTCGAGCCTGTGATCGTTGCTTTAGGCGATACGCTTTGTTTGACGGTGGGGTCGGATCATACCGATCGTAAGGC
>Ga0179587_10000494_pt1 | contig 16252 bp, 10 predicted proteins | sample CZODoug2_1_08_16_FD_185932 | JGI IMG/M metagenome (GOLD analysis project Ga0179587, IMG submission 185932) | Vadose zone soil fungal communities from Angelo Coast Range Reserve, California, USA - CZODoug2_1_08_16fungal | ecosystem: Environmental > Terrestrial > Soil > Vadose zone | place: USA...
GCCCCTAGGATCTTGAAGAATCAGGGCTTCCCTGGCCGCCACTGGGTCAGTTTCGAATTGGCGGGAACGAAGAGCAACCGCCTGGCAATCGGCGCAAGAGTCAAAGTCATCGCCGGGGGAATGACGCAAAGTGAAGAGGTCCACAGTGGCGGCAGTTACCTGTCCCAGAACGATCTTCGTTTGCATTTTGGTTTGAGCACCGCCGCCAAAATCGATCGCGTCGAAATTCGCTGGCCCTCTGGGAAACAGGATACCCTTACGGATTTGGCCGTGGACCAGTTCTATTGCGGGCTGGAAGGTGCCGGTATCGTTCCACCTAAAAGCATCCGCCCCACTTCCCCCGCCAAGTCCAAACCCGCAGCAAGACCGCAATTATTGCCCCCAACCCCTCGCGGGCCGTCCATGCCCTCTTTACCATGAATCCATACAGCTCCTCTCTTTCCAAGAGAGTAAGCTATCCGCCGAGAAGCATTTGCTCTGGAGAAACGTTTGTTGACCTCTCTTTTCGTTGCGTCCGAACCCGATGTATGGTTAGCATGGGGTTCAATGAGAGACTTCGAGCTGCCATGAAAAAGTTGCGATTTTTGGTTTGCCTAACGACCAACGACAACGATTACCAGATCGAACAGGCGCAATCCGCGGAGCAGATGGCCCGCAAACTGGGCGCGGAAGTCCAGATCGTTTATGCGGATAACGACGCGATTACCCAGAGCACCCAGATCCTGAAAGCCATTCAGGTTGCCGAGGATAAGAGGCCGGACGCCGTTGTTTTTGAGCCCGTCGGCGGCACAGCTCTGCCCCAAGTCGCCCGCGCGGCCGCATCCGTCGGTATCGGATGGGCCGTGTTGAATCGCGATGCCAGCTACATTCCGGAAATGCGCAATTCGTCTTCCGCCCCCATTTTCGGACTGAGTTCCGACCATCTCGAAATTGGCCGGATCCAGGGCCGTCAGTTTGCAGCTCTCCTACCCCATGGCGGTGCGATCCTCTATATTCAAGGACCGGCAGAGAATTCCGCAGCCAAGGAGCGTGCCCTCGGAATGCAGGAGACGAAACCATCCAACATTCACGTCACTGCGCTGCGAGCGCAATGGACCGAGGAGAGCGCCCAGCGAGCCGTCCGTTCCTGGCTGAAACTGATTACATCGCAAAGGGCCGCCATCGACTTGATTGGCGCGCAGGATGATTCGATGGCCCTCGGTGCCAGGAAAGCCTTTGAAGAATTGGCGAACGAATCGGAACGGGAGCGCTGGCTGAAACTGCCCTTTACCGGCTGTGACGGCTTACCCAAGACAGGTGAGGCTTGGGTACGCAGTGGACTGCTGGCCGCGACCGTCTTTGTTCCTCCCAATACCGGGCAGGCCATCGAGATGATTTTCCAGGCCATTCAGAACGGGAAAAAGGCCCCCGAGCGCGCCCTAACCGTACCCGTGTCCATCCCCGCCCTGGATCAGTTGAAGAAGCGCTAGTCGTGGATCCCGATCTTATACTTTTTGCTTATCCACCCTTCCCCAGTTCCGGATCAAGTTCAATAGAAAAACGATTTTCCTGCTTGCCGGGGCCATACATCGTCGTATAATACTGCCCACTCAAATGGGGCTCACTCCATTACTGCGTTTGCCGAGGAGACGCATGATGAAACAACCCAAGAACTCGGCCATCGGCCGGAGGCAGTTCTTGGCTGCCACGAGCGGCCTGCTGGCGGTCACAGTTCCAGGGGCTGAAATGATCGCCCACGCGGCAAATACCGAGGGCCCGCTTCCAAGCTTTCCCGCACCCAAGCCCGCGGGTAACTTGCATAAGATTCCCATCGGCGTGTTTGACCCGGTCTATGAACACCTCTCCCTCGACGCCATGCTGGATAAGGTCAGCGCCCTGAGCCTGGAAGCCATGGAGATCGGCACAGGAGGCTATCCGAACAATCCGCACTGCCCCCTGGACGACCTCATCGACGACCGCGGTAAGGCCAAAGCTTGGATGAAAAAGTTTGAAGACCGGGGAATTCGCGTCGCCACTCTCAGTTGTCATGGGAACCCCATCCATCCTGATCCCAAGCATGCCCAGAGAGACATCGATACGTTCCACAAGACCGTTCTCCTGGCCGAAATTCTCGATGTAAAAGTCATCGTCGGCTTTTCCGGCTGCCCAGGCGGAACTCCACAGGATACCCAGCCGAATTGGATCACTTACCGCTGGCCTCCCGAATATGCCAAGATGCAAGACTGGCAGTGGAAAGAAAAGGTCGTTCCGTACTGGAAGGATGCCGCGAAGTTCGCCCGCGAGCACGGTGTCAAGCGCCTCGCCCTCGAGATGCACCCGAACTTCGTGGTCTATAATCCCCGCACGCTCATGAAGCTCCGCGAGGCTGCCGGCGAAGAGATCGGTGCAAACTGCGATTTGAGCCACCTCTTTTGGCAGGGCTGTGATCCCGTCGAAGTCATCCACTTTCTGGGCAAACAAGGCGCCCTTTTCCACGCGCACATGAAGGACACTGTTTTCTTTCCCGAGAACGTCAATAAGTACGGAGTGCTGAACTTTGCGTTTGAAACCAGTGAACTTGACCTGGCCTCGGAGACTTTCCGTGCTGTCGGCTATGGCCACAGCGCCAGCCTCTGGAAGTCGATCGTCAAAGCGTACATGGACATTGGCTTCCAAGGCATTCTTAGTATTGAAAATGAAGATCCCATTCTCGCGGGAGAGGTGGGGGTCGAGCGCGCCGCTTATGTTTTGAAAAACGTGCGCAAAGAGCTTTTGGGTGAATAATATGCTTTGCCGCCCTGAAGTTCGGCGGCCCGAACAAAATAATCTGTATGCGAAAACAGGTCGGGGAGGATCTATGCAACGGCGTGAAGCGCTGAAGTTGCTTTTGGCCGGCGGCGTGCTGCCGGGACTACGCACTGATCTTTTTGGCTTCTTCCGCGATGCCCATCCCGCTTCCGGATACGCGTTGCGCACCCTGAATCCCAATCAGAACGACATGGTCGTCGCGATGATCGATCACATTATTCCTGCGACGGATACGCCCGGTGCCCGAGCGGCGCGCGTCAATGAATTCATCGACGTCATCCTCAGCGAATGGGCCACTGTCGAGGAGCGCCAGAATTTTCTCTCCGGTCTCGCCGATGTTGACAAGCGGAGCAACGAGCTTTTTGGAAAAGATTTCGTCGTTGCGTCCCCGGCGCAACAGCTGACCCTTCTGCTCGCCATGGACGACGCCGTCTCCGCCGAGCGCAGCCGCCGGCCGCGTCACCCTTCCGATTCCTCGGACGAGCGGGATACCCAGCTGAAGGGCAGCTTCTTCTCCATCTTCAAGAACATTACCCTCCACGGTTATTACACTTCCGAAATCGGATTCACTCAAGAATTGAAGCTGCAGATCATTCCCGGTGCGCAGCATGGTTGTTTGCAGGTCGGCCCCGGGCTTGGGGACGCCTGAAAGCGAGGAGCGACTATGCCGACTGCACCCTACGACGCGATTATTGTTGGCTCGGGAATTACCGGGGGATGGGCCGCGAAAGAACTTACCGAAAAAGGCCTGAACACCCTGGTCCTCGAAGCTGGCCGCACCATCGTTCCGGAGCGCGACTACGTCGAGCACGTTCCCATCTGGGAGCTGAAGTATCGCGACTGGGACAATCGCGCCGAACGCGAGCGCACCCAGCACGTCCAGCGCGAGTGCTACTACGCGTGCGACGAATACTCCCATCAGTTTTTTGTTAGCGACGCGGACAACCCCTATTCCTCGGCACCCGGAAAACATTTTTCCTGGATTCGCGGCCGCCAGGTTGGCGGCAAATCCATCACCTGGGGACGGCAGAGCTATCGCTGGAGCGATCTCGACTTTGAGGCCAACCTGAAAGAGGGAATCGGAGCGGATTGGCCTATCCGCTATGCGGAAATCGCGCCCTGGTACGACTACGTCGAAGAGTTTGCCGGCATCAGCGGCCAGGCCGAAGGCTTGCCGCAACTCCCTGACGGAAAATTCCTCCCGCCGATGGAGATGACTTGCGTGGAATTGGATCTCCGCGATGCCCTCGCCAAACATTTCGACGACCGCATGATGACCATCGGCCGCTCTGCGGTGCTCACACGCGTCCACAAGGGACGCGCCGCATGCCACTACTGCGGCGTTTGCCATCGTGGGTGCATCACCCAGTCTTACTTCAGCAGCCTGAATTCGACGCTGCCCGCCGCGCAAAAAACCGGCCGCCTCACCATCCGCCCATACAGCGTCGTTCACAGCCTCAACTTCGATCCTCAAACGCGCCGCGTCAGCAGTGTGCGGGTCATCGATGCGCAAACCAAGAACGCGCTTGAATTCAAGGGCCGCATCTTTTTCATTTGCGGTTCGACGCTAGAATCCACTCGCATTCTTCTCAATTCCGCCACGCCGGAATTTCCCAACGGCCTTGCTAACTCCAGCGGCGAACTCGGGCATAATCTGATGGATCACCACATGGGCAGCGGCGCTAGCGGCGAAATGCCCGGCCACGAAGACAAAATGCCCTTTGGTAATCGCCCCAACGGCATCTATATCCCCCGCTTTCGAAACGTGAAAACAAAACACCGCGATTTTCTCCGCGGCTACGGCTACCAGGGCGGCGGGAGCCGCGAAGGCTGGACTCGCGGCATGCATATGACCGGCCTGGGGGCCGAGTTTAAAAATTCTCTGAAGATGCCCGGCCCGTGGCACGTGAGTATCGGTGGTTTCGGCGAGTGCCTGCCCAATCACAACAATTACGTCGAAGTCGACAAGGAAAAACTCGACGCCTGGGGCATCCCCACACTGAAAATTCACTGCGATTGGAGCGACAACGAACGGGCCATGTCCAAGGATATTGCCAGCCAGGCTGCGGAGATGCTGGCCGCCGCCGGCGCCAAGGGCATCGACGTTAGGCAGAAAATCAGTCCGCCTGGTCTGGCCATCCACGAAATGGGCACGGCGCGGATGGGCCGCGATCCGAAAACTTCCGTACTCAACGAGCACAATCAAGCGCACGAGGCGAAGAATGTATTTCTCACCGATGGCGCTTGCATGGCCTCTTCCGCCTGCGTAAACCCTTCGCTTACCTACATGGCGTTGACCGCGCGCGCTTGTGATTTCGCCGTTTCTGAAATTAAGAAGAACAATCTGTAAGGAGAAAGCGTCGAATGTCCCAAGTAATTAGGTCTCCAAAACAGTACGATGTATGCATCATCGGCTCCGGCGCCGGCGGAGGCATGGCGGCGAAGATTCTCACCGAGGGCGGCCTGAACTGCGCCCTGCTAGAAGCCGGGCCGAACGTCACTCCCGAAAAAGATTTCAAGATGCTCATGTGGCCGTACGAATTGCCGCACCGCGGCGCCGGGGTGGGTGGAACCGCGCGGGAGAATTTCAGCGAGTTCCTCGCGCCCAACGGGGCCTGGGAGATTGATGGTGAGCCCTATACCTCGGCGCCGGGCGCAAATTTCCACTGGTTCCGCTCGCGCATCGTCGGTGGCCGTACCAATCATTGGGGCCGCATTGCCTTGCGGTTTGCTCCCATCGACTTCAAATCCGGCTCGCGCGACGGTCTCGGCGACGACTGGCCGATTACCTACGAAGACCTCGCGCCCTATTACGACAAGACCGAGGCTTACATTGGCGTATTTGGAACGAAAGAAAATGTTTCGAGCGCGCCCGATGGTGTTTTTCTCCCGCCGCCTAAGCCGCGCTGTACAGACATCCTGGTCAAGAAAGCGTGTGACAGGCTCAACATTACTTGCATTCCGGCGCGGCTCGCGATTTTGACGAAATCGGTGAATGGCAGACTGCCATGTCACTACTGCGGCCAATGCGGGCGCGGCTGCACCACCGCGTCGAATTTCAGCTCGAGCCAGGTCCTGCTTCCTCCGGCCCTGAAAACGGGGAAGCTGACGCTGATTACCGGGGCGATGGCTCGCGAGATTCTTGTCAGTAAAGACGGCACAGCCGAGGGCGTCTCCTACGTTGATAAAGCGACGCGTTCGGAAAAGCGCGTAAACGCGCGCGCGATTGTCGTGGCCGCAAGCGCCTGTGAATCCGCGCGACTCTTGCTGAACTCCAAATCCTCCGCCTTTCCAAACGGTATCGCTAACTCCTCCGGCACCGTCGGCAGATATCTCACCGACTCCGTCGGTAGTGACGGCCACGGCCACATCCCTGCGCTGGAGAAAATTCCACCGCACAATCACGACGGCGTCGGCGGAATGCACATGTACGTACCATGGTGGAAATTTGACCGCAAGAACGATTTCCCGCGCGGCTACCACATCGAATTCGGGGGTGGCCCGAACATGCCCGGCGTGGGCATGTTTGATGGACTCTGTCACGACGAAGAGGGTTACGGCGCGAAGCTGAAGCAGCGCGCCCGCCAGGTTTATGGCACATACATCGGCTTCTCTGGCCGCGGCGAAATGCTGCCCAATCCGGATACCTACTGCGAGATCGATCCTGACGTCGTGGACCAGTGGGGAATTCCCGTGCTGCGCTTCCACTTCAGATGGACCGATTACGAGTTGCTCCAGGCCAAGGATATGCAGGAAACCTTCCGCGCCATTGTTGAAGCCATGGGCGGCGAATACCGGACCAAAAGTTCCATCCACGGGGAGTATCCATTCGGCATTCAGGCGGGTGGAAAAATCATTCATGAAGTTGGCACCGCCCGCATGGGCGCCGATCCGAAGACCTCCGTGCTCAACGGCTTTTGCCAGGCCCACGACGTGAAGAATTTGTTTGTCACTGATGGCGCGCCGTTGGTGACCAATCCGGACAAAAATCCGACACTGACAATCATGGCGCTCGCCTGGCGCGCTTCCGAGTATCTTTTGGAGGAGGCCAAGAAAGGCAACTTGTAGCGTCGGGAACCGAAGGAGAAACCAAAAACAGTGACGAAGAGGGAGCGGGCAGGACATGGCGAATGAAGGCATAACACGACGCGATATCTTGAGGACGCTGACGGTCGGAGCGGTGGGTGGGTCGGTGCTGCAGGTGATTCCGGCGAAGGCCGCCGAGTACATCCACCAGATGGTGCACAAAGAGAAAGCTGCGGCGCCGGCAGGGAAATATACTCCGAAATATTTTTCCGTCCCGCACTACGCCACGCTGATCGCTTTGTGCGACTTCATCATTCCCAAGGACGAAAAATCCGGCGGCGCGGTCGAGGCCGGCGCGCCGGAATTCATTGACCTGCTCACCAGCGAGAACCCCGAATATCAATTGAAGCTCGGCGGCGGGCTCTTCTGGCTCGATGGTTTCTGCACCGACCGTCACGCCAACGTCTTTGTCGAGTGCACGCCGGAACAGAAGAAAGAAGTTCTGGATCTCATCGCCTTCCGGAAAAACGCGAAGCAGGATGCTGCGCTCAGCCAGGGCGTGGCTTTCTTCTCGTTTCTCCGCCGCCTTACCTGCGACGGCTTCTACACCAGCAAGATCGGTATCGCCGACCTTGGCTACATCGGCAACACGTCGGTCCGCGAATTCCCCGGCTGCCCACCTGTGCCGGACTGAGGGCCGTCTTCCGCACGGTCTGATCCGTAAGATGTGATCTCTCCAAAGAAGCAAGAGGAATGGCTGCGCCAATAGAGGTACATCCCTCTAGCGCCATGCTCCTGGGGACGGATTTCCCTGTTCGGAAATCTGGTTAACCGCAACATCCGTGTTTCTTGTAAATGCTGATTCTAAATGGCTTAGGGGAGGGGATGGATCTCGAAAGAGTTGTGGAAATCTGTTGAAAAGTCGAACGCCACCTGGTGCCATTCCGCTCATCACAAGTTCCTTTGAAAAACGAGCCGCACTATGCGCCACGCTCATCTTTTTTGCCAAGCGGGTGCCTGTTCCATTTTCTCGGCGGGCCCGTACATCGGCGACGAGATTAGCGGACTCTTTCGCAGGCCATGAAAGACGCAAGGTATTCGAGATGAAGATCTATCCCTCGTTGGGCAAATCCGCTCAGGAGGCCCATAGCTTCGCGTACCTGGGAAGCTCCGTGTGGGCCGATGATGTGTTCCGTTTTCTGGAAAAGCATTGCGGGAATTAACCAGGGTCAAAGAATTGGTTGGGTGCTGATCCGATGTGAATCAAGATGCGGAGGAATCGTAGGTCACCAGCCCTCTCGCTCGCCGAAGCTGACCCACCTGCGAGGCAGATCGAAAGAACGCGGGCGAGGTGGGTTGTTGCAGAAACAAGGACTAGAACAAAGCGACGGCGCGGATTGCTTTTCTGACCGCGCGAATCGTATTCTCTCCTACGTGCTTCGAAGGTTTACTTTCCTCTGCCTAATAGTTGTCTTCGCCACTGGGCTCAGCGCTTCGGCGGAGAATCACATGGCCAGCAAAGCGGAGCGCATCGACGAACTCGTGGCGCGCTACGCCAAGTACGGCTACTTGAACGGCGCGGTGCTGGTGGCGGAGCAGGGCAAGATCATCTATGAAAAAGGCGTCGGCGAAGCCAACATGGAATTGCATGTGCCGAACACGCCACGCACGAAGTTCGGCATCGCTTCCCTGACGAAGCAGTTCACGGCCGTGCTGGTGCTGCAACAGGTGGCGAAAGGCAGAATCCGGCTGGAGGGCAAGGTTTCGGACTATCTGCCCTGGTATCGCAAGGACACCGGAGAGCGCATGACGATCGAGCAAGTGCTGCATCACACGGCTGGCTTGCCGTCAGACTTCGACATGCCGGGAAATTATTTCTCCTGGATCCTCCGCTATCCGGAGCAGGACGACGTGATCATTGTGCTGCGAAACGTCGATGGGTCCACCGAACGATTGGAACAAAACATTCAGGCGATACTGTACGACATGAAACCAAAGATGCCATCACGAAGCGCGAAGGATGTGGCGGCGCAGGCATGGTTAGTGCCGGAGGCATGGGCCGAGTCACATCGCATGCTGAGTGCGCTTGTCGGTCTTTTCGCCGTAGCGGCGATCCGGCAGGTGGCGCGCCGAAGGAGAAGAACTGGAATTCCAAACCAGGCTTGAATCGAGAGCGCGATTCGCCTTCTGCAGCGCGGCGAATTCAGATCACGTAGCGTCCCTCTTACGCTTGTCAGGTATCTGCGTTCCAACCTGGGCTTCCATCGAGGAGAAGAAATCATGATCCAGCGGCTTTTCCTGTTGATGGGGTTCGGTATGGCTCTTTAGCCTTGCGGCGCGCGCACAGGAATCTCCGAAGGCGGAATTGTTCCCTATATAAGAAGTGGACGACCTGAAGACGCCCTACGACTTGATCGTGTTGGAGGCCGCGTCCCAATCGACGGCGCTCTTGCGGAAATAGGATTCGTTGGCCATGTGGCAGGCCAGCGCGGCGTGGTGACCGAAGACAGTGTCTTCAGTGACTTGCTGATGGTTGCGCGCGCCTTGGAAAAATCTCCAGAGGTGAGGTTTTTCTTCGTCCCAGGAAGCGCCGCGATAGTGGAAGCCCTCGGTGATGGGCTCCTTGCCGGGCTTGGGATCGTGCTCCTCGTGCCATTTCTTGAGATAGACTTCGCGCAATGCGCCCGGATAGCCTGAGACGTAATAGCTGGGTGACTCGTCTTCGCCGGATTGTGGGAAGTAGTTGATGGCGTATTCGGTGACTTCGAGGATGCCTTTGGAGCCCTGGAAGCGGTAAATTTCCGGCGTATCGCAACCTAGATTGAGGCGCAGATAAACCGGAGCGCGACCGTAGTCGAAGAGCGTGCAATGAACGTCGGGCATGTTGCGTCCGTCTTTGAAGCGAAGGATATCGCCAAGGGCCATGGCGCGCTTGGGCGGCTCGTTCCAACCGAGCATGAAGATCATCCCGCTGACGAGATGGACCAGAAGATCACCGGCGAGGCCAGTGCCGTATTCCTTCCAGCAGCGCCAGCGCGCGAAATATTTGGGAGAGATGTCCGGATCCCAGGGTCGCTTGGTGGCGTCGCCTTGCCAGGTGCCCCAATCAAAATTGCTGAGCGAGAGATCGGGCGGCGGCGGATATTCCCACGCGCCCGTCGGATCGTTCCGGCCGAGCGAGGCTTCGACGAGAGTGAGAGTGCCGACGATGCCGTTGGCGAGAAGCTCTTTGGCTTTGGCGCAGATGACGGAGCTGACGCGCTGCGAACCGATCTGCACGACGCGTCCGGTTTTTTGCGCGGCGGCGACCATGGCGACACCGTCGGCAGCCGAATGGGACATGGGCTTCTCGCAGTAGATGTCTTTTCCAGCACTGACGGCGTCAACGACGACTTGCTTGTGCCAATGGTCGGGGACGGCGGCGATGAGGCAGTCGATTTCTTTGTTATCCAGGAGATCCTTGTAACGGCGTGTGGTAGGGATTTTCTTGCCAACAATTTCCTGGGCGAGAGTGTGGCGGCCGTCGTAGAGGTCGCAAGCGGCGACGCATTCGACGCCGGGCAATTGAATGGCATCGCGGAGCAGGCCGGAACCCTGCATGCCGATGCCGATGATGCCGAAACGTAGACGCTCGCTCGGCGCCATGGATTGCATCGGCAGCGGGATGTGCTCCGGCTCCAGAAAAATCGCCGACGAAGCCGCGAGGGCGCCAGCGGCGCCGGCGGTGCGATGGAGAAATTGACGGCGGGAAAGATCTTTTTTCATAGTGCGCTCCTTGAGAGAGTTAACAGTTTTCAGTTGACCGTCAGACGCAAAGAGTTGGAACAAGACCGTTCGTTCTACTCCGTTCAGTTAGGCTGTGAAACGGAGAGTGACCGAAAAAGTGGCAGCCGAGCTGCTGACCTCCAAGACTATTTCAACGGCTGAACGCTTACTTCCTTGAAAAAGACGATGTCGTTGTCACTGTGATTCTGCAGGCCGATGTGGCCCTCGTTGGGGCGAGGGCCATGCTGCGGCTCGAAATTGAATTTGCGCTCAGGAACGGGCTGGCCTTCGGTGTAGTCGGTGACCGTGACGTCGTTAAGGACGACGATGGTGCGCGGACCATCGAGCGTGATGACCATGGTATTCCACTCTGGACCGGGTTTACCAGGCTTGGCGAGAGGCTTGGTCAGCGAATAGAGCGTGCCAGTGATGTGATAGTCGTCTTCATTGGACGTTTCGGGGTGGTTGTCAATCTGGACTTCGTAGCCGTAGTGCACAGGCATCCATTCCTCGCGCGGTTCAATGGGGATGCGAATGAAGACGCCGGAATTATCGTTGAAGTCGCGCATCTTGTAGACCACGCGGATGCGGCAATTGGAGAGCTTGCCGCCGGTCCAGTACAGAAGTCCCATGCCGCCGTGCGTGCGAATGAGTCCGTCTTCCACGGTCATGTTGCCGGGCCCGACGTGTTTCCAGCCGGTGAGATCCTTGCCGTCGAATAGCGGCTTCCAGGCCGGAGCTTGTGGCCGCGCGGCGGCAAACCCGAGCAGAGTCGAGACCGAGACGACCATCAGCGTTGTTACCCATTTGCGCGGATTCATGGCGCGTTTCTCCTCGGAAAGATCAACCAAGCAGGGGGCTCCGACCGGTCGGAGCCCCTACGAAGAAAATCAAAACTGCAAGTTGTGAAGATAGTCGTAGCTGATCTTGATGTCGTCGAAGGCGGATTTCGGGTCGTCGTTTTCGACGAAATAATGTTTAATTCCGGCCTTACCGGAGTGCGCGAAAAGATTTTTCCAGTTGATGGAACCTCGCCCGACGTCCGCCATGCGACCGCCATATTTGACGGACTGACCCATCGCGCCCTGGTATCCGCTCGAAGAGGAGGCGTCCTTCACCCAGTCTTTTACGTGAACTAGAGGGAAACGGCCGGAATGCTTTTCGAAATAGGCCAGAGGATCCTGGCCGGCCACACTGATCCAGCAGAGATCCATTTCCATGGCGACTAGTTGGGGATCCGTCTCGGCGAGGAGGAAATCGTAAGGCAGTTTGCCGCCGAGCGAATCGGCGGGATCGAATTCGAATGAGTGATTGTGGTAGCCGAACTGGATGCCTGCCTTCTTGCTGGCTTCGCCGGCACGATTGAACAGATCCGCGGCGCGCTTCCAGCCGTCCGGTTCCTTGCGCTGCTTCTCGTCAATCCACGGGCAAATGATGTAGCCGTGCCCGACGATTTTTGCGGCGTCCAGAGTTTCGGACCACTTTTTCTCGACGACGTCATAGCCCACGTGGCACGAAGGCGAGGCTAAGCCATTCTTATCGAGGATCGCGCGAACGTCTTTCGGAGAATGGTCGAAGTAGCCGGCGAATTCGACTTCCTTGTAGCCAGTGGCAGCGACTTTCGCAATGGTGCCTTCGAAGTCGGACTTCATGGCCTGGCGTACGGTGTAGAGCTGCACTCCGACGCGGTCAATATGATGTGCGGTGTCCGCAGCCAAGGAAGTGCGTGAGGCCGTAAGAGCGGCTGCGATGGAAGTACCGATAAATGTGCGTCGATTCATGAGCCGCATTCTACTCCTTCCGGGAGAAAAGGGAACCGAGATTCGCAGAGAAAAGAAAGGACCGTGGCTTTTCAGGTGCCGCCCTTCTTAGCCTAGTTGTTTGCGCTATAAACGGAACTTCGCCACGACCTGCATGATGCGAGGATCGCGGCACCGCTGATGATTCTAAAAATACCGGTAGAACCAATGCTGCCAGCGGGACTGGTGAATTGCGCAATCGTTGCTCTTGCTTACTGCTGATGCCCGCAACGTGCGGGCGCGCGTTTCGCCGAGTGCCCGCGATGACTTGAAAAAGAGAGGGCGGCGTTCTTTAAGACGCCGCCCTTCTGGACTAAAGGTTGTTAAAACTGGAACCGCAGACCGAACTGCATGCGGCGCGGAGCATGGGCACCAGTCGCATGGAGGAAGGTCGAAGATCCCAGAGAAGAATCGATACCCGTAAATTGCGTATGGTTGAAAAGGTTGTAGTTCTCCCAGCGGAAATCGAACGCCTTGTGTTCTCCGATCGGGAAACGTTTAAACAAACCGAAGTCGAAGTTCAAGCGGCCCGGGGAGTACAAAGTGTTACGCCCGACATTGCCGAAGGTCAGGCCCCGGGGTGTTGCAAAGGCCGCTGGATCAAAGAAGAGCGGCCCGAACACACCGGGTACCTCGGTTCTTGAGATATGCGGGTTTCCGACTATGTCGGGGCGGGAGCCCGTGCCAACACCGTTGCCAACCCCAGCACTGTCGCCAAAGTCCGTTCCATTCGTGACGCTGAAGGGATTGCCGGTCTGGGCGATAGTGATCCCCGAGATCTGCCAGCCCCCGAGGAGTTTGTTCTGCAGGTTGCTGCCCTTGAAAAGCGGCAAGGCGTAAACGTAGCTGACAGCAAGATTGTGGCGTTGATCGAAACTCGAGCTGGCGCGATTGACGGCGGTGTCGTAAGAATCCACGAACGCGCCGTCATAGCGGTCGGAGGAATCGTCAATGGAATGGCTGTAGGTGTAGGCGACGCTTAGCTGGAGATCGCCGAGCGTACGCCGCGCCGAGAATTGCAGGGCATGATAGATCGAATTGGCCGTATCCTCGAGACGAGTGATGTTGCCGAACCCAGTGAGTGGCCGTTCGGGGTTGGGGTCATTGCCACAAGCAACGCTAAGATTTGCGGCCGCCTGGCCAGAGACAGGCTGGCCGTTTACCGTGCCACCACTCAGCAAGACATCCGGGCAGACAGTATTGAAGGGCGCCGTAGGGTTATTGGGATCCTGCACGATGATGGGCTCGCCTGCCGCGTAGGGATTTGCCGAGGCAGCGATGGGGTGCAGCTGATTAATATTTCGTTGCAGCGTTAGGTGCGTCCCTTTGCTGCCCACGTAAGAGAGAGTCGCCACGAAGTGCCCGGGCAATTCCCTCTGAACGTCTAGGTGCCACTGCTGTACGTATGGCCAGATGGCCTTACTGGGGATGGAATTCACGGAGAGCGGAAAGAAGGGAACAACCCCGCCGCTGCCACCAATGTTCCCGTAGCCAGTGATGTTAAATTGCGATGCATTGAGCGCGAATGGGGCAGAGCCTTCGAGTGACTCGGTGTTGCCCTCGTTGCCGTTCGTGTGTTCGAAGAAGATGCCATAGCCGCCGCGGATAGCCATCTTGCCGTCACCCTTGGGATCGAAAGCGAAGCCGATCCGCGGAGCCGGGTTGAAGAGATGCCCCTTGACGCAGCCGGCGTTCGAACTGGAGCCAGCAGTGGCATTGGGGAATCCATCCACAGGGAAAGTCCCGCCTGCGCCTCCGCATTGGACGATGCCGCTAAACGGATTGCCGGTACCTGGCTCAAACGAGCCCGCGAATGTAGTGACCGAACCGTCGGCATCGATGATGGGCGCGTTGGCGGTAGTGAAGGCACTCGGATCAAAATTAAAAGCATGTCTGTACCGCTCTCGGTAAGTTCCGTAGAGGCTGAGCCGGAGACCAAGGTTGAGGGTCAGACGTTTGGTGACTTTCCAGTCGTCCTGGAAATAGGGTTCAACAATTCTGTAGCGGTTGTAATACTTGGGCTCGAGATTCCACTGTTGGTATTGCGCGATGTTTCCTAGCAGCAAGTCAGCGAAGGCGTTTCCCGTGCTGACCGTAGAATTGCTGGAATCGAATGTGAGGATGCCCTGCAGGTTCGCAGAGCTTTGCTCGTTTTTCTGAGCAAACACCAAATAGGCTCCAAACGTCATCGTATGGTTACCGAGAATTTTGGTTAGGTTATCCCGATAGGTAAACGTAGGATTGGCGTTGTTCCAGGGGAAATACCCGGTGTCTTGAGCAAGACCGTCGCCACCACCATAAGCGGTGTTGTTCCCCAGAGCAATCGAAGGAAGCTTTCCGCCAAAACCATTACCGAAAATGGAGCCCATCGCGAAGCCCGCCGGTAGCGTAGTCTCAGAGCCTGGGCCGACGGCTGTCAGGAAGATGTGGTCTCCCGTATAACTGGCAACGAATTCATTGAGCAGTGTGGGGGAAATGCTGGCGTTGAGACGTGCGACGAAGCTTGTCCCAGGGCCCACAAATTTGGTGTGGATGTCCTGGAAATTGGAAGCGCCAACGCCCCAGAGCGGGTTCGGCACCTCGGTTTGCCAGGAATCATGAATGTAGCGAAACGTGAGGCGATAATTGTTCGTGAGGTTGTGATCGATGCGAACCAGCTCTTCGCGCCAAGTTGTGGGCGTCGAGATAATCTGCGAGATGGCTGGAATCGCCGTTCCGTCGTCGAAAAGGCCCTTCGTCGTGTTGGCTTTGGGAATGAGACCAAGGAGCGCACTAGCCACAGGATCGATGGGTACGGCAGCAGGGTTCGGGACATTTGGACAATCACCGGGCTGGTGGGAGCAGAGAACAGAGAAATCTCCAGTACGTTCCAGGTCAGACGGAACGTTTTGAAGAATCGAGGAAGGATTCTTTTCGCGGCGCCATTCCTCAGACCAGAAGAAAAAGGTCTTTTTCTTGTCGGCGTTGTAGTGGTTGGGTATGTAAACAGGACCACCGACGGTGTAGCCAAAATCATGCTTCTTGTACGGAGGATTGGGATGGGCCGGGTCATTGCCGGATTCCCAAGGCCGGGCATTGAACACATCATTGCGCAGGTATTCGAAGGCGCTGCCGTGGAAGCTGTTGCCCCCACTCTTGGTTTCGACTTCGACGGTGCCTGAGCCGTTGCGGCCGTACTGGGCGCCGTAGTTGGACGTGAGAACTGTGAACTCAGCGATGGCTTCGGGATTCGGATAGACGTTCAGAGTGGCATTGCTGCCGTTATCCATGTTATCGCCGCCGTCAAGTTCCCAGTTGTTGTACTCGGTTCGGCCACCGTTCATACTGAAAGCGACGTTGCCATAGATGCCCACGGTGCCTTCGTCCTGACCCGTCTGGTTGACGACGCCGGGTACAAGATTCACGAGCTGAGTAAAATTGCGCCCATTAAGAACGAGTTGATCAATCTGCTTGCCGGTGACGGTGCCGCTCAGCTCAGAAGACTGCGTCTCGACTTGAACGACGCTCTCACCGGTCACCTCGATTACTTCATTGATCTCGCCCACGGTCAACTGCACGTCGACGCGGATCTTTTGAGCCACGTCCAGCACGACTTTCGTTGCCGAGAATTTCTGGAATCCTTTTGCCGTGACAGCAAGGTTATAGGTGCCACCAGGCAGAGCAGCCACGACATAGGCGCCGTCTGCATTGGTTGCCGTTGATCGTGTCAAGCTTCCGTCTGCACTGGTAATCACGATGTTCGCTCCGACGATGGCAGCACCGGACTTGTCGGTGACCGTGCCGCTAATATACCCGGTGTCTTGCGCTGGCAAAGCGAGGGGAAGGGCCAGCACAATGAGCAGCACTCCGAGCCACAGCCGCTCGACTCCCAAAAT
>Ga0179587_10000496_pt1 | contig 16229 bp, 11 predicted proteins | sample CZODoug2_1_08_16_FD_185932 | JGI IMG/M metagenome (GOLD analysis project Ga0179587, IMG submission 185932) | Vadose zone soil fungal communities from Angelo Coast Range Reserve, California, USA - CZODoug2_1_08_16fungal | ecosystem: Environmental > Terrestrial > Soil > Vadose zone | place: USA...
ATGCCGAAGCGCGATGCCTGGTCGCGGTCGATGGTGAGGGACAGCATGCCGCTGCTCGTCTGCTGATCCGATGCGACGTCGCGCAGCATCGGGAGCTTCTGCAATTCGGCGAGCACCTTGGGGGCCCAGTCGTTGAGCTCGTTGATGTCGGAATCCTGCAGCGTGTACTGGTATTGAGTTCGCGTCTGGCGGCCGCCGACATTGAGATCCTGCGCGGCCTGCAGGAACAGGGTCGCGCCCGAAACCTTGGCCAATTGGGGCCGCAGGCGGGTGATGATCTCGTCGGCGCTGGACGTACGCTGATTGCGCGGCTTGAGGGCGATGAACACGAACCCGTTGTTGAGCGGCCGGCTGCCGCCGAGTCCCGTACCGTAGTTGGCGACGTCGGGGTCCTTGGCGACGACATCCAAGAGCGCATGCTGGCGGCGCACCATCTCGTCGAACGAAATGTCCTGCGGCCCGTCGGACAGCCCGGCAATGATGCCGGTGTCCTGTTGCGGGAAGAATCCCTTTGGAATCTCGACATACAGGGCCGCGCTCACTGCGACCGTAATCAAGAAGACCGCCAGCGTGACGCGCTGGTGATCGAGGGCGAGATCGAGACCGCGGGTATACCACGCGAGCACGCGGTCGAAGGCGCGTTCCACCACCATATAGGCCCGTCCGTGCTTCGCATGCTTTTCGTCCCGTAGGAACAAGGCGCACATGGTCGGCGACAGAGTCAAAGCGACGAAGGCCGAAACGGCGATGGTCATCGTCATGGTGATGGCGAACTCGCGGAACAACCGTCCGATGATGCCGCCCATCAAGAGAAGGGGAATGAAGACCGCGACCAGTGAAATGCTGATGGTGAGGATGGTGAAACCGATTTCGCCCGCCCCCTTGAGGGTGGCATCGAGCGGCGACATGCCCGCCTCGATGTGCCGATAGATATTCTCCAACATGACGATGGCATCATCGACCACGAAGCCGACGGCGATGGTCAACGCCATGAGCGACAAATTGTCCAAGCTGTAATTGAGCACGTACATCATGGCGGCGGTGCCGAGCAGGGACAGCGGCACCGTGACGCCCGGGATGATGGTCGCCCAGGCATTGCGCAGGAACAGGAAAATCACCATGACCACCAGCGCGATCGTCAGTGCCAGCGTGCGCTCGACGTCCTCGACCGAGGCCTTGATGGTGGTGGTGCGATTGGCAACGATGTCGACCTTGATGGAGGCCGGTACCGACAGCATCGCGCGCGGCAGGAGGGTTTGGACCCGCTGTGCGGCGTCGATGACGTTGGCCCCCGCCTGCTTGAAGACCTGCAGCAGAATGCCGTCGTGGCCATTTTGCCAGGCCTTCAACAGCCTGTTTTCCGGGCCGTCCACCGCGACGCCGATGTCGCGTATGCGGATGGGTGCACCGTTCTTGTAGGCCACCACCACATCGTTCCACGGCGCGGCCTTGAGCAACTGATCATTGTCGTAGATGGTGAGCGCGCGCTTCGGTCCGTTGATCGAACCCTTGGGCGCATCCACTGTTGCGCTCGCGATCACGGTCGCCACATCCTCCATCTGCAGACCCAGCGCGGCCAGTTTGGTCGGGTCGATCTGTACGCGGACGGCCGGCTTCTGTTGGCCGCCGATCGACACCTGCGCGATTCCGGGTATTCGAGAAATCTGCTGCGCAAGGATGTTCTCGGCATAGTCGTCGACGGTGGTCACCGGCAGGACGTCCGAATGCACTGCGAGGATCAAGATGGGCGAGTCCGCGGGATTGACCTTTTTATACGTCGGCGGAGTCGGCAAGTTCTTGGGCAACTGTCCGCCGGCGGCGTCGATGCTGGTCTGCACGTCCTGCGCCGCTGCGTCGATGTTCTTATTCAGGTCAAACTGCAGCGTAATCTGCGTATTGCCGAGCACATTCGTCGAGGTCATCTGCGACAGCCCAGAAATCTGCGCGAACTGGTATTCGAGGGGCGTGGCTACGGAGGATGCCATGGTCTCGGGGCTGGCGCCGGGCAATGACGTCGAGACCTGCACGGTGGGAAAATCCACCTGCGGCAGCGGCGCAACGGGCAGCAACGGGTAGACCACGAGACCGACGAGAAATATGCCGCCCATCAACAGCGAGGTGGCGATGGGCCGTCGAACGAAGGGGGCTGAGATGCTCATGACGCACTCGGCGAGGTAGCGGCGGCCGGCGCCGGCGCCGCCGCCGTGCTGTGCACCACCGTGCCGGCCTGCAGGCGATATTGATTGCTGGTCACCACTTGTTCGTGGAGTGCCAATCCGCCGCTGACGATGGTCAAGCCGTCGCTTTCTTCGCCGATCTTGAGGGGCCGCACTTCCACCGTCGAGTCGCTCTTGACGACATAGGTGAACGGACCGTTCGGCCCCAACTGCACCGCCGCCGTTGGAATCGTCAGGACATTGCGATCGGTGCGGATCAACACCCGGGCATTGACAAACTGCCCCGGCCAGAGCGCATTGTGGGTGTTGCCGAAGATGGCCTTGAGCTTCAATGTGCCGGTTGACGATGTGATCTGATTGTCGATCAGTTGGAGCGTGCCTTCGTCCAGCGCGGCGCCGCCGCTTCGCGTCACCGTGACTACCTTGACCGGCCCGGTGGCGAGCGCCGAGGTCACGTCTTCCAAGGATTCTTCGGGCAGCGTGAAGATGACTGCGATGGGTTGCACTTGCGTCACCACGACGATCCCCGTCGTATCGGCGGCACGCACGATGTTGCCCGGATCGACGAGGCGGATTCCGGTGCGGCCGTCGATGGGCGAAGTGATGCGGGTATAGTCGAGTTGAGTGTGGGTGCTGTCGATCTGCGCCTGATCTACTTGAAGTTGCGCCGTCAATTGATCGACCAAGGCGCGCTGCGTGTCGACGGTTTGCTTGCTCGCGAGGTCCTCGGGCTGCAGAACTGTGTACCGTTCGAAATCACGCTTCGCGTTTGCCAGTTGCGCCGCATCCTTCGCCTTGGTGGCCACGGCCTGTTCGAACGCCGCGCGGCTGGGGCGCGGGTCGATCTGCGCCAGCAGGTCGCCCTTGTGCACCGTTTGACCCTCGACGAATCCGACCTTCTGGAGTTCGCCGTCCACGCGAGCGGTGACCGTGACGGTGTAGAACGCCTGCACCGTTCCCAGCCCCTGAAGATAAATGGGAACGTCGGCCGGCATGACGCCGGCGGTGTCTACGTTGATCGGCGGCGGCGCCTTTTGCATCGCGGCGGACGCGGGCTGGTGCTTAAGGCCGAGCCACACCGCGGCGATCAGCGCGACCAGGGCGGCGGCCGCCATGATCGCTTTACGACGGTTCAACAAAACGTTCATGTCTCACGCTACCCCTGCTGCCAACCGCCCCCGAGGGCGGTGTATAGATCGATCAACGCCTGCAGATGGGAATACTCCACCTGAACCAGCACGTCCTGCGCGCTGAAAAGCGCATTCTCCGTGTTGAGCACGGTCAGTACGTTGACGGTTCCGACCGACATTTGAGTCTGCGCAAATTCGAAGGCGCGGCGCGCCTTGGCGACCGCGTTCCGTTGCCGCTCCTGCTGATCGGCGGTTTGTCGCGCAGCGACCAGCGCGCTCTCCACGTTGCTGAACGCGGTCAGCACCGTCTTGTGATACGTCGTCAGCAACTCGGTGTACCGAGCCTCGCTGAAGGAGACTTGGCCATGCAGTGCACCGCCGTGAAAGATCGGCTGCGTCAGACCGGCACTCAGCGCATAGACGCGATTTGCCGGACTAATCAGCGATGCCAATCGGGAACTCTCGTATCCGCCGCTCGCGGTCAGCGCGATGTTGGGAAACAAGGCGGCGCGCGCCACCGTAATGTCGGCATTGGCGGCGATGAGCTGCTGTTCCGCCTCGGCGACATCCGGCCGCCGCGACAGCAACTGTGACGGCAGCCCGGCGGCGATGGCGGGGCTCGAAATCTCCGTCAGCGAGCCCGATGTCACGTCGATCGACTCCGGCGTCTTGCCCACGAGCACCGCGAGTGCATACACGGATTGACGGAGTTGCTGCAGCAAGGGCGGGATTGCCGCCTCGAGCAGCGCCACGGCGGTTTCCTGCTGCGCGACGTCGAGCCCGGTGACCGTGCCGGCGGATTGCTCGAGCTCAAGCCCGTGCAATATCTTTTGGCCGTTCTCCAGATTCTGCCGTGCGACTTGGATTCGATCGAGAAATTCCAGGGCCTGGAAGTAGGTGCCGGCGACGCTTCGGACCACCGTGAGCGCCACCGTCTGTTGATCGTAGCGGCTGGCTATGGCCGTGGCGCGCGCTGCCTTGCGCAGGGCCCGATTCTTGCCCCAGAAGTCGAGCTCATAGCTTGCGGTGATCTGGGGGTTGAAGATATTTGTGAGGCGGGGTCCGCTTGCGCCGCCCGGCGCCACGGTGCGCTCGCGCGTGGCGTCGGCTCCCAGATCGAGGGTGGGAAACAAGGGCGCGCCTGCGATCCTACCTTCAGCATCGGCTTCCCGTACGCGCGCGATCGCGCCGGCCAGATCGTCATTGTTGCGTTCGGCCTCCGCGATCAGTTCATCGAGTTGCGATGATCCAAAGCCGTGCCACCAGCCGGTCTCGGGCCATGGGGATACAGCGGCCGGCGATCCGGCGGCCGCGTCCGGACTTTCGTGCCATTGCGTGGGTGGCGCAATATCGGGCCGGTGGTAGGTGGGGCCCACGCTGCAGGCCGCGACCACGGTGCAGATGAGTCCGCCGAGCGCCTGAACGCGGGATTGCCGGGTCATGGGCGCCACGCTGAGCCCGAGGCGATTAACCCCCTGTGGTTGAATTGTTAAAATCTGTTAATCCGGGTTCGCGCGTGCCTAATCCTCGAGGATGCGGCTGTGGATCCGGGTATCTCGCATGGTCAATGCCGCCAGAAAGCTGATGGCTGACAACGCCGATGCATAGATGTAGAACCCGCTTTCCGCACCGGCAGATTTGAACCACAGAGCCACGTATTCGGCGGTGCCGCCGAACAGCGCATTGGCCAGGGCGTACGGCAGGGCGACGCCCAGCGAACGCAGGTTGGTGGGGAAGAGTTCCGCCTTGACGACCGCGCTGATCGACGTGTAGGCGGACTCGAACAGCACCGCCGCGAGAATGAGTAGAAACGCTGCGCCGATGCTGCTGATTGCCGCGAGCCGGGTCATCACCGGCCACGTGATGAGGGCGCCGCCGCCAAAGGCTATCAAGAGCATGCTTCTGCGGCCGATGCGATCCGACAGCCAGCCGCATAGAGGCTGCGCCACCATGAAAGCGATGAGCGTCGCCGCGCTGAGTTCGGTTGCGTCGCCTTTGGAAAAGCCGGCGGTATTGGTCAGAAATTTCTGCATGTACGTGGTGTAGACGTAGAAGATCATGGAGCCCCCGGCCGTCAACCCGAGGATGGTCAGCGTTTCGCGCGGGTATCGGCGCAGGAGAAGGCGGGGGCTGCCGCGCTCTGCCGCCGGCGCGTCGGTACTCAGGAAGGATTGCGATTCCTGCATTCTGCGGCGGAGCCAGAACGCGACGACGGCGAGTCCCGCGCCGATGACGAAGGGTATGCGCCAACCCCACGCAGCCATCGCAGCCGGAGCGAGCATGTGCTGCAGAACGATCAGCACCGCCAGGGCCACAAGCTGGCCTCCGATCAGCGTCACGTAGTTGAAGCTCGACCAAAAACCGCGATGTGCGCGCCCGGCCGTTTCACTCATGTACGTGGCGCTCGCGCCGTACTCGCCGCCCAACGAGAGTCCTTGAAAGATCCGCGCCAACAGCAGGATGATCGGCGCCGCGATCCCGATTTGCGCCGCTCCGGGAGTGACCGCGATCACCAGCGAGCCTAAGCACATCATGGCCACGGACAGGGTGAGCGCCGCTTTGCGGCCGGCACGGTCGGAATACCGGCCCATGACCCATGCACCGACGGGGCGTGCGAAGAACCCGACGGCAAATACCGCCGCCGTCTGCAGGAGTTGGGCCGTCTGGTCGCCCTTGGGAAAGAACACCGGCGCGAAATACAGAGCGGTGGCCGAGTAGGTGTACCAGTCGTACCATTCGACGAGATTGCCCACGGAGCCGCTGAGTATCGCTCGCAGGCGTGACTGGACTCCGGTCGCTTCAAGCGTTGCCGCCATCATGGGCCGCGGGGAGCCAATGGCTCGACCCCCGGCAGCAGGCTGGAAACCCGCGGCGGCGGCGCGTCGCGCATCTTGGCGAATGCCACGATGTGTTCGAGGATGTGTTGAATATAGCCTCGAGTCTCGGCGTAGGGGATATTCTCGATCCAAACATCTGCATCCATGGAATCACCCGGCAACCAGCGCGACACCGACATCGGTCCGGCATTGTACGCCGCAAGGCTCGGAGCGAGCTGACCTCGGTACTTGTCCAAGAGTTCGCGAACGTAGCGGGCGCCGAGTCTCAATGCCACGGAAGGCTCGAACAGGTCGTCGCGGGCGGGCGGCGGCAGGTGCCATCGGCGCGCAACGGCCGTCGCGGTCGCCGGCTGCATCTGCATCAATCCGCGAGCGTCGGCACGCGACACCGCATCCTTCCGGAACAGACTTTCCTGCCGCATGATGGCGAACAGCCAGTCTTCTGCGACCTGGGTTTCCCTGGCGGCGTTTGCCACCGACGCCGCGTAGGGCCGCGGATAGCGCAGCGGCACGTCATCCCATTCGCCGGCCACCGCCAACGTCGCAATGGTTTGCGCGTACCAGCCCCAGCGCGACGCGAGCCGCGCAGCTTGAATCTTCGCGGCGGGCTTCGCGGGTCCCACCACGAGGGCCCATTCCGCGGCTGCCTCATCCGCCATGTCGCAATCGAACAACGCGTGCGCTCGCTCCATTCCGGGCTCCAACGAAAGCGCAGCCTGCACCTCTGCGTCGTTCGGCGAGGAGTGAATATTTAGGTGGTAGCTCTTATTCAATTTATCCGCCGCAAGATAACCGTAGTAGTCGCGCAGGCCGGCGATCTCCGCATACGACGGAGCTGCGGCGGCGGCGCCGGAGGTCGCGGCGACCGCCCGCGCCCGCCAGTAGCGCCAGCGCGGCTGTGCAGCGAGGCTTGATGGCATCGCGTCGATCCATGCCAGGGCCTTCGCAAAATCGCCGGCCCAGAGGGCGGCGCGCACCCGCCATTCCTGCACCTGACCGTCGCTCGGATCGGTCGCCAGTACGGCGAAGGCGGCGACGGCATTCGGTGCGCGGGCGTACGCGGCACCGAGAGCGGCTGCACGCTGCAACCGGGTCTGCAAAGCCGGCGTCAGATCCGGCCGATTGAGAAGGCCCGGCAGCAGGGCCTCGGACGTTGCGGCATCGGTGATGCTCAATCGGCTGAATCCGGCGACCAGAGCGTCGGGCTCCGCCGGCATACCCGGATTCATGCTCAGCAGGGCGACGGCAGCGCTCGGCGATTCCAATAACTGGATCCATTGCAGCAACGGTGCGGAGCGCGGCGCCGGCACGTCGCCGACGAAATCACGGGCCAACCGAGGGTTGTCGGCGGCAAGCGCCGCGCGGGTACGACTTTCCGCAAGCTCAGGGGTCAACACCGATTGGGTGCGAAGCCAGGCGAATACGGCATTGCATTCATCGGGCTGCTTCTGCGCGACCATCCAGCGCGCCAAAGCCTCTTGCGCAAGGCCCGCGGTATCGCCGGTCGCGAGGCGGCCTGCCAGCCGGTCGCAGATCAATTGTGGGTCGGTGGTATCCGCGGAGCGGGGCAGGAACCAGTCCCAACGTTTTCGATCGGCGAGGCTCTGCAGCCAATCATGCTTGAGCCCATGGGTCACAGGCTGTCCGGAATGAGAGTGAAGAAAATCATCGATGGTGCCGTCCACCTCCTCGCTGGGACTTGCCAAGTTGCGGCGCAGCCGGGCAGCGACGAGATAATCGTGGATGACGTAGGCGATAAGCCCTGGGGAATCGGGCTGCTCCGGGAGACGCTGGCGGATGCGTTGCATGGCCGCCCGAAACTCTCGGGGAATGGAATCTTCCGCCGTCGGGGGAAGCCCCGCGGCAATCGAGCGACAAGCGAATGCGGCGAGCAACAGCGCTGCGGCGCGCAGAAGCGCTGCGCCACGCGGGTAGGTCCGGTTTTTCATTCAGGCAGTCTAGGCGTTGCGCTCGGGCGAGTCGCGCCGCCGCCGAGGACGCGCGCCGCGCTACTGCTGGCGCGCCGTCCGCGTTGCCTTGGCCGTTGCTTTCGCCGTCTCGTATTCGGCGTCCGCCTGATCCTTGCAGGCCTGCATCATCGATGCCTGCAAGGTCTGACACTTTTCCGTCGCGACGGTGTGATCGCCCTCGGCCTTGATCATCGCGACGTCATAGGCGGCGGTGGCCTTCGCTAGTGCGACGTCTCGGGGATTCCCGCCCCCCGTCTTGAGTGCGCTCTTGACGTCCTTGGTCGCCTCGATTCGCGCCTGCTCGACCGCATGCTGCGCGTCTTGTTTGGCGGCTTCGACGTCCTGCGCAGTGACCTGCGGCGTCTTGTGGGAGTGGCACGCAGCGATCACCGTCAGCGCCGCCAGTCCAACCCAGCGTATATTCTGAGATTCCATCGCTCACCTCGTCTTGAGATCATAGACGACGCCGCCTTCGGCGCTACCCCGAACAACTGCCGCCCTGCGTCGGACAAATCCTACACGATCCCTGTCGGCGAAATCCTGCACCAAGCAGGGGTAATAACCCTACCGGATGGCCGCGACGCCACGCACTAAAGTCGCGCATGCCCATTCACGTGCGCGAACCCTGGCGCGAGCCATACTTCCAGGACGTCACCCGTCTCACGGGTGTCACCATTCCCACTGACGACCGGGAGGCGTTCAACCGCAACCCGCGCCATCGATGGATATACAACAGACTTTTGATCGCGCAATCGCAAGGGCTTCCGTGCGGGCCGCATGACGCGAGACCCACGCGCTTTCCCGTTTTTTGTACGGCGGTGGCGAACTTCGATGGTCGCGAAAGCGGCGGCCGCGTGTTGTGGAGCGAACGGGACTATCTCGAGCAATGCGGGTCCGGCAATTTTTGGATGCAGCTGCTCACCGGCGAGCACGTGAGCACCGACTTTGCAGTGGTCGCGGGCGAAATCGCATGGTGCAGGCACGCATCGGGCATATGGGGATCCGCCGGCGCATTCGACTATTGGGTGGTGGAGGAAGGTGCACGTCCGCGGCTCGAACGCTTCTGCGCAGCATGGATACGCATGAATCTGACCGGGTACACGGGCATGGTGAACCTGGAAACCGTCGGCGGCCGCATCAGCACGGCTCGCTTGCGTTTTTCCGGCCAGTGGCCGGACCTGTATGGGCGAAAGTGGCTGACAGCCATCGTCCGTCTGCATCAATACGGAACCTGGGATTTGATCGATACGGAAAGGGCGGAAGGGTACAGCCTCAACCTGACCGGGACACATGGCTCGGTGTCCGAGTATCCGCATGCAGAATCCATGCGTGCTTATGAGGCGACCATCGGCGTGAGTTGCATCCAGCTGCCGCTTTTCGATGAGAGTCCGACCGCGGCTCATGGCCCGACCGCGGCACATGAGCGGCGGGCCGGCGGATTGCGTCTTGCCGTGATCAATTGTTTCAATCTGGAGGTGGGGATACGGGTGCGAGCGGCCATGGCACGCGAATTCGGATTGCCCGCCGAGAGCTATCGCCGGCGCACCTCCTCCGCCAATCGCTCTGCCAGGTCGCTCAAGGTCTGACTGTATGCCTGCGCGACGGCTGCGTAGCCATCGCCGGTTATGGCGGCCTCGAAAGCGCCGCTGCCCAATTCGTCCACGCCTGCGCTCGAATCGACGATGCGCCAATGCGCCTCAATGCTCGCCCGTCCGCCTCGTTGGGCCGACATTCGCACGACGTCGACCTTCAGCGTGACCGGCGGCGCGGCGGCCCGGTCGAAGCCTCTGTCGCCGACGAAGACGTCGCTGCGTTTCCCCTCGATGTCGCGCGCCAAGGTCTGAGACACCTGATCCGCCAGCGGAGCCGCCCAGCGTTCGTGGTCGAGGATCACGATTCCGTTCCGGCTGGTGTAGAGGACCATTTCGTTTCGATCCATCAACGAGGGTATGGTCACCTGAAGGCGCAAATGAATCGTCGGTGCCCCCGCCACACGCGCGGTGTCGGGCACCGTGTTCAATGTATAGAAATGATCGGGTTGGCCGACGCATCCGCAGAGCGCGAAGCTGCACAGCAGCGCCGCGCGGCGCAGGGCGGTCACTTCGACTCTCCCGGCTTGCCCCGCAGCAGCGCTTCGGGATGGCGCTCGAGGTAGTCGACCAGGGCATTCACGGATTTCGCGGCACGCGACAGTTCCAGCAGCGTTGCGGAAAGATCGCTCTGCAGCGGTGCATCCTGACCCAGAACCTCCTTGGCGTTTTTCATGGCCCCTTGCGCCTCCTTCAGTGTATCGCTGATTTGCGGAGCGATGGTGCCGTCGAGTTGCCGGACCAGACGGTCTGCGTTCTTGAGCGTGTCATCGAGCGTCGCCATGGTGGCCATCAGACGTGCCGCGATTTGATCGAGAGGCACCTTCTCGAGCTTCTTGGCGATGCTTACGACGGAGTCCTGAATCTCGTCGAGTGCGCCGGCCGCAGTCGGAAATACCGGCGGGCTCGCGTCCCAGCCGACATGATCCCGGGGCAAGTCGGTGTGAAAGTCCAACGCCACGTATTTTTGCCCGGTGAGGAGGCTGCCGGTTTTGAGTTCCGCGCGCATGCCGTGCGCCACCAGGCTGTCCAGGAGCGCGCGCCCGGCGCTGTCGGATTGCACCCCGGGCGGGTGGTCTCCGCGCCGGCCAAGCCCGCGGATTCGTTGCGGGAAAATATCCACTTCCACGGGAAAGCGCAGCCGGCCCGCGTCGCGTTCATACTCCACCGACACTCCCTTCACTTCGCCGATGGTGATGCCGCGCAGGTCGACCGGTGCGCCGGCCGACAATCCGCGCAGCGATCCACTGAAGTACATGATGAAGGTGCGCACCTCGGTATCCGCTTGACGCAAGGCGCGCTCCTGGTCGGTAAACAACGTGAACGGCGCGTCCACCGCAGCGGGGATAGCCGTCGTGCCGGGCAGGGCTTGGAATGCGACGCCGCCCTCCAGGATCGAGGCAAGCGATTCGGTGCGTAACTTGACGCCGTCCGAATTCACCGACATGTCGAAGCCGCTGGCCTGCCAAAATCGGGTGTTGGTCGTGACGTAGCCGTCGTAGGGCTTGTAAACGAAGACCTTGATCGTGACGCTGGCACCGCCTGGATCGAGCGTGTACGCAACCACCTGTCCGACCGAGATATGTCGATAGAACACCGTGGATCCCACGGAGAGCGACCCGATATCCTCGGCGTGCAGCACGAATTCGCGGCCGGGCAGATCGGCGGTCACGATGGGCGGCACTTCCAGACCGTCGAAGTTGCGCCGCTCGGCGCCGGAGCGGCCGACATCGACGCTGATGTACGCCCCTGAAACGAGCGTGCCCAACCCGGAAATGCTGCCGCCCGCGAATCGGGGGCGCACCACCCAGAATCGCGTGTCCTCCACCAGATATTCGCGCGCATCGCGGTGAATGCGCGCGGTGACGACCACCTTCTTGCGGTCCTTGGAGACATGAATATCGGTGACATCGCCGATATCGACGTCTTTGTAGCGAATCTTGGTCTTGTTCGCCTCGATGCCGTCGGCCCCCTGAAAATAGATGTCGATGCTCGGACCCTGCGCGAGTTTCTGCTGGACCGCGACGAAGCCTGCGACGACGATCACGAGTGCCGGCAGAATCCAGACGAAGGGCAGACGCGTGCGCCGCGGCGGATCCGCAACCGCGCGCGGCAGGTCGTCGGGCGGCAATACCGGGGGTTCAGTCATCGGAGTGGGAGTCCCACAACAGGCGCTCGTCGAACGACTGTGCGGCGAGCATGGTCAGCACAACCACGGTGCCGAAGCAAAGCGCGCCGAGACCCACCTGAATGGTCGCCAGCGAACGAATCTGTACCAGCGATACGAGCAGCGCGATGGCATAAACATCCAGCATGGACAACCTCCCGATGAATTCCACCAGCCTGAACAGACGGCTCTTCTGCTGGGCATTGCCGGGCGACTGTCGGGCCACCGAAATCAGGAGCCATCCCATCGCGACGAGTTTCAACAGCGGCACGACGATGCTGGCAACGAACACCAGCAAGGCTAGCGGCCATGAACCCTCCTGGATCAACGATAGAACTCCGCTCATGATGGTGTCGTCCTCTTCGCTGAAGAACGTATGCATGTGCATGACCGGAAGCAGATTGGCCGGCACGTACAGCGCGGCCGCGCTCAACACCAACGCGGCCGTCGCGCTAAGGCTGTGCGGTCTTCTCTCATGCACTCGGGCGCCGCAGCGCGGGCACAGTGCATGGGAACTCTGGATTGCACGAACCGTCGCGTGGCAGTGCGTGCAGACGAGCAGACCGACGGTGCGGCCCATCACGTACGTGCTCACTGCCCACCTCCATCGACCCACCGCCAGAATTGCTCCGTCGGCGTGATGCTGGTCAGCGCCGACAAGGCGAGCATCAGGGCGCCGTACGAAAACAACGACACTCCGGGGATGACTTCGGCCAACGCGGAGAGTTTGACCAGAGCCACCAGTGCGCCGAGCATGAAGACTTCTGACATGGCCCATGGGCGCAAGTGCGTCAGCGCGCGGAACAATTCGTTCTGTCCGGGAGCACGCCGGCCCCCGCGAAGAGGAACGAGCACGTACAGCAGGCCCGATATCTGGAACAACGGAACCAGCAGCGTTGTCAGTAGAACGAGAGCGGCGACCGGAGCATATCCTTGATTGTACAAACCAATCGCGGCACCGACGAGCGTCGTTGCCCGGACGCTGCCGTTCAGCTGCAAGGCGACCAGCGGATAGGCGTTGCTGAGCAGCAGTAGCACCGCCGCGGTCACCGCCAACGCGATGGCGGTATCGATGCTCGCGGAATTGGTTCTGTACAACTCGGCCCGGCAGCGCACGCAGCGTACTCGGGCCCTGTCCAAGATGGCATCCCGACGATGCACGAGGTCGCATGCATGGCAGACGATCAGCGATGACATCCCGGCCCCGCTTCGCTCATCTCTCCTTGTGTCCGAGCCATCCTGTCAATGAGCATAATTCGCACAAGGGTATCATGCCGGAGCCGCACTTCTCGCCGGAGACATCGCCCATCCCGCGTAGGAGGTGTCCCGCACATCGCCGGAGAAGGACGACGGCCGCTGCCGCCCGGGGCCGTCGCGCATTCACGCCGGGACGGAGAGCCAAGGCGTGTAAACTGCCGATCGATATGCGCGCCCGTATTGCAAGAATCTGTGTGTTGATTGCGATCACCCTGGGCACCATGCTGACGGCTCGCGCGGCCGATCCCCAGTCGTACCGCGTCGACCTAGACTCGACCGGCGACAGCGCCATGGATGCGACCTTGCGCGCCACCTCCGAGCTCCTATCGCTTCGCGCCAGCGCTCCGGTCAGCCCGTTCGGATTGATCGCCCGCGCTCGGGGCGAAGTGGAGCGGCTGAAGACCGTGGTCGAAAGCTACGGCTACTATCAATCGGCCGTCACCATCACGATCGAGGGAATGGGACTCAACAGTCCTGGCCTCGCCGAAATGTTGATGGCGCTGCCCAAGGGGCAGGAGGCGCGCGTGGCCGTCTCCTTCAGGCTGGGACCCCTCTATCATCTGCGCAAGGTCACCATCGACGGAACGATCCCGGAATCCGCAGCGGACTCGTTCACATTGCAGCCCGGCGCACCGGCGGTAGCCGCCGACGTGCTCGCCGCCGGTGCGCGCGTTCTGACCACGCTGCAGGATCAAGGGTATGCCTTTGCGAAAGTCGATCCGCCCGTGGCCTTCGAGGACCAGACACTGCCCGTGCTCGACGTGAGTTTCCATGTGGACGCCGGTGCGCGGGTGAAAATCGGGGAAATTCGGCTCGTGGGCCTGAAGCGCGTTCATGAAAAGCTGGTGCGGCGACGGCTCACGCTGCACTCCGGGCAACTGTTCAACCCCACCGCCATCGAGGCGGCCCGCCGCGACTTGTCGACCCTGGGGCCGTTCGCGGCGATCAGCGTCGAACTGGGGACCGCCGCCGATGCCTCCGGTGATGCCGTACCGGTGACGTTCGTTCTGCGCGAGCGTGCGCGTCACGCGGTGACGGTCAACACCGCCTACTCCACCGATCTTGGCGGCAGCGGCGGCATCACATGGACCGACCGCAATGTATTCGGCAATGCCGAGCAGCTTAAGATTGCTGCTTCCATCATCAACTTAGGCGGCAGTTCCACGACGGGAATCGGTTACGACACCAGCGCCAAGTTCACCGTCCCGGATTTCGGTCATCGCGATCAGTCGCTGCAGGTCTCTGTGGGAGCGATCAAGCAATCCCTGCTGGCATACGATCAAAAAGCCATTACCACCGGAGTGACCATCAATCGGAAACTCTCGAGCGTGTGGAGCGCGAGCGCCGGGGTCGCCACATCGAATGAACAAATCATCCAAGAGAGTGTCAACTACAACTACACCATGCTGCTGCTGCCGCTGGGCGTCAGCTACGACTCCACGAATCTCGCGTCGCCGCTGGACGATCCGACGCACGGCATGCGCGATTCGTTGAGCATCACCCCGACCCTGGCGATCGGGCATCCCAACGCCACTTTCATCATCAGCCAGATAAAGCTCGCCACCTACTTCGACCTGCATGAATTGGGCGTGGGCGCTCCGGGACGCAGCGTGCTGGCCGCCCGCGTGTTGGCCGGTCAGGCATCGGGTGCCGGCGAATTCAGCCTGCCGCCGGACCAGCGATTCTATGGCGGCGGCAGCGGAACCATAAGAGGCTTTCGATACCAGGGCGTCGGGCCGCAATTTTGCATCAAAAACTATGTCCCCGTGCCCAACCAGCCGTGCCCGACGGATGGAAATCCGATCGGGGGCACTGCCATCATCGCAGGCAGCCTGGAGTGGCGCCAGCGCTTCGCGCAGAATTTTGGCGGCGCGGTATTCGTCGACGCCGGCCAGGTCAGCGCCAGCTTGAAGCCGCTGCCCAGCGACTTTCGGGTGGGCGTCGGCATGGGTGTCCGCTACTACACGCCCATCGGCCCCATTCGATTTGACGTTGCCGTTCCCACCCAGCGGAAGCGAGGGCGATATTACATACCCACTGATCCCAAAACCGGCGCTCCCCTTTCTCCCGCTCAGCGGGAGAAGGGAGACGACGTCTTCGAGATCTACATCGGACTGGGCCAGGCCTTCTAATGCGCCGTGCCGCCAAAATATCGGCGTGGGTTCTCGCAGCATCGGTTCTGCTGCTCACGGCGCTGCTCGGCGGCGTCTGGATTGCCGGCAACACGGACCCCGGCCGGGCGTGGATCGAGCGGCTGACGTACCGGCTCACTTCCGGGTACGTCAAGCTGTCGGGTCTGGGCGGTGCGTTCCCGACGCAGCTCACTCTCGACCACTTGGAACTCGTCGACCGCGACGGCGTCTGGTTGACGGCCGACCATCTGTCGCTGCGCTGGTCGCCGCTCCGTTGGTTGGAGCGGCGCATCTACGTCGACCAGTTGCAGGTTCAGCGCCTGCACATGGAACGCGCGCCGGTCGGCGACGGAAAGGGCGGCAGCGGATCAATTCCCCATATCGACGTGGGGCAGTTTTCGATGGACGCCGTCGAGCTGGGCGCGCCGCTGGTGGGAACACCGGCAACGGTGTCCTTGCGGGGGAAGTTGGAGCTACGCTCGCTTCAGAATGCGGATGGCGATGTGACGGCGAGGCGGTTGGACGGCGAGGGTGAATACACCCTGCACCTGAAACTCGATCCCAAAAGAATGGATGCGACGCTCGCGGTACACGAGCCGGCCGGCGGGCCGCTCGAAAATCTGCTGTCGTTGCCGGGCTTGGGGGCACTCTCGGCTACTGCGACCGTGCAAGGCCCGCGAAATGCGGAGCGCGTCGATGTCGTGCTCGACGCCGGACCGTTGCATGCCGACGTGCGCGGAAGCGTGGATCTCACGCATCAATCGGCCGACGTGGAATATTCCTTGAAGTCTGCAGCAATGGCGCCAAGGCCCGACGTCGCCTGGGCCGAGGTCGCGCTCACTGGTAACTGGCATGGCACGTTCACGGCGCCGACGGCCGACGGCCGTCTGGAAGTCCACGGACTGAAAATCCTTGGGCCTACGCAGATACCCCGTTTGAACGCGGAACTGGGAGCGCGTGCCGGAAAGCT
>Ga0179587_10000497_pt1 | contig 16223 bp, 9 predicted proteins | sample CZODoug2_1_08_16_FD_185932 | JGI IMG/M metagenome (GOLD analysis project Ga0179587, IMG submission 185932) | Vadose zone soil fungal communities from Angelo Coast Range Reserve, California, USA - CZODoug2_1_08_16fungal | ecosystem: Environmental > Terrestrial > Soil > Vadose zone | place: USA...
ACTTTTGGATTTTGTTGGTCATGTTGCTGAGCGGCACTGTTGGCGGCGTTCTGAATTACCTCGGTGCTCGGGGAGAGGAACCAAAGAACGCTGGTTTTTGGCAAAGCCTCCTCGGCGGTATGGTTGTTCTTTCATAGTTCTTCTCTTCTTGAATATGATCTCCAGTAATCCTATCGACGCCGTAAAGGGAACGGTGAACGCCGCGGGAGATCTCTCCAAGCTTTTCGTGCTTGCGGGATTTTGCTTGGTTGCCGGAGGGTCTTCAAGGGCGTTCATAACCACACTGTCCGCACGCGTCCTGAGAGAGACCAAAGCGACCAGACACGAAGTACAACAAATGACTTCTTACACAGCGGAGAATCTAATTTCGCGGGGGAGCGAGATGGCACTGTTTGGGGATGGCGGACGGAGAGAGTTAGAGAAGAAGGCCAAGGAGGACGGGCGGCTGCCGCCGGGGCAGTCGCTGACGCTGAAGTGGCCGGTGCTGCATTACGGCGGTGTGCCGCATTTCGACGCGGCGAAATGGGACTTCAAGATTTCGGGGCTGGTGGAAGAGCCGGTACGGCTGACATGGGAGGAATTTCGCTCGCTGCCGCAAACGGAGGTCACTTCGGATTTTCATTGCGTGACGCGCTGGAGCCGGCTGGACAATCGTTGGAAGGGCGTGCTGTTCACGGATGTGATGAAGCTGATAAAGCCGAAGCCGGGCGCGGAGTTTGCGCTGGTGTTGGCCGAGGAAGGTTACACGGCGAATGTGCCGCTGGCGGATTTGCTGCGGCCGGACGTGCTGTTCACGTTTGAACATGATGGCGAGCCGCTGGCGGCAGAACACGGCGGGCCGCTGCGTTTGATCGTGCCGCACTTGTACGCGTGGAAAAGCGTGAAGTGGGTGCGCGGGTTCATGTTGCTCGACCACGATCGCCTCGGCTTCTGGGAACGCAATGGCTATCACGCCTACGGCGACCCATGGAAAGAGCAGCGGTATTCTGGAACGTCCAGGTCTGAGGCCAAAAACCTGCGAGCTCGCGATGCGTCTGAGTCCTACTCACTCAGCGCAAGAAGATTGCAGCTATTGACTAGGCTCATAGCACCGATGAAATCTTTGAATTGGACTCGCTGAGCCTATTCTGGGAGAGTGACATTGTAGAGTTCGTGCGTTTGCCACGCTGCAAAGTACGAAGAGAACTTCGAAGTTCTTCAGTAACGCTGTCCAGCCCCTCCGTTGAATTAGTAGTTCGCTGACCTCGTGGTCTGAAACGGTCGCAAAGAACAAAGTGACGCACCAAGCGCAGCTTGGGCGTGTATCCCAATCTAAGCTGGAGGAACAAAATGACAACGCCTCTAAGTAAATCGGTTTATCGGAGTGCATTTGCGAGAGTAGTGCTGCTGGGGCTGATGGTTTTTTGCGGAGCCTTAGGCCCCGCGTTCGCCCAGGAAACAGTCGCTGGCAAGTTCACGCTGAGGGAAAATGCAAAGCTCGGGAAGGCATCTCTACCAGCAGGAACTTACAAATTCTCAATCGAACCATCGGGCGTCCTGCAATCCGTCAGCTCGATTCAGGGCGCACGCCAAGTGGTGCAGGTAATCGTGACCCCGGAAAAGGCGGGTCCGACTACCATCATGTTCGCAATGGCGACGCGCAGTGCGCATACTCCGGATTCCAGCAAGCTCGTCTTGGAGCCGGTGAACAATGAAAGAATCATGCGTTCCATGCTCCTGGACCAGGGACTCGTCGTGGATTTCGATTGGCTAAGCCCGAAGGAAAAGACGCAGATCGTTGCTCAGGTGGCGCTTCCCGGAACGGGAGCGCCATCCAAATCGACCGACTGAAGGCAAATTCGCAACCTGCGCGGCGGGCCGTTCCAGCGGTCCGCCGGCAGCACGCGTTTTCCTTTCGATTCAGTGGCCGCAAAATTTCAATTGGACGGCATGGTTCTGCGGCCGGTAGATTAGAAGCCATGAACTATGATAGCGGCCCATTATCGGCAAAGAACGTTGAACTGGACATGCTGCATGAGATCGGCAACCGCATCGCGGCGGCCGATCCATTGCCCGAACTTCTGGGGCGAGTCGTAGAAGTGATTTCCGCCGTCGTGGCTTCGGATTCGTGTTTCGTTTACGTTCTGGAGGGTGACGACCTGGTGCTGCGGGCCAGCAAGAATCCGCATGCGGAAGTTGTCGATCGACTGAAGCTGCAGGTGGGGCAGGGCATCACGGGATGGGTTGCCGAGCATAAAACTCCGGTGGCGGTGGCGCGCGATGCTTTCCAGGATCCACGGTTCCGATCGTTCAACGAATTGCACGAAGATCTCTACCAAGCTTTCCTCTCGGTGCCAGTGTTATCCCGAGACAAGCTCGTCGGAGTCATCAACTTGCAACACCGGCAGCCGCACGATTACAGCCAGCGCGAGATTCACATGATCTCGACGATTGGATTTTTGGTGGGCGCGGAGATCGAAATGGCCCGGCTCGAGGGAGAGAACTCCGAGCTTTCCGAACAATTGGAGACCAGGAAGATCATCGAGCGCGCCAAAGGAATCCTGCAGCGGGATATGCAGTTGAGCGAACAAGAGGCTTATATTACGCTGCAAAGGCATAGCCGCCAAAAGCGCAAGTCGATGAAAGAAATAGCGGAAGCGATTGTCTTGAGCGAAGACGTCAAACGGGCTCCAAGCAAGCCAAAACCTAGTTAGGTCGACTAGCCTCGGTGCCGCTCTTCGGTTCCCACTTGGTGCAGTCCTGCCCGCCCGATCATTACTCTTGCGGAAGGTCGCTCGACAGATGAAAAACTTTGGCACTGTCACGGTGTTTAATAGAAGAGACAAGCCTGCCTTCATAAATGGGGGGTCATCCCGTGTGGTCGCCAAGCCAAGCTGCAAAGCAGCGCACCGCAAAGCGAAGGTCTAAGTTCTACTCGTTCATAAACGTTTGGCCGTTTGTGGGTGTGATGGTTGCATTGCTCTTCGTGTTTCTCGCCAGTGTCTCACCATTTCATCATCACCTTTGGTATCCGGTAGATCTGCCCACGAGTGTTTATGCCAGCCCACAACGTCTGGCGCTGCGCGAAGATGCCATGCGAATTTCAATACACAGGGATGGCAGCGTTTATTTTCGCAACACCCAAGTTGTACCTGACGACCTGCCTGGTCTCATTCACGACGCTTTGCAAGAGGGGGCAGAGAAGAACGTATATCTTGCCGTGGATACTAATTTAGCAGTCAATTACTTAATTTTTCTGCAGCTCTAACCACGCCAATACATCTCGCCAGTCAAACCGTAAGTACAACCCCATTTTGATATGCGGCAGCGGATCGGGGTTGCGAACACCTGAGCGGTTGCGAGTTTGTTCGTAAATCCAACTCGGCTTGACCTGCAGTCGCTCTGCGAGTCGCTGAGGTGTCAGTATCTCCATCGGAACTACTGCCGCGGTCTGATGTAATGCGTCGCTCTTCTGGCACCGCACAAAGATTGACGATCGCGACGATCCCAACATTCAGAAATAGGGTTCAAATCAAGAATATGAGATGATGCCGGTCGCTACCGGAAGCCAGCAATGGGAGGCTGAACCGTGGGCATTCACATCGACATTCCGCCCCCGCACGTGGACGTTCCTGTGCATATCGATGTTCCGCCGCCCCACGTGGACGTTCCGGTACATATCGATGTTCCGCCGCCGCACATTGATATTCCGCCCCCGCATGTGGATATTCCGCCTCCGCACGTCGACATTCCACCCCCGCACATTGATATTGCGCCTCCGCACGTGGATATTCCGCGCCCCCACGCTGATGTTCCGGCACCGCACATCGACATTCCCAAGCCACACATCGATGTTGGCCACGCCGACCTTGGTCACGTTGACCTGGGGCACGCCGATATTGGTCACATCGACTTTGGGGGGCACGCTGACGTTCCACCGCCGCCGCACGTCGATACTGTGCCGCCGCACGTGGACGTGGGGTACAACCATTGGTGGCAGAACTGGCCTAGGACGCACGCGTATATCGCCAAGAAAATGTTTTTCCCCACATCCGTCGACGAGATTGCTAGGGGAGTGAGGAAGGCCGAGGCGGACAACGTTCCTTTACGAGCGGTCGGCGGTGGCTGGTCGTTCTCGGACGTGTCGCTTCCGGGCATGGTTGCCACGGGTAGGCCGAATGTCCAAGTATCCGACTCCATCGACCAATTCCTTCCACTTGCGGAAGGGTTCCCAGGCGACGATCAACCCTCCATCGCGTCGATCGACGCCAGCAATGATTGGTTGATCGGGTATGACGAGAACAACGTTCGGTTACTTGGCGGCGCCCAGCGTCGTGTACCGCAACTTGTCGGTTCACTTACTGGCGTGCAGCCCCAGCCCGCGTATTTGATGAACACCCGTTCCCTCAAATCGACCCTTCAGGCACAACTCCAGGGAATACTCTCGCCCGATGCCATCAAAGCTACACAGCCGGGCCCGAGCCAGAAGTTCTACTTCCATGTCGAGGGCGGGATCACTATGGAGGAGCTTGGCCCGCTGCTCGATTCCCAGTCGCCGCGCTTGCAATTACAAGCCTCTGGCGGAAACCCAGGTGCCACGCTTGCCGGTAGCTTGTCAACCGCAACGCATGGTGCCGAGTTCAACTTGCCTCTCCTCATCGATCGTGTCAAAGCGGTCCACTTCGTCGGCCCAGGTGGACAACAGTGGTGGATCGAGGGCAATGCTTCCATCGCGGACGCCGCCAAACTCCAGAATCGCTACCCGGGCCTCGATCCGGCACATATCATTGCCGGAACCGCTCCGGTCAACGGCCTGCTCCCGCAGGATTGGCTCAATGCGGTGGTCGTCTCGATGGGTTGCATGGGCGTCATCTACTCGGTTGTGCTGGAAGTGTTTCCGCTCTCGGGATCTCAAGAGGTCACCACCCAGACCACGTGGTTGAACTTCCTCAGCAAGGCTTTGCCCAAGCTTACTATTCCGCAGATTTTGGGCGCTTTGCGAAACCCGGCCGACCCGCTGGCCATGAAGGTGAGCAATGGAATCAAGGACGCGATTACCAGTGGAATGTTCAGTAACGGTCTGATTTCGGCCGGCATGAACCTGTATGCCGATCTCGCCTTCAATCCCAATCCGGCCCCCAAAAGTTCGAAATCTCTGAGTCCCGGGGACTGGGATTGTTGGATCGTGAATCGTCAAGCTGTTCCTATTCCATTCGATCCTCAGCCACCGGGCGGCGGCGGAATAACCAAAGTGGTCGACGGTGTGTTCCGAGAAATAGGCAACGCGTTCGCGATCAAAAACAACCCCGGCAACCTGGCAAATCTGGTGCGCCGGCTCGCAGACGTCTACGGAGTACCCAATCCCTTCCACGTCGACATTCCCTTGCACGTCGATATTCCGTCGCCGCACATCGACCTGGCTTCCCCGCACATCGACGTTCCATCACCACACATCGATGTCCCGTCGCCACACATCGACGTCCCATCGCCGCACATCGACGTCCCATCGCCGCACATCGACGTTGGGCATGTTGACCTGCACATCGACGTTTCGGCTCCGTTTCACGTAGACACTTCGTTCTCGCCGCACATCGACATCCCGTCGCCCCATATCGATGTTCCATCACCACACATCGACGTGCCATCGCCGCACATCGACGTGCCATCGCCACACATCGACGTGCCATCGCCACACATCGACATCCCGTCGCCGCACATCGACGTTGGCCACGTCGATATCAACGGCGTTCTGGGAACCTTGGTAAACGGATTAGCGAACCCGTTTGCGGGCCTTTTGATTGGGGTCTTGGGGTTCGTTCCCGAAGCAGCGCTGGTCCTGGAGGGTCTGATCCTCGCAGGCCTTGACCTTGCTCACCTGGTGAGCGTTATCGCCAGGATCGCGAGTTCCCACGACACGCTCGATGTAGCTCTAGATGCTGTTAGCAAGCCCATGGCTGACGCGAAAGCCATGGATTTGGCGCAGCCGTTTCTATCAGGAATTCTTGCCTCGACGCTGGGCACTGCCAATGAGGCCGGTGTTGGCGTTTTCACCGGAACATCGGTGGGTTCGGTAGGTTTTCCGAGCAGCGGTCTGCTGGGTGCGGGCATCGAGATCGCCATGCCACTGGAAACTGCATTCGGATTCATGCAGACCCAGATTTTAGACAAGATGGATCCGACTAAGCCCTTCTTCGGTTACGTTTCCGTGCGCATCACCCCCCAAACCAACACTCTGCTGGGTATGCAGCAATGGCCAACATCGGTCATGATCGAGGTGGTTTCCTTTGGAGACGCCTGGGGCATACAGTTTATCAGCCAGTTGCAAGCAGCCGCGCTGGCCCATATCAACCGGGGCAAAGACGCCATGCTCCATTGGGGCCTCGAGAACGACCAGATGACCGCGGCGCATCTGAACAACATCCCCGCGCTGCAAAATCCATCGGTGGCGCACGGGGCACAGCCTCCGCTGTCTAAGTTGGCGGCTTTCAAGCTCGTCCGCGGATTCCTGGCCGCCAACAATGGACTCAATCCACCCACGCTCTTCCGAGCCTTCAACAACTCCTTCACCGCTCGGCTGAATCTTGGGTGACGGCAAAGCGAGCGCCGGATCGAGCCGGAAGTGGACCCACTGCCGAACTAGCGCAGCCTCATGAGATCGAGGGCGACCGCGCGCGCTCCAGTTCCGCCGACCCCTTCAGGGTCGGGAGGGAGGAGTTACTGAAGATGGGCGTAGAACTTCGACCCCTTGGAGTGCAATGCAACATCCAATGTCAATACTGCTATCAGAATCCGCAGCGCGATGCTGGAGATCTGGCGCGATCGTACGATATCGAACGCATGAAGGCTGCCATCAAAGCCGAGGGCGGGCCCTTTGCTCTGTTTGGCGGGGAACCCCTTCTAGTGCCAGAGCAAGATTTAGAGAACTTGTGGTCATGGGGTCTGGAACAGTTCGGGTATAACGCCGTCCAAACCAACGGCACACTCATCAACGACGAACACATTCGCATGTTCAAGGCGTACAAGGTGAGTGTCGGAATTTCTATCGACGGACCCGGCGAACTCAACGATCTCCGCTGGCATGGGAACCTCGAAAATACGCGCCAAGCCACGGCAAAGACAGAGAATGCGGTGGAGCGGTTGTGCCGGGAAGGCATCCCACCCAGTCTCATCGTCACGTTGCACCGCGCCAATGCGGTAGCTGACAGGTTGCCGGCACTGTACAGTTGGTTCCGCAGTCTTGAGCGCGGCGGTGTGCGCGCGGTGAGACTGCATTTGCTCGAAAGCGAGAGTGAGGCGGTCCGGGCCAAGTTTGCCCTAACCGTCGATGAGAATATTAAGGCTTTGTTCGGGCTCGAAGCACTCCAACGCAGCCTGAAATTGCTAGCCTTTGATCTGTTCGCTGACATGCGCCGCATGCTGCTCGGCCAGGACAACAGCTCTGCGTGCGTTTGGAACGCCTGCGACCCGTACACCACGCAGGCCGTTCAAGGAATCGAAGGGCACGGTCAGCGGAGCAATTGCGGACGAACTAACAAAGATGGCATTGACTTTGTCAAGGGCAGCAAGCCCGGATACGAGAGGTACCTTGCGTTGCATGCCACCCCGCAGGAGGCGGGCGGCTGCCGCGATTGCCGCTTCTTCCTGATGTGCAAGGGGCAATGTCCTGGAACCGCTCTCGACGGAGATTGGCGCAATCGAACCGAACATTGTGAAGTATGGAAGGCCGTGTACGGCCAACTGGAGGCCGAGCTCGTGACAGAAGGGAAGAAGCCGCTCTCGTTGAGTCCCGAGCGAAAGCGCATCGAGCAATCACTCCTCGAGCGGTGGGGCCAAGGGCGTACGGCATATATGGCTGACTTGCCTGGTTGGCAGACACTCTGACGATCAATGTCGGTTTCCAAAGGTTCGGCACTGGGCCAGTCTGGCCCTTGTAGCTGCATGACTGACCGCCGCTGCTGATTCACGTCATCCACTCCAAAAGGGCCAATGGAAACAGCGCGGCCTCTCGGTCAAGAGGCGGGAGGTCCGCACAGCTTATTGCAAGCCTGTCCGAGTATTTGATTTTTTAGCTCGCTGACGGAATCCCTGAAGCTTTTCGCATGGCAATCGACTCAGTCGCCAAATGAATTCGACTGGCCGTCTAACTAAGGCTGGCACCGCGGGAGATTTCTGGCATATAGTCTTTTTGGCCATAAACCAATTCTACAAAATGGTGAATGACACGAGCGCAACTGGCCGATCATGGGTAGAGACCTGGAATGAGGCTGCCGGGGAGCCTTTCTCATGAGCGGTTCACAGGGCGTGATGGATCGTCTCGCGTTTGCGTTACCAGACTTCACTCGCCACTCCTGGGTTGGCGGCCAAGCTCGCGTGACGTGGGAGCCCCGGCTGGACCGCATTCGCAGCGCGTGGCCCGATATCGAGTGGCTGTCGATCGTTGACGAGGTTCGTCCTTGCGCCGTGGTGGGGCTCTCACAGAGTGCGTTGTCAGCAACAATGCCGCGGTGGTCCGCGCATCATCTCAGCGCGCTGGGCCTACCGATGAGCAGCCCCGAAACTCATCCTGGTATTACTCTTGCGGCGGTAGGAAGTTTCGAGAACGTCACTCGTGCACGCGAAGCTTGGGATGCCCGCGCCGACGATGTCCTCGGACGTCTGCTCGGCTACCCGGAGTGTTGTCGGAAGTTCTTTCAAGAGGTATGGGTCGAACAGCGCTCGCTCGACACGACTTGGGCCATGGCTGCCAACACGACGACGCCCAAGGACGCGGTGGTGACACTCGAATGGAGCAAGGCCAGTCTTGCGAACATCCTCTGGCGCTGGCTGGGAGTGCGCGCGGTCCCACATTTACCTTGTCGGTTTGATTGCGCTGCCTCGCTTCAGTTCGGAGCACAGCTGCTGCGCGTCGCGGAGCGAGCAGGTTATGCTGAGGAAGCTGAGTGGATCCGGGAGATCCTCTCGTGGCCTGTCGAGTGGTCTGCGCTGCATGGCATTGCCGAAGTGAAAACGCCAATACTCAAGATTTCGACCCGCACCGACGCAACTGCGGGCAAGTACGTCGTACGATGGACTGGGACAGGTTACCCGCCGGATGGCGCCACCGGCCTTCGATTTCCTTATCGGGCCCCGGCGCGGCGCGTCATGACGAGCGGACGTAGCTTCCAGCTCGGGCTCAATCAATCTCTTGAGCGGTCGCTATTGGAACCAAGCTGGCATTATCTCGACAATGGGTTTTCGTCACCCGAGTCGATGAACGAGTTGCACCGGCCGATCGTTGCTCTGGCACGCCGCGAGCTGAATGGGCGGACGGGCAACGTACTCGATTTGGGTTGCGGCAACGGGGCACTCGTGGCGAAGATCTGCGACGGACAGATTGGTCTTGTGCCTTATGGAGTGGATAGAAACGCTGTTTCGCTACAACACGCGAGCGAGTTGCTAACGAAATTTGCTGGAAATTTCACCTCGGGCGACATCTTCAACTGCGACACGTGGGGAAGCGGGACCCGATATGCCCTTGCGCTGCTCATGGCCGGTCGACTACTCGAGGTTGAGAGACCTATCGCCGATCGGCTGATCAAGACGCTTCGAGCAAAGTCCGATGCCATCCTTGTGTACGTGTACCCTGGGCGGGGCTCGCGGCCGTTGATGACTGTGCTTCAGGAGATGGGACTTTTGCTCAAAGATACATCCCATGAAACGGCAGGTTTGCTGATGCGATCTGAATCGTCTTGCAAAGATGTGATCGATTGGTCCAGGCTCGCCGAGCCGCAACCCGACCAGCATGATACGGATGTGATCTTGCGGCTCGCTTCGTCGACCACCTCCGTTGGCCGACCGCAGGCTTACACGCGAACCCCGGTCGGTGAGTCGCCATCGGCGTTTGACGGCCAGGTCGCAGTCCGCTACGTGTATTGTTCCGTGCCTGAGTTTGCTTCGTTTTCGGCCCACTACCTTGACGCGCCGCTGGATCACCCAAACATCAGCGCGGCGGCGGAATATGTCCGCAAGTGGCCGGTAGCCTTTGCGCAGTGCCAGCGCCTCCTGGAAGCGATACATCCCGCTGTCGATGCGCGGATTCCATTCGAATCGACCGAAATCTACCGCGGCTCATCGTGCCACTCCTTTGAGCCCCTGTTCGGCACGTTATGGGCGACAATTTTCTGCCCCATCGGTCTGGCCGAGGCGATCGTTCACGAGATGGCTCATCAGAAGCTTCGGGTTCTTGGCGTGTCGTTCGAATCCGCCGGGACGGTGGTCGGAAACGATCCCTCTGAGCTCTACGTTAGCCCCATCGTCAAGGAGCGCCTGCGGCCCATGACAGCGGTGCTTCACGCGCAATACTCTTATCTTCATGTGACGGAACTCGACACTCATATTCTCAGGGCGGAACGCGAGGCGGCAAGGCGCGAGGTCCTCAGTCACGTGCTCGAGAGAAACTTGTCGCGGATTGAAGAAGGCTACGATACGACTCGCAGGCATTTTAAACCCGGTGACCACGGACGGGAATTCATGGAGGGCCTTTACGACTGGACGGAGAGAACGATTGCTTTGGCGAAGGACGTACTCGGCCGTGGCGGCAACTCCGATTCGAGGTTGCGGCAGGCCGCCGCCGTTCGACCCCACGAAGGCGTTCATGCAGTAGCCGTCGCCGCCAAACCGTTGCCGAATATCGATACCAGCGCCAACACGATACTCACCCCGGATCGCGAAGTGGAGGTTCTGCTGACATTCTGTCGACCGTGCATCGTGCTCCTCGGAAATGTGGTAAGCGATGAGGAATGCGATGCGCTGGCCGAGTACTGTGAGCCGCGTCTGACACGCTCGTCGGTGGTATCCGACGCGGATGGCACCATACAGGTGCACCAAAACCGCACCAGCCGCGATGTCATGCTACGGCGTGGTGAAACGGCGATCATCGCGCGACTCGAGGCGCGCTTGGCGGCACTAGCCCAGTGGCCCATGGAACGTAGCGAGGGCATGCAGATCTTGCGTTACGACCCTGGCAATGAGTATCGAGCGCACTTCGACTGGATGAATCCCGACCTGCCGGGTCTTCGAAAGCACATGGAGGTCGGCGGCCAAAGGCTGGGCACCTTCGTCCTGTATTTGAGCAAAGTCGAATCGGGCGGCGGCACATCGTTCCCGACCATCGGCCTGGAAGTGATGCCGAAAAAGGGCGGGGCAGTATTCTTTTTGAATGCCGATTCCCAGCATGTACCGGATCAGCTAACCTTGCATGCTGGCAGCCCGGTGATCAAGGGCGTGAAATTCGTCGCCAACAAGTGGTTGCGCGAGCGCGACTGCTGAGCACGCGTCCGGTTCGCAAATCCCGGATGGAGCCGGATCCGAACATTGCGACCAGATGGGTTGGAGATGCTTTGGTGCGATCACACGGGATGCACATGGTCAAGAAGCAGTCAGGTGTCTCGCGACCTAGACGCTACGAACCCTTCCTTCGGGGCAGTGCAGGCGTGTTTGAGTTTTGTATGACTTTTTGTTGGTCTACGGTGGATTCGCGTGTACGACGGTGTACAAGGCGCAAACGAGTTACGGATTAAGTCGTGTGTTGTGGGCGTGTGTCGGTGGAGTGACAGGGCAGCGTGCAGAGGTAACTACTGTAATAGTTGTAATTTCAGGGCGCCGATCGCCACCCTTGGCGCTCTAGGGAATCCTCGGGAAGTCTTAACGCACCCCAATTGCACCCAGATTTTCGCGAGACCAGTCAATACAAACGTCCAAACGCGTTTATGAGGATCTATCGCTCTTGGACCACGAACATTAGGCTTGCGCAATCCAATGTTCGCCGAGCAGCGCCGATTGAACCATTACGAAGTTCGAGGATAGGAATTCGCTAACCGTTTCTAGCTTAACGTGTGCGATGCCACGGCTCGCAATCGCAAACGAGGTCAATTCTTGCCGGAGGGGACTTTGCGGCGGAGCTCGTCGAAGAAATTAAAGATAAAGGTGACCTTGTTGACTTGCGAGGTCTCGCCCGTGGCAGGAGCCTTCAGCACCGCGAAGCGCCTGCCATCGGGGTGCGGGTCAAAGTTATAAGTGTATCCACGGCCGCTGCTGAACTGGCCGGGCGACCAGGGCTGCGGCTTTTCGGGATGGAAAGAGTCGCCGGAAACGGTATAGGTGGCGACCATGATCCTGCTGCCCTCCGTGCTATAAAAGAGCTCCTTGCCGTTGCGGGACCACTTTGGGAATACGCCCCCACCAGTGGAAATCTGCCACTTGCCGCCCGGGCCGGGGAACGGTCGCACATAGACTTCGTTATTTCCGGATTCGTCAGACTGGTAGGCGAGCCAGCGACCATCCGGCGAGAAGACGGGCGTCATTTCGCCGAAAGGGCTGTTCAGAAAGGGCTTTGACTCTCCGGGTTTCCAGCCGGACTTTTCGTTGCCTTCGACCGCCAGCGTCAGGATGTCCCACGAGCTGCCGGGATTGAGTTGGTAAAACGCCAGAACCTTGCCATCGGGACGCCACGACTGGGCGTACTTCTCGTTCTTGCTTTCGGTTAAACGCAGAGCATCCCCGGCGCCATCGGCTTGCTTCCAGTAGAGGCTAAACTCCCCGGACTTTTCGAAGGAAGAGTAGGTAATTCTCTGGCCGTCGGGCGTCCAGACGGGACGGAAGTTTTCTTCCCCGCCAAAGGTCAGGCGCGTCAAAGTATCGCGTTCCCACTCGTACACCCAGATGTCAATCCTTTTGCCGTCATTGATTTCCAGAGCTAACCGCTTCCCGTCAGGGGAAAACGCAAGATTGCTGTAGTCGCCCGGAGTGGCGCGGAGTCGCGTGAACTTGCCCTGGCGGTCCATCCAGTAGATAGAGACGTTTTCAAACCCGCCGCGACCTGCGACATAGACAAGGTTTCCGGTCTCAGAAAAGGAGAACTGCGCCCCGCCAGTGCTGGGAACCCCGACGACGCCTTCGAAGATCGGCGCCGGCTGGCCGGTCACTTCCAGGCGTTTCAGATCGAACGGCACGGCGAACAACGTGCCTTCGTGCATGTAGACGATGTGGCCACTAGCCAGACAGCGGGGGTGATAGCCTCCGTGGAGTAGCGTCTTTCGCTGTCCGGAGGACATCGAATAGACCACGATGTCCGCATCCTCATAGCTGATGGAGGTGATGCTGGACGTAAACAGAACTGCCTTTCCCCCGGGCAGCACCTGGGGCCAGCGGTGGGAGAATTCGCCTGTTTGCTTATCGAGGGTGGTCAGCGGTTGGGGCGTTCCTCCCGCCGAGGAGACCTTGGATAAGGCCATCCGGATGTCCGGTGTGAACACGATGGTGCCGTCTTCGCCCCAGCTTCCGCCGCGGTCATTGGGGGCATCACAGAGCATGACCGCCGCACCGCCCTGGACAGAGATCTTCTTCAGCTTGCCGTCGGCGAAGAAGCCGAGCCATTGGCCGTCAAGAGAGAAAAAGGGATTACGGGCATTCTCCGTACCGGAAAGCGCCGTGGCCTGCAGCTGGTCGAGCGAGCGGACGTACATGCGCCGCTTCTTGTCGGAAGCGGCGGCAACAAAAGCCAGCCGAGTGCCGTCGGGTGACAGAATCACGGAAGGCCCCCACTCGGTGAACAGGGTTGCGTCCACTCCGATCTCTACGCTCAGGCGCATCGGCTGCGGTGGCTTCGGCGCGCGCAGTGCAAAGCCGATGGCGATCAATGCGAAGAGCGCCGCTGCAGCTTGCATCAGCCGCTCGCGCAGTTTGCGGTGCGAAATCACCGGAGCCGGGACGCCCGCCTGCGAACCCGCCTCTCCAATCCATTTCAGCTCGCCGGCCAGGTCGCTTGCGCTTTGCCAACGTTCTTCGGGAAGTTTTGTGAGGCATTTCTTGATTGCATGATCGAGCGCCGGCGGGGTCAGCGGCTTGACCGTGTTGATGGGCGTGGGTTCCTTTTCGAGGATGGCCGAGGCCACGCTGAGCTGGCTCTTTCCTTGAAAAGCACGCTGACCGGTGAGCATCTCGTACAGCACCGCACCCAGTGAAAAAATGTCGCTGCGCCCATCCAACTCTTTGCCTTCGATTTGCTCTGGCGACATGTACTGAAATGTGCCCACGATCGCCCCCTGTTCGGTCACGGGAGAGGATTGGGTTACCCCTGCGGTCAGCGTGGCCATGCTCGCCAGCGGCGCTACTGGCTTGGCGAGACCGAAATCCAGAAGCTTCGCCCCAGTTGGCGTCAGCATGATGTTGCCCGGCTTTAGATCGCGATGGACCACGCCGCTGCGATGGGCTTTGTCCAGCGCGTCAGCGATCTGCGTGCCGAATTTGAGAACTTGTTCGAGTGGCAGCCCTCCTTTTTCCAGCCGCTTCGCCAGCGTCTCGCCCTCTACACACTCCATAACGAGATAGTCGACCCCGTCCTGATGACCCACGTCATACAGCACACAGATGTGCGGATGATTTAGGCTCGAGATGGTCTTCGCTTCGCGCTCGAAGCGTTGCTTGCGAACTGGATTAGAGGAGAACTGCGCGGGCAGAATCTTGATCGCGACGGTGCGCTCCAGCCGCGTGTCCCGCGCGCGGTACACTTCGCCCATTCCGCCCGCGCCAATCGCGTCCAAGATCTCGTAGGGCCCCAACCGAACTCCGGAGGACAGTGGCATTTCGCCGCAATTCTACACCGAAAGGAGTTGGCTACCCCCCAAGTGGCACACGAGGAACACGAGGGATTCCTCCGCGACCGGGTGAATTTTGGGAAAGCGCTCATCGAACAAGAGCGAGATTACCCGCGAGAAGGCGGCCAGCGTTTACCGATATGTCCGCCCCGGACGGGCAACTCGGAAGTTGAATCCAATCAGACGTTCCGGGGCATAAGATTTCGGGAACGGGTCGGTGCGACTCTCTCCCTATTAAATTGTCTCAACGAACCTCGCTGTACCAAAACTGTTCCAAAACCCTATCCAATTGTAATTTCGAGGCTTACTTCGAGCGAGAAGCAGATTCCCCGAAATTGTTGGAAACATTAGAAAGTGAAGCAAAGGAATGGAGTTGTTGGAACGGGGGCTCGTGCTTGCAAAGCAGGTACTCACAGGCGCTAAGGACCGGCAGGCTTCGTCGTGAAGCGAAATCGCAAAAGAAAGGACTGCAAATAAGGGCACTTCGCGGCAATCGGGAAGTGCCTATGCTCTTCGCCATCTCTTCGCGGAGTTTCAAAGAGGCCTTTATCCCAATTTATCCCAATGCGCTGCCAACCGTGCCCAAACCATCCAGAGCGGGCCGAATGGTGTCTTTAGTTTTCAGGAACTTACCAGCGAGCCAGAGCGCAACCACCCGTCTTGAAAACCGTTAGACTCGAAAGGGTCTCGGGGGTTCGAATCCCTCCTCCTCCGCCACTAAACCCAAAGCAGCTTTGGAGTTAGAGAGATAACTCGAATGCCTTGCAGCGTTGAACAAAGTTGCTTGGATTCGACTGCTGTTTGATTCAGGCCCCCGCCGCCTCCGACGAGGGTATCGGTTTGGGTCAAACTATCGTTCGGGTAAAAGTGATCAACCGTGCCGGGTGTGATCCAATTCCGAGTACCAATTTTCCTTTACCCAACGGCCAAGATAACGGCCGGCGATCAAACCCGCTTCGTAATTATTGGCGCCGTAATAGGTAGCGCCAGGATGCGGAATATCGATGGCGATCAAGGGAATGCCGGCTTCGCGATACTTTGCCCCGACAATCGGAGCAACCTCCTGATCGCTTTGGAACTCGATGAACAAGTCCACTTTTCGCGCACCAACAAATCGGCGTTGTGCTGCGCGATCTTCGCGTTGTAGCGATTGTCCAGCGAAATCAGCTCAATTCCTTCCACCGTTGCCGCGCGTTGCAAGCTGGCGGACACTTCCCTGGAGAATTTAGTCAAATCTGTTGTTCACTCCTCTCGATTGCTTAACTGCCTTCCGTTCTCCAGGAGAAGCTTTGCAAGGCCGGAGGCATGACTGGTACAGGTTCTCCCCCACCTTTTCCACCATGCAGCATTTCTCCAAAGTGTACAGGAGCCGAAAAGCCATGGTTTTCGGCAAGCCGCTCCGCAAGCGGCGATCAATAGATCCCTCCGCCGCTCACCCGAAAATCAGTTCAGCGTGATCCTCAACACCCAAGCCGTCTGGGGTCTCAGATCGGCAGGAAGATCTGGCAGCTCGATGGCCAGGCCTGATTTCGTCGCCTTGAACTTCACCAGGGTCGGCGAGCCCAGCAGAGCAACTGACTTGGCTGCGTTCAGGTCTTTAATGACCAGGCT
>Ga0179587_10000498_pt1 | contig 16219 bp, 14 predicted proteins | sample CZODoug2_1_08_16_FD_185932 | JGI IMG/M metagenome (GOLD analysis project Ga0179587, IMG submission 185932) | Vadose zone soil fungal communities from Angelo Coast Range Reserve, California, USA - CZODoug2_1_08_16fungal | ecosystem: Environmental > Terrestrial > Soil > Vadose zone | place: USA...
AAAGCATCAAGCGCTTCGTTCAAATGGGCATGGGCGTGGCCATCGTGCCGCGCATGTGCGTTCATTGGGAAATCGAACACGGCTGGATGAAGGAAGTAAAAGTGCGGCAATTGAACATGCCGCGCCACGTCTATTTCGTTTCGCGGCGCGGAGCGCGCCTCCCGCATGCCGCCAGCGAGCTCATGCGCATCCTTCGCGAAGAGTGAAAGCTGGCCGCTGCCATTTTTCCCGGGAAAGTTTCTTCCATCTCGGATATGCTTCCGTGTGCAAGTTCTTGAAATTCTGAAAATGGATGTGTTTGCTTGACCAGCGGACTCGCCATTCTGACGATCGGATTTTTCCTGGGGATGCGGCATGCCACTGATCCGGACCATGTGATCGCCGTGTCGACGATCGTCAGCCGCGAGCGCACCATTGCCAAAGCGGCGCTCATCGGGATCCTCTGGGGCTGCGGCCACACGCTGACCATTGTCGCCGTCGGAGCGGCCATTATTTCATTTGGCTTGGCAATTCCTGCGCGTGCCAGCCTGACCATGGAATTTTCCGTGGGTCTGATGCTGATTCTGCTCGGTGTGCTGAACCTCACCGGCGCGATGAAACGGATCAGCGAAAAATTCTCCCCTGCCCATCCACGCGTAACCGGGGAACATGCCCACCTCCACGAGCACGACTCCCACGTGCATTTTCACTGGCACTCCCACGCCCCGGCCGCGGATCATCACGGCAATAGTCTCGCGGCGCCGAATTGGCTGCTTGGACCTTTTGGGCGGCTGGGTCTTTTTCACACGCTGCGCCCTCTGTTCGTTGGCATCGTTCACGGTTTGGCAGGTTCCGCCGCGGTGGCTCTGCTGGTGTTGAGCACGATTCGTGATCCGCGATGGGCGGTTCTTTACCTGCTGATTTTCGGCGGCGGCACCATCGCGGGAATGATGCTGATTACCGCCGCCCTCGCCCTGCCCTTTTCTTTCGCCGGTTACAAATTCGCTTGGCTCAATCGAGGCTTCGTGATCGGATCGGGTCTCCTCAGTCTGAGTTTCGGGCTCGTTGTCTGTTACCAGATCGGTTTTGTCAGCGGTCTCTTCACCAATCATCCCAATTGGACGCCCAGCTGATCCTCATCCCGGCGCGATCGGGTTCGCCCAGAAAGCACCGCTCTTCTCGATAAACTACTTCTCTCTAAAGCTATTTAGCTACTTTATATTGACTGCCATACTCTTCGGCGTTAATGTGCATTCGTTTTCGCGTCCCTCTCGGAACTCAGAATGCGCCGCTCGAATAACGGCCAAGGAAGACATATGGCCACTAAAATCGTATTCCACCCCTTCCCGCCTCAGCCTCCCGCGTAGGCCGCGCACGATGTTGGAACGTCCTCGGCTCTCTTGCCTTGGTGATTGGTCTATTCCTCTGTTCCATCTCGGCACGCGCCCAGCTCCAACAAACGTTCGTGTTCGCCGCTGATCCTGCTAACTCTAGAGGCATCGCCGTTTACACTCGAAACGATTTAACCGGAGTCCTCACGCCTGTTCCGGGTTCGCCTTTTCCGAGGAAGGAAGAAGTGAACGTGATAACTCTCGATTTCACGGCCCGGTTCTTGTTCACCGCCACCCACAATCCCAGCAAGATCTCCATGTTTACCGTTGATCGCGATACTGGTGTACTTCAGGAAGTTCCCAAATCGCCCTTTGCCTCCCCTTCCACAAACAGCCCTGTGTTTCTCTCCACGGAAAGCACCGGCCAGTTTCTCTACGTAATCAATTTCAACAGCTCCCAGCCCGATGTCAGCTCGGTTGAGTCCTTTCAAATAGACCCTGTAAATCTCGACCTGATTCCCTCACCGAACGGAGCCACTCAGCTCCCTGGACTCTTCCTGAGCGGGGCAACCCATCCCAGCGGCAAATCGTTCTACGCCTTGCTCAACATTCCTAACTCCTCGATTCCCAGTCAAGCAGTGTTCCTCCTTTTTGACGGTTCCACAGGAGCGTTCACGACTCTCGCGAATGCCTTTGGTTGTTGTTTTGCCCTCGATCCCCAGGGGAAGAGCCTCGCTCTGGAGGGTCTCCAGTCTGTTCACTTTATACAGCCTCCAGGCCGATGGGACTCGCGCGCCCAATCCCGCCACTGTCTCTCCGAACGGCGCGCTCTCGATGGCATTCGACACTTTCGGCCGATTTCTTTATGAGGACCTGAAAGAACCCTCGGGGACCTCAACGAGCGTCCACATTTTCTCAGTCGCAACGTTGCAGGAAACCGCCAACTCTCCCCTGCCCTCCAACTTCCCATCATCGGGCACGTGGATCGTTGATCCGACGGCGCCGCTCATCTACGCCGATCAGGTTTATCAGGTTGATCCGCAAACTGGGATTCCAAGCCCCATCCTCTCCACAAGTCCTCTCGTGAAGCCGGCAATTTTCAGCCAGCCGCCCGGTTCCCAACCCGTCCTCGGCCCGATCGCCCAACTGAGCGCCACGTCATTCTCTTTCGGTAGCTTGTCCCTCGGCCAAACAAGCAGCGCACAAACTCTGACCATCACCAGCGATGGCGGTCAGGCGCTGAGCTTGAATACGCTCGCGATCACGGGAGCAAACCCGGAAGACTTCGCGGAAACGGACACTTGCCACGTCCCGAATGTCTTGCAACCCGGCAATTCGTGTTACGTCCTCGTCTCCTTCACTCCTTCGGCAGCAGGCAACCGGACGGCGGCAGTAACAATCACGAGCAACGCTTCTCCTTCCACGGAATCCGCGCAGTTGAACGGCGCGGGCCTGACTCCCGCTCCCGCGCTAACGCCAATCCCGGGCAGCCTCGACTTTGGCACGACCGCCGTGGGATCGAGCACTCCAATGAATGTCACCGTGACCAACGCGGGAACCGCGGCGCTGCACATCACGAACGTCGCGGTGGTCGGACCAAACACCAATGACTTCGGTTTCTCCGACCCGGCCTGCAACAGCGCCATCCCCGTCAACGCCTCGTGTACCATCACCGTCACGTTCACGCCGCTCGCGGCGGGATTGCGCACTGCCAGCCTGACGCTCACCGATGACGCGCCCGGTTCTCCCCAGGTCATAGCCGTCAAGGGGAACGCGAGCGCAGCTCCTGCGCCGGCCGTGGTGGTGAATCCCAGCAGCCCTGATTTTGGCACCACGACGCAGGGGACGAGCACGCCGATGAACGTCACTGTGAAGAACACGGGGACGGCCGCCCTGCACCTCACCAGCGTCATGCTGGGCGGAGCGAACGGGAGTGAATTCAGTTTCTCCGATCCTGGATGTAACCTTGCGATCCCATCCAGCGGCACGTGCACGATTGCGATGACGTTCACGCCCTTTTCGGTCGGCGCGCACATGGCCAGCTTAACGCTCACCGATGACGCGTCAGACTCTCCGCAGTCTGTTCAGGTTAAGGGCAACGCCAATGCTGCTTTTTCAGCTGGGGCCGCTCAAGGTGGTTCAATGACCGCTTCCGTATCGGCCGGGCAAACCGCGCAATATCAAATGCAATTGACGCCTGGGTTACAGCGGGAGCGTCTCGCTCGCGTGCAGTGGCGCGCCGCTCGGCGCGACGTGCCAAGTCCCTGCAAGCGTGTCGATTGCGAATGGCCTCCCGGCGCCGTTCACGGTAACCGTGTTAACCAGCGGTGGCGTCATGCTGCCGCCTTCGATCCCGATGCGCTTCATTCCTCCGGCTGGAATTCGCGTGCTCCTCCTTCTGGCGCTTGCTTTGGTTTCGCTGAAAGCTGCCAAGAACCGCTGGATATTCGATAACGCACTCGGCCCGAGGCGTTTGGCGTGGAGCGGCGCCCTCGTTGCGATTCTCCTTTGTTCCTTGATTTATGTAGCGGGCTGCGGCGCCGGAAGCACAACCGTTGCTCCCCCGCCACCCATCGTCACGCCGCCAGGCACTTCAACGATCACCATCACCATGAGCGCGATGTCTTCCTCGGGGAAGCCGCTGCAACTGCAGCCCCTTCAGCTCACTCTGACCGTGAAGTGACACTGATAACCCGGATTTCTCACCGGCTTCCGTATCACGCCGCCCGGCGTCCACTTCACTTTTCGGAAAGCCTTGTTAATCTGTATACGTTGACTTGGTTGGGGAGCGCCCCTAAAATCACCGCACCATGACGGAGCCTCGGTCTCTCAGCGGACAGACAATCTCTCACTATCGTATTCAGGAGAAGTTGGGTGGCGGCGGCATGGGGGTCGTTTACCGAGCCGAGGACACGCGGCTCGACCGAAGCGTGGCCCTGAAGTTCCTTCCTGAGGACACTGCGACTGATGCACAGACGCTCGAACGATTCCAGCGAGAGGCACGCGCGGCTTCGGCTTTGAACCATCCCAATATCTGCACCATTCACGACGTCGGCGAGTACGATCGCCGGCCTTTTATTGTCATGGAGTTACTGGAAGGTCAGACGCTGAAACACCGGATCAGTGGGCAGCCGTTGGAAATCGACAATATTCTCGAGCTCGGCATTGAAATTGCCGATGCCCTCGCGGCCGCACATGTGAGGGGTATCGTCCACCGTGATATTAAGCCTGCAAACATTTTTCTCACCCAGCGGGGTCAGACCAAGATCCTGGATTTTGGCCTCGCGAAGATGGCGTCCAGACGGGTGCACGTGGGCATGGGAGATGTATCCGCTCAGGCGACCGTAGCCGCTGATTCAGACTTCCTGACTAGCCCGGGCACAGCTCTGGGGACGATGGCTTATATGTCGCCCGAGCAAGCCCTGGGGAAAGACCTTGACGCACGCACCGATCTGTTCTCTTTTGGCAGCGTCCTCTACGAAATGGCCACGGGCAGGCTTGCCTTCATCGGCGATACTTCCGCGGCCATTTTTGATTCCATTCTCCACGGAACGCCGAAGCTGGTGGCGGGGCTGAACCCGGCCCTGCCAGGAGAGCTAGAACGAATCATCAACAAAGCTCTAGAGAAAGACCGCGACCTGCGCTACCAGACCGCTTCCGAGATCAAAACAGACCTGAAGCGATTGAAGCGCGATCGCGAATCTTCTGGTCGCCTGGGTGAAATTAAGAGACAAACCGCCAGCGGTGACCAATCGGCAGCGCCCGCCACAGAGAAATCTGTCGCTGTGCTTTACTTCGAAAATCTCAGCGGGAGCAAGGACGACGAATACTTCCGCGATGGCATGACGGAAGACATCATTACTGAACTTTCGAAGATCAAGGAGCTGCAAGTCTTTCCGCGAGCAGCCGTATTGGCATATCGGGACAAGGCGGTTACTGGACCTCAGGTCGGGCGGGAACTCAACGCCGCTTGCGTGCTTAGTGGAAGCTTGCGAAGAGCCGGCAATCGCTTGCGCATCACCGCTCAGCTTATCCGGGCCCAAACAGGCCATTCGATCTGGGCGGAGCGCTATGATCGTGAGCTCAAGGATGTCTTCGAGGTACAGGACGAAATCGCGCGCAGCATCAGCCAGGCCTTACGTATCAAACTTTCTCCGCAGGAAGAAAAAGCGATTGCACGCAAGCAAACCGAAAATCCCCTGGCGTATGACTATTACTTGAGGGGACGCCAGTTCTTCCATCAGTTTCGCCGCAAGGGTTTTGACTTTGCCAGGCAGATGTTCGCACGCGCCATCGTGATTGACCCCCACTACGCTCGTGCGTATGCCGGTGTGGCAGATTGTTGCTCGTTTCTTTACATGTACTGGGACAGCAACGAAGACAATCTGAACGAAGCGGAGGCCGCCAGCCGCAAAGCTCTGGAATTGGATCCAGAGCTGGCCGAAGCTCATGCAGCTGGTGGTCTAACCTTCGCGCTCAAGAAGAACTTCGATCAGGCGCAATACGAATTTGAAGCGGCGATCCGCCTCGATCCCAAACTCTATGAGGCCTACTACTTCTATGCCCGCACCTCGTTCCAGCGAGGTGACTTGACGAAGGCGGCGGAACTGTACGAACAGGCGGCGAAGATCAACCCCGATGACTACCAGGCGGTGAGCCTGCTTGTGACCGTTTACCACGGGTTGGGCCGGGCACTAGAAGCTGCAGCTACCGAGAAACGGGCGTTGCAATTGACCGAGAGACACATCGAGATTCACCCGGACGATCCAAGGGCTCTCTACTTTGGCGCGGGAATTCTCGCTCGGACTGGCGACCAGGGAAGAAGTCTTGACTGGGCTCGCCGCGCGCTGGCCATCGATCCCGAAGAAACCTCCATTCTCTATAACGTGGCCTGCGTGTACGCTCTTCTGGGCCGCTCCGAAGACGCCCTCAGTTGCCTGGGAAAGGTGATGGAGCACGGAACCTTTTACAAGAATTGGGCGGCGAAAGATTCTGACCTCGACTCCCTACGCTCAGATCCTCGGTTCCATGCCCTTCTCAGCTAGCATCGCCTAGACGACGCCCTGTCCGGTTCCCGGGAGTGACACCTTACTGAACAAGTGCGGGGGTTTCCAACACGGGCACTCGGGTGCGGATAGATGTTAATAAATCCGCTAATCGGCCCTGGCGGTGGCGGGCCTAATTCCCGGTAAGCCGGATAACTGCAGAAGTGCCGGACTCGCTAGGACTCCACTGGTTGCAGAAGCAGGAAATGTTACCTGCCAGGGACAAAAACAAAGGGCGCTTGTTAAGAGTCACAAGCGCCCTTGATTTAAATCAATTCGTTGAATACCTCAGGGATCACCTCCTTCTCGACAAGTGCGTCGATTGAAGCCTGAAGCTATTTTTATCACGGTGAATCCCTATGTGTCTACAACACCGGCGATGCTTATAGGAGATGCGGTTTGCACGCACTACCGGACATCTGCCGAGCAGGCCGTTGCATTTGTCCGGTTTGTGCGCTAATCAGATGGGCGTATTACCGCAACGGGTATTTCGGTGGGACCGCCCGGATGTCGATGGCTCTTACGTCTCGCCGCCACCCTCATCACCAGCCGGCAGCATGCACGGATGCCACTGCTCATCCTCGGCGTGGGCATCACAGAACCACCGCCCACACGTCGTGCAGTGTACGGTCGCCGGGTAAGTACAGGCCACATAGCCGTGTGAGACGCCCTGACACAACCGCCCCAGGTCCGCGCTCTCGTCTTCCTTTCCTCCCATCGACACGACACACCTCGGGCCGCCATTCTACGCGTGTTGGTCGGCTTGCTGGAAAAGTGATGGCACTTCTCCGTTAATCAGACGCTAGTTTGGGGCATACTGCCGGGCGAAAAATTTCAGACCATTCCCACCTTGTATCAATGCGGCTTGAATGTCTTCCCGGTCTCAAGCAGCGTCTTCAGGCGGGAAAGGATACGTGGCCATCCATCGGCGCACGCAGCGTAAGTGGGGTCATCCTCGGCCCACTCGTCATGCGTCACTGTTACTTTGGTGGCTTCGGTCTCGGGCACCAGTTCGATAGTTGCGCGTGACGCCTTATCATTTTGGCCCATTGCGAAGCTGTACTGAAAGACTTTTGGCGGTTCAAACCGCAGGACCTTCCCTCGGACATAGGTCATGGGCTTGCCATCGGGTCCCGCGCCCACCCATGCGAGCAAGCCACCAGGCTTAAAGTCCGCTTGAAGCTCAGCGCCCGAGAATATGATGCGGTTCGACTCCCGCGACACAAAGCCTTCCCACACCTTCTCCGGGGTGGCGGCAATGTAGAAGATATATTTCAGTGGTGCTTGATGGGCCATGATTGCTCCTGACTCTCCTGCGCCATCTTATATCCACAGGCAAAAACCCAACAAGGCAGTAGTGCCATCGGTTCTGCCTGATTGCTCGCAGCGTTGAGTGGAATGAGCTTCCGGGAGGTCTCGCGCACGGCTGTTGCCTGGGGGCAGGCCAGGTTCCGGCAACCTTGCGTGCAATGCCATTTTCAAAGCCCGTGGTCTTGATCTAGGCATTTGAATCCAAATTGACATTTTACCGCCATGAGTATCCAATGGCTGCAAATTCGGGCCCTTGGGACTCCGGCCAAGTTTTTTCGAATTCTCAACAATTGAGGAGACGTCTATGAAGAGAACCTGGATATTGTGTCTAATCGGTTTGTTTTACCTGGGGAGCGTAGCATCGTCGCAAGCCCAACAGACCGGGGGGATTGAGAAGGCTGTCGCGGCACTGGAAGAACAATGGCTTCAGTCTCAAAAGACAAATAATCCTGACCTAGTCGCCCCGCTGCTGGCCGACAAGTTCGTGAATACCGGAAGCGATGGGAAAGTCATGAACAAGGCCGCGTCGCTAGCAAACGCGAAAGCGACCAAATATGACAGTGCCGAGTACGAAGATGTGAAGGTAACGGTATTTGGCGATACGGCTATAGCGACGGGAGGCTTTAAAGCTAAGGGTACCGATGCGTCGGGAAAGTCAATGGATATTCATGAACGCTGGACCGATACGTGGGTGAAAATGCCGAGCGGTAAGTGGCAGTGTGTTGCGACTCATGGCTCGACAATAAAGATGTGAGCAACGGCATAACCCTGAATCGAAGTGGCCGCCGTCCCCACTGGCGGCCTTTTTTTTTAAGCGTTCGGTGCCGTGAATATCCCAAGCATATCTTCCTTGCTACCAAGTCCGAATACGCGAGGGTGCCGTAACCCTAGTGAGGCGCTCTTTGATTGACAGGAATTGTTAGGACTGCCCGTCCTAGAGCCTGGTAAGTCCGGCTTAATTCCTAGAGAGTTCATTTGCGCCAGCGTCTGCTTGTTCACGTTTCGATTCATAGTGGTGAAGAAATACGGAATACATTGCATTCTTTGAAAAGAAAACTCATCCCAGCAGCACGCTTCCATTCGGAGAAAATATCTCGCTTTCGAGGTGTTACACTTCGCTATCGCTTTCTCAGGAGGATTTCAATGCCAGAGATGGACGTCGCTCCTTTCTCGGATTGGCCGTTGCAAGTCTTCCGCTCACTCTCTTTCGACAGTCATCCGAACTCGAAGCACCATCGAGCGGGGCTTTCGTCCCTGCGGGCGAGGACAGGTTTGCCAAAGTTCGTCCAATTCCCACCGGGTCGTCCACTTTCAAAGTGTCCACACAAGACAGCCAAGGAGGGCTCTTCGTGATGGAACATAGCAACCAGAAGAAAGGCGGCCCCCCTCGCCATCTGCACCATAACGAAGACGAGTGGTTCTACGTGATTCAAGGTGACTATCTGGTGGAGGTCGGCTCCCGGCGGCATCGTCTGAAATCAGGAGACTCAATTCTTGGACCCAGAGAGACTCCACATGCATGGGCATTCGTGGGCAATACACCCGGCAGACTGATACTCGCGTATGCTCCGGCAGGGAAAATGGAAGCGTTCTTTGCTGAACGTGATAGGCGAGGAGGCACCGCCTACTCGACCGATCTTGCTCTCTATCGCGCTTGTGGCATGCAGCTCCTCGGCCCGGCACTGCCTGTGGACTGAACATCGGCCTCGGCCTTAGAAGTGGCGGGCTAGCGCCCGGTTAGTCACATTACCGGGCATTGACCCACTACTCTGCTCCTAGGCGCCGCGATCTGCGAATGCCAGATGAATAGCCTTAAGGCAGGCAAATCCTCGGCAGCGGGGCGCATCTGAGCCGTTGTAGACTATCGTCGAATCCTTTGAGACTGGCAATGGCGCTCGATATGCTGCCTGGAACTCCCCTCTTCACGCTCCTCGCCACAAGTCTGTTGGCTGCACCGTCTTTCGAGCCGCCCCAGCTACCCGCTCTCAGTTCCGCCTCGGAGGAGATCCAAAACACCGGATCGTTCGGATCGCCGCAGAATTCGATCGATGAAAAATACACCTTGCGCGGAACTGTCATCAATTCGCTTACCGGCGAACCCATCCGTGGCGCGCTCGTGCAGATTTATTTCATTGGTCAGACTTCTATGCTCACGGGACCGGACGGAAAATTCCAATTCGACGGCCTTCCCGCCGGACAGACCACGATTACCGTGCGAAAACCCGGCTTTTTCACAGAGGAAGAAATTCACCCTGCCGGAGGAGGACAAAGGCTGGCCACCACGGGCCCGAATGCCTCACCAATAGTCCTCAAGTTGATTCCCGAAGGCGTCATCTACGGAAAGATCAGCAAGGATGACGGCGAGCCGATCGAAGGGCTTCCGATCCAACTGCTGGTGCAGCGCTTACAAAAAGGCAGAAAAGTGTGGGAAGAACGGAGTGGCGCGACGACGGATGAAGAAGGAATGTTTCGGATTGCAGAACTGTACCCAGGCAACTATTTTCTTTCCGCAGGACCGAGCCGCGCTCCCGTCACTTTTCCTTCCAAATTGTCACACACGGGGGCGCAAGGTATTCCAGTCACGTTTTATCCAAGCGGTTCCGATCTCGCCGCGGCCGTGCCAATCCCGATCACCCCGGGAAAGCGGTTCGAAGTGAATCTATCACTTTCCCCCCGGCCTTTCTATCGTGTCTCCGGTATGGTCGCGGGCTACGGACAGGGCCAGTATGTGAGTCTCCAAGTCCTGGACTCCACCGGAAAATCCGTTGCAAACAACTCGCGTTTCGACCCCGCGAGCGGTTCCTTCCAAATTCTCTCGCTTCCGGCCGGGGCTTATGCACTGCGAGCGGATTCGCCGGGCGCACAAGGTCAAGCGGTCACTGCTACTGTCCCTTTGATCGTGAATTCCGATCTTTCCGGGCTTCACATTATGCTGATGCCAACTGGCAGTATCCCCATTCGAATGCGCCTCATCGCCTCTCGAACTGACTCGGAGAAATTATCGGAGCAGGAAAACTGGTCTCCTGCATACGTTCAGCTCGTTTCGCGAAATAACGGTTTAACGGAAATGCGGTACGGAGCACAACAAGTGGGAGAGCGTGGAAACCCTTCGCTCCAATTGCAAAACATCGCTCCCGGAACCTATGAAGTCGAAATCAATCCGAACGGCATGTTCTACGTGCAGTCCGCGACTTCCGGTACGACTAATCTTCTGGAATCCAGCCTCTCCGTAGCACCGGGCGGTTCCGTGCAGCCGATCGAGATTGTGATGCGCGACGATGTGGCTTCGCTCAGCGGAAATGTTTCTTCGGATAGTCAGCCTCTCAACGCGACCGTGTTGGCGATCCCCGAGCGCTCTTCCGCGCAACCGTTTTTGCAGCCCGCCGATTCGAACGGCATCTTTCAATTCGCATTTCTTCCCCCGGGCGCATACAAAGTTCTAGCCGTAGACCATGCGGAGCAGCTCGAGTATTCAAATCCAGATGTGCTGCGGAAATATCTTTCGAAAGCACGCGAGACAACTCTGTCCGCCGATCAGGCGGCAAGAATAGATCTGGAACTGGTGAAAGTCGGCGAATAACTCATATGTTCTCTCTGAAGCTGTTGCCGCTAATTGTTGTGTTTGGATTTGTGCAAAAGGCAGCGGTGCCACCCGCGGCACCCACAGCTTCCGCCACGCCGTCCGCCTTTCGCATAAGCGGCAGGGTCATCGATGCGGTCAGTGGGCAGCCGCTCGCAAGCGCAGTGGTTGCGATTGATTCTTCCAATCCTCCCAACTCTCCCAATGCGCCTGATTCTACCCGCGTGGAAGTCACGGCCGCAGACGGGAGTTTTATTTTTGCCGATGTGCTTCCCGGCAAGTATGTCCTCTCCGCGCGCCATCGCGGCTACATCGGGCAGACGTATCAACAGCACGAGAGTTTTACGACGGCGATCGCGGTTGGACTGGGATTCGAATCGGAGAATCTGATCTTCGGTTTGCGGCCCGGCGCTTCCATTTCGGGAGAAATCTCCGATGAGTCGGATGATCCCATCCGCCATGCGGATGTGATGCTTTTCCACCAGACCTTCGTGGGCGGAAAGCGCCGCACCTTATTGATCCAACGAACCGCGACCGACGACGAAGGTCACTACCGTTTCGCCCACCTGATCCCTGGGACTTATTTTGTTGGTGTCGCGGTCCAGCCATGGTATGCGCAGCACAACGTTCGCCACCGAGTCAAACAGGAAAGCCAGGACATTGCAGAGGGTGGCCTCCAGCCTCTTACCGAGCAGAATCAAAATCTGGATGTTGTTTATCCCGTGTCGTTCTTCGCGAACGCCAGTGACCTTGCGGGTGCTGCTGCAATTACACTCCGCTCCGGGGACACGGAAATCGCGGATTTCAGGATGCGCCCGGTTCCAGCCCTGCATCTCTTGGTAAAAACTTCTGTTGCAGATCCCGGACAGGGCGAACAACTCCAAGTGATGCAGCCCCTGGCGGAGGATAGCGCGGTTCCGGTTCCTGTTGATTTCGCGCAAGTGGCGCCGGGCCTCGTGGAAGTCACCGGCGTGCCTCCGGGGCACTTGAATCTCGGAGTGAATACCTCGCATGGAAACGAATGGACGCGCCGGTCGCAGAGTGTCCAGGTCTCGAGCGACGCGGAAATTGACGTGACGCAGAACGGCTCGACAGTCGTCGTCAGTGGGATTTTGAAAATGGAGGATGCTTCGCCGCTGCCGCAACCTGCTCGCGTGATGCTAAGAAGTTTTGCGAATGGTCAAGCGTTTGATACCACTGTTTCTGCTACCGGCGAATTTTCGTTCAAGAATAACCCGGTGGAGACGGGAGACTACGAGCTCATAATCATCGAGCCGCAAGCTCTCTTCATCAGGAATCTATCTTCAAGCGGCGCAAAGACGTCTGGGCGTTCCTTTCAAATCGCGACGGCGCAAGACGTGAACGTGACCATCATCGCAGCGAGGGGAAGCGCGAAGATCACCGGGATTGCGCTCAAGAATGACAAGCCCGCGCCCGGCGCAATGATCGTTCTCGCGCCGCTTGATTTGAAAAGCAACCCGGCATTGTTCCGGCGCGACCAGGCCGATTCGGATGGAACATTTGCGCTGAACTTTGTGGTGCCAGGCCGGTACACACTGATGGCCATCGAGGACGGCTGGGATTTGGAATGGGCTGATCCCGACGTGCTGCAAGAATACATCGCCACTGGCGAGAGCGTGCAAATTGTGGCGAATGGAAAAATAGAAGTCAAAGTGAAGGTGAAGTAGGACTCAGCCGCAGGGATCGTTTCCAGCCGATTCGCGGAGCGCGGAAAAGTTGCGCGCCCATGGCCAGCAGCGCGGGGAAGCAGACCGAGACGTAGCGCGGTTCGCAGGTTTGCAGTTGAGTGAGAAATGCCGTGCGAATGAGGATAAACGCCACGATCAGCAGGATTCCTGGGTTGGTGCGCAAAGACCAGGCGGCTGCAAGACCCATAGCAACATACAGAACATTGAGGAGCGCGAAGCCGAGAGTAACTTCGAAGTCGGTGGGATTGCTGCGATAACTTTCGTTCATCGGCCAGAGTTTCCCTGAGTACGGCAGCAGCGCGATCCGCGGAGTGAACCACATCGCCGCGGCGCGCTCGATCGGAATCCAAACCCAACTGCGGATGGGATGACGCCGTGTGCGCTCCCGCGCCAACTCGGCGAACTCGAGATCGAGCGAGCGCGTCATTCCGCCCATTTGATTGTAGCGATCCAGCAGGGAAGCGACGCGCGACAGTTCTTCGCGAGAATCCGCTGCGTACGATGGAAGATTTTTCAAGTCGATCGGCTGCGAGGGCAGTTTCCAAGTGAAAAGATACGCGTCCTGAAAACGAAACATCCAGGTCTTTGTCCAGGCGTAGAAACCGGTCGGCAGGACATCGCCGAATGTTTCCGCGTAGCGAGGGGCGAGGAATTGCACGCGCCCAAGATTCACGGCATTGCGCGCTGCCCACGGCGCCAATGGCAGCAGCAAACCAGCGATCATGCACAGCGTTGCGACCGCGAGTTTTCTCCAGTTCGCGGGACGGCGATAGCGGAACCAAGGCGCGATCAGCACGGCTCCAAGAAGCAGCGGCGTTTCCGGGCGGACGAGTGTGCCGAGACCAACAACGAGCCCGCCCAAGAACCAATTTTTTACGGCGCGGAGCAGATCGCGGTTCGAGGCAATGCGGTCGAGCATCATTCCCGCGGGCGACAGAAAAATCAGAAGTGCGAGCGTGGTGAAGAACGTTGCCAGAACTTCCGTCTGCGGAACGGCGGCGTAGTTGGCGGTGAAGGGGCAAAGGCCAGTGAGCCAAAGCACAGCCGTGGCAACACGGCTGCGGGTCTCGCCGGAAGCGCCCGCGGCCAGACGATCGGCGATGCCCGCGGCCAAGACACAGGTAGCAAGATCGACGAAGGCTTGCGCGAGCATGACGGCCTTCCGGCTGGTACCAGCCAGGAAATAAATCCCCGCGAGGAATGCGGGATAGCCTGGGACGCGGGCATCCGAAGGAAGAAGCTGCCCGTGGGAGTAGAAGCCGTAGACGCCGTGGTACAGCCAGTTGCGGGTAAGCTCTTCGTAGTAGGCTGTATCCCCGGAAGAGAAAGGGAAATGCCAGATGAAGAAGAGGCGCAACCCGAGTCCGGCCAACAAAGCCGGTGCGAGATGTTTGACGAATGGCTTGGTGAACATATGTGCGGTCGAAGATGAATCGGATTGCACGGGCATTGTAGCAAGCACGGGACCGGCGGAAAAACCAAGCTGGCAAAGGCTTGACACTCAAGGTAAAATCTCTAGAAATGGCCAACGTACCCGAAGTTGTCAAAGCCCCAGGACTGGTGCCCGACGCGCTGAAACAGGAGCCTCGCTCCAAGGGCATCTCCACCGCGCGCAAGAAGAAGCCGAAGGAACTTGCCGTTATCACCGAGTGCTGCACTGGTTGCGCGGGATCGCCGGCTTGCGTGGAGTACTGTCCGGTGGAAGACTGCATGTTCTGGGTGCCGGACGAGGACAATCCGCCGTTCGGGCGCATCCAGATCGACCCCCTCCAGTGCATCGGGTGCAAGAAGTGCCTTAGCAAGGGTCCGGACGGCTGCTTCCTCGATGGCTGTCCGTGGGACGCCATTGTCATGGTGGACATTGCCGAAGTCGAAAAAGAAGTCGGCCCGATGTCGTACTGAGTCGTACTACTAGGTAGTTGTGACCTCTGCCCCTGCCGAACTGCCGTCATTTGCTCCGCCCTTCAAACGCTCACAATCGCCAGCCGGCCAAAACCTCAATCTGGAAGGCTCGCCGTCTCCTAAACTCGAGCACCATTCCCGCGTCCCGCCCCTGTCGGGAGTCGTGCCGCGAACTCTGAAAAATCCCACCCAGCTTCAGCCACAGAAGTATTGGTCTTGCCTGTGCCCATTCATACCGCAGTAGCCGAGTGCCTAAACCTTTTCAGCATTCCAAAGCGCATGGCTTGGCATCTGTCCTTTTCAGTGCCAACCCGCAGACTATCTTCTATCCAGCAGTATGCAAGCCACTTACAAGTAATCATTGATAAACTGTACCAATATGCTATAATAGTTTCGTTAAATCGGCACGTTCCTTCGTGCCCTGAGAGCCATGCGCGCCCACCAAGCGGTCCTTCTAACTCCTTCAATGTCATTGCGCCCGCCCCAGCTACCCTCCTCTCAAGCAGAACGAACAAGGCGAACTCCCATTCTCCGTACGTTCTTCCAAGTTCCGTATCTCGCAAGTCTATTGTTTGCCACTGCTATGAAAATAGCTTATGCAGCTTTCGTTACAACGGAGAATTGCTGCACGGCTCAATCCCGGATAAATGGCTTGAAAGTCAGTTGGGGCGTTACGGCTTCTGCGGGCAAGAGTACAAGGACATTCGTCGCCAACTAGACCAGTTCGGAAGAGCGAACATTGTCGTCTAGCCCAATTCAAAACGGCCCACTGCCAGAATCTCAAGCTGTGCCACCACCATCGCGCGAGCTGGCCCCGCCTGGAATCTGGAGCGACAATCCCAGGGCTAGTGGGCTGCGCGGTCGCGGATGGCTTTTTCGGTAAGGAGGGCTTGCTGGCGGAGGCGGCCGGAGATTTCGGGGAGATCGCGCTGGTAGGGATGGATGGCGGGCAGGTCATCGGGCTGGCCGACGAGATAGAGGGCGCGGAGGGCTTCCCAGACTTGTTCGTCGCCGGGGTCCACGGAAGCGATCTCGCTTCCAGCCGCCACAGTCGTTCCCGCGGCTACGGAGAGGGTGCGGATGCGCCCGCTGATGGGAGAGCGCACTTCGATCGTTTGCTGGCCGTCTTGGGAGGCGACCGCTGAGCGGTCGACTTGCAGCTTGGCAATCAGGCCGCCTTGGTGGATGGCGGTTCCTACTTTATCGGTGTCGGTAACGCGGCCGGCGCTGGGGGCGACGATTCTGGCGGGTTGCAGGAGGGCGACGATGTGGGGACGGCCGCTGGCGTCGCCAAAGCGGATCAGAGAAAGGGCGGCATTGCCGCGGACTATCGGGGAGGGATCATGGAGCATCTTGAGGAGC
>Ga0179587_10000499_pt1 | contig 16197 bp, 11 predicted proteins | sample CZODoug2_1_08_16_FD_185932 | JGI IMG/M metagenome (GOLD analysis project Ga0179587, IMG submission 185932) | Vadose zone soil fungal communities from Angelo Coast Range Reserve, California, USA - CZODoug2_1_08_16fungal | ecosystem: Environmental > Terrestrial > Soil > Vadose zone | place: USA...
TCATTCCTATCGACTGATGTTCCTGCAGGTTGGCGCCCACGCCCGGCAAATCGTGAACGACGCGGATACCGTGCGGCTCGATACCGCGCACCGGCCCGATACCCGACAGCAGCAAGATATGCGGCGAACCGAAGGCGCCCGCGGCCAATATCACCTCGCGATCGCAGTCGATCGTCCGAGTATCTCCCCCAACGGCGTACTCGACGCCCCGCACACGTCCGCCGTCGAGCAGCAGTCGATGCATCAATGCCTTGGTAATGACGGTCAGATTCGGACGGTGCAACGCCGGGCGCAGAAAGCGCACCGACGTGCTCGCACGCTCGCCACGATGCACCGTGAAATCGGGTACGGAGAAGCCCTCGGTATCCGGACCGTGAAAATCGTCCAATTGTTTGAAGCCCAACGCTCGCGCGGCGCCCATCATTCGCGGATAGATCACCTCGTCGGGCACGTGGCGGGCCACCGTCAATGGGCCGTCGCCACCATGATACGCGGATGATCCACGCCAATTTCGTTCCGACTTCCGGAAATACGGCAGCACGTCGCGGTATCCCCAGCCCGGAAGTCCGGCCGCGGCCCACTCGTCGTAATCGGCCGCGGCGCCTCGTGAATACATCATGCCGTTCACGGAGGCCGACCCGCCCAGCACTTTGCCGCGCGGTACCGGGATCACGCGGTTGTCGGCAAAGGGCTCGGGCTCGGTCACATATCCCCAGCTTAAAGTGGGGTCCATGAATGTATCGCGCCACGCCAGAGGCATGCGCATCGCCCAGCGGCCGACATCGGACTCGCCCGCTTCCAGCAGAACCACACGAGTGCGCGGATCCTCCGTCAGGCGCGCGGCCAGAACGCACCCGGCCGATCCTCCGCCGACGACGATGTAATCGGCGCGAATCATAACGCCGCGTAGTACCTGAACAGCGTGTGATCCGGCGCCTGGTGGCGCTCGCCCGCCCCGACGATGACGGTGCGATTCAACCAATCATGCGGACCTTCCGGGGCTCGGAAATACGGCGTACAGCGGAAGTAGCCCGAGATCGCCGGATTGGCGGGCGATCGGGCCGAATCGGCGGCGGTGCGCGGACCGTACACATAGCCGAGATTGCGAATGTAGATGTGCGCACCGTCGTCCGCCTCGAGGACGTAGTGAGCGTTGAGTTCGACGACACCGTCGGCGCGCACGATGGGCCAATCCGCACCGCTGTAGTCGAGGACCTTGCCATTGAGCCGCGGCCCGGACACCGTCCCGCTCTTGACGGAAGTGTAGGCCGCCTTCTGGCCGCCGGGCATGGGGTCGAATATCAGCCGTTGATGAAAATCGATGCGGATGTCGAACACATGCTCGAGGTTAAGTTTGAGTTCGGTCATGCAGTTGCGCTCCGCCCGGGCTCCGGGGCCAAGGCATGGCCCAGGATAAGATCGGCGGCCTTTTCGGCAATCATGATGACGGCCGCATTGGTGTTGCCGCCCGGTACCGTTGGCATCACCGAGGCGTCGACCACCCGCAAGCCCGCAATGCCGCGCAACCGCAGTTTCGGATCGAGCACGGCATCGGAACCCGCACCCATCGCGCAGGTGCCCACCGGGTGCTGCGTGACCCCGGCGTGGCCACGAATGTAGGCGTTGAGGTCGCCATCGGAAAGAACGGCCCCACCCGGTGATATTTCGTGGTCGATGAGCGCGGCTTGGGGCGCTGTCGAATAGATCCGCCGCGCCGCCCGCACGCCGCGTCGCGCGGTCGCGAGATCGGCGTCCGTCGCCAGGACGTTCAGCCATATCCTCGGTGTGTCGGCGGGACTCGAGGACCGCAGCGTGACTTTACCGCGTGACTCGGGATGCAGGACCACGGCATCGGCGGTCATCCGATGGTCCTGGCGGGAGCTCAAGAGGGGCCACCAGATTTTCGCATCCATGCGCACCGGGTTGCTCATCAGCTGAATGTCGGGCTGTGCAAGACTCGGATCGGTGCGGACGACGATATTGCAGCTGTTGATCTGCGTCGCGAACGCGCCATTCCCGAGGACGGCCCACTGCAGCACCGATCGGGCCACTCGATCGACTCTCAGCTCGTTCAAAAACGAAATGTTGCCGCGCGTCGCGAACTCGATCGGTACACGCGCGTGCTCCGACAGGTTCCTGCCCACGCCCGGCAGGTCGACGCGCACGGCGATGCCATGGGCGCGCAATTCGTCGGCGGGCCCGATGCCCGATAGCATCAGAAGCTGCGGCGAATTGAAGGCGCCGCCGCTCAAGATGACCTCTCGCGCTGCCCGAGCATCGACCGTGGTCCCGCCGTGACGATACGCGACGCCGACCGCCCTGCCGCCGCCGGTGTCGCTGCCGGCGCTGCCCTTATCGATGAGTATCTTTGTCGCCAGTGCACCGGTGACGATGGTCAGATTCGGGCGACTCGCCACCGGTCGCAGATAGGCGCGCGCCGTGCTCGCCCTGCGGCCTCGCGCGTCCACGGTTATCTCGCCGCGAGCGAAGCCTTCTTCACACTCGCCATGAATGTCCTCGGTGGTCGAAAAGCCCGCCGCGGCCGCGGCCTCCATCAGGGGTCGGTGCAACAGCCGTCGGGTATCGATGGGCATGACCTGAAGGGGTCCCTGGGCGCCATGCCAGGGACCGGCGCCGCGCCAGCTCTTTTCCATGCGTTTGAAATAGGGCAGGACGTCGGCGTAGCTCCAGCCGGTGCAGCCGCGCGCCGCCCACGCGTCGAAATCGCCGGAATGGCCGCGCATGAAGAACATGCCGTTGATGGACGAGGAACCTCCGAGCACCTTGCCGCGCGGCAGCCGCAGCGAACGCCCGTTCAAGGTCGGCTCGGATTCGCTCGCGTAGCCCCACGACAATGCCGGGTCGAGCAAGGCGCGCAGGAACCCCAACGGCATCTTGATGAGGAACCGGTCGTCCGACCCTCCGGCCTCCAGCAGCAACACCCGGAGACTTGGATCGGCGCTCAGGCGGTTGGCCAGCACGCATCCCGCGGATCCGGCGCCGATGATGACGTAGTCGAACTCGATCGAACTCATTCCCGGCTTCGTCAAGTCAACCCAACGGTGACTGACTTGACCTCGGTGTAGATCAGGGTGCCTTCGCGGCCGTTTTCGCGGCCCCAGCCGGACTGCTTGAAGCCGCCCAGGGGCAGGGCGGCATCGACGGAACCGGCGGTATTGATGCGCACCGAACCCGCTTTGATGCGGCGCGCCAGCCGATGCGCAACGCTTAAGTCCCGGGTCCAGATGCTGGCCGCCAGTCCGTAGTCGGTGTCATTGGCCATGCGCGCGATCCCATCCACGTCCGAGTCCCGGAACGACATGGCGCAGAGCACCGGGCCGAAGATCTCTTCGCGTACGACTTTCATGTTCGCGGTGGTTTCGGCGAGCACCGTGGGCTCGACGAAATAGCCCGGACCCGGCACCTCTGCCCCGCCGGTCAGCAGGCGCGCACCGTCATCGACGCCGGCGCGAATGTAGCCGGTCACCCTGCGCCGCTGTTCCTCGGAAACCACCGGACCCAAATCCGTGGCGGAGTCCGTGCCCGCTCCGAGCTTGAGGGCGCGGGCCCGCGCCACCACCCCCTCGACCACTTGGTCGAATACCTTTTCATGGACGAACAGCCGCGAACCGGCGGCGCACACTTGGCCGGTGTTCATGAAGATGCCGCGCGCGGCCACGTCGGTGGCGGGCCCCAGATCGGCGTCCGGGAAAATGATCACCGGCGACTTTCCGCCGAGTTCCAGGGTCACGCGCTTCAGGTTCCCCGCGCAGGCCCGGAGGATCTCCTTTCCCACCGGCGTCGATCCGGTGAACGCGATCTTGTTGACATCCGGGTGCGCCACCAGCGCGCGGCCGGCGGTCTCGCCATATCCAGTGACGATGTTGACCACGCCCGGCGGAAAGCCGGCCTCGAGGATCAACTCGCCCAAGCGCACCGTGCTCAAGGGCGTCTGTTCGGCGGGCTTCAACACGACCGTGCAGCCGACGGTCAGGGCTGCCGCGATTTTGGCCACCGCCATCGCAAACGGAAAATTCCAGGGAACGATTTGACCGACGACCCCCACGGGTTCGCGCAACGTGTATGCATGCCACTCGCCGGGTACGCTGAGATTGACGGTCTCGCCGCCGATCTTGGTGGCCCATCCGGCGTGGTAACGCAGACTCTCTGCCGCGCCGAAAGCGGCCACCATGCGCGCCATGCGAAACGGCATGCCGTTGTCCAGCGTTTCGAGCAGCGCCAATTCGTCGCCGTTGGCTTCGATCAAGTCCGCGAGCTTCAGCAGGAGACGCGCGCGGAAGGCCGGCATGGACATGCCCCAGGGCCCATCGAAGGCCGCGCGCGCGGCCTTCACGGCGGCGTCGATGTCGGCCGCATCGCCCGCCGCTGCATGGGCGAAGATTCGACCGTTGGACGGATCGACGACTTCGAAGGAAGCGCCGCTATTAGCGGGCTGCCAGCGTCCGCCGATGAGAAGTTCCCGCGGGCGGCGCGTGAATTCCCGTGCCTTGGCGTACAGATCGTCCGATATCAATGCGGCATTCATCGCTCAAGGCCTGCTTTGGTTGATCGCGGTGGTAGAGCCAACGCGAGGACCAGCACGGGAACCTGCCCGTTCGGATTCAATTTGACGAAATCTGCGCCGTGCTGCTCAAAACGCAGCAAATCGACGTAGTGGCTGTGGAAATCGAGCCCTTTCTCCTTCAGACACAGGAGAGACTTCATCGAATTCGCAACCGGCTCGGCATGGTAGAGGTGAAGCACGGGTCCATTGTCAGGCGCGGGCGCACGGCAGCGCTCGACCCTAGGTGAAGACCCGTTCCACCCAAAGCGCAACCGGACCGGAATCGGCGCGATCTGGTAAAATTTGCCGCCGTTACACGCAGTATGGTGCATGCAATTCCACCGTTTCGATCTGAATCTGCTGATCGCGCTCGACACCTTGCTGCGCGAGAAGAACATTACCCGCGCCGCCGAGAAGGTATTCGTGTCGCAGCCCGCCATGAGTGCGGCGCTGCATCGCCTGCGCGACTATTTCGATGATCCCCTGCTGGTCCGCGTAGGCCGCGACATGGAACTCTCGCCGCGCGGCCAGTCCCTGGTCGATCCGGTGCGCGAGGCATTGCTGCTGATCCAAACGACCCTGGGATCTCAACCCACCTTCACCGCGGCCACCACCCAGCGGGAGTTCACCCTCATCATGTCCGAGGAGGCGGTACCGGACCTATTGCCGGCCATTACGGAGCGTGTCTCGGCCGACGCGCCGGGTATCCGTTTCAACATCGAGCTCGTTTCCCATCGAGCATTGTCTCAGCTGGAATACGGCGACGCCGATCTCTGCCTGTGCATGGACAGCTTAGGGATGTTCGACGTGCGCGCCTATCCGGACACGCTTCGAAGCATCCGCTTGCGCCCGGTGCGCTGGATTTGCGCCGTCGATCGCAACCACCCAACGGTCGGCGACAGCATCTCGTCGGAACAGTATTTTTCGTTGCCGCACGTGTTCGGGCGTCCCAACGGCTCCAATGTGACGGCCAAACAATTGGTGCGCCGATTGCTGGGCATCGACCTGGACGTGCACATTACCGTGCCGAGCCTGCTGCACCTACCGTTCGTGCTGCCGGGCACCCGGCTGGTTGCCACCCTGCCGGAACGGGTCGCCCACAGGTTCGCATCCACATTGCCCGTCAAAACCTTTGCCTTGCCCTTCGAAACGGAACCGCTGCACGAAATCCTCCTTTGGCACAAGCGCAACGAATCGGATCCCGCGCATGCCTGGTTGCGCGATCTGATCGTGCGCTTGACCCTCGATGGCGCCACGGTGGCCGGTGCGGCGGCGGGAGCGGCGCGAGCGGTGGGCGTAGCCGCAGCACCGGGTCCGGCAGCCCACTAGTTCGCTCTGCGGCGAGAAGCCGCTCCCGCTCGAGACAGCATCGGATCCGCACGCGGGGATGATGGGCTCCCATGGCCAAATACCCAGACACTCCCGGATTTACGGGTGCGCTGCGCCCCAATCGATTCGAGGGCGACATCCATGACCTCGAAATCGAAGGCGAGATACCGGCTCAACTGAACGGTACCTATCATCGGGTCCACCCGGACGCCCAGTTCTCGCCGATGTTTCAAAACGACCAGTTCTTCAACGGCGACGGCATGGTCGGACTGTTTCATTTCCGTGGCGGCAAGATTGATTTCAAATCGCGCTTTGCGCAGACGGACAAGTGGAAACTCGAGCGCGGCGCCGAGCGCGCGTTGTTCGGTGCTTATCGCAATCCTCTCACTGACGATGAGTCGGTGAAGGGGCGCATTCGCGGCACGGCCAACACCAACGTCATCGTGCACGCGGGCAAGCTGTTCGCGCTCAAGGAAGACAGCCCGGCGCTTCTCATGGATCCGCTCACGTTGGAAACTCACGGCTACACCGACTTCGCCGGTAAGATGCTGGGGCAGACATTCTGCGCACACCCGAAGATCGATCCTGTTACCGGCAATATGTGCGCATTTGGCTATGCGGCGAAGGGGTTGCTGACCCGCGACTGCCACTACATGGAAGTGAGTCCCCGCGGGGACCTTCTGCAGGAGACCTTCTTCGAAGCACCCTACTACTGCATGATGCACGACTTCGGAGTGACTCATGACTACGCCGTATTTCACGTCGTGCCCATCGTCAGCTCCTGGGAGCGCCTCCAGGCAGGGCTGCCCCACTTCGGATTCGACACCTCGCTGCCCATCTATCTCGGCGTGCTGCCGCGTCACGGCGATGCGAGCGCCATGCGATGGTTCAAGGCGCCCACCGTATTCGCCAGCCATGTCATGAATGCTTTCAACGACGGGACGCGGGTATTTTTCGATACGCCGGTCGCCAAGAACAACATGTTTCCGTTCTTTCCCGACGTGCGCGGCACGCCCTTCAACCCCGCGGAATCCGCAAGCTTCCTGACCCGCTGGACGGTCGACATGGCAGCGCCGGGCGAGGGATTCCAGAAGGTCGAACGGCTCACCGACTTGTTCGGCGAGTTCCCGCGCATCGACGACCGCTATGCGACGCAGCCGCATCGCCACGGCTGGCTGCTGGTCTCGGACGGCGACAAGCCCTTCGAAGGGCCGGGCGGGCGCGCATCGGGTCTCATCATCAACTCCATAGCGCATATCGATTTCACCACCGGCAAACAGACGACCTGGTGGGCCGGTGCGCAAGCCATCGTCCAGGAACCGTGCTTCATACCCCGCACGCCGGATTCCGCGGAGGGCGACGGCTACCTGGTCGCGGTGCTCGACAACCTGGTCACCAACTACTCCGAGCTCGCGATCTTCGACGCCCGGCGGATTGCCGACGGACCCTTCGCATTCGCGAAACTCCCGTTCAGATTACGGCCGGCGCTGCACGGCAACTGGGCGGATGCCGCACGCCTCAGGGCGTGATATCTCGCTTCGCGAAGTCATCTGCGATCGACGGCCAGATGGCCGCCGCTGCGGCGAGGTCGGCCTGACCCTCGACGGCCTTACTGCGCCGAATCTTGGCGATGCCTCGACCATACAGCGACCAGGCGCTTTTGGGCCGGAGTGCGAGCGCTGCGTCGAAGTCGGCGATGGATTTGTCGTAGTCCCCAAGTCGAAACCGCACCACGCCCCGGCTCAGTAGAACGGCGGCGCTCCCGGTATTCTTCTTGCCGATCCGGCCCAGCGCGGAGTCGCAGTCCTTCAGGGCACTCTTCAGATCCTGTCCGAGTAGCGCCTTGGCCCAGCATCTGTTTCCCAGAGCCTGGCCCAACCGCGCATCATCGCCATGCGCGGCAATCCACAAATCCAACTGGGCCACCGACTGCGGCATGAGATCGGCGTGTTGGTAGTCGAGTCCGAGGCGAAAGCGGACATCCGCCTCCTTGGCAGCCGCGTTGTCGGCCGCCTCAAGGTCCTCCACTGCCGCTACCGCGTCGCCGTTCTGCAGCCGCAATTCGGCGCGTGCCGCGAGCGCCGGCACGTGATCGAACTTGATCTTGATGGCCTGATCGAAATCCGCCAGCGCCGGTATCAGCTGCCCGCTATCCCGCCGGGCGATGCCGCGTTCATAGAAATAGTTGGGTTCGTCGGGCGCGAGTTCGCACGCTCGGTCGAGATCCGCGATCGCGTGTTGGAAATCACGACGCGCCGCGAACGCGGTGCCTCGTCGGCTATAGGCGGCGGCATCTTTCGGCTCATCCGGCGCGCTTTCCGCCGGGGGCGCATCGGACGCCGGCGCGGGCGTAGCTGCCGACGACGGCACCTGCGCCGGATCAGGTGCCGGCGACGGCTTCAGGTTGAATACCGCGCCGCCGTTGTACGTGAAGAACAGCTTGTGCTGCTTGCTGGCAACATAGATGCGATGCGAAAGAAAGAAATCGGCGCCGATCAACATGTCGGCGGTATCGATCCCGGGTTCGCCGATGCGCAGCCGCGTATTGCGGATTTCCTCATCGCCCAACTTGAAGCTTGCAAAGGGGGCAATCCAGGTCTTGACCGGGTGCTGTCCGATGCCTCTCGAATAGCCGGCGTCGGTGACTCCCGGCGAGTCAACCCTGACCCCGGCCCGTTCCGCCGCGCGTTCCGAGAGCACCGAGGTGTATGCCCCCGTATCGAACATCACGCGAATGCTGACGCCGTTGATCGTGGCCGTGCCCGTCGTGTGCGGCGACCGCGGGGTCGTCCATTCTATGTCCATCATCGAATAGGGCTGGGATGTTCCGGTCACCCAATAGGCAAGATTGACCTTCTTACATCCCTCCTCGTGAATCAACCGAATCGCGCCTTTAGCAAGGTCGTACTCGACATCGCCGATGCTGAAGACGTTTTGACCCAGCAGTCCGACGCCGCCGCCGCCCGCGTCCCCGCCGCCGACGAGAAAGTCCACGTTGTGGATCGGCACTCCGGCCAAGGTGAACACTTTGACCCTGGCCACCGACACGGACGCCGCACCGCCCACACCCCTCACGAAGAGGCCAAACGGTGCGGGAAAGGTGCTCAATTTGAATTCTGCCGTGCTGGCGGGACTCAGCATGCTGTAGAACGCACCGCTGTCGGCGATGAACATCGCGTCCACGCCATTGATTTGCGCCGTCACCATCGGGTGCATATCGATCATGGTCACGGGAAGCTCGGCGATCTTGGCGATCTTGCAGCCGCCCCCGATGGCCATGCCGGTCCACGGCGCCGGAGCAAGGATGACCAATATCTTTACCGTTGCCCGAAACTTCCCTGTACGGCTCTTCAAACGCACTCCTTTAGGATCCCCTCGGGCTTCAAGTCTAGCGTAATCTTGCAGCGCCCATTCGGGACCAGTCAGGGCCGGGTTTGATCCCACATATGATCGAGTTGTTGCTGTTGAGTGCGCTTGAAGATCGCCTCGCCTTCCTCCGTGTCTCGGAATGAGGGACCCGTGGGCCATAGGGTAAAGTCACGATAGGCCACGCGCTTCGGGCTGCCCTTCATCGCCGCCAGACCCGCCTGCACCTCGAACAGGACGCCGCGGGATAGGGCGAGTTCGTGCTCGTCGGGCTGATAAATGGTACCCACGGGGTAGTCCAGAAACGGCGTCCGCGTCTGTTCGACGTGATTGCCGAGAAGGTGGGCGACGGGCTTGCCCTCGGTGAAACGAATCATGCGATTGTTGCTCGACTCATAGGCCGGCAGGTCGCGGATATAGAGACGGCCGGGATACACGTTGTCGCCGGTAAAAAGGATCGCAGTCTGCCGGTCGTACAGGGCGACGCCGACGGTGTCATGACCCGGGATGGCAAGGACGTCGATGACGCGGCCGCCCAGGTCGACGGCGCCGGCGTCCTCCGGCCAGTTGGCCATTCCGTAGAATTTTTTGGTCGCCTCCACGGTGGAAGCGACGACGGTCATCGGTATGGCATCGTCCCTGAGCGCCTGCAATTCAGCATCTCCGGCGGTGTGGTCGGAATGCGAGTGCGTGTGCACGGCGACCAGCGGAATCGAACCGCGATGGTTGCGCAACAGCCAGCGATGAACCGTCAGTTGCAAGGCCGGCGCGATGTTGCCGTGACGCGATCCGGTATCCAGGAGGAGCGCGCGCTCGCCTCCGAACAGAAGATAGACAAACGGCTTCTCGAAATCGGTGCAGCCGGATTGCCGGAGAATGTACAGGTCCGGATTGTATTCGTGGATCTGCCATTCCGGCAGTTCCATGCACTTCGGGCCGCCGGTGTTCCAGGCAAGCGGCAGGCTGCCGGCGCGGACGTCGGGCGCGGCAAAGGCTGCGGAACAGCCGGCGGCAAATGCAACGAGTGCCGATGCGGCGAAAATCTTGCAGGCTTTAGTCATATAAACCTTGTTGTCTAGTTGGAAACCGGCGGCTTTGACATTCTATTCGCGATCCAAAGCATTTGCGGAGCCCTTGAACCACGACGATACTCGCTCGATGAAGAAGAATCCTTCCGCACCGGTGCCGCCGGTCCCGCGACGCGGGGTCGCTCGCGTCATCTCCAAAATGGGAATCGGTTCGCGCACGCAAGCTGCAGAGTGGGTACGCGAGGGGCGGGTACGAGTCAATGACACCGTGGTGCGAGATCCCGAGTCTCCCGTGATTCAAGGCTGGGACCGTATCGCCGTCGACGGCCAGGAAGCGACGCCGATGCGCGTCGTCATCATGCTGAATAAGCCGCGCGGCCTGGTGACGACGACGCGCGACGAGCGCGGCCGAGACACCGTCTACAAATGCCTGGAAGGCGCCGCGTTGCCGTGGCTCGCGCCGGTGGGGCGGCTGGACAAAGCCAGCGAGGGTCTTCTGCTGTTCAGCAACGATCCGACGTGGGCCGCGCGGATAACCGATCCGACCACCGGGCCCGAAAAAACCTACCACGTGCAAATCAACCAATTACCCGACGCTGCGTTGCTCGCGAACCTGGAGCGGGGCGCCGTTGTCGACGGCGAGCGCCTGGCCGCAAAAGCGGCTCGCTGTATCAGAGCCGGCGCGCGCAATGCATGGCTGGAGATCGTGCTCGATGAAGGACGAAACAGGCAGATACGGCGATTGCTGACCTCTTTCGACGTGTCGGTGCTGCGTCTCGTGCGGATCGCGATAAGTTCCCTGCAGCTCGGGGATCTGCCCAAGGGTGGCTGGCGGGAACTCTCGAATCAGGAGATAGAATCGCTAGCGGGAGACGGCGCTCGCCGGGGACGACTTATGGATTTCGATCCATAGCGATAACCAACGTTCAGGGTCTTACCCTCGCTCTTTTCGACCAAGGCGTGCAGCTCGGCGGTGGACAACAGCGAGTTGCCGCTGATTTCGATGTGTCGCACCAGGAATGGCCGCGACCCAGCCGCAAAGGACCAAGAGCCGGCGCCGCGCTTGGCGGCGCGCCTCACGACAAGATGAGCTATCGCGGCGCCATCCAGACCACTAGATAAACCAGCACGCAGACGACGAACACCGCATGTCGACCCAGGTACGCTTTAAACTGGCGGGCTGTTCGGATTGTTGATGGCGGCCTCGACCGATGGCGTGCGCCAGCCGCTGCGCACACCCCATCGACAAAATACCAGCGCAGCCAGCGCGACGCATAGCTGGTCCCACCCGGAGCGGATGTAATCGTGGCCCGCAAATTCCTTGCTACCTGCCCAAGACAGGGCGGCCACGGCGGCAAGATAGGCAATCAACCACCACGCCCCGCGCAGTTGCCGGCGGAAATCGCGCCAGCCGGCCTTAGCCTGGTAGTACAGGTAGACGGGTATCGGCAGAATCAACAACAGCATGATCTCTCCCGTGTGCGGCCAGCGCGCCCAGTACAGCATCAGGGTCGCGAGCACAAAGGCCAGTGGCGCCAGCACATACAGGCCAGGCACCCTCAAAGGTCGGTGCATATCGGGTGCGGTTCGCCGCAGCACCATAACGCTGATGGGCACAACCAAGTAGGTGATGATCGTTGCGACCGAGATCACCGCCGCGAGCTTGCCCCAACCGCGAAAAAAGAATAGGAATATGAAGGACACGACAATGTTGAACCACATCGCCGGGCGCGGAATGCCGAACCGCGGATGCACCCGGCCGAAAACCTCGGGCGCCGTGCCGTTACGCTCCATGGCATAGATCATGCGCGCGGTGGTGGCGGTATAGGTCACACCCGTGCCGCTCGGGCTCACGAAGGCGTCGGCATATAAAAGGATGGCAAGCCAGTTCAGGTTCAGCGCCAGCGCCAGTTGGGCGAACGGCGAGCTATATTCCAGCGCCGCCCAGCCCTCGTGCAGGTGCTCCGGCGACACCGCGCCGAGAAAGGCGACCTGGAGCATCAGGTACACGACCGTGCTCAGTGCGATCGAACCAAAGATTGCAATGGGAACGCTGCGGCCCGGATTGTGCGCCTCGCCCGCCAGGTTCACCGGGCTCTGAAAGCCGTTGTAACTGAAGACAATGCCGCTGGTGGCCACGGCCGTGAGGATGGAGGCGAGATTGCCGACATGCGGGCCCCCATGGACGCCCAATCGAAAGTTTTCCCAATGAAAACCGCTCCACATCATTGCGATCGCGGTACCCGCGGGCACGATCAGCTTGAAGAATGTGATGGCGCTGTTGGCGCCGGCAAATACTTTCACGCTCCAGAAATTGAACAGGAAATAGATGACGACCAGCATGGCCGCGATGGATAGGCCCGCTACGCTGAGCTCACCCTGACCGTTGGCGGCATGCACGTAGAATGCGTTGGCCCAGGCCCAGGGCCAGGAACTCATGTACTGCACCGATGCCTCGGCCTCCACCGGGATGACCGACACAATTGCAATCCAGGCGGCCCAGCCGGCCACGAAACCGGTCAGTGAGCCGTGCGAATAGTGTCCGTAGCGCACCGCGCCGCCGGACTCCGGAAACATCGCGCCAAGCTCCGCATACGTGAGAGCGACGAAGAGGATGACTACGGCACCGATGATCCAGGCGTAGACCGCGCCCGGGCCGGCCAGTTGCGCAGCGCGCCAGGCGCCGAACAACCATCCCGACCCGATGATCGAACCCAAACCGGTGAACATCAGGGCGACGGTGCCCACTTCACGCCGGATCGCACTCTCATTGGACATTCGTGATTTTCCCTATGGCCACTCGGTCACCATCGCAACGCCGCAGAGTATGCGTGAACAGCTTCCGAACCGATAGCCGCAGCCGCGACGCGTGGGTGAGAAAGGAAGAACTAAGCCTCTACGACGAAGTCAAATTGCGCGCTCATCAGCTTCGGCGTGTCGCGGATATTCATGAGTAGCTGCGGACGGAATAGACTGTCAACCTGATTGCGCGGCTCCCCCGGGAAAAATAGCTGCGTCGTCAACACCGCCCTCCCCGGCGCTTGCACCTTGAAGTGAAAATGGCGCGTACGACCCGGGTAGACCGCCGGCTCGATGGTATGAAAACTATAGCGCCCCTGCGCATCGCTATACACGTGACCGCGGTAGCGAAACCCGTCTTCATCGTACAGACCATCTTGATCCGCGTGCCACAGATCAAGCAGCACAAGCGCGACGGGTTGGCAGGAGCGCGACAGGACGCGACCCTCGAGCGTGATCAGATGCCCGCCGGACTTCACGTCGATGAAATCCCCACGTTCGGGCGAGCTAGGCTTGAAATACGGCCCCGTGACGGACGATAAAGTCGCTTCTGCGTGGTGCTCGTCTCGGCATGCCGGTGTGAGCGGAGCGTCAGCGGCGAGCGACAACTTCGGCCAAATCCCCAGCGGGCCCAATGCTCCGAGTGCGAGAGTGCCCTTCAAGGCAGTGCGGCGGGACCATGGTCGATAATTCGCCATGGTTCGATACTAGTGGGTCAGGCGGGCGCGTGCAATCGCGCTGGAACCGGGGCGGAGGCGTCGGTATCGGTAAGGCCGGTGGAACTCATGCGGGTTCGTTCTGTCCTCTCTTTGGGATGGCACTCTGGGGAGCTGCTGTTGAACCGCTCTGGAACGCGCGAAAATCGCTGGTTGATCCTGTTGGCGGTATTCGTTGCACATGGTGCCCTGGTGCTGCTGGCGACGCGCGCCGCGCGGCAAATGATGTCCGCGCCCTTCTCCGCCGCGGATTCGTTGCTGCTGTTGTTGTTACCGCAGGCGGTGCCGAATAGAGCGAATCCTCTCGAGGTGCGGCGCGGAGTGGAATTGAAGAGGTCGCGCGCTCCGCGGCACGAACCGGCGCCCGAGCGAGCGTTTCCGCACGATGTCATTTCCCTGCCCGATACTGCGCACCGACCGCCGCCGGTTGATTGGGCACGTGAGGCGGATGCCTCCGTCCAGGACAGTCTTGCGGAGCAGGACAAGGAAAGCAGTTACCGCAACTTATCGAGACTGTCGGCAGCACAATTGGACTGGGTACGGCGGAATCAGATGGTCCCGATGTCGCCGAGCTTTCAGTGGGACCATCGGCGGCGGGACAACGGCAATCCGTTGGGCGTCATTTGGATCGGGCAGCACTGTGCGCTGGTGTGGTTGATTCCGTTTTGCCGGATTGGCCACATCGAGGCGAACGGGGAGTTGTTCGAGCACATGCAGGATCCCAAGGAGCCGTGACCACTCTGCAGGAAGACGTCGCTCGGCCAGGTTGGCAGGCGATTCGATCCGGTGCTGATATGCCGCGGGGCTGGATGTCGACTACACTCGGCCACAGTGTTTGTCGCTTGGAGATTCCCATGTCGTCCCCACCAGAAGGTCTACCGCAATATCGTCTATTGACGGGCACAGATGATGCGGTGTTCTGTCAGCGCGTTTCTGAGGCCCTTGCTTTGGGGTTTCAACTTTACGGTTCACCCGCGGCGACATTCAATGGAAAAGAGGTGATTGTCGCGCAGGCCGTACTCTGGCCCGACGGCGCTTAGTCCGTAACTGTCCAGCCCGGGCATCTAGATTCCGATTTGTGGCCGTCGCGAACCGGGATCACCTCCACCGGCCGGGCATGTCCCTACTCAATCGGTTGCTTGCTGATACAGTCCGACATACTCGTCTCGAATGGCTTTTTTGTTTATTTTTCCGACACTGGTCTTAGCGATACGCTCGACAAAGATAACCTGGTCCGGTAGCTGCCATTTGCCGAATGCCCCGGAGAGGTGTTCGTGCAGTTCTCGGACGCTGACGTGACATTTTGGTTTCAGATCGCGGTGGTGTTTGCGCGCTGCTACGGCATGCAGCGGGGAGATAGTTAGCAGAAAGGTCTGTAATGTGCCAGATGGTCAAAACATCGTTTCGCGCTATAGAACCGCTGAATCCTCATTCCGATTCGGTGACACTCACGTTCAGATCCAGATCGGGACGAGTCATCCAATTAGTGGCGGAACGCATAGGTGACGCGTATTCCCTTTTCGCCTAGCATGCGGTATGGCGAAGACGGATAAGCACGTGGATAACCTGCTCGATGCGCTGGTTTGGATGCGGCGTAAAGCGAAACGACGACAGCCGGTGGACGACCTCGTCGATGCGCTGATCAAGATGCGACGCAAGGCGAAGAAAAAGGTCGATCAACGGAAGAAGACCACCAAAAAACGAGCGAAGTCGAAGAGTTAGAGAGATCTCCAAGACCAGCACTCCGGTGTGGTCAATTTTTCGTCATGTGAATGTAAGCGGCTGATTCAAAATGGCCATTCCATGACAATCGGAGGTTATGCACAGGGTTATACAGTTGTGTTGTGGACAAGAAAAATGCAAGAGGAATATTTCGATGCAGCCGATCATGTTGTCCAAGCCGCTATCGGCGCGAGAAACGCATCGACTGGCCCTCGCAATACAAGGTCTGTGTCACGTCGATTGCTACTGACTTAACTCCTATTTCGCGGAGTTGTGTCGCCGCATATGGCGTCGCTACCCAATGCACCTCGATGCTGCGCGCCAGCAAAGGTCGAAAGGTCGAGTATAGGAGAGTGCCCATCCCACTAAAGTTGGTCATATCAATGGTGATTGGCCCATCCGCGGCTGAAGGAACAGCGTGGCATGGTCGTCCCGCTAGCCGAATTTCGCCTTCATCCGTTCGGACAACTTCGACAGCTGTATTACCACGCGCTCGTGTGTGCCCACTCCAATCTCCTCGTTTCCGTCGGTCGCACGAATCGAAAATTCGACGCGCCGCCCATCGACGTTCGTCACTTTCGCTTCGCCGGTGACGCGTCGGCCAACTGGCGTCGCCGCCAGATGGCGCACGTCGACGCGCGTGCCGAGCGCGCTCTCGCCGGCGTCCAAATAT
>Ga0179587_10000500_pt1 | contig 16192 bp, 16 predicted proteins | sample CZODoug2_1_08_16_FD_185932 | JGI IMG/M metagenome (GOLD analysis project Ga0179587, IMG submission 185932) | Vadose zone soil fungal communities from Angelo Coast Range Reserve, California, USA - CZODoug2_1_08_16fungal | ecosystem: Environmental > Terrestrial > Soil > Vadose zone | place: USA...
AGAATCTGGACCGGCGCCTGTTCCAGCAGCGTGTCGAGCGCGGACCGCGTCGCCGCGGCATCGGTGACGTCGAAATAAACCACCCGAGCCTCGCCGCCGTTTGCGGCGATTTCGGCGACCACGGCGTTGGCGGCGGCCCTGCCTCGATTCGCGTGCACATACACGAAGTGACCCGCGGCACCCAGCTGCTTGCAGATGGCCGCGCCGATGCCGCCGCTGCCGCCGGTGACCAGAGCCCGCTTCGTCGTTTCACTCATCCGAGTTCCCCGGCCGGCGCGAAGGGTAAACCCGCGTCGAATACGACCGTGGCGCGGCCGCGGAGCAACAGCGCCGCCTCCGACCGCAATTCGAATTCGTACAGAGCGGTGGTTGCGTCCCCGGCCATGCGCACAGCATCGCAGATCAGATCGCCTCGCACATCATCCAGGCGCAACGAGTGGAACCGGACGTCCCGCACGGCGGCGAGGAATCCGGCGGCTGGCGTTCCGGCGGCCGGTGCTCCGGCCAAGGAAGCGCCGCCTGCGACCAGCGCGCCATGCACCGCCATTGCTTGCGCGGCATACTCTATGCCGCACGCGATGCCGAGCCTGCCGAAGGCTCGAAGCGGATTGTCGGGCTCGCGATGCGTGCCGCTGCGGCAGCTGACCCGTACGGCGCTCCAGGCAATGACTTCATCGAGCAGGCACATGCGCCCGTAATGTGGAATGCGGCTTTCGATCCACGCGCGGTTCAAACGCATGGTGCGACGTTCACGACGATGCTGGCGCCCTGGTCCAGGTATTCGAGCACCGTCCGTCCGTCATCCGCACGGGCGAGATGCGACAGCAGCGGCAGACTGCGGGCCGCGGGAATCGAGAGACGCAAGGTTTCGAGCAGGGAATCCGCCATGGTGTCGGGCCGCTCGTCGCCGAGCTCGACGTCGATGCGCGCCACCGAATTGCCTCTTCGATCCGGCGTGAGTACCAGAGCGGCACCGAAGGCGTCGGGAACGGGACGTTTGGAGTGAATGGGTTCGGGGTATTCCGTGTCGTAGGCAACCAACAACAGCGATTCGCCGTCCACCACGACTTGCGTCATGGCTTCCAGCAGACCCGCACAGAAACTGGCGTCGAATGCGCAGAGGACATTCGATTCGAGCGTCGCGCCGGTTGCGATGCTCCAATATCCGGCCGCCGCGTTGTGCACCGAATTGGAAAATCGCGTGGGCGAAATCTCGCGGCCGGCGAGGGCGAGTGCCTGGCACAATTCATGGCAATTGTGGCCGTCGCCCCCCGAGGAGGAAAACACGCTGGCGAGCCCGGCGGGATCGATCTTTGCGCGCGACGAGGCCTCGAGCGCGACCGCCAGCGCGAGTTTCACGACCCGGCCGGTGCGGCGGCGTTCGGTGGGCGGCAGGATTGCCGGTGCCGTCAGTACCGTCGCAGCGGGCGAATAGGGTTTGGCGCCCGACAGCACGGCCGCAGCCTCGGGCCAGTCGGCGAGTCCGGGCCCGAGCACTCCGACACCGCCTATGTAAGCAGACAGCTTCATCCGCGGCCGAAGATGAGACTGCAATTGGTGCCGCCAAATCCGAAGGAATTGCTGAGTACATGCGACGCCGGCGAAGGGCGGTTTTCCCTCAGGTAATGCGCGGTGAGCATGGGGTCGATGCGCGTGGTGTTGACCCCGCCGGGCATAAACCCGCTCCGGAGCGTGATGGCGCTGATGACCGCTTCGAGCGCGCCCGCGGCACCCAGGGTATGGCCGGTCGCGCCCTTGGTCGAACTGCCGGGCGTGGCTGCGCCGAATACGCTGGTGACGGCCTGGCTCTCGGATCGGTCGTTGCTCGGCGTGCCCGTGCCGTGCAGATTGATGTAATCGATCGCTTCGGCATCGAGCCCGGCGGCGCGCAGCGCGGCCTGCATGGCCCTGCGTGCGCCCTGTCCCTCGGGATGCGGTGCGGACATATGGTAGGCGTCGCTCGATTCGCCGACGCCAAGCAGAAGAACATCATCGCCGTTCAGAGTCCCCAGCGGCGGCGCCAGCAGGGCAAAGGCGGCGGCTTCGCCGATCGAGATTCCGTCGCGTGCCACATCGAACGGCCGGCAGGGCGATGCCGACGAGAGCTGCAGGGAGTGAAATCCGTACAAGGTCGTCAAACAGAGAGAGTCCACACCGCCCACCACCGCGGCGTCGATGATGCCGGCTTCGATCATGCGTCTCGCGGAGCCGAAGACTTTGGCGCTGGAAGCACATGCACAGGACACGACCATGGCGGGTCCCTCGAGGCGCAGCCGCCGCCGCAGGTAGTCGGCGATCGAAAACGAGTTGTGGGTCGTGCTGTATTCGAAGCTCGCCGGCAACGCGCCGGTCACGAGGTCGCGATTGCGGTACGCAAGTTCGGTCTGGAGGATGCCGGCGGTGCTGGTACCCATGAAGACTCCGATTCGCCGTCTGCCGCTTAGGCTCGCCGCTCGCTCAACGGCCTCCGCGAAGCCGTCCTGCCGCAGGGCAAGTTCCGCCAGGCGATTGTTGCGGCAATCGAAACGCGACAGCTCCGCCGGCAGCCGAACGGCATCGACCCCGGGAACTTCACCGACGTGCGTTTCGATGTCAACCGTCTCGAACTCGCACCTCTTAAGGCCGCTGCGCTGTGCACGCAGCGACTCCAAGGTCGGCGCGACACCCTGCCCGATGCAACTCGTCGCCGTGAAGCTCTGGAGGAGCAAGGGCTTCATTGCAGGACGGCGCGCAGCGTGACCGGCGACAACCGAACGGCACGCATCCGGTCGAGCAGGCGCGGCAGCACGTCGAGGATCACCGGTCGACCCGCGGCGCCGAGCGCGGCATTGCCATCATGCAGGAGCAGGATGTCCCCGCCGCCGAGGGAGCGCGCCAGGCGCCGATAGACGACCTCGGCATTGCCGTTGATCGTATCGAAGCCGCGCCGGGTCCAGCTGGCGAGTCGTAGACTCAAGCTTTCGAGCACCGGATCCAGAAAGGGATTGCGAAGGCCGGCCGGCGCGCGGAAGAAGCGCGGAGTGCTGCCGGTGATCCGCGAAATGCCGTCCTGCGCCCGGGCGATCTCATCTCTCATGCCCCGCGGGCCCAGCAGCGAGAAATTATGCCGGTGCCGCTGACTGTGATTTTCGATGGCGTGGCCGCGCTGCACGATCTCCCGGGCAATGTCGGGGTAGCGCTCGACGCGCTCCCCTACGCAGAAAAACGTCGCCTGCGCACCGTGCTTCGCCAGCAGATCGAGGACTTGCGGGGTCACGCCGGGATCGGGACCGTCATCGATGGTGAGCGCCACTTCACCCCGCGCACCGCTCGCAGCCGGAAGGCGGATCCAGTTCGGACCCAGCAGCCGGCTTCTGGGCCAAAGGCCGGCGGCGGCCAGCACCCCGTGATTCGCGGCGACGGCGCCAATGGCCCATGGCCAATCCCTCGGGTAAGTCAACAGGGCGGCGGCCGCGCCCAGATGAACCGCGGCGGAAGCGGAGAGGATGGGCGAGGACAGCAGTCGCCGATAAGCTTTGCCGTTTCGAATCACGCAAACCTCGCGCCTAAAAAGTCGTCCCGGAGAGCACCGTCCACTTCGACCATACTACGCGTCGGCCGTGGCCGGCGGAGCGCGCCAAGTCAGCAATGCGGAGAAAACCAAAGCCAGGAATGCGCCGGGTGCCACCGTCGTTCCGAGAGCCACCAGCACGGGAACCTGCGAGAACGAGAGCAGCCCAAAGCCAATCACCGTGCTGATATTGGCTATCACCAACGAGGCCAGGATCAGGGCCGAGTTCGGGGCGCGCTGCGCCGCCGCTGCGCCGTCGAAGAATAACGCGTAGTTCGAGCCCACGGCGACGATGAGCAGCATTCCCACCAGGTGCAGTATCGTCAGTTGCTGTCCGGCCGCTGCCAGCCCGGCGGCGACGGTAAGCACGGCCAGACCTAACGGTGCAAGCAGGCGCGCCACCCGCCGCGTTTCGCGCAGCGCGGCCAATAGCAGCAACACGATGAGGACGAAGCCGCACAAGGACAGGCGGATCGCCTCCTGCAGGTAGCCGGCATACAGAGCGTCGGTCTCAAGCTTCAAATCGAGAATCTGGGTATTGGGCAATTTGGCCGCGGCCAGCAGGGCGGCGACGCGTGCGACGTCGACATCCGGCGTTGCGCCGTCCGCGCCATGCAGCGGCAGCAGCGCGCTCCAGTGATCGGCTTGGTGCAGGATCAATGCATTGAACCCTGCGGCGAGCGAAGTGCCGCGCAAGTCATCCGGCGTGACGGGCGGGGCCTCGCGCGCGGCGGCGACGTCTTCCACAAAGGGCGTCAACTGCTCGAGGCCCAACCCTAAGTCCGCCACCGCGACTTTCAGGTTATCGCGCAGCGTCCGTGCGTCCGGCAGTACGCCGCGGCGAGCCTCTTGCGCGGCGAGGCTGGGCAGGTAGTTGGCCGGGCTATCGACATCGCCGATGATCCCGGCGTCGACGAGAGTCTGTAGCGCGGCCTGCGCACGCTCTGCACCGCGCAACACCTCTTCCAGGCCGGCGCCTTCGACGATCACGACGTCGAGTACGTTGGCAGCCCCGAGGTCGCTCCGCAGGGTCGAGTCGTAGCGCAGGTCCTCGGGCGACACGGGACTCAGGCGCGACAACTCGCGATTCCACAGGGTGTCGTGATGACGGTACAGCACGAGCATCGCAACGACCGCGACCGCGCAGGCCGCGTACCTTAACCCCAGGCCGCCGTAGCGGCAGATGGCATCACGCACCCGGACGATCCTCAATCCGAAGCCCGATACGTCGCCGATGCGAAACCCGGGCGGCAGAAGCTCGGGCAGCACGAAACGCGTCACCATGGCGGCGGCTATCAAGCCGGTGATCGAATACAAACCGAGCTGTGCGAGCCCCGGAAATCCTGAGGGCAGCAACGAAGCAAAGCCGCACACCGACGTGAGCATGCCGAGACGGACCGTCGGCCAGAGCCGCCGCCGCCACGCATCACCGGACGGGCCCTGCAGCGATTGAATGAAAAAATAGATCGAGTAGTCCACGGACTCGCCGATCAATGTGATTCCGAATCCGAGGGTGATGCCGTGGACGGCGCCGAATCCGAGCGCGACCGCGGCGATGCCCGCCAACGCGCCGGTGGCCACCGGCAACAATCCCAGGCCCAAGGCGAGCGGGGACCGATAAACCGCCAGCAGAACGGCGACCACGAGAATGCCGCTGATGGCGGACAGCCGCATCGCGGCTCGTTTGATCTTGGCGCGCGCCGCAACCGCGAAAACGCCGGGGCCGCTCATCTTCAGTTGCACGGCCGAGGAGCTCGACGGCTCCGTTTCGGCCACGCCGGCGCCGAAGGCGCCGCGGATTGCCTGCAAATCGCGCTCCTGGGCATCGGTGTCGGAACCGGGCGCCGCGGTTTGCGCCACCAGCAGGGTGCGCGCGCCATCCGCCGAAACCCAGACGCCGTGCTGCGTACGGGGACTTCTGGTGCGGGATAGCTGATCGATGATCCGGAGCATCTCGCCGGTGGGGTCGCGCGGCACCAGGGACTTCAGCAGGAGGCCGGCCGGCGACGCCAGGCTCTCGATGGTTTCCGCGATCGCGTCTTTCAGACCAGCCGCGGTGAAGTGCCGTGCATCGACGGCATCGCTCAGGAGGTAGCGATGCGTGAACAGGAAATCGCGGTCGCGTGACGCGGTGAGCGCCTCCCCGTTCTCGACGCTGGAAAAAGCGGCATCGTCGCGCAAACGGCGCGCCATGTTGCGCGACACGCGGGCGCGCGTCTCCGAGTCGCCGCCCTGCAGCGCGATCAGCAACAGGCGCGACGCGGGTCCGTCGCGCAGCTGATCCACCATCAGCTTCTGCAGGTGAGTCGGCTTCGCCGGCAGGAACGCGGAGAGATCGTTGATGTAGTGGGCGTGGGTGACCACCCACAGCGCCGCCGCGATGCCGACCAGCCACGAAGAAATGATCCAGGATCTCCGGGTGTTCATCGGCCGGAGTGGGCGCGCAGCGTCATCAGTGAACGGTCGCCGTCGGACTGCCGAATCTCCACCCTGGAGAGTTCATCCCGCAAGCCATCGATCCGAATCTCCGCCACGGTCTTGGCGAGTTGCGCGTCCAGGGGTCTGAGAACGAGGGTCCAGCGCATCTCGCTGCCGGCGAACTCCAGCCGGAAGAGCCTCTCGAGGGCCGCTCGATCCCCCGCCAGCGTCGCGCGAATGCTTTCGATGAACGGCAGCAACTGCGGGTATGCCTTCAAGTCCAGCACATGGTTGCGTCGGCCGCGCTGCACCGTCACTACCTCTCCATCCACCACCAGAGTCTCCGGACGCGGCTCGATCGTGCGCTTTTCCAGCCGGCTGGGAGCGTCATAAATCAATTCGCCGTAGGATTCCAGCGGCCGCTTCAGCATGTGCAGGAACTGCTGCTCGACGAAACTGACCTGACCGTGGCGCCGCTGCGCCAAGGAGTGCATGACTTCGTCCAGAGCGTCGGCAGCGCCGGCCGCGTCGGCCGCAGCGCCGGGCGACGTAGCGCCGGGCGCCGCGGCGCACGCCAACAGCGAGACACAAACGCCGAGCACGCGCAGTTTCATGCGGCCGGCTTGCGCTTGCGCGAGTGCCGGGGCTCCTGCCAAAAATCGAAGAAATTGAACCAATTGTAAGGATCGCTTCGGCAGTATTTGTCCAGCAGCGCGGCATAACGTTCGACCGCGGCGCGCACGGCGTCGTCGCGCGTCTTGGGTGAACTCGCGGAAAAGTCCGCGACCGGCTCGAACACCACGTGATAGTGATTGCCGCCGCGATACAGGCCCACCATGAAGATGACCGAGCGGCGCAGGATGGCGGCGGCGCGCATCGGCCCGGTGGGCAGGTATGCGCGCTCACCCAAGATGGAGACCGCGTGCACCGGCTCTTCACCCAAGGTACGGTCGCCCAAGAGGCCGACGAAGGCGCCGCAATCGAGCCGTTCGGCCACCTTCAGCATCGCGTCGAGGTGCCCCAGCGAAATGACATCCGGCCTCACCTCAGGATTGATGGCGGCGAGGATGGAGTTGATCTTGCGGGCATTGTCCTCGTACATGGCCATCGACACTCGAAGTCCGGGTCTGCGGCGTCCGAGGCTTCCGATCACTTCGAAACTGCCCATGTGTGCGCCCATCAGGAAGGCGCCGGTGCCGCGCTCGACCTGCTCGCGCATCAGGGCCTCACCCTCGATGGTGATGCGGAATGCCTCGTACTTTTCGTTGATGAGATAGACGCGGTCGTGAATGGTGGTGGCGAAATACAAGATGTGCCTGAATCGATCGCGGGCGCGTGGTTCCCTTCCCAAGGCACGACGGAGGTAGCGGCGGGATTCTCGTCGTGCGCGGGGGCCGAACAGGAAAAAGTACGCGGCAATCCCAAAGAGCGGGATGCGGCTCAGCTTTCTTCCCAGTCGCATCGACAGGAAAGCCATGACCCGCAGTAGCGCGGGGCTGCCGCGTTCGCGGTTGCCTATCCATTCGGCGGGCCTCGGCGCCGAAGCGGCGGGGTTGAGCCGATCAAGCGTCACGGCCGCCGTCTCCCGGCGCGCGGATGGCCGTCAGCATGCCGGAGGCGACCGCGCGGGTCGCGGTGCGGATGACGAAGCGGATCGTGGCATCGCCGGAGGCCGAATGTTCGAGCGTCAGAGCGTCCCCGGGCCGCACCGCTGCCAGAAATTTCGCGGATGCGACGCTCCACTGCGTCAGATCGATGGAGCGGGAGTGCTCGATTTCATGGAGCACCACATCCAGCAAGGCGGCGCCGGGCAGGATCGGGAATCCGGGGAAATGGCCGGCGAACGCCGCATGGTCCTCCGCAATCGGGAGCGCACTGTAAACCGCCGCCGCTGGTCGGGCCAGAGCCTGCAGGGCGTGATGCGGCAGTTTACCGGTGGCATTGCGCGGCAACCGATCGACGAGCAACAGCGGACGCGGCAGAAAGATGGGATCGATCCGCTGCCGCAGCTCATCGGTCAGTTGCGCAATACTTAAGGAGGGTGCGACCACCGCGGCGGTCAGCCGGCTCACGCCGGTGCCGCCGGCCGCTTGCGCGTCGGGCAGAAAAAACGCGCCGTCGAGTACGCCTGGAATGGCGTTCAGTTGGGCGTTCAAGTACCCGAAGGAACTGCGCTTGCCGGCGATATTGACCAGGTCTGCGGTGCGGCCGTGCAACAGAAATTCATGCTCGCCGGTCAGTTCGATGACATCGCACAGGGCAGTGGATTGCTCAACATGGCCGCCCTGCGCAAACATGCCACCATCGACGGGAACCAGGCGCACGTCCGGCCACAAACGCCACGTTAGGCGTGAGGCCGTGCGTCGGGTGGCGATTTGGCCGGTTTCGGTGGAACCGTAGATCTCGAGCAGCCGAGTATGGAATTTCATCTCCACTTCTCGCGCGAGGTCCTCGGCCAACGGTGCGGTGGCGGACACGATCAATTCAACCGGGGGCAACTCGATGCCGGAGGTCAATAGGGCGCGCAGGTGGACCGGCGTCGAGATCAAGGCACGCGGCCGCGGCACTGCATCGATGGCTGCGCAGATATCCGCCGGGTAGAACGGCCGCTCTGCGCAGAACGCGTTGCCGGTCAGCAGGGCGAGCAGTACGGTCGATTCGAACCCATACATGTGCTGGGCGGGAACGGTGCCGATCAGCGCATGCACCTTGCCATCGGACAGTCCGAGCAACGGGGCTCCATCGCGGATGCAGCGCGACAGTTTTCCCCAGGTTTTGTTGTAGGGCAGCGGCGTACCCGTGGAACCTGACGTGAAGACCATGGCCGCGAGCTGGTGGTTCGCGATCCGCGGAACTTGCCAGGAACGCTCTGCGCCGCCAAGCCGCGCCACTGCGCCAGGTTCAGGGAAATGAAACCGGGGCAGATCGATCGTACAGGCCGGCTCGTCCGTCAAGCAAAACACGTCCGGAGCGAATTGCGCGAGCTGCCGAACCACTTCCGGCGTATGGGTCGACGGCAGCAGGCTCACGCGTTCGGTCAACAGGCAGGCGGCGAAGCCCACGGTGAACAGATACCGGTCGGAGCAGACGTTCAGTACATGTTTGCCCGGTGGGAGGCGGTCCGCCAGCTGCGCCGCGTCGGCGAGAAACTGCCCCGCAGTGATGGCCTCGCCCCGGCGGTGGGCAACGACCGCGGACGGTAATTCATGCGCCAGCAGCGGGCTCGTGTCGCTGCGCACGACTCAGACAGGCTCCTGATGGCTGGCCGCGAGATAGACTCGCAGCGTCGCCAGCAGACCGGTGCGCTTCATCCCGGGAAGGATGCGCCGCCGTATCTGGTATTCGGCGATGAACATCGCGCCCACCAGCGGCAGAGCGCAAAAATTGATGAAGAAAGACCAAACTCGCAAAGGCGCCGAGACAAACAGCAGGATCGAGAGCGCGGTGACCACGAAAAAGAATAAAGTCCACGCGGCCGTTACCTGGCGCGTGTAGCGCACTTCTTGCACAGAGAGGGGGCCATGTTCCTTGTCGGCCAGCCGCGTGCACAAGGCCACTCGGCCGGGCATCAGCGATCTGCCGAAGGTAAACCCCAGGAGGCAGTAGACGCTGCTGTCCTGCACCAGATTGATGAGCGGATAGTTCTGCCGCAACACGGGCCACAGTCCCACGATCACACCGGCCAGGCCGGCGTAGAGCAGTGCCGCGACCGCCGGCGGCGTAGTGCGCCACACAAGGATGGTCGCGACGACGGCGATTGGAGTGAGCGCCAGGGCGGCGCCCAAATCGCGGCCGCCGGCCACGGAGTTGCTGTAATGGGACAATCCGGCGTAGGCCGCGATGGCGGCGCAGGCCGCAGCGTACTGCAGCCTACGATCAGAGCGCCTGCTCACTTCGTTCTCTGTGCCGCAATATACTCGGCTAAGTGCCGGAGCGACCTAAAGATTTGTTGATTTTCCTGGGCGTCGGCGCGAAGTTGCACGCCGTATTGCTTGGACACCACCAGCGCGACTTCCAAGATGTCTATGGAGTCCAGGCCCAGGCCCTCGCCGTAGAGCGGTGCGTCAGGATCGATGTCCGCAGGCTGAATCTCCAAATTCAAAGCCTGCACGAACAAACCGGCAATTTCCCGCTGCAGAGCGACGTCGGCCACGGGCGCCGGCTGTTGAAGGAGCGACGCTTTGTCAGACATAGGCTTCAGCTTCGATTGGGTTTCTGGGGAACGTGGGGCACCGATATGCCGCTTTGCGGTCATTATATAGGTGTGGGCTGCACCGGCAACCCGTCGTACCGAGGGGCGCCCGCGCCTCTCCGCCGCGCCCTCAACCCTGCCGCAGCCGCCGGACCAGCAATAGGGGCAGCCGTATCAAAAACCCGACAAACAACCGGCAGTGCATCCACGTGAGCAAGGCATTGTCGCGCCAGTAGTTAAAGTGCGAGACACCGCCTTCCTCCGGACGGAAATAGCGGACCGGCGCGGCCAGATTGATCGGCCGGACACCGCGCCAGCACAAGCGAACCGCCGCTTCGACGTCGAAATCGAAGCGTCGCATCCACAGTTGGCGTCGCATGACCTGCTCGAGGGGCGCCATCGGATAGACTCGGAACCCAAAAAGCGAATCGCCGATGCCGCTCCACAGAGTCTCGACATCGGCCCACCAGTTGGAGATTTTGCGGCCCTGGACGCGTAGGCTCGGCGCGCTCGAGTCGAATACCGGCCTGCCGAGCACCATCGCGGCCGCAGCCAGCTGCGAGGCTTGCATGAACGCCGGAATTTTCTCGGGAGGATGCTGTCCATCCGAATCCATCGTCAGTGCGTGCGTGAAGCCGGCCTGCATCGCCTCGCGAATACCGTGCAGAACCGCGGCGCCTTTACCCCGATTCCGAGGGCAGACGAGTACGCGCATGCCGGGGTGCGTGGAGGCCATCTCAAGCAGCCGCGGCGTAGACCCGTCCGTGCTGCCGTCGACCACGACCCAGACCGGCGACCACTGGTCGAGCGCCGCGCGCACGGTGTCGAAGACCTTGGGTCCCGGGTTGTAGCTGGGTATGAGAATCAGATGGGTCGCCGAGGACTTAACGATGCGTCTCTCCTTGCAACCAGCGTGATTGCAGCGCACCGAGGAGTTCACGGCGGTAGTAGGCATCGAGTTCCGCGGTAAACGCGGCGACGTCCTGCGGCGGCGCAAAGCGCTTCCCCAGCCGCACTCGATAGGTGATCGGGAGGCTGGGCCGTTTGAACAGGGGCCAGCCCTTGCTCAAATAGGGCGAGTCGGTCTCGACAACGAGGGTTTGAACCGGCACATGAGCATGCTTTGCGATGAGGGCGACGCTCGCAACCAGTGGGTTGATGGGCGCCCGGGTCGTGCGCGTGCCTTCCGGAAAAAGCAACAACACGGCGCCCTCGGAGAGATGAGTCACGGATTCCTTGACCATCTGCCGCGACGATTCGTTTCTCACGTAGCGCGCAAGGCGGGCGCCCGACCCTAGAAACACGTTTTGCATCAGCTCCGCCTTCATCACGCACACCACGTTCGGATGGCGGGTGAGGATCAGCAGGGCGTCGATGAGGCAGGGGTGATTGGGCGCCAGAATCACGGGCGGACCGTCGCGCAGCGAATCGACCGCGGTCATATCCAGGCGATAGGTACCCGTTGCCGACAGCGACCACGCATAGAGACGAAATCCGGTCATGATCCCGCGCCGTCCGACGGCCGTACCTAGTTTGCGCGGCAGGATGAAGTACAACGGCAGCGCGAATACCGACCAGGCCAGGCAGATGATGCCGAGCAGCGTCAGTGAGGTAAGGAGCGCGAAACACTCATAGACGATTTTGAACGGGCGGAGCATGGCTAAGGAGCTCAGTCGGGTACTTCGACCATCTGAGCCGACGTGTGAATCATCCACGAAATGCCGACTCCGGCGGACCAGTACCAGGGCCGCTGAACCAACGGGCTTTCCGCGAAGGCGGCGCCCGCCAGAGTATCCGCCCGCACATATGCGCCCACCCAATAGTGGGGATAGCGCTTCGACAACGCCGCGATGGCCTGCGTTCCGGCGTACCCGCCGGTGGCTTGATACACGGGACGCGCCGCCGTCGCATAGGGCGGCGCCACCGAGTAGAAGTATTGGTGGTAGCGGCGGTCGGCGAACAATGGACCGATCAACAGCCCGGCATTCCAACCGGCAAACCCCGCGGGAGCGGCCACATCCAACGCGAGCCGCGGGGTGAAAGTCCAACCGATGAATTTGGGGGACGCGTCGACCGTGATGGCGGAGCGCAGCGGCAGGCGTAGATCGAGCTTGATGCGCGAGTCGGTGCTGTGCAGAAGATGAAAATCGAGAGACGGACCTATTTCGAGCGTGGACTTGAGATCCGGCATCCCATGGCGTGCGCGGTCGTTGCGCACCGGTGTGGTCGCATTGCCGCTCAAGTTGAGCTCGACCCAATCCTGATTGAAGAACGTGCCGCGCACCCCTTCGCGATCCGCCTTCAGGAATCTGCCGTTGTATAAGAGATACGGAACGGGCAAGGGAAGCACGTGCGTGGTGGCGGATCCGCGATAGTCCTCGAAGGCCAACGCACCCAGCCCCAGGCCGAACTCGAGCACAGGTTCTTCCTTGGCCGCCGCGGACGCGGCCAACGCCCCGCCTAAGAGCACAGCGACGAGCTCCTTCACGCGGCGGTCGGCGTTGGGCGCCACCGCCATCAGCCGGTCATTCGTTCAGGCTCGGCGGAACGAATGTTGTCAGCGCGTCCGCGCATCGCGCGCAGCGTCCGCCCAAGTTTCGCGATGGAGATCACATAGTACAATCCCTTGAACAGGAGCAATGAGGCCCGGATGGGGGCGCGCCCGAAGACATCGCCGGCCAGCACCGACAGCAGGGCTTCCTCCATGCGAAGGACATTGCGCGGACTCAAGAATAACTCGCGCATCGTTGGGTTCGTCACCCGGTAAATGAACCACGAGAACTGCTTCGGCCCGCGGCGCATGAGCCGATCGAAACTCTTCAGCGCGAGCGCCTTGCGCGCCGGTGTGTTGCGGCAGATGTCGGCGGTGTCCGCCGCGGCCGCGCCGCTGTTCATGGCCAACATCACTCCCGTCGAGAACACCGGATCGATGAACGCGTAGGCATCGCCGATCATCAGGAAATTGCTGCCGCAGCTGCGCTCACAGGCATAAGAGTAATTGCCGGTGGCTTCGACTTCGGATGCCAGCGAGGCGGCGCGCAGGCGTTCCGCGAGCGGCGGGCATAGGGCGATGGTTGACAAGAAGAAGTCGCGCACCGGGACATCGCGGGTCTTCATGTAACTCGGCCACACCACGGCGCCGACGCTCGTCGCGCCGTCCGCGAGCGGAATGAACCAAAGCCATCCGTGATCGAACCAATAAATGGAAATATTTCCTTCCTGTCTGCCGCAGTTGCGGCGTGCTCCCGTGAAGTGGGCGTACATGGCCGCGCTGTTGTGCTTCTCATTGCGGCGCTTGACCTTCAGGTGGTTGCCGAGAAAAGTATCGCGTCCGGAGGCGTCGATCAGTTGCGCCGCCTCCCAGATCTGCGTGCGCCCGTCATCGTGCTCCGCGTGCACGCGGATGCGTTCGTCATCGAGAAATTCGACGTCCCGGGCACGGCATCCTTCGACGACGTCCGCGCCTTGGGCGGCCGCGCGCCGCACCAGGATTTCATCGAACTGCGACCGTCTGACCTGGTATGCCATGGGCAGAGATTTGTCCCAGGCGTTCGCAAATTGGAATTCCTGGCCACGCCCGTCCCAGTGCGATATGAATTCCGCACCCCATTTCTGCATGCCGATGGCGCGGATCTTGTCGGCCACCCCGAGACGCTCCAGGAGCGGCAAATTCGCCGGCAACAGCGACTCACCGATGTGAAACCGGGGATGGCGTGCCTTTTCCAGGACGACCACCCGATAGCCTTTTTCCGCCAGCAGGATGGCGGCGGTCGAGCCGGCGGGCCCGCCCCCGATGATTAATATGTCGCATGCGAGCACTGCGGAAGTTTAACGTGCCGACAAACAGGGGTCCAACGCCTGTAAGATACGGGGTATGCACATCTTGATTGTTGAAGACGATGAAGTTGCGCGCGACTATCTGGCCAAGGCCCTGCGGGAGGTGGGACATACGGTGGACGTGGCCGCCAACGGTCTCGACGGACTCCACATGGCGTCCTCGATCGCGGTCGACCTGGCGATCGTCGATCGCATGCTGCCGAAACTCGATGGGCTCGCGTTGGTGCAATCGCTGCGGGCCACGGGGCGCAAGATGCCGGTGCTGATCCTGAGCGCCTTGGGCGACGTCGACGACCGGATTACCGGACTGCGCGCCGGCGGCGACGACTACCTGACCAAGCCCTACCACCTGTCGGAGCTCCTGGCGCGCATCGATGCGCTCGCACGGCGCGGCGATTCCGGCAACGCGGAAACGAACACCAAACTGAAATTGGCGGATCTCGAACTCGACCGGATGACGCGGCGCGTGACGCGCAACGGCAAGAAAATCGAACTGACCGCACGCGAGTTCCAGTTGCTCGAATTCATGATGCGTCACAGCGGCCAGGTCGTGACGCGGACCATGCTGCTCGAGGGGGTGTGGGACTATCACTTCGATCCCCAGACCAATGTCATCGACGTGCACATCAGCCGCCTGCGCCAAGCGATCGACAAGGATTTCGACAAGCCCCTGCTGCACACCGTGCGCGGCGCTGGGTACAGTTTGCGCGAAGACGAATAGTGCGCCTCGCGCGGCGGCGTGCTGTCAGCCCCGATCAGCCCCTGCGGGTGCTCGACACCTCGCCGTTTCGCATCGCCATCGTCTATTCGATCGTGTTCGCGTGCGGAGCGGCCGCGCTCTTGGGCGCGGTCGATTTCGCCGTCTCACGAGTCGTCGACGGCAGCACCGACAATCTCATCGGAGCGGAAGTCCAGGGCCTGCGCGAGCAGGTCCTGGTGCTGTCGCGCAGCGATTTCATCGAGCTGATCGAACAGCGCTCGCAAGACCAGGACGTTCGCGGCGCCGTGTATTTGATGGTGGACCCGCAACTGCGCCCCGTGGCGGGCAACGTTCCGGCGTGGCCGAAAGTCGATGCCAATGAAGGAAAGTGGATCCAGTTCAAGGTCTCGGTTCCATTCGGCGATGAAACCCGCGAACACGAAATGCGGGCGCAGCGTTTCCCGCTGCCCGGCGGCTACCGGATGTTGGTGGGGCACGACGTGCAGGAGCGGCAGGACGTCAAGAATCTCATGATGCGTGGACTCATCGCCGCGGTGGTGCTGACCTTGCTGCTCGGCCTGGGAGGCGGCTTTTGGATGGGCCGCCGCATCCTCGCGCAAGCGGGCGCGATCTCGGCGGTGGCGACGCAGATCATGCGCGGCGACTTGTCGCAGCGGCTGCCGGTGCGCGATGCCGACGACGAGATCAACACCTTGGCGCGCGAGATCAACGGCATGCTGGACAAGATCGAGCAACTCACCCTCGGCATGCGCACCGTGCTCGATAGCGCGGCGCACGATCTGCGCACGCCGCTCAACCGGCTGCAAGCGACGGCCGAAGGCGCGATGCATCAGCTCGCTTCCGGATCGGCGGAGCGGCGGGTGCTGGAGCGCGTTTCGACGGAGGTCGACCGGATGCGCGGTACCCTGGACGCGCTGCTGCGCATTGCACTCGCCGAGACCGGCACCGTGGCCCGCGAACCGGTGGACCTGTCGGAATTGGTGGCGAGCATGGTCGAACTGTATGCCCCGGTCGGGGAAGAGCGCGGCATTGCATTGGAAAGCACGGTGGAACCCGGGGCCCGCGTCCTAGGCAGCCGGCAGCTGTTGGCGCAGGCGCTCGCCAACCTGCTCGACAACGCGATCAAGTTCACTCCCGACGGCGGCCGTATTCGGGTGCGGCTGCACGGTCCCTCCGCCGAGCCCGAGGTGGTCATCGAGGACAATGGGCCCGGAATACCGGCCGATAAGCGCGAGATCGTGCTGGGCCGGCGCGTGCGGCTGGACGAGGCGCGCAAGTTCCCCGGATCCGGCTTGGGGCTGTCGTTGGTGGCGGCCGTCACCAAATTGCATGGGGCACGGCTGGTTCTCGATGATGCCGGCCCGGGCCTGCGGGTTTCCCTGAAATTTTGATCGCGAGCCTTGCGACCCGCTGCGCGACATGTGACGCATATCACATTTTGAAGAATTCCCATCGGGAATCGCCTCGGCGAACG
>Ga0179587_10000503_pt1 | contig 16157 bp, 9 predicted proteins | sample CZODoug2_1_08_16_FD_185932 | JGI IMG/M metagenome (GOLD analysis project Ga0179587, IMG submission 185932) | Vadose zone soil fungal communities from Angelo Coast Range Reserve, California, USA - CZODoug2_1_08_16fungal | ecosystem: Environmental > Terrestrial > Soil > Vadose zone | place: USA...
TTATCTCTTCCGGATGAAAAGAGATGGTTCCGGGCGCACTAAAGTGATGTCCGGCCCGATTATCAACATAGGCGGTACGTCACCGGATGGACGGTGGGCGGTGGCCACGCTGCCAGTGGATGAGGTACCCAGCACAGCAGTGTTCGCTGTGCCGGTTCAGGGCGGCTCACTGAGGCGGATCTGTCCCGCTGCATGCATGGCTAAATGGTCTTCGGATGGAACGCGATTTTACGTGCAACAGGTTCTGCAAGGCGCGCGCGGCGGCAATGCCGTCGTTCTCCCGGTGCCAAGAGGAAAGTCACTCCCAGATCTGCCCGTTCAGGGGATCCGCTCCGAAGAGGATTCCGCTGCCTTGCCGGGAAGTAAAGTGATTGAAATGTCCCGTTTCAATCCGAGCCGCTTCGGATCTAATGTCGCTCCTGGCCCGGCTATCGATACGTTTGCTTATGCAAGGACGATCGTGCACCGGAATCTTTTCCAAATCCCGCTACCCTGATCAAGCTTCCCCTGCGGCAACGAACGACTTGAATACACCTGTCCCTCGCCAAAACTCTGTCCACGTCCCAAAGCGCCCATAACCAATGCTGCTTGAATCAGACGATGATTAAGGATGCGGTGAATAGAAGTGGTGTTGCCAATAGCCAGCCATGACGATACCCATCAGGGCGCACCACTATTTTTCTGCACTGCGTTTCGCTTAGCGGGTTCGAACTCTAGGCAGCTCGATCATAGCGGTGGTGCAGGCCGCCCAACCTCGGTCGGGAGAGCCCGGTGCCACGAATGGTAGATCGGACTCTGTCACCTGGAGTCTGCTTTCTTAGACCGAGGTGGGTCCGATCCTCATGGTAGTAGCGAACATAGTCGGACAACAGCCGCTTCAGATGGCGTTCGTTCACTGCAATGATGTGGTTCAACAGATCATGGCGGCAACTCTCGACCCAACGCTCAGCGACACTATTCTGCCAAGGACTTTCGAACGAGGTCCGAACCGAGGTGATTTTCAGGGATCGCACCGCTGCCGGGACCTCCGATCCATACTTGCCGTCCCGATCGAAGATCAGGAATCGAGAAGCCGACTCGAACGGCTCCTTGGAATAAATTCCTTGCCGGCCTTTTTAGAGAGTGGGATGAGCACTGGACCAAATCTCACAATTAGAGTCCACAATGAGGGCCTCAAACGCTCCTAAGACGGCGCTGACCATTATTTCGCATATTCGCCTTGTATTCGCTCCTACTGTAGTCAATTTTGTGACTGCGAAAGCACCAGAGTTCAACAGGGTTCAACAGGGTTCAACAAGCAGGCCGCAAACGGTTCAACAAGAATCACTTAGAATCCACAGAGTTCTACAGGGTTCAACAAGGCTTGGCATCTGGTTCGGGACCAGGAGGCCGGTGGGTCAAATCCACTCGCCCCGACCAATTGTTTTCAATGACATATGCCGTTCAGCACGGCCCCAAACTCAGCCCTCTGGTTTCGGCCCAGGTGTTCTAGCGCGAATATCCGCGAAAAATAAAGAGTTCGGGCTAGGTGAACGCGCATGAGCGGTTACAAAATCGTCTACAGCGCGTCTTAATTTTGACCTGATCGAGTTTTTGTACCACGGCGAATGAGAGAGATTATGCCAACTCTCCTTGCAGTAGTTCGACGTCAAATCTTCGTTTTCGGACGTGGTCGCTAACTGTTTTCAATGACTTAGCGTAAGCTCGTATCGTTGGTTTTGACCTGCTGAACGTGATCGTGCAAAATGGCAACGCGAAATCAGGATCGCGTACACTGATTGCGCTTCACAGTCCTATGATTCCATTTCCTCGCGCCCTTCGCTCCGCCCTTCTTCTGCGCGGCCACTCAAGAATCCAGCGCCTCGCGCACAAGCTCCCGCAAATCGACGAACTATACCGAACATTTCACGACCTGACTGATCCACAACTAATCTCGGTTTTTTCAGACCTTCAGACGCTTGCCCATTCCGGCACATCTCTTAAGAGCTTGGAAGCGCGTCTGTTTGCTGTCATTAAAGTTGCCGCTGAACGCAAGGTCGGCCTCGTCACATATGACAGTCAACTCTTGGCAGCTCTCATTCCGAGACGAGATCACGTTGTTCAGATGGACACCGGCGAGGGCAAAACGCTGGTCGCTCCGTTCGCCACCACAACCGCCAATCTGTCCAGATGCGGGACAGCCAGACCCAGAAGAAGCGGTCACCAGAATTCAAGCGAAGGCGCTTCCTGTTACGCTGCAGTACCGTAATCTGATGGCGTAGGGCGATGTTCTCTGGTTGTAAGGCGAGTCTACTCCGGAGACACGACCGCAAGACTCGAATGAAAGCGATAAACATGGTTTTCATGGGGTGACAGAGTAACAGCCAGAAGCCACTGGCAGCAGTGATTTCAATGCGGATAGAATCATTGGTAGGGACAGCCATATAATCTATGGACTGACTGTTCTTTAACTCGTCTTGGAAGCAAGGAATGGACGTTTTGCTGATAGAGGCGGAACATGCAGATCCTCGTTGTAGAAGATGAAAAGAAGCTCGCAGGCGCTCTGCAAAAGGGGCTCGAAGCCGAAAAGTACTTAGTGCGAGTGGTCCATACCGGAGAGGAAGCATTCTTCCTTGTCTCCACTGAGCATTTTGACCTTTTGCTTCTCGACATCATGCTTCCGGGCCGCGACGGTCTTGATATTCTAAAAGCACTGCGGCAAAAGGACTTCGCCCTACCTGTTTTAATACTGACTTCGAAGGATGCGGTAGAAGACCGCGTGCGAGGCCTGAAAGCTGGCGCTGATGATTATCTGGTGAAGCCGTTTGCTTTTCCAGAATTGCTAGCACGGGTTGAGGCAATTGGCCGGCGGTCTAGAAGGGCCGAAGAACCACCCACAATGAAACTCGCGGACCTTGAAATGGACGTACTCCGTCATTCCGCTTCAAGAGAAGGGCACGAGCTGATGCTTACATCGCGCGAATTTGAGTTGCTTGAGTACCTTCTTCGCCACCAAGGCCGCGTTGTTTCTCGAGAAATGCTCGCCCGGGATGTTTGGAATGAGACCGGGCGGTTCACGCCCTTGGACAATGTGATCGATGTACACATAGCCCACTTGCGGCAAAAATTGGATGAACCCTTTGGAAAGAAACTCTTGCACACCGTGCGTGGTGTCGGATTCGTCCTGCGAGAAGAAACATGATGACGTGGCCTCGTCTCAAACTCGTACGGACGCGCTTGACGCTGTGGTATGTGTTATTTCTTGCCGCTTTCTTCGTCGTGTTCATCGCTGGCGCTAGCTTCGTTATTGTCAGGCATATGGGCACGCAGTTGAAGCGCCAGGCAGTCCAAGATCTAGAAACGGTGGAAGGGCTGCTGTATTTCAATGGTGGCCAGCAATTGCGCTTTAATGAGGAGTATCACAACCATCCGGAATCAAAATTAGTTCAGGATCGATTGCTCGAAGTTCTCTCCCTGGACGGAACAATTCTCTACCGTAACGACCGGCTCGGCATGCGAACGATTGGCGGCGCGCCATTTATGGGAGAAGGAGTTGGAGGATATTCAGAGCGTTCCATCCGTGCGTCGGACGGAACGGCCGTGATACTCGCGAGTCGCCAGCATTCGTTAGATGGCCACACAATTCTAATTCGGTTGGCTTATAGCCAGCAGCCAATCTGGGACCATCTGAAGGAGTTTTTGATGATCGTTCTGCTGGCGTTGCCGTTAACTCTCACAGCCGCAGCCGTTGCTGGTTACGTGATGGCGGATCGAGCACTCGATCCAATCGGACAGATGGCACAGCGAGCTGAACAAATCACGACAGAGCGCCTGCACGATCGTTTGCCGGTTGAGAGCAATGATGAACTCGGGCATTTGGCCCGCGTATTCAATCAAATGCTGTCGAGAATCGAGCAGTCATTCGAGCAGCTACGGCGATTCACTGCGGATGCCTCACACGAACTTCGAACACCTCTTGCATCCATCCGGAGCGTCGGGGAAGTCGGACTTCAAAAAGATGCAAGCCCTGAAGAATATCGGGACATCATCGGCAGCATGCTTGAGGAGATTAACCGGCTGACGAGTCTGATTGATAGTTTGCTGACACTGTCCAGGGCGGACGCAGGCCAGATTCCCATGAAGTTAGAAGTATTTCCAGTCGCGGAGATTATGGAGGAAGCTGCCAGTCTGCTGGATGTGCTTATTGAAGAAAAACGGCTGACGTTCAGCTTTGAAGGCGAAAAAAATGCTCTTGTGCGCGGAGACCGATTAATTCTCCGTCAGGCAGCGGTCAATATTCTTCACAATGCCGTGAAGTTTACTCCAGCAGGAGGCAGCATATCCGCCCGCGTCCGTTGTGAGGGCTCCGGTATCCTATTAAGCATTACCGACGATGGTCCAGGCATTCCGACCGAGCATCTGGCGAAAGTATTTGATCGATTCTATCGGGTGGACGCATCTCGCAGCGGCGAAAATAAAGGAGCCGGCTTGGGACTGTCGATTGCGCAATGGGCAGCGAGAGCACATGACGGCGAGATCGGACTTTCGACTGCACCCGAAGGTGGATGTACGTTCTGGATTCGTCTTCCCCTGGCTTCCTCGAACCCTGCTGGTTGAAGGACCATCGTTCACTAAGACAAGCTCTCGTTTAATCCAAGCTCCCATTGCCGTTGCACGCCGATATTGCACATCGGTGAGCACGTTAATGAAATCTTCAGAAAATCTTAAGTTTTCGAAGTCCCGGTAAGTGATAGTTTCCGCCCATCAAGTCGGGGGGAATTTTTCCTTTCTTTTTGGCGGCAGAGTCCGAATACATCTGCCCAGTCGCTCTTGGGTGAGCGGTAGACTTTCGATTCTACAGTGCGCAAAACGAGGTGCAATGCGCCGTTCTTCGGATCGTTGCGTTTGGATTTGTTTCACCCTACTCACTGCCATTGACCAGGGTGCTCACCAGGCAGGCTCAGAAACCATGCGGAGGAGCTTACGATGCAACTTAATGTGTTCATGAAGAAGATGGGCGTCACTCTCATGTTAGTGATCGTTTTGGCCATCTGGGTTTCTTGGACAGGTCAAGCGTACGCGCAGGTTTCAGGCGCAACCCTCAGCGGAACGGTGATGGATTCTTCCGGCGCGGTCATTCCAAACGCTCAAGTCGCCATCACAGACGTGGCCACCGGTGTGACTCGTACCGTTTCATCTGGCAGCGCGGGATTATACACAGCCCCTAACTTGCTGCCCGCGACCTATGAGGTCCGCGTCACGGCACCGGGTTTTAGCACGCAGGTGCAGAAGGGCGTCACGCTGACAGTAGGAGCCCAGCAGGCTCTCGATATCAAAATGCAGGTTGGCCAAGTGAGTCAAACGGTTGAGGTCACCGCGGAAGCGCCCACAGTTGAGCTGACCTCGTCCACGCTTAGCGCAACCGTTAACTCCACTACTGTGCGCGAGTTGCCTTTAAACGGCCGCTCGTGGACCGATCTGGCCACTCTCCAGCCTGGGGTCAGTGCCATTCAGACCCAACCATCCTTCGCAGTTGGTGGGGACCGGGGAAACCGGGGATTTGGGTCCCAGCTATCGATCTCGGGAGCGCGCCCGCAGGAAAACAATTATCGATTAGATGGTATTAGTCTTAATGACTACGGTAACGGCGCGCCGGGCAGTGTGCTAGGCGGGAACATGGGCGTGGATGCCATTCAGGAATTCTCTGTTCTGACCAGTAATTACTCAGCTGCTTATGGCAAGACGTCCGGCGGAGTCGTGAACGCGGTGTCCCGCTCGGGAACGAATCAATTCCACGGAAGCCTTTACGAGTTTCTCCGCAACAACGCCCTGGACGCCAAGACTTTCTTTGACAATGCGAATGGCATCAAGAAGCCTCCTTTCAGGCGCAATCAGTTCGGCGCCTCAGCCGGAGGGCCGATTCGCAAAGACCGGACCTTCGTCTTTGGCGATTTCGAAGGACTTCGTCATTCCAAGGGCATCGCATTTACCGACACTGTGCCGTCCCCGGCTGCTCGGACGGGAATCCTTCACGACTCGAGCGGCAACCTCCTCGACGGAAACAACAAACCCATACCTGGGAATGTCCCCTTTTCGGGCGCGTGTCCGAGCAATTCGACGAACCTTGCCCCCGGACAAGCTGGTTTTTGCGTCGATAATTCCGCCACGAAGTTTTTGCCGATCTACCCTTTGCCCAACGCCGGTTTAACCAACAACGGAAACCTGGGCACGTTCAGCTTTGCAGGGCAACAAGTCGTGAGCGAGAACTTCGTGACCGCCAGGGTCGATCATAAGTTTTCGGACAAAGACAGCCTGTTCGGTACATATATGTACGACGACACGCCCTATCGTTCACCCGATGCCTATGATGTCCAGTTGCTCGGATCGCACACAAAACGGCAGCTAGTGACCGCTGAAGAGAATCATATTTTCAGCCCGACTTTGATCAACACAGTCCGAGTGGGCTTCAACCGCGTTAATGCGGCTAATAACGAGAGTTTGTCTGCGATTAACCCTCTTGGAAAGGACCTTTCGCTGGGTGCTGATCCTGGACAGACTGCTCCCGACGTAAGAATTTCGGGAGGAATTCCGGAATTCATTGGAGGTTTGGGCGGGGTGTCAAGCTACCACTACTATTGGGACTCGTTCCAGGCATTTGACGACGCTTTTCTCACTCGCGGAACGCACTCATTGAAATTTGGTGTGGGTGTGGAACGAATGGACGATAACTTCCATGGGGTGTCCACTCCCAGTGGCCAATTTGCATTCGGTTCCTTAGCCAGCTTCCTCACCAACAAACCGAAAAGTTTCTCTTCAGCCTTGGGCGGCGCTTTTACAGGTCGAGGAATACGTCAAACACTGTTCGGCGTCTACATTCAGGATGACTGGCGTGCGCGTCCGAATTTGACGCTAAACCTGGGATTACGCTATGAGATGGTGACTGTTCCGACGGACGTTAACGGCAAGCTGGTCAACTTGCTCAACATCACCGATCCAGCCCACCATTGTGCAATTCCCCCCGCTGGCGCCCAGTGCCCGCCCTTGGGGGGACCGTTGTTCAAAAATCCCACCCTTCATAACTTCGAGCCGCGAATCGGCTTATCTTGGGATCCTCTCCACAATGGCAAAACAGCGGTGCGTGCAGGCTTCGGAATGTTTGACATGCTGCCCATGCCTTATCAGTTCAACCTGATGGAAGTCCTGGCGGCTCCGTACTTCCTGCTGGGCACCCTGAACGACCCCTCGCCTTCTCTTACCGGCACATTTTTCGCCGGAGCATTTCCGCTGCTGACCAGCGCCTCCAACTCCACGCTCAGGGGTAGTTACATCGAATACGCTCCACATCGCAATTACGTGATGCAGTGGAACGTGAACATCCAGCAGGAACTTACGCCGAGCCTTACCGCCATGGTTGGCTACGTTGGGTCGCGCGGCGTCCACATGCCGTACCGCTCTGAGGATTTGGACATGGTTCTCCCCACCCTGTCTCCGGCGGGTTATCTTTGGCCGTGCGGACCCAATGGGAGCAATCGGTGCGCCACGGGCTTTCTACCATCTGGCCAACCTAGCGTTACGCTCAACCCTAATTTCGGTAGAATGGCGGGAATGTTCTATGGGGGGAACTCCTTTTACGATTCCCTTGAGCTGCAGCTGGCAAAAAAGATGAGCCACGGTTTCCAGGTCCAGGGCGCTTTCACGTGGGGCAAGAGCATTGACGACGAGTCGGGAACCGTGGCCGGGGATCAGTTCGGTAATTCAATTTCCGCATTGGATTGGTTTGATCGCAGGCTGACCCGTGGGGTTTCCGACTTCAATATGGGCAAGACCCTTGTGGTCAATGGCATCTGGCAAGTTCCGGGGATCAGGTCGGCTCCTGGGGCCGTGCGGTGGGCTGCGAACGGGTGGCAGTTGGGCGGAATTTTCAAGGCCGGCGACGGCGTGCCTTTCACTGCCACTATAGGCGGCGACTTATTGGGTAAGAAAAGCAGCAAAACGTTTGACTATCCAAATCGCGTTGCCGGATGCGACCCGATCAACAGAAATTTCAAAACGCAAGGCCTACTCTACGTCAACGCCAATTGCTTCGCTTTCCCGACGGCGCCAGATCAGGCTTTCTGGAGCGCCAATTGCGACCCAGCGCCAAAAAGTTTCGGGGGCGCACTCCCGGCGGGGGATCTGAGATGTTTCAATCTGCGCGGCAATTCGGGCCGCAACATTATGGCTGGGCCGGGTCTGACGGAGTTTGACTTCTCGGTGTTCAAGAACAATTACATCAAGCGAATCTCGGAGAGCTTCAACGTTCAGTTCCGGGCGGAGCTATTTAATGTCTTGAATCACGCGAACTTTGCGGTGCCTGTAACACCCGACAATACCGACGTCTTCAATGGAAACGGCGGCTCTACTGGGACAGCTGGTCGTCTGACATCCACAAGCACAACCGCACGAGAGATTCAATTTGCAATGAAGGTGATGTGGTAGGTCGGGCTTAGTCGGACAGTTCAGATGAATGTGACGAAACTGTTTGCTTCCAGGCCCGGAAATTCAGGACCCAGGCGGCGAGGATTGGGAATCTCGAGGGGGAGCCGATGAGATATGTGTTGGCGTTCTTAGCGCTCGTGTTTGGCTTTGAGTGTCATGCGCAACAAGAACCGCTTCGACTTATCCAAACTATGGCTTTGCCTGGAGTGGTGGAAGGGAAATTTGATCATCTTGCCGTCGACATCAAGGGCAACAGGTTATTCCTTGCTGCCCGGGTCAATCAAACTATCGAGGTTTTTGACCTGGCCACCGGGAAGAGAATTCACAGCATCAGCGGATTCGGTACGCCCCACGCTGAATACTATGTTCCCGGTAGCAATGAGCTTCTCGTCGCCGTTGGCGACGACGGTACGTGTAAATTCCTGCGAGGCGACACGTTTGAGCTCATCAAGAGCGTAAAGATCTCAGTCGGTGCTGACTCGATCGTCTACGACCCCGGCGCGAAATACCTGTATATCGTTAACGGTGGTAAGGACATTGACAACAACGAATTTTCGCTCGTCTCCGTCATCGATGCAACGAAACGGGAAAACCTTGGAGACATCCGAGTCGAGGGCGCGGAGCTGGAGGCGATGGCCGTCGAGCGCTCGGGCACAAGATTGTTTGTGAACATGAAGACTCTAAAACAAATCGGGATTATTGATCGGAATAAACGGCAGGTGGTGGCGACGTGGCCAATTCCGGAGGCCGGAGTTAATACCCCGATGACTTTCGATGAAGCTCATCACCGCCTTTTTGTCGGAGCCCGCGTACCTTCAGAGGTAGTAGTCTTCGACACTGATACAGGAAAAGTCGTGGCTAAAGTTCCATGCGTAGGCGATGCCGATGATATGTCTTACGATTCGGCGCGTAAGCGCATATACGTTACCGGCGAAGAAGGATTTATTAGCGTCATCGCGCAAACCGACGCAGACCATTACGAACCGATCGCAAAGATCAGGACGAGGCCGAATGCAAGGAATTCACTTTTCGTACCGGAGTTGAATCGCTTTTTTGTGGGGGTTCCTAACGATGGGAAACAAGAGGCGGAAGTGTTAGTTTTCCAAGTGCAACCCTGAAGATTTAGCGTTGCGGCCAGGCTTGTTTAAGATTGTCCGTGCGGCGCCCTGAGCATTCTGCACTTGGAGTTTAGAGCGATCTCCATTTAGCCTTGGCCACACGTGAACGAAAGTTAAGATTAAATCGAAAATGACCGACGGAGGGTTGGGATGAAAACTTGGGGAACAATTGTCGCGTTGTTCGCCGGACTATGCTTGCCCGTCATCTTTCAGATACGCAGTGTTAACGCTCAGAACCAGCCCTTCGTCACGGTACGCCGAGTATTGCTTCTCAGTATCGATGGCCTTCACGGCCTTGACTTGGCGACTTTTGTGCGGTCGCATCCGAATTCGGAATTGGGGAAGTTGAGTTCCTCGGGCGTAACGTATACGGAGGCTTCTACCTCCAAACCTTCAAATTCTTTTCCGGGCTTACTGTCTTTAGTTACCGGAGGCTCCCCGCTTTCAACCGGCGTTTGGTACGAGGGCGCGTACGCGCGATCCCTTTCGCCCCCGGGCTCGAACTGCAAGACGGTAGGTACACAAGTCATCTGGAGCAATGCCCTGGATAAGAACAAGAAACTTCTGGATGCGGGAGGAGGGATCGATCCGGCGAAGCTGCCGCTTGATCCGAGCAAGGGCTGCATTCAGGTTTACCCCCACAGTTTTCTCCGTGTTAACACTATTTTCGAGGTTGTCCATTCCGCTGGGATGCGCACCGCGTGGATCGATAAGCACCCCTCCTACGAGATGGTCAGCGGCCCTTCTGGTACAGGTGTCGATGATCTCTTTACGCCTGAAATTGGCTCCGCGGCCCGGGACGTAAAAGGCCAGGAGGCCTATGATGACGTGAAGGTTGAAGCAATCCTTAACGAGATCGGCGGAAAGGACCACGCTGGAAAGCCGGCTGATGGAGAACCCGCGCTTTTTGGCATGGCCTTCCAGGCATTTAGGTTTGCTCAGGTGATCCCAACAGGCGGATACACGGATGCAAGCAGCACACCGAGCGCGCCCCTGCTTGACGTCATTGAGCACACTGACCAATCCATCGGAAAGATGGTCAGCGCCTTAAAAGCGCGGGGACTTCTCGACTCGACCTTAATCATCATTACCGCAAAACACGGACAAGCGCCGATGGACCGTAGTAAACACCGACTCGTAGATGACGCCATCATCCCAAACATGGTGAACCGGATGCAGAGCGGCCTCGTAGCGTTATCGTACGCAGACGGGAACATCACGTCCCTGTGGCTTACCGATCAGAGCCAAACACAAAAGGTCGCAGAGACTTTGAATCAGCCGTCCAATCAATCCGCGGCAGGGATCGAGAAAGTGCTATGGGGAGAATCTTTGAAGCTGATGGTCAAAGATCCGAGCCAGGATAACCGCGTACCCGACATTGTTGTTATCCCCAATTTCGGCACCAGTTACGCCCCGGCTGATGAGCAAGGAATCGCGGCTCACGGCGGATTCAGCGACGATGACACACACGTGGCCCTGCTTCTGAGCAGTCCGGGACTTTCGCCGCGAATCATTAGGACTCCTGTGCAGACGATGCAGGTGGCTCCTACGATCCTGCAGGCCCTTGGAATCGATCCGGGGAGTTTGCAGGCAGTTCAACAAGAGAAAACCACGATTTTGCCCGGTTTATTCGCTGGACCGAGGAGTTTGTTGCGATTGTTGAGTTCCGAATGACACAGTCGTCCACGTGCGGTAAAAGCTCGGGTGAAACCAGGGTGACCAATAGCATTTCTCAGGAGGAATAAATTGCGACAATCGCTGAAGATTTTCATCATGATCATATTGGCTTCGTTCGCGTTAGCGGTCGGAGCGCAGGAAAAGCTCCCGCTGAAGTTAATTGCGACCACCCCGATGCCGGGTTTCACAGGTGATTTCGACCACTTCGGACTCGACCTCAAGGGCAACCGTCTATTTCTCGCGGCTGAGGACCAGAAAACAGTCGAGGTGTTTGACCTCCGGACGGGAAAGCGGATTCACAGTATCGCGGGTTTCGGGCACCCCCTCACGATGGCTTATCTAGCCGAGTCAGATCGCCTGATAGTCACGAACGGCGACACCGATGACCTTGCGTTAGTGGATTGCAAGGAATACAAGATCATTAGTACCCTCAAGCTAGGTAAAGGCGTGGACCACAGCATCTACAATCCCGTGAACAAATACCTTTATGTGGAAAATGGCGGCGGAGCAGACGCGAAAATGCATGCGCTCGCTATCATTAACACCAAATCTTTTAAGATCGTTGGTGAAGTCCCCGAACTTTCAGGAGACTCCAACGAGGGGATGGTCATCGACCGCGCCGGCAAGAAACTGTATGTAAATCTCACGGGCTCAGATGAGGTTGGAGTCATTGATCTAGACACACGCCAGATCATTGCCAAGTGGCCACTGCCGGACGCGCATGTGGCCCATGCGATAGCCTTGGACGAACCCAATCATCGGCTGTTTACCGCTACCCGCAAGCCGCCACAGTTTATTGTTTTCAATACCGACACCGGAAAAGTCGTAACTTCTCTCCCTTGTGTGGGCGTGAACAGCGACATGTCGATTGACGTCGCGCGTAAGCGAATTTATATAACCGGGAGCGATACAGCTTCTGTTTTTGAACAGCGCGATCCGGACCATTACGAGCACATCGCGGAGGTGCCGACGGCATATCGTGCCAAATCCTCAATATTTGTACCCGAGCTTAAACGGCTTTACGTCGCCGATTCGGGCAAGGGCAAGCCGGATGCGAAATTGGCGCTGCAAATTTTCGAAGTTCAGTGACCTGAGCAAGATTATCGCCGAAGGAACAGGATGTGCAAAACGAAGTGCCCTGGAAACGGAGAACTGGCTCCGCATCACGTGGTGGAATCCGCCAACTGCAACAAATGCGTTTACGCGCCCAACTTCGAGATCGTCTAAAACTGGATCAAGCGAAAAGACAAACTACAATCGAGGGTTTTGCATCTGCTTCAGAACGGATCTTGAGCCGGTTATTCTAAAACTCTTTATCTCCAGGACTTCTCCCGGCGAGAGATAGCCCTGTCTGGTTTTGTAGATTTTGGGGACCCGGTCCGGTTCGCCTCGACCTTGAAGGTGTCCTTAGGCTCCCAAACGGAACCGCTGCTGTCGGCGAGCCGATACATCGTGGCATCCACCGTGTCGCCGTCGAGTACGAACTTCACATAGTGGAAGTTGGGGAAGGAGTGGTCCTGATAAAGGTCTGTTGGGGTACGCTCGACTGTTTGCTGCGGGGCTCCCCCGCCACCAGAGACGAGGTAAACAACGCCACCTTGCTCAAACCGCTCGTAGTTGTGTATATGACCGGCAACCACTATGAATTTCGCTTTGCTCTTTAGCTTCTCCTTATTGAGCAGATCAACGACGGCCATCTCATTGGGTCGGGGATTGTCGTCTGCACCCAACTGGATATCGGCAACTGGCTCGTGATGCATCGTGATGAATACGAATTCGAAGTTCTTGGGCAATGAAGCAATCTGTGCCTTTAGCCAGCGGTGCTGCTGACTGCCTGGCAACAAGGAGTCATTGCTATCCAGTGCAATTACATAGAGCTTTGTTCCCAACTGGACCGAGTACCAGCGACGGTCCTTTAATTCCGGAAACGTGCTCCACCAATTCTGAAGACATTGCCGAATCTCACAGTTTGCGTACTCGTGGTTGCCTAGAGCTGGGAATACGCGCAGGTGCGCGTCGCGCCAAGCCTGGGTCTCAGTTTGATAGATGGCATAGTCGGCTTGATCGCCTCCATGCATTGTCAGATCACCGTTGAGAAGAACGGCATCAGGTCTCTCCTGGGCGACGCGCGCGACCAACGCTCGTCGGGCAGGCGTGTTCGTGGCCTTCACGTTGCTGGGATCCGTGAAGCGCATGTCACCATAGGCGATGACCGCCGTGGGTTTCTGGAGATCACTCTCAGGGACAACAAATGTCGGACCCGGCTGACTTGATTGAACGGACCGCTGCGTATCAGTTTGCGATCCGTTAGACTGGGCGAGACCTATGACAGCACACACTGCGGCGAAATTCACCGTAATGAACACCCGCAATAGACCTCTAAGACTTCGCCGCATCGGCTTTCTCCACAAGAAGTGATCCGACCTAAACGGTTGTCGGCAGGATTTGTCGGTCTAATAGTTTCGCTAGATTTCAAAACGGTTCTGAGATCAACCTTTCTGAAGTGTAGACGATTTTGTAGCCGCGAAAGCACCAAACTTCAACGAGTTTCAACAGAGTTCAACAAGCGGGCCGCAAACGGTTCACCAGCAATCACTTAAGAACAACAGGATTCAACAGGTTTCAACAAGGCTTGGCATCTGGTTCGGGACCAGGAGGTTGACCCTGGTTGCCTTGATTTTACTGACCGTCGGCTTGCCATCCGTGCCATGAAAGTTGGGCCGGAAGCCGACACTTGCCGCATAGTGGATGTCGTATTATGAAGTATGCGGAAACAGGGGGCAGGTCACGACCACTGATGCCATCGCCTTTGTTTGGGTTTTGTTTGGAGCCTTGAGGGAACGTTGGGGAACAAGATCAGCACTCCAAACAAAATGTCGAATATTCCTCGACTCCTGGACCCGAGAGCAACTCTTGAACCGCAACTTCATAACATCTTTCGTAACAACTACGCCTAAATGTGCCGATTACCGCTCACTTCCGAAATGGGAAACCGCTTGAAACAAAACACATTTAGTATTTTGATGCTCAATCGACAGGTCGGCGGTTCAAGTCCGCCCCTCGGCTCCAACTACTTACGCATCAACACTCGCGAATCTACAGATTTTGAAGTGGGGCGGTCTGTAGCGAAGTAGCGTGGAGTGTCCGCACAATTTGCGCACAGTGTCTGAAATACGTCATCACGTGCGTGGTTGAAACTCCGGAGGATGCACTCCCTGCGCCACGCGTTCGCGCCAGGTTGCTCTACGAAAAGCTGGTGCGTGCTGCCGCGGAAGGGATCTCGAACAAGAACAGAGGCACTCTCAAGGGAATGGTGGCAGATAAATGACGGGCCCATAATTCGATTACGGCCGAGAAAATCCAAGCACGGCCCAAACGAAAATCCACGTACGTACACGGGTGTTTTGCGATCCGTGCCTCCCTTCGTCCAGATGCCGAAGCGGGGCCAGAAGACGCGCGGCACACATAGTGCAGGCGGGAGTGTCCGGGCGCAGCGAACCTTCAATCAGCGCGTTCGGTTTGGCTACAGAGTAGCGCATTGTCACTGCTAATGCCAGCTTGAGCTGCAGGCGCCTATTACTGAAAAGCGACTAAACTGGAGTTTCTTCGGTGGCGCACTCGCAGCGTTTGTTGGCTATAGCGTCCTCCCGATTCCACCCGAGACCGGACTGACGCCGTTCTACCTCACTGGATGCCAGCACCTCAGACGTTCATTTCAATCTCCGCGTTCGCGATGCAGCCTGGGCCTGCGGTGCGGCGGATGCGCTCGCGAACAGGCACCAGATTCCCTCGCCTCTCCGCGTCTTTCCAGAACCGCATGATGGACTATCATCTTGATTTCCCATTTAAGTGCATAAGATTGCGTCTTGAATTCTTCCTCTAGCAGATAACGCGTCTGGAATCCTCGTGTCACGAATGGGGCCTATCTTGCAGGGGAATGAGTCATCTTGAAATCCCTCCGGGCGTCCCCTCGGTGTGAGCAAGCTTAGGGCACTCTTTCACTGAATAGAACATTGGCCTCCGGATTCAGCGTGCCCGACTGCTGGCGTCTCTCCGGTGTTCCAAGTCTAGTAGTCATTTCGCTACCGAATGGGGTCTCGTGTTTATGGACGCATTAATTTTATAAACAAATAACTCCTCGCCAATCCTGGCATGCATTGGTGTCTTGGTGACGCAGGGGGATGGTAACGCAGCTGAATTGACGGGGAAAGGATTCCGTAGATTATGACTTCGGAACAGGGGCCCCAGAGGATTCGTCCAGCAGCAGTGGTTCGCGTAGGACTTCGTAGATCAGGCAACGGGAATGCCATGAGCCAGAAGGCTGCCGAGGTTCAGCAGTCTCCGATGTTTTCTGCCATCTCGCTAGCCGATCGCAAAAAGATTGTGTCCTCCGCCCGCGAAAAACCCCTTCTTCCCAGCGACACAGTTTTCCTGGAAGGCGATCCCGTGCCGCGGATATCCACTAACAACTAGATGAGCATGTCGCAATTGGGATATGTCTGGAGCGCCGAAAAATTGTCGCCGGGTATTTAGCGGCGCTGCTTACCCCGGCAAAATGCGGAAGGAGGCTTCACAGCCATGAGAAAACTGCACCAGGTTTGTTTATCAATACTCTTGATCAGCCTTGCGGTAAGTGCTGCGAGCGCTCAAAGTTTTCGTGTCCAGTGTCCCACCAGCACCATCACGCACCCCGACACTACCACGACCCAGCTAGTCAATAGTTCGGAACCTGCGTACACCGCTGCGACGACATTTGCGACCGGCCTCAAAGGATATCAGGTGCCCTCGAACGTGAACGGCGCTATTAAATGCCAGCAGATCTCGGGCGGCGACGGTTACGCGACGATGGGCGACGGCACGCAGACCTACATGTTCTCCTTCGGACCCTTGTCTGGGCTTGGGGAC
>Ga0179587_10000506_pt1 | contig 16140 bp, 17 predicted proteins | sample CZODoug2_1_08_16_FD_185932 | JGI IMG/M metagenome (GOLD analysis project Ga0179587, IMG submission 185932) | Vadose zone soil fungal communities from Angelo Coast Range Reserve, California, USA - CZODoug2_1_08_16fungal | ecosystem: Environmental > Terrestrial > Soil > Vadose zone | place: USA...
CTGGCGCTCTAACTTCATGATTCGGCACCAAATCCGGGCGGGATCCGGGATTTTGGCGACCTGATTGAGCACCGAGACCGGGCGGCTCACGAAGTCACGCTCAAGCAATAATCAGCCGGTCTGGGGGCCTCTTCAGGCGCGGTGCCAGATTCGATTCGCCCGGGCGTGGCAAAGGTCCGTTTCGGTGCCGTTGCCGCAGTCTGGTCCAAATCGCCCGCACGAGGGGGCAAGAGGGTGATGGTCGCCACGCCTCGGAGGCGGCCGGCGCGACGGCCAGGACGACCGGGTGCCCGATGCTACGCATTAACCACCCGGTGACTGATGCTACGCATTAACCACCCGGTAACTAAAGCGTGATGACACTGGGGCGTCGCGTCAGCAGCAGGATCAAGGACAACAAATTGGCCACGCTCGATAAGGTTTCTCTCGATATCCAGGTCGTGCTCGGTACAACCATAATGCCGGTGCATCAGGTGTTGCGGCTCGGCCGTGGCGCCATCATCGAGCTGGAGGCCTCCGAGGACGATGAGGTCGAGATCCTGGCCAACAGCTTGCCGGTCGCGAAGGGAACGGTGGTGGTCAGCGGCAATCGCATAGCGGTTGAAGTCAAGGAATTGCTGCCGCGCCTCGCCGATATCCGCTGAGGAAGCGGCGGCGTGGCCCCCGGAAAGGGCCCGACCGGCTCGGCAGCCGCACGGCACTTGTCCCTGAGGAACCGATTTGTTACATCGAGCGACTTCAACGCCGGACCGCACGGCCGGCGCTAACCCCCATCTGCGGTCGTGGCGGAATTGGTAGACGCACTAGCTTGAGGTGCTAGCGGGGCAACCCGTGGAGGTTCGAGTCCTCTCGACCGCACCAGAACTCCCGAAGGAAACGTCGATTCTGAGAGCGTGGTTACAACAGTCGGAATAAATGGTCGCCGGATTTGCGCAGGCAATCCCTGCTGGCGCAGCTGCGTCATCCGCATCCGTTATCCGCATGCGTAGTCCACAACGCAGGCGCCACAACGCAAGGCGCAGACTTTCTGCCGAGCTTAGGCCTATCGCAGTAGCCCAGGCTTCAGCACGTCGGAGGCACTGGCGGTTGGTTTTGTAACCGTGAATTGATGGCCGATCGGCCGCGTCCGAGCGGCGGCTGCACCGAAATCCTTCGGCAAGCCCAGAATCCTGCTCGGGCCCGGTTTCGGGCCCCCCTTCGAGGTTGCCACCAGATTCTGTCGAATCGTCTTATGGACGGGGGGCGTTCCAAACGAGGCCGTGAACTTGCCGGAATAATAGATGAAGTCCTGGGCAGCGGGTGTGGGCAGCGAATCGGCCGCTACCGGCACGGCATATTGCACATTGTTCGGCCACGGCGCGCTGCGCCGAAGCAGGCTCGTTTCGGCAGCTGTTCCGGCCGACGGCGCCGTTCGGTCCAAATCCATCGCCAGGACCTCGCCGGTCGAATCGGTCACGCCGAAATTCTCCGGGCTCGGTGCATTGAGGCTGGTCTGCGCCGTCGTGGTGCCGACCGCCAAAACCCGCGGCCAGGACGGTCGCGTATGATGTCGCTGCACCCAGTCGTCCGTCTCGGCCACGGTTGCGGGCCGGTCCTCAGTCGAAGGCACGACATGAACAATCTTGTAGCCGCGCACCTTGAGCTCCGCCAGCAGGGTCGGCAGGGCGAGAGCGGTCGCGGGCTGGATGTCGTGCAGCAGCAGAATGCCGCGGCCGCGGGCTTCGATCCGCTGAAGCGCACGGCGGGTGATTTCCTTCGCGCTGATATGCGTCCAATCGTCGGCGAGAAAATCGAGGCTCCAGGTCGCGTAGCCGTGGGCAGCAAGATAGTCCTCGACGGGCTCTTGGCGCAGCAACCCCGGAATACGGAAGAAGGGGGCTACCGCCTTGGGATCACCCAGCACCGTCTGCAGGGACGCGAACCCGTCCTCGATCTCCTTGGAGGCTTCCTCGACCGACATTTTGGCAAAAGTGAAGGGGTGATTCTGGCTGTGCCCGGCAATCGTATGACCCTCGTTGTACTCGCGACGCACCCATTGCGGATAGCCAAGCGCCATCCGCCCGACCAGGAAGAACGTCGCCTTCACGCATTCCGCAGCCAGCGCGTCGAGCACCCGGCTGGTATAGGGCGGAAGCGGACCGTCATCGAAGGTCAGAACCACCTCGTGGTCATTCAGCGGCAACGACTCGTCATATTGGAGAGTTCCGAGCCGAGGGTGCTCGGCCGGATTGAGCACGATGGTCCGGCTGACCCCAAGCGCGTTGGGATGGCCCGGACATTCGGCCGCCTGCGCCCAGCCGATTCCGAGGAGGAAGGGCAGCAGTACGGCCGAAGCTATGGTGCGGCGCAACCTCAATTTGATACAACCTTTTTGCTGCAACTTGCGACATGATCCGGACTCCGGACCCAAAGTCCGATGATCCGGACCTTAACCACTTTAGCCAAACAGTATCGAGCGGCAAATTAATGGCGCCTTAACCGCATGGCTTGCACACAATAATTCGTGTCTGTGACCGCAAGGTCGCGAAAATGCGTGAAAAGCTATATTCCTCCGGATGTTGCCGCGACCCCATAAGGCACAAGCTGAGGTTGAAAGTGGCGCCGGTCCGGCCGCCAATCCCCCAATGCGGCGAAATGCGACTGAGGCGGGGCGCAAGCCTCCCCGACGACTGATGCTGGCGATTTACCGGTTGTTCACCATCCGGCCTTAGGCATGCGCTGGTGGGTGCATTGTATCAGTTGAGTATGGCCGGAGTCTCCGTTGGCCGATCAACAAGACATGGCTTTGGCCCGGGATAATCAGTCGCCAGCGGCGATGGTTCGACCGGATGGTCGGCTGCCTGCGGGGCCGGCCCGTCCCAGCGCGGCCTTCCGGGGCGACGCTTCCCTTGGCGCGGCGTCGGCGAATGGCGGCGAAGCTTCGATCCTGCGCATCGTCATCCCGCTCGCGATCATCCTGGTTGGCGCGACAATCGTCTGTTTTGGTCTCGGTTTCGTATTGGCCCGGCAGGCCGATGATCGAGTCGAGGCCGGGCACCGCCAGGCACTGGGCGGGGCCGTCGAGGCGTTGCAAGCGGTTGCCCCTGACCTGTCCGGCAATGACCCCCGAATCATTCGGATCTTGGAGGAGGCTTCCGGGCTCAAAGGGCTGCGATTCGACGATGATCCGCCCGACGGGGATCGCGAAGTGCAAACCTTGCTCGATCGCAATGGCCGAATCGTTGGATGGTTGAACTGGGAGCCGGAACGGCCCGCGATGGCGACCATGAGCGGGTTGGCGCCGCTTGTTGTCCTGATCGCGCTCGGCTTCGTCAGTCTGTTGGCTGCGGCTCTCTGGCGGCTGCGCCGCCTGGATCTCCGGCTGGTGACGAGCCAGCAGCAGATGCGCAGATACTTGCAGCTGGAACCGGTGACCGGCCTGCCCAATGGCGACGACATTCTGGACCGTCTGGATCGTGCCGCAGCCGCGCGTGAGGGCGAGGAATGCCTGGCCTTCGTCATCCTCGATCTCGACGGATTTCGCGACGCCAAGGACGCCGTGGGCGAGGCGGGCGGCGACGAGGTGCTGTTCGAGGTCGCCAACCGCCTGCGGCAAGCGATGCCGCCCGAGATCGTCATCGGGCGCCTGCGCAGCAACCACAAATTCGCGCTCATGATGGCTGCGCACGATCGACAGACTGCGCTTGCCACCGCCGAGGCGGCGAGATTGGCGATTTCGCGCCCGATCTGGATCGGTCAGGCGCTGCAGGTTGCTGCCAGCGTCGGGCTTGCGGTTGCGCCGCGGGATGGGACGCGGCCCGAAGAGCTCGTTCGCCGCGCTGACCTCGCTTTGCGCGCGGCCCGGCGCCGCGGCGGCGGAATGGTTGTCGGTTTCGAGCCCGGAATGGCGGCGGAATTCGAAGAGCAACGATTCATCAAGCGTGAGCTTGGGCGTGCGCTCGCGGCGCGTGATTTCGATATTCACTATCAGCCGATCGTAGCGACAGAGGGCAACAAGATCGTCGGATTGGAGGCCTTGCTTCGCTGGAATCACCCGACCCGTGGTGCAATCCCGCCCGCCCGGTTCATTCCGATCGCCGAACAGGCCGGAATGATGGATCAGCTCGGCGAATTCGTGTTGCGCAGGGCGCTCTCGGATGCGGCCCGATGGCCCGATATCTATGTGGCGGTCAACCTGTCGCCGATGCAGGTGCGCGATCGCAAGTTTGTCGATCTGGTGGCCGCGGTCCTGGCGGAGACCAAGATTCGTCCGGCACGCCTCGTGCTCGAGGTAACCGAAGGCGTGCTGATCGACAATCCGGAAGCAGCCAAATCGCGTCTGGACGATCTGCGCGCGCTTGGGCTCAAGCTCGCGCTCGATGATTTCGGCTCCGGCTATTCAAGTCTCACCTACTTGCAGCGATTGCCGTTCGACAAGCTCAAGGTCGATCGCGGCTTTGTGGCGGCCCTCGACCATTCGGCCAATGCGGGCGTGATCATCCAGGCCATCATCGCGCTGGGCCGGGCGCTTGATCTGTCGATCCTGGTCGAGGGGATCGAAACCGAGGAGCAGCGCGCCCTGGTGCGGCTGGCGGGCTGCGACGAAATGCAAGGATTTCTATTTGCCAGGCCGGCTCCGCGCGAGGAGATCGATCGGATGCTGGCTGACCGCAATGTCCCCCATAATGCATCAAGGAGCGCATCATCGAACGGGTCAAGATCAGCGATGTCGATCGGGGCCGCCGGATAGGACATGGGCCCTATCAGCAAGATGTGTCGAGCGCTCGAGCGCTCGGAGGAAGCGTCGGTGTCGGAACACACACCGGCCTCACAATGGCCGACGCAGTCATCGGGCCAGCTGCGGGGACGCGCAAGTGCGAGGCAACACCTTGGCCGATCGAAAGGAATCAATTAGTTATGAACGCCATGATGCGAGTTAGACTGAAAGCCGATGGACGCGTCGTCGAAATCCTCGCTGACGGAACCGAGCGAGCGATTGTGCGCGCGAATGTCGCCGGCCATGCCGTTGAGTACCCGAACATCGCCCACCCGACCGATGTCATAAGTCCGCGCATGAGCGGCGCCCAGGGCCGCGATGCCGTCTATGCCAAAGGGATCCGCGCCCGCGCCAAGTTGACCCAAGCGGAATTCGCCGCTCGGATCGGGGTGCCGATCGAGACCGTGCGCAATTGGGAGCAGGGCAAACGCTCGCCGCGCGGACCCGCGCGGGCGCTCCTGAAAATGATCGACCAGGCGCCGCAGGTGGCTTTTGCGGTTCTCACCACTGCCAAGCCTGAACGCTAGGGAGCCGCCGCGGCAGATCACGCCTGAAGCCGGCCTTTCCCTGGTGCGGGCCTTCCCTGATGATGCCCTGCCGCTGCTCGGGGCGGAGAGCTTTTTTGGCTGAGGAGCGCCGCTTTTGCTCAAATTTCGCCAAGAAACGCGACAAAATCAGGTGGATTTGAGCGAGATTCGTTTCCAGTGGCACGAAAACCGCCCTATGAATGCGGGCATTTGCCAATAGCATCGGGAACCATGATGCACGTCATCGAGGCGAAAGGCGCGCCCATTCCCCTCGTAGGCCTGGGCACCTGGGAGCTGCGTGGGCGAGTTTGCGCGCGCGTCGTCGAGCAGGCGCTGCGGCTCGGCTATCGCCATATCGATACTGCGGAAATATACGACAACGAGCGCGAGGTGGGCGAGGCGCTGCGGGTGTCGGGCGTCAAGCGCGACGACGTTTTCTTGACCACCAAGATATGGCCATCGCATTTCGCGCCCCACGAGCTGGAACGCGCCGCCAAGGGCAGCTTGGCGCGGCTGCGCCTGTCCGAGATCGACCTGTTGCTGCTGCACTGGCCGAACCCGCAGATTCCGCTCGCCGAAACGCTGGGCGCCCTGTGCAAGGTCAAGCAAAGCGGCCTAGCCCGTCACATCGGCGTGTCCAACTTCACTGTCGCGCTGATCGAGCAGGCGGAACAGCTTGCGAGCGAGCCGTTGGTCTGCAACCAGATCGAGATGCATCCTTTTCTCGACCAGTCGAAGGTGACCGCCGCCTGTCGGGCGCACGGCATGGCGGTCATCGCCTACAGCCCGAATGCCCGCGGCGGAGCCCAGAAGGACGCTGTGCTGGCCCGCATCGGCGCGGCGCACCGCAAGAGCGCCACCCAGATCTCGCTGCGCTGGCTGGTGCAGCAGGGCATCGTGGTCATTCCACGCACCAGCCGGATCGAGCACCTGTCGGAGAATTGCGCGATCTTCGACTTCGACCTTTCCGGTGCCGAGATCGCTGAAATCCACTCCCTTGCGCATCGCGACGGGCGCCTTGTCGACTTCGCTTATTCCGGATCGCCCAAGTGGGATTGACGCTGGGATTGACGTCTGATGCTGCCATTGTGCTTTTCTCCGGCGGCCAGGATTCCACCGCCTGTCTCGCCTGGGCGCTCGAGCGGTTCGGTCGCGTCGAGACCATCGGCTTCGACTACGGACAGCGGCACAGGGTCGAGCTCGATCAACGGCTGCGCGTGCGCGAGCGCATGATCCTGTTGCGCTCGGCCTGGGGGGAGCGGCTCGGCGACGATCACGTGGTGCGTCTCGGTGCGCTTGCGGAACTTTCCAATACGGCGCTCACGCGCGACATTGCGATTGAAATTGCCGAGAACCAGCTGCCCACGACCTTCGTGCCGGGACGCAATCTGGTCTTCTTCGCCTTTGCGGGCGCGCTGGCCTATCGCCGTGGCGCCAAGCATCTGGTCGCGGGCATGTGTGAGACCGACTATTCCGGCTATCCGGACTGCCGTGACGACACCATCAAGGCCATGCAGCTTGCCCTCAACCTCGGCATGGACCAGAGGTTTGTGATCCACACGCCGCTGATGTGGATCGACAAGGCCGCGACCTTCGCGCTGGCGCACGATATCGCGGGCGATGCGTTTATCGAGCTGCTGGTGGAACACACCCACACCTGCTATCTGGGCGACCGCTCGCACCGGCATGATTGGGGTTATGGCTGCGGCGCGTGTCCGGCCTGCCGATTGCGGGCCGACGGATTCGCCAAATGGAAAACGCAATGGAAGGCCGCGCCATGACACCCGCGCTGTTCGACGCTCTTGCCCGCATCACCACCGGCACCGTCACGACCATGCTCCTGAAGAAGGGCATCCGACGTTGCTGGATGAATGGCCCCATGCCGCTAAGGAGCGGGGAACGGCTCGTGGGGCCGGCTTTCACGCTGCGTTTCGTGCCGGTGCGGGAAGACCTGGCCACGCCCGAAAGCTGGTCGAAGCCGATCTCGACCCGCGGCGCGATCGAGGAGATGCCGGAGGGGTGCATCGCGGTGGCCGACGCCATGGGGGTTACGACTGCCGGCATCTTCGGAGATATTCTCACCATGCGGATGGTGCGTCGCGGCGTCACCGCGCTGGTCACCGACGGCGTGGTCCGCGACAAAGTCGGGGTGCTTGCAAGCGGCTTGCCGGTGTGGTGCGCCGGCATCGCCGCACCAGCCTCCGTCAATGGCCTCACCTTCATCGGCTGGCAGGAACCGATCGGTTGCGGCGGCTGCGCGATATTTCCCGGCGACATCATTGTTGCCGACGAGGACGGCGTCGTGGTCATTCCGCAGAATCTCGTGGAATTCGTCGCGACCGAAGGCGCCGAGCATGAGCGGATGGAGGGCTGGATCGTGAGCGAGGTCGAGAAGGGTGTGCAACTGCCCGGTCTCTATCCCATGAACGACCAGACCAAGGCGCGCTATGAGGCGTGGAAGAAGCAGCTCTGATCCACCCATTGCGGGCCGTTGATGTTCTTCATCCTGTCCAAGGTCCTGGGCTTCTTTGCCATTCCGTCCAATCTGGCGATCGGGTTCGGGCTTCTCGGGATAGCGCTCTCGGCGACCCGCCGGGCGCGCACCGGGGGGCGTTTGACAGTCGCGAGCCTGATCGCTCTCGCCGTGATGGGCCTCTCACCACTCGGCAATGCGCTGATCATTCCGCTGGAGCAGCGCTTTCCGCCTTGGGACGATACGCGCGGGCCGCCCGACGGCATCGTGGTGCTCGGCGGCGCTATCACGCCGGATGTTTCGGCGGCGCGCAACGACGTTGCGCTCAACGAGGCCGCCGAGCGCGCCACGGCCGCCGTCGCGCTCGCTCGTCGCTATCCCGATGCGCGGATCATCTACTCCGGCGGCACCGGCGCATTGATCTATCGTGGAGGCAGCGAGGCGGCGTCGGCGGTGCGTCTGTTCGAGAGCTTAGGTATTCCGCATACGCGGATCATTGCCGAGGAGCAGTCGCGCAACACCGTGGAGAACGCGGTCTTCTCCCAGCTCCTGGCCATGCCGCAGCCAGGGGAACGCTGGTTGCTTGTCACCTCGGGTTATCACATGCCGCGGGCCATGGGGGTCTTTCGCCGGGCCGGTTTCCCGGTCGAAGCCTATCCGGTCGATTGGCGCACGCGCGGCCCGCAGGACGCGCTGCGCCCATTCTCGACCCTGGGCAGCGGGTTGGAACGCACCGATACCGCCGCGCGCGAGTGGGTCGGCCTTCTGGTCTATTGGCTGACCGGCCGTTCGGCTTCCCTTTTTCCGGGACCGCTCGATCCAGGCTGAGGCAGAGCCGGAACAAGGGGTTGTTAACCATTTTGCCGCACCGATAGCCACCATGCGGTCCGTTGATCCAGGGCGACGGAACGCTTCCAGGCGGGAGGCTCACCCGATGCGGATCGACACGCGTACAACCCAATCCTTTGCAATCCAGTCCCTTGCAGTCCAACCCATGGCGTCGTCGGGCGCCCCCACGGGCGCAATTCCAGAGCGCGTTTTCGCCGCGCGGGCGGCGCGCTGGGTTTCGATCGCGGTGACGGTGCTGGCCGCGACCGTCGTGGTCCTGTTGGCTTCAGGCCTCGCGGTGGTGATGGGCCTGAGCTGAATTCATCGGGCCTCAGCGGTTGGCGCCCTTGCGGCGCGGTCCGAAAACCGGGCCCGCGCAAGGATGGCGCTACGCGCGCATTTAGCGGCTACAATGATCATAGTTTTGGCGGGAGGATCACGGCTGTGGACGCCTTGAGGCGGCACACCCGATAGGGATTGGAGAGGATGGGGACCGCGATGGCGCTCACACTGGTGATCGGCAACAAGAACTATTCGTCATGGTCGCTGCGACCGTGGATCGCCATGAAGGTCGCCGGCATCCCGTTTGCGGAAGAGGTCATTTCCCTCGACGCCACGGATTTTCATGAACGTGTGCGCAAGATCTCCGGGACCGGCAAGGTCCCGGCCCTTGCGGATGGCGAGACCCATGTCTGGGAATCTCTCGCTATCCTGGAATACCTCGCGGAGAAATATCCGCAGGCACGCCTATGGCCGGCCGAACCACCCGCGCGCGCCCATGCTCGCTCGATTGCCGCCGAAATGCATGCCGGCTTCACGCCTTTGCGCCGGCACTACCCGATGAACGTGTGGCGGCCGATGAAGCGGCGCGAGCCCGTTGCGGAGGTCCTAGATCATGTCCGACGGATCGATACGATGTGGACCGATTGCCGCACTCGCTTTGGCGAGGGCGGGCCGTTTCTCTTTGGCGCCTTCGGGGCCGCCGATGCCATGTACGCCCCGGTCGTTTCGCGGTTTCGCACTTACGAGGTTGATGTCAGCCCGGTGGCTCGCGCCTATATGGCGGCCGTGATGGCGCTCCCGGCTTGGGCGGCATGGTACGCGGCTGCGCTGCAGGAGCCCTGGGTGCTGCCGAGCGATGAGGTCGATTGGCCCACCGTGCTCCGGGTGTGACTTTTTGCCTGCGTGCCTCGCCAAAGGTACCGGGGATGTGTATTGATTCCGCCGCGCGAACGAAAAAAATACGCGCGCCCGCCGCCCGCCCGATCCAGGGGGCGCGGGGAGGGGAGTCATTCTAACCGCGGGATCCATTTCCCTGCTGCCGGAGCTGTCATCATGCGATATCGCGTTATCGCCTTGTTTTCGCTTATCTTTTCGCTTCTTGCGCCGGTTCTCGCCGGGGCCCAGGAGAGTCCCAAGAACGATGTCAAAGGGCTGTTCCTGCTGACCGACTACCCGGCCGTAAGCGTTCGGCCCGGTGTGACCTCCACGGTCAACCTGCGTCTGCAGAATTACGACCTGCCGCCGGAACGGCTCGCGCTCGCGGTCGCGGGCGTTCCCTCCGGTTGGACCGCGACCTTGATCGGCGGCGGCCAGCCGATCGCGGCCGTCATGCCGGCCACCAATGCGAGCGTCTCGCTCGAGCTGCGCCTCGACGTGCCCAAGGATGCGCCGGTCGGGACCACAAATCTCACCATCAGCGCCAAGGGCGCCGCCAGTACTATCGAGCTGCCGGTTGCGGTCACGCTGGCCAAGGATCTGCCAGCCAAACTGACCCTGACCCCGCAGCTTCCGGACTTGCGCGGCAATCCCAAATCAAGCTTCGAGTATCAACTCTCGATCAAGAACGATAGCGGCAAGAAGCTGACCGTTGCACTGGCGGCTGACGCGCCGCAGAACTTCGATGCGACCTTTACGGAACAATATGGCAGCCAGGAGCTGAGTGCGGTTCCCATCGATGCCGGCCAGTCCAAGGACGTGAAACTGAAGGTGCGTCCGCCCAGCACAGTTGCGGCCGGCAAATACAAGGTCACCGCGCGGGTCGTGGCTGAGGACGCCAACGTGACCAGCGATCTGGGTCTGGAGATCAGCGGCCAGCCGAAAATCGATCTCGCCGGTCGCGAGGGCGTATTGTCGGCGAAAGCCACCGCCGGCCAGGAGACGATCGTTCCGATCGTCTTGACCAATACGGGCGACGCCGCCGCCGAGGACATCTCGCTCGCCGGCACGGCACCGACCGGATGGAAGGTCACATTCGATCCCAAGACGGTGGATAAGATCGCGCCGAACGACACCAAGGAAGTGCAGGCGACGATCACGCCGCCCGAAAAGGCGATCGCCGGCGATTATGTCACGACCTTGCGGGCCAATTGGCGTGGCGACTCGGCTTCTGCAAGCTTCCGGGTCGGCGTGGCCACCTCGACCATTTGGGGCATTTACGGCGTCGGCCTCATTGGCGTCGCGCTCCTGGTGCTGGTGGGCGCAGTGGCGAGGTTTGGACGGCGATGAGCGACACCCTCATCGAGGCCAAAAACCTCGTCAAGCGCTACGACGGGGTCGCCGTCGTCAAGGGCGTCTCGTTCTCGGTGGCGCGCGGCGAGATATTCGGGCTGCTCGGTCCCAATGGCGCCGGCAAGACCACCACCATCCTGATGCTGCTGGGCCTGAGCGACATCACGGAAGGGCAGGCGCGCGTGGTCGGCTATGATCCGGTGCGCCAGCCGCTCTCAGTCAAGCGTCGGGTGGGCTATCTGCCCGACCAGGTTGGCTTTTACGACAATCTCACCGCCGCCGATAACATGCGCTACATGGCGCGCCTGATCGGGTTGACGCCGCAGCAGCGCGAAGAGCGAATCAAATCATCGCTGGAGCATGTCGGTCTCACGGGAGTGGCGGACAAACGCGTGACCACCTTCTCGCGCGGCATGCGCCAGCGGCTGGGGCTTGCCGAGATCCTAATGAAGGAAGCACAGATCGCGATCCTCGACGAACCCACGTCAGGCCTCGATCCGCAGGCGACTTTGGAATTGCTCGAGATCATCCGCAACCTCAAGCATCATGGCGTGAGCGTGCTGTTGTCGTCCCATCTGCTCGAGCGCGTGCAGAGCGTGTGCGACCGGGTGGCGCTGTTCAACGAGGGCAAGATCGTGCTGATTGGCACCGTGGCCGAGCTCGGCCGGCAGGTGCTGGGCGGCGGTACCTATGTCGACATCGAGGCGGAAGGGCAGGGGCTTGCCGACAAGCTGGCGACCGTCCCGGGCGTGCGGGCCGTCGAAACCACGGCTCCGAACTGCTTTCGCCTGCTGGCCGAGGCCGATGTGCGGCCCGAGGCGGCCGCGGCCGTGGTCGCGGCCGGCGGCCGGTTGCTGCGGCTCTCGGTCGAGGAGCCGAGTCTCGAAATGATTTACACCCGCTATTTCCAGAACGTGTCGAATGAGGGAGCGCGGCATGCAGCGTGAAGGCTCGCCCTTTCAGGGTCTTGGAGTCGTGATCCTCAAGGAACTGTCGGACCATCTTTCGAGCTGGCGCATGCGCGTGCTCGAATGGCTGGTGGTTATCGCCGCGGTCGCGGTCCTGGTCCCGCCGTTTGGGGCGATTGCGCAGATCAAGGAACAGATCGCCGAGGATCCGTTTCTGTTCCTGAAATTGTTCACCCGGGCGGGCGGCGCGCTGCCGCTCGCCGCGGTGCTTTCGTTCCTGGTGCCGCTGGTGGCGATCGGGCTTGGTTTCGACCTCGTCAACAGCGAGCACAACCAGCGCACCCTGAGCCGCGTGCTCTCGCAGCCGATCTACCGCGACGCACTGCTGTTGGGCAAGTTTCTCGCCGGCCTTGCCACCATTTCGATCAGTCTGGTCGCGCTCTGGCTGCTCATCATCGGGCTCGGCGTGGTGCTGCTCGGGATACCGCCGGGTGCCGAGGAGATGGCGCGGGCTTTCATCTTTCTGGCGGTGACGATTGCCTATGCGGGCGTATGGCTTGCGCTTGCTCTGCTGTTCTCGGTGGTTTTCCGCTCGCCGGCGACGGCGGCGCTGATCACGCTCGGCCTCTGGCTGTTCATGACCATTCTGTGGCCCATGTTGTCGCCCGCCTTCGCCAGCGTTATCTTCCCGTCAAATGACGTCCTGGCAGTTCTCAACGCGCAGCAGGCGTTTGCCCGGCTGGCGCCGAGCGCCCTTTACAACGAGGTGATCGCCGTGGTGCTCGATCCCTCGGTGCGATCGACGCAGCAATCGATGTTCGCCGCGATGGGGTTGGTCTTGATCGAGCGCGGCACCATCCCGGACGCCCCGATACCGCTCCTGCAGAGCCTGCTGGTGGTCTGGGGCCAGATCGTGGGGCTGGTCGCCGGAACGATCCTTCTGTTCGTAACCAGTTACATCGTGTTTCAGCGGCAGGAAGTGCGCGCTTAGCGCGCATCACCAGGGCGGCGCCGAGCGCCGCCCTGGTCTTGTCCATGGCGCTCGGTCAGACGTCGACGACCGCCACGATCCTGAGCGTATCGGGCTCCACGATGACGAGCTCTTCATTCACGATGAAATACCGGTAACCGCGCCATTCCGGGTGAACGTCGACGATCACCTCCGGAACCTCGATGATCCGGACCGTTCGCGGCACCGCGGTTCCTAGATTGAGCGAGAAGTTGACGTTGCTCACCCGCGGCGCGTTGCGTCCTTTGAACACCGTCTCGCGGATCTTCGTGCGCTGCTCGGTTGTGAACGAGACCGAGACGCTGGATCGCTGACCGTCCGGCTCGCGCTGCTGACTTCGGTCCTGATCACGTTGGGTCTGGCCCTGCTGTTGCCGATCCTGGTCACGTGGGGCCTGCGCCGCAGGCGCCTGCGTCGCCGGCGCCTGCCCCTCGGTCTGGCCGGGTCGTTGCCGATCCTGATCGCGCTGGCTCTGCTTGCGATCTTGGTCGCGTTGGGGCCGGCCCTGCGGTTTCTTGTCTTGGTCCCCTTGGACGCGATCCTCATCTCGGCCGACCGGCGCTTGGCCAATCGTGGTCGGTGGCTCCTTGTTGCTCGTCGTCGATGGCTCTTTGACCTGAGCCTGATCGCGCGTTCCTTGGCCTGATTGCGCCTTGCGGTTGGGCTTTCCGGGTAGTTCCTTGTTCGATTGTTCCTTGTTTGGCTGTCCTTGACTCATCTGTCCTTGGCCGCTGTTTGCCCCTTTTTCTTGGGCGCCGCCGCCGGACTGGATTGATTGGCTAGCCGCCGCCAGAGTGCCGGCCAGGAGCGCGGCGGTCGACATCATCAAGAGCTTGGTTCTCATTGAAACATTCCTCCAAAAGGTTGCCCGCTCCATTGCCCACTCGGGATGCAACCGGCGCAGGCCCGAAATTGTTCCGCGGTCTTCACGCCAGTCGCGTGCGCTCCAGTGCAATGGAAAGACCCGCTGGAACAAACTCGCGCTTGTCCGCGTTCTGGTTGTAGGCCCGTATTCAGATGAGGCAGGCTATGAAATATCGAGTCTATTCCGGACCGCGCGGCTCGGCTGCGATCTCTCCGCTCGATCAATACAGAATGCTGTTCAAGGAGTATGACACCCTCGATGGTGCATTCGGTTGGGCGCGCCATCTGACCGAGAGCGGTCGCGTCCCGCTGTTGATCGAGGGCGATGATGGTACGCGGCTCGACAAGCAGGACATTGCTGCCGCCCTCCCGCACGCCGCGCACGCTGCATTCACCCCTGGAGCCCTCGACAAGACATAGCCCAAGACTGCGCGTCCCAGGAGTGCGCATCCCAGAGTGCGCATCCCAGAGTGCGCATCCCAGAGTGCGCATCCCAGAGTGCGCATCCCAGAGTGCGCATCCCAGAGTGCGGCGTCCCAGAGTGCGCGTTCCACCCGGTTGAATTGGCAGACAGCTCCGCGCCTGGGCTAGCCGCAGGTCGGCGATTGGTGTCGCCTCTCAAAGCGGGCGTCTTCTGTCCGCATCCATCGTTCGCGCATCCATAACGGCACGCGTCCAGGACGGGCGTTCAAGACATAGGCGTGCACGGTCGTGCGCGCGCATAACGATGGTACCGCCGCACACCCGGGCCCGCGGCGGCGCACAGCGGAGGGGGAGGCGACAATAGGGGGAAGCGTCAGCCGGTAATCTTTTTCCAACCGTCGCGCGCCAGCCCGGTCAGGCTGTTCACGTTCTTGCCGACCACGTCCCAATTCACCATGGGTTGGGCGCCTGCGGCTGCCGCCTTGTCCGCCACATAGGTGCCACCGATGGTCAGCACGCAGCCAATAATGATGCCGAGAAAGAGACGCATGCGACGTTTCCCATGAGTTCTCGTGCCGGCCGCCAGGCCATGAACGCGGCACGAATGTGATTGGCGCCCGCCGCCCACGCGGGCCAGATTGCTTGCGGGCAGCAACTATTGCGCAATACTACGGCCGCCGCCCGCCCGCAACGCTGCCGCCTCATTTCAGCGAATAATGCGTCCAAAATTGGGATATGTTTCCCACCGTCGGGTCGGCCGGCCACAGAGCTGTGAAGAAGCGCGAGACAGCGACTCAAGGGACTTTTATAATTAATTGAAATCAAAGAGTAATATCCATTATTGGCTGCCCGTCTTATAGCGCCGATACAGCCCAACTTTTTTGCGCCGGTCGAGGCATTTCACTGCTATATTTGACCGCATACACGGAAATTCAGTCAGGCATTGCACAAAGCAAAAGGTGAGCCGGGTGTTTGAGTTCGAGAGTCCCATGTTGAAAACGCACAAGTTCCAGATCGGGCAGACCGTGTTCTTCACTTCACGGCCGATCGGGCATATGGCTGTGAACGATACCTATCTGATCGTGAAGCTGCTCCCTTCCGACGGTGAGGATTATCAATACCGCATCAAGAGCGCGAACGAGGCCTTCGAGCGCGTGGCCAAGGAAAGCCAGCTCGACCGGTTTTGATCGAAAGGTACGGTGAGCAGTCGGGTGACGGGAACGGCCGGGGCCGCGACCTCCGTCCTGATGGTGGCGGGAAAGGCATAGATGTCCGGTTTTGCCGAACCATGGATTCCCGGCTTTGACCCGGCGAGTGGAACGTTCGCGCTGCCGCTTTGGTCGGCAGCGATCCTCGGGGCGCTCTTTGGCGCTTTCTGCCTGTTCGTGCTCGGCCGCGCGCGACGTCACGGAATTTTCGAGGTGGTTTCGCGCCTGGGAATGCTCGTGGGCGGCGCCGCGGTGGCATGGGTTGTCCTCGATGCGACATCCGCCGGTACCTTTGCGGCGCAGCGCCGGGCGCTCGATGCCCGCTTGCTTGAGATAACCGGGCGCGCGCTCATGCCCGGCTCGGCGCTTGCCTGCCTGGACGCGGCCGCCGGCGATCTGGTCGAAGCGGCCTGCGAGAAGTCGGTGTTTGCGACCCCTGAAGCCACCGCCGCCTCCGTCGCTTATGTAACCGCGCAGCTGTCGCTCCTCGCCGACGCCAGCGAATTTGAACGCCACAGCGGCGCAAACTACGAATCGGCATTGGCTAGCCTGCGCCGCGCGCTTGAGACCGACCGGTTTGGCATCGTGGCGCATGTGCTTGCGGATCGCGATGGCTGCACCGAGAACCTATGC
>Ga0179587_10000510_pt1 | contig 16082 bp, 9 predicted proteins | sample CZODoug2_1_08_16_FD_185932 | JGI IMG/M metagenome (GOLD analysis project Ga0179587, IMG submission 185932) | Vadose zone soil fungal communities from Angelo Coast Range Reserve, California, USA - CZODoug2_1_08_16fungal | ecosystem: Environmental > Terrestrial > Soil > Vadose zone | place: USA...
GCACCAGCGAGCTGAAACTGCCGTGGCTGGACCCGTCTGAGTTGAGCGGCGTCGTCGCGCCCGATGGCGGCGCAAACGATGTCACGTCATAGACCGAATTGCCCACCGCGTTCGCCGCGCTTACCCGGAACACTACCTGCACGGTCACTCTGGCGGTCGAGGTGTCGCCCAGCGAGTTGCTGCAGGCGAGCGTGTAAGTCGTCGCGACCCTGAGCGATCCTGTGCTCACAGAGCCGCTGGCGGGAAGTCCGGTGTTGTTCAAGCCGCCGCCCGTGACTGCGCAGGACGTGGCATTCGAGGCGGTCCAACTGAGTGTCGACGAATTGATGCCGCGCGTGACGCTCGCTGGATTCGCGGTAAATGACTGGATTGTTGCCGGCGGAACCGCGATCAACCGGGTCGTGGCCGTGACAGCGAAGCCCAGCACATTAGTGCAAGTGAGCGTGTACGTCGTCGTGGCCGTGATCGGCCCGGCGATTAGGCTGCCGCTGGCGACGGTCCCGCTCAAGGGGCCGCCCGTGACCGCGCAGGACGCGCCGGTCGACTCGCCCCAAGTGAGGGTCGACAAACCGATGCCGCTCGTGACGCTCGAGGGGCTCGCGCCAAACGACTGGACCTGCGGACGCGGCACCACCGTCACCTGGGTCATCGCGGTCGCGGCGACGCCCAGCGAGTTGGTGCAGGTAAGCGTGTACGTCGTCGTGACCGTGACCGCCCCAGTGCTCACGCTGCCGTTGGCGAGAACTCCGTTCAAGACGCCACCCGCGGCCCGGCAGGATGCACCCGTCGACTCGGTCCAACTTAAGGTCGACGAAAGGCCGCTCGTGACGCTCGAGGGGTTCGCGCTAAACGACTGGATCTGCGGCGGCGGCACCACGGTCACGGTCTTCGTCGCACCCTGGCTGCCGCGCAGACCCGTGCAGGTGAGCGTGTACCTCGAGGTGGCAGCAATGTTGGCTATCGTCTGGCTGCCATTGAGGCTCTTGGGGCCGCTCCAACCGTCCCCGGAATTGCCGTCCGTGGCCTGGCACGAGGTCGCATTCTGGGTGCTCCAAGTGAGCATCGTGGAGGCGCCTGGTTGAATGCTCGCCGGCGCAGCCGTCAGGGTCACGACCGGTGGCGCACACACCGGCAGCGCATCTCCCGGTCCGAGCGGCCAAGCCATGTTGGGCGTATTCCCGAGAAGACGCGTATTGAGCGTCAGAAACAGATTGCCCAACCGTCCGCGAATCTCGCCCCACGGATTCGGATTGGCCGCGTTGCCGGGATAATCGTGGACGCGGTCCGGGTCATTGAGAACCTGCGAATCGATGTTCACGGTCTCGACTGCTGCGCAGGCATAGTCCGCTTGATTCAGATACGACTGGAGCTGGCCGAGGCTGGTTTCAAGCGCGCTCTTTGTCGCCGACGCTATGTTCGCGCCGTCCACGGTGGAGAACAGGTTGTTGAACTTGGACTGTGCGAAGCCGGGAAGACCTCCGCTCAAGGCATTCGCGTTGAGAACCAGTCCGACGCCATAGACGGACATCCCGCGGGTCCCGGTTCCGGAAGCGTCGCAGTACCCCGTCAATTCGACGAGCTCGGTCAGGCCGGTCACCGGATCAATTTCAACGATGCTCCCTTCGCTCGGATTCGCATCCGAGCGCGGTGCCCAGGCGAATACGGCGGACGGGCAGGCCGGGTTCAGCGAGCCTAAGGCGGACGGCAGGATCTGGTCGGCATCCTCCTGGCTGTAAACAAGAATCGGGGACAGACCGTCGACGCCGTTGGCGATGGTACGGACCAGCGCAAAGCCGGCCCCGGAATCGCCCGAACCCCCACAAATGGTGCCCGGAATAATCTCGTTGCCAAAGCCAGGACAGAGCTTCGCGACGTTCAGCGTGGTGCCGTCGCATACACCGCCCTTGACCCGCGGATCCTTCGGAACGAGGCACGTCGATTCGATCACGTTGCCGGACGGCGACTGCGAACCGAAAACCTGTATCTGGTGCGGGATCACACCGCCGCTGATGTCGCAGGTTTTCGGAAAGATACAACTGCTGGCAGGGACCGCGTTTGCCCTTGCGACCGCGAGCCCGTCGGGGCTGTTCACGCCCATGGTTGCGGCGCCGGTCAGGTTGGTGGTGCCCGGGGTCAGGGGCGCGCCGAACTGCAAGATCCGGCCGCTGCCTGAGCCAGGCGTCTGCGTCACGTACGCGGAGGGAATCTCAAACTCCTGGCCGACCTTGAGCTTGTGCAAGCCGCTGCCCAGACCGCTCGCGAATACCTGCTTCAGATTCGCGACCACACCGCCCGCCGCGGCGCTGAAGTCAAAGCGCAGGATCCGGCCGGCCGTGGTCGCGACCAGCAGCGTGGTATTGCCGGAGAGTGCATCGGGCGGCCAGAAATCCATGCCGAGCGGGAACTCTCCCGCCGGAAACTGGCTGGGGGCGATGATGATCAGGTCCGGCGCGCTTCGCGGCCCCGAGCCGCCGAGCACGCCGCTGATGCTCGCCGCCCGGTACACCAGCACGTTGGCGTCATTGGTATTGGTCTGAGAGTTCGAACTGCTGCCGTTGCCCACCAGCACCAGCAGATCGCCCACGTTCCAGGCTGCCGTCGTCGTCGTGGCGACGACGCTTTCCTGCAGAACCTTGACCCCGTTGGCGGTGGCGAACGTGGCGTCGATCAGCAGCGGCGTTGCGGCGTAGCCGGTTGACGAGGTGGCACTGGCGGGCAGCACCCACACCGCCGAGGTCGTGTTGTCGTTGAGCTTCGAGGTCACCATGTACAGGTTGCCGGCGCCATCCACCGACAGCCCGTCCGGATGCACCGGGCCAGTGCCGGAGCTACTCCACACGAGCCTCTCGGACGCAGCCGTCGCGCCGACGGCCGGCGTATAGCGGATGATCTGGCCGCGCACGGCATCGGCGACCAGCACATCGACCGTACCCGCTGCAACATTCGCAACCAGCACCAGCGAGCTGAAACTGCCGTGGCTGGACCCGTCTGAGTTGAGCGGCGTCGTCGCGCCCGATGGCGGCGCAAACGATGTCACGTCATAGACCGAATTGCCCACCGCGTTCGCCGCGCTTACCCGCACGAATTCAGCGTGTGCGGTGGCGGCGGCCAGAATCGCCACACATGCGGCGGCAGCGCGCAGGATGCCGCCTGACAACGTCGACGGACGAACGCCCGCAGCCGCGTCCGAGGTATTTTGGAATTGCATTATCGTCCCCGGTGAGCTCGAGATGCGAGCTATCACATCTCAGGCTGTTTATAGTTGTTGTTCGGGATACTGCAGGGCCCGTCGAGCCCCATGTTCATGCTTATCAGCGGCTGACGATATCACAATGCGTGGGAATAATCGCCGCGCCCGATGGATTGCGGACTGGCGCTATGTGCGGCCGGTCAGCGGCTGCACGTGATTCATCGGATCATGTGGAGTCGAAAGCGGCTAATGAAGCGGGGCTGTTGCGACCGTGGCCGGCGGTGCGAGCACCAACCTTCGGGAATCGCCTTCTCGGGCGCGGAGCTTACCCAGATATCGCTGCGCGAGGCTGAGATATGCGGGCGGCGCGCCCCCATCCTTGCTGAGGACGCCAAGACTGAGAACCAGGAGCGGCTCCGCTTGCGCGTACAGGCCAAGGCCGGTGAGGGCCGCACCTTCCGCGCTCTCGCCGACCGCCGTCTTCCAGTGCGTCGGCGACAACGCGGACGACAGAATGCCGACTGCGCCGCGCGCCGAAACCAATGCCTCGCCATACTTGCCGACCGCAACTTGGAGTATCGCCACGTGAATCAAGCTCGTCGCGACATCGGGATGCGCGTCGCCCAGCAAACGCCGCCGCATGCTGAGCGACGCCTGCAGATCCCGTTCGGCCTCCGCATATTCCCCGGCTTCGGTCAGCCAGAAGCCGATTCGATTCATGATGCGCGCGACCTCGGGATGATCGTTGGGGAACAGTTTTCTGTATACCGCAAGGGACTCACGCTCGGTCGCGAGAGCGCCCCTCGTGTCGCCGCGGTCATATTGCACGAACGCCAGGTTGTTGAGGGTGTTCGCCACATCCGGGTGCGTCTCGCCAAGCAATTCCCGCTGCATGGCAAGAGCCTCGCGATAGGTCGCCTCGGAGCGCACCAGGTCACCCTTGTCCTGCAATGCCAGCGCGAGGTTGTTGAGCCCCCTCGCGATCTCCGGGTGCTTCTCACCGAGCAGCCGGCGCTTCATCGCGATGGCTTCCAGGTAGAGCGCCCCGGATTCATCGTAGTCGCCGTGCTCCTCCAGCAGCAGCGCGAGATCGTTGATCGCCTCGGCGAGATCGGGGTGCGGTTCGGCGCCACGGAGTGCGCGCTGCATGGCCAGGGCGCCGCGCATCACCGGTATTGCGCCGTTCAGGTCCCCGCCCCGGTCGATGACTCGCGCCAGGTCTTTCTGCGTGCGTGCGATGTCGCCGTGCGCGGCGCCGTACAGCTTGTGCTGCAGATCCAGCGCCTGGCGCAAGGTGCGATCGGCGTCGGCGAAGCGGCCTTGTTGCTCCAATAGAGTGCCGAGCCCGTGGAGGGACCTCGCCAGTTCAGCCTGGCTTTGCGCGTCATCGGGTCGCGCGACCTGGATGACAATGGCGTCGCGATAGAATTTCTCAGCGGCGTCGAAGTCCGCCTGCAACGTCAGCAGATCTCCCATGTGCTCCAGCGACACCGACTCCGCGAACGGCTCTACGGCATTGCCACTGCGCCTGGTCGCCACGGCGCCGTCAAGCAATCGCCTCGCTTGGCCGTAGAGTCCGAGCCCCATGTACACGGTGCCGACCGTGTCCATCAGAGTCGCACGGATGGCGGGTTGCTTGGCCAGCTCACTGTCGATGCGGGCTGCGCCCTTGTCGAGCATTTCGCGGGCGGTGACGGCGTTGCCGCGCGCTTCGCTCGGATCTGAAATCCGGAACAGATCCACCAAAAAGTGCGTCGTCTGCTTGGCCGTCTCAGCCTCCGATTCCGCGCGGCTCGTTTGTCGCTCGGCCGCCCGCCGCTCGATCAGGGCGTAGGCGGCGAGTCCGCTGGTCACCACCATGCCGCTCATGGCGGCGCAGGTGATCATGAACAGCTGCCGATTGCGGCGTTGCTGCTCGCGGCGGCGCAACGCATCGAAACCGACCCCAAGGAGGCCGGCAATCAGCTTCAGCTTGGCGTTGTTCCTGCCGTCCTTGCCGGTCCGGGCGTCGGCAGCGATCGGTTCCGCGCGGACACTGCTCAGCTGGCCGTCGGCGCCGAGCCGAAACCGCAACGCCGGCGGGAAACACTCGTCCTCGGTCTGCGCCGGGTTTTCGGAGGCGTTGGGCTCGCCGCCGACAATCAGGCAGAAGATCCGGTCCTCTCGCCCAAGCCGCTTGAACGCCAGGATTTCCTCATTCACCCAGCGTGATTTCGCCGCTTGCGGCGAACAAATGACGATCTGGCATGCCGAGCCCAGCAAAGCCTCGTTGATCACTGTGCCGAGGTCTGTTGCGCTCGCGAGTTCCTCGCGGTCGCGGAATATCGGCGTCAGTCGCTTGGGTACCGCGTTCCGTCCAGTCCCGCTGCCGAGCAAATGCTTCGGGGGGCGGTACGATTCCAGCGCCTTATGCAGCCAGTCGGCCCACTTCGCATCCCGGTGGCTATAGCTGATGAAGGCCCAGTATTTGCGCTGGTCCACTCGAGCACTCCCCTCACCCGATCAGGATCCGATCAGGACTCCGATCGTCCATGTGTCGTCGCTCCACTGCGACATCCCGTCGCGGACTGTAGTCCAATGCCGGCGTGGCGCCTAGGGGTTGTACCAAGTGATTGTAGTGGCGACCATTGCCACCGATGCCACCGATGCCACCGATGCCACCAGCTCGATGCTATTTCAGCGCACCGTTCTCGCGATACCAACGGATCGCATCCTCGAAGGCCTGAACCGGAGGACGAAAGCGATAGCCCAATTCCCGCATCGCTTTTGCGCTTGAAAAAAACATGCGCTTGCGCGACATGCGCACGCCCTCCAAGGTGATTCGGCCGCTGTGGCCGGAAAGCCTGGCGAAACCTTCCGCCAGGTAAGCCATGGGCAGCACCACGCCATAAGGCAATCGCACGCGCGGCGGCTTGCGCCCGACCAGCGTTGCGATAACGCCCAGAATTTCTCGTAAAGTCATGTCCTGTCCGCCCAAAATATAGCGCTCGCCCGCTTTGCCGCGCTCATACGCCAACAGTTGCCCGGCGGCGACATCATCGACGTGAACGATATTCAACCCCGTATCGACATAGGCAGGCATCCTGCCGGCCGCCGCGTCGAGCACGAGTTGCCCCGTGGGCGTGGGTTTCACATCCCCGGGCCCCACCGGCGTGGAAGGGCTGACGATGACCACCGACGTTCCTGCGAGCGCCGCTTCCCTGACGACTTCTTCGGCCAGATACTTCGAGCGCTTGTAGTGACCGATCATATTCTCGAGCGAGTTCGGCGTTTCTTCGTCGCCCGGCGTGCCGTCGGCCGGAATTCCGATGGTGGCGACACTGCTGGTGTAGACGATGCGTTGCACGCCCGCACGTCGCGCGGCGTTCAAGACATTGCGGGTTCCCTCGACATTGGCCCGATATAATTGCGAGGGATCGGGCGCGCCCAGCCGATAGTCCGCGGCAACGTGGAACAGGCCGACGCACCCTTGGGCTGCACGCTCCAACGACTCAAGATCAGCGAGATCGCCTTCCTGCACTTCAACGGCGAGACCTCTCAAGTTGCGCCGATCCGAACCATTGCGCGCCAGCACGCGCACCTGCCATTGCGCAGCCAGCAGCGCTCTGGCAACCGCCGCGCCGACAAATCCCGTCGCACCCGTTACCAGCGCTTTCATGCCAGGTGGGCACTGATCGCGCGCAAGGAGCGCATGGCGACGCGGTAGCGCTGCGCGAGGCGAACCAGAGAGGCGATCTCGAGCGGCGCCAGAATCAGGCCGGCGATCAGCCGGCCGATCTGCACACGCCCTGCGCGGCTGGCATTGACCACGGCGCGCGGCAGCGCATCGGCAGCCGTATCGACGATGACGCGCACTGCGATAAAGGGCAGGTTGTGACGCAAGGCGATGGCCGCGACGGCCGCACTCTCCATATCGACCGCTGCCGCGCCTGTGGCGCGAAATGCCGCGGATTTATCCGCGGGCGTGTCGATCGCACGGGCGCTGGTCAGCAAGCTGCCCGAACTCACCGCACGCAACGGACCGACGGCGGCGGCGACGCGTTCGCGCCAGGATCGGGATGCAAGGAACCGGGTACCGTCCGCAGCAATCAACTCGCTGGGCAGAACCACGCTTCCGGCCTCGAGCGCAGGATCCAGGCCGCCAGCCATGCCGAACGTCATGAGCGCGACGACGCCGGCATCGACCAGTGCGCGCGCGGCCCTTTCGGCCGCATCGCGGCCCATGCCGCTGACTGCCAACAACGCTCCATCGCTAAAAGCAGCCAACTCGCTCAAGGGAGGGATTCCGCCTCGCGGCATCGAGGGTCCCAGCGCGCGTGCCTCCACTCTGAGCGCCGCGACGACGCCCACTCCGCTCAATGACGGGTTCCGCGACTCAATGCGCGATTCCGCGGCGCGTGAGATTTCGGTAGGCGGCCAGTGCCCACAAGGGAAAATAGGCCGAATAGCCGTGATAGCGCAAATAAAACACCCGCGGGAACCCCGGCGCGGTATAGCTGGGGTGGCTCCACAGGTCATCCGCCTGCCGGGTCTGCAGCAGGTACTCGGCGCCGCTGCGCACGGCCTCGGAGGCCGCTTCCCCGGCCGACATCAGCGCCAACAGCGCCCACGCGGTTTGGTAAGGCGTGCTGCCAAAGTCTTCCGCGGCGCGCGACTGCAGCGCGTAACTATCGTTGCTCTCGCCCCAGCCTCCGTCGGAATTTTGCTGAGCTTTGAGCCACGTGACCGCGCGTTTCACCATCGGGTCATCCGGCCCGACATGCGCCTGCGCCAGCGCCATGAGCACCGACCAGGTGCCGTAGATGTAATTGGTTCCCCAACGGCCGAACCACGAGCCGTCCGCTTCCTGTTGCTTGCGCAGATACGCGATGGCCCGATTGAGCGCGGATGTATCCTGCGGCCGGCCGATGCGCGCCAGCACGGTTACAACCCGCGCGGTCACATCGCTGGTCGGAGGGTCCAACAGCGCGCCATGATCGGCGAAGGGAATCTTGTTCAAGTAGTAACAGGTATTGTCAGCATCGAACGCGGCAAAACCGCCGTCGCGGCTTTGCATCCCCACCAGCCAGTCGAGCGCACGGCGCACGCTCTCATCGTAGCGGACCGAATCGCGCGCCTGATGCATGGCCCAGGCAACCACGGCTGTATCGTCGAGGTCCGGATAGAAATCATTCGCGAATTGAAACGCCCAACCGCCGCCGGGCAGATCAGGCCGCCGCACGCGCCAATCGCCGGGCTCATCCAGCAGCTGCTTCGTTTTCAACCAGTCGAGCGCGCGGGTCGCTGCATCGCGCGACGATTCATCGCCGGCTTCCTGCATCGCGAGACAGGCGAGCGCGGTATCCCAAATCGGTGAAACGCAGGGTTGGCAGTAGGCGCTGGCGGGACCGACCACCAGCAGCTTCTGCAAGGCTCGCTTGGCGGTGACGCGCTGCGGGTGGTTTTCGGGGTAGCCCAAAATCACCATCGCTTCCAGCGCATTGACCATTGCCGGGAAAATCGCGCCCAGTCCATCTTCGCCGTTCAGCCGGTCGAGAACCCAGGCTTCCGCGCGTTTGGTCGCATGCTCGCGCATGCGGGCCGGAATCAAGGGATCGATCATGCGTCCGACATGATCGAAAAGCAGAAACGCCTTGGCGAGGAATCCGCTGCGCCGAAAATAGTGGCGTTCTTTCTCCGGCGGCGTCGTGAACAACTCGCGAATGCCGACCTTGCGCGGATTTTTGGCCTTGGGTTTGCGGGTGCACAAGATGAACAAGGGCACCATCACCGTGCGCGACCAGTAGGACACCTTGTCGATGTGGAACGGAAACCACTTCGGCAGCAGCATGATTTCCACGGGAATATAGGGCACGCCGCGCCAGGGCAGCTCGCCGAACAGCGCCAGGGCGATTCGCGTGAACACATTGGCTTTGGCGGCACCGCCGCGCTCCAGGATCGCGGCGCGGGCCTTCGCCATATGCGGCGCTTGAGGGTTGTCGCCGGCGAGTTTCAGGGCGTAGTAGGCCTTGATGGTGCAGCTCAAATCCAATTCACCATTGTGATACAGCGGCCACCCACCGTGCTCGGCCTGGCGCGCTCGCAGATGATTGGCGATCTTGGCCTCGAGCGGCGCATCGATCTCATCCAAGAAGTGCATCATCATGATGTACTCCGCGGGAATGGTGCAGTCCGCCTCGAGCTCATAGAGCCAGTAGCCTTTCTCGTTCTGCTGCGCGATCAGCGCGTCGCGCGCCTCCGCGATGGCGCGGTCCAGCGGCGAGGAATCCGCTATGCGCTTCAGTGTGCGCGAGACGATGTCGCTGCGCGCGTCCGGCGGCTCCGCGGGGAACGGAGTGGGTTTCGGCGAGGTTCGATTCACGACCCTGAACTCCCGTAGCGGCGCAGCGCGTGTTGTTCGCGTTCAGCGTCGTTGTCGCTCGCGTCGTTGTCGGTCATGACGGGCGTCGGTCGCGGCCGGCGTGCTTCCAGGAGCCGCGCCACGGGCAAGCCGCGCGCCGCCATCGCAAATAATCGCCGCAGCATCCAATCATTGCCGATGAAGGTGTTGGTCATGAGCAGGGTCATGCGCACCGCGGTTCTCGATACTTTGACCTGAGCGCCGGAGGTGAAAGCGGGGTTGTGCGCAATCTTGCGCAAGGTGAGGATGGCAAGACCAATGGCCCACAGGCAGAAGCGCCGAATGCCCCTCTCCTTGCCCGGGATTAATAATGTGTAATCCAGCGCATTGCGCAAATGCGCATGGGCAACGGCCACGAGTTCTGTCATTCCCGCGCTGAAGCGCGGATCGTTGATTTCGCCGGAGACTTGCGCAAGATCCACACCGTGCCGGGCAAACACGTCCTGCGGCAGCCAGCAGGCGCCGCGGCTGCGATCTTCCCAGACATCCTTCAGAATATTCGTCATCTGCAGCCCTTGGGCGAAAGAAGCGGCCAGGGCGGCGAGCGCGGCACGGCGTCGCGCGATATCCACTGAATAATCGCAGAACAGGTCGGTGAGCATCTCACCCACGACTCCCGCGACGTAGTAGCAATAGTCGTCCAAATCGCTCGACTTGGCGAGGCCCCGGACGCTGGCATTGAACTGGAAGCGTGGCATGCCGTAGCACATGAGCTCGACGCAGCGCTGTATGGCGGCACGCTGAGCTTCGCCTAATTTCGCCGTCACCCGCACGACGCGGTCCATGTTGCTGACCAGATCGCGCTCCGTGGGCAAGGTCCGGTCCGACAGCCGGTGCTCCAGATCGCGCGCCAGGGCCGCCGGATCGCCGATTCCCCCCACCACGTCACTGAAACGCTGTAGGAAAGCCAGCGTCTCGGGCGCGGACAGCGCGGGCTCGTCCTCGACGGTATCGGCAATTCTGCACAACAGGTAGGCGCTGGTGACGGGAATGCTCAACGCAGGCGGCAGTTGCGGTATGGTCAACGCAAAGGTGCGCGAGACATGCGGCAGTATCTGATCCTGGTAGATCTCATCTGAACTGACGGAATCCATGCTGGCAGTATCTCGGAAACGCGTAAAAATAGCATCATGTCAGCCGCGCACCGATGGTGCAAATCCGCAACATCGGCGGTAGCTCATTGCCACTATCAGGGTGCCGCAGTATAAACTGTGGCGATATGGACGATCTGCCTGTCAGCTATCCCCTGCTCGAAACAATCGCCTCCCCGGCCGACCTACGGCGCCTGCCGGCGGCGCAACTGACCGGCCTGGCGCAGGAATTGCGTCAATTTCTGATTCAAAGTGTCGCAACCCGCGGCGGGCACTTTGCCGCGGGATTGGGCACGGTCGAGCTCACAATTGCCCTGCATTATGTGTTCAACACCCCCGATGACCGCCTGGTCTGGGATGTGGGGCACCAGGCGTATCCGCATAAGGTGCTCACGGGCCGGCGCGACAGGTTACACACCATTAAGCAGGACGCGGGGCTTGCGCCCTTCCCGACCCGCAGTGAGAGCGAATACGACACGTTCGGCGTCGGCCACTCCAGCACCTCGATCAGCGCGGCACTCGGCATGGCCGTCGCGGCAGCGCAACGTGGCGAGAACCGTCGCGTGGTGGCCATTATCGGTGATGGCGCCCTGACGGCGGGCATGGCGTTCGAAGCGTTGAATCACGCCGGTTCGCTGCCTGCGGATCTCTTGATCGTGCTGAACGACAACGATATGTCGATTTCGGAGAACGTCGGCGCGCTCTCCAATTATCTGGCGCGCGCGCTGTCAGGCAAGATGTATTCGCACCTGCGCGAGAGCGGCAAAAAAGTCTTGAGGCAAATGCCCACGGTTTGGGAACTGGCGCGCCGCTCCGAAGAGCATTTGAAAGGCATGGTGCTGCCCGGCACGTTGTTCGAGGAAATGGGTTTCAACTACATCGGGCCCATCGACGGCCACGATGTGAAGGCCTTGGTCAATACCTTGCGGAATCTGCAAAAGCTGAAAGGTCCGCAGTTCCTGCACGTCGTGACGCGCAAAGGCAAGGGTTATGCGCCGGCGGAGGCGGATCCGATCAAGTGGCACGGGCCGGGACCGTTCGATCCCGCCAGCGGCATGATTTTCAAGGAAGCGAGCACCGGTCCTTCCTATTCGCAGATTTTCGGCAAGTGGCTGTGCGACATGGCGGAGCGCGACCCTGCCATCGTCGGCATCACGCCGGCAATGCGCGAGGGTTCTGGTTTGGTCGAATACTCGAAGCGGTTTCCCGCGCGATATTTCGACGTGGCGATCGCGGAGCAACACGCCGTCACGCTGGCCGCCGGCATGGCGGTGGAAGGATTGAAGCCGGTCGTGGCGATCTATTCGACGTTTCTGCAGCGCGCCTACGATCAACTCATCCACGACGTCGCGCTGCAGAATCTGCCGGTGGTATTCGCCGTCGATCGCGCAGGCTTGGTCGGCAGCGACGGCGCCACCCATCAAGGCAGCTACGACCTGTCGTTCCTGCGCTGCATTCCCAACATGACCATCATGGCCCCGGCGGACGAGAATGAGTGCCGCCAGATGCTGTACACCGGCACCACCTTGAGTTCGCCGTCGGTGATTCGCTATCCGCGCGGCACCGGACCCGGTGTGCCGATCGCCGTGGAAATGGCGGCGCTGCCCGTGGGTCAGGCACAACTGCGCCGCGAAGGCCGCAGCGGGCTCGCCATACTGGCATTCGGGGCATTGGTCGACTCGGCGCAGAAAATTGCGGAACGCTTGGACGCCACCATCGTCAACATGCGCTTCGTGAAACCCCTCGATGAGAAGCTGGTCCTGTCGATTGCCGCTCGGCATCGCGCGATCATCACCATCGAGGAAAACGCCGTCAGCGGCGGCGCAGGTTCAGGCGTGGGTGAATTGCTCACGGCCGCCGGATTGCAGCTGCCCATGCTGCACATTGGAATTCCGGATCGCTTCATCGAACACGGAACGCGCGATACCTGCCTCGCCCGGGCGGGACTCGATCTTGCGGGACTCACCGCGCAAGTCGAGCAGTGGTGGGCGCTGCAGACTCAGGCGCGCAAACGGTCGGTCAGCGGCGCCTGACCGGCCTTGCGCTGCGGCTAGTACCCAGCCGCTTGGCCGTCGCGCCGCGGATCGCTCGCGGCCACATAGCCTTCCACTGCCGGATCGCCCAAGCGCCAGATGAATTGACCGGCGCCGAAATCCTGATAACTGTCCTGAATCACTTCGATTTGATGGCCAAGGCGAACCAGCTCGCGGATGGTCGCGCCCGGCATCGCCGCCTCGACGTTTATGCCAAGGCCTTGATTGAAACGCCATCGCGGCGCATCGCAGGCCGCTTGCGGATGCTGCCGGTACACCAGCATGCGCACCAAGGTCTGCAGATGTCCCTGCGGCTGCATATTGGCGCCCATCACGCCGAAGCTCATTTGCGGCAATCCGTCCCTGGTGAGAAAGCCCGGAATGATGGTATGAAATGGCCGCTTGCGGGGCGCGACGCAATTGGGACTGGCCGCATCGAGGGAGAAGGCGTGCCCGCGATTCTGCAGTGACAGTCCCCATTCCGGCACCACGATTCCTGAGCCGAAGCCCATGTAGTTGCTTTGAATGAAGCTCACCATCATGCCGCGCTCGTCCGCCGCGGTGAGATAAATGGTGCCCCCTCTGTCGCCAAGACCCTCGCCGAATTCTTGCGCGCGTTTTGGATCGATGAGTGCGGCGCGCGCCTTGAGATACTTTGGATCAAGCATTTCATCCACCGAGCGGCGCATGGCGATCGGGTCCGCCACGTGCGCATAGGTATCGGCGAATCCCAGCTTCATCGCTTCGATTTGTAAGTGATGGGCGGAAGCGCTGTCGACCGGGTGGGCTGCAACGTCCACGTGTTGCAGGATACCGAGCGCAATGAGTGCCGCGATGCCCTGACCGTTCGGCGGGATCTGATGCAGGCGATGGCCGTAGACATCCATGCCGATGGGTTCGACCCACTCGGGCGAGTACGCTTCGAAGTCCTGAACGCGCATCGCGCCGCCGTGTCGTGCCGCATGCGCCGCTGCGGCCGCGGCGATCTCGCCGCCGTAAAGAGCAGTGCCCTGGGTCACCGCGATCCTCGTCAGCGCGTGGGCCGCGCCAGGGAACGCGAAGCGCTCGCCGACCTGCGGCGCGCGGCCGGCGGGCATGAAGACTTCCGCAAAGCCTGGAAGATCTTTGAGATCCGGGACCGCCGCCGCCCACTTTTCTTGCACCACCACCGGCACCGCATAGCCGCGTTCGGCAATGTCGATCGCGGGGGCGAGCAGATCGGCAAACGCCAGTTTGCCGAAACGCTGTGACAGCTGAACCCAAGCCGCGACGGCGCCCGGCACGGTCACGGAGTCCCAGCCGCGCATCGGCGGCTGGCGCGCCTCTGCGCCATATTTCTTGCGAAAATAATCTACGTTCCACGCCGCCGGCGCGCGGCCGGAGGCATTGAGGCCGTGCAATTTCTTGCCGTCCCACAGAATGCAAAAGGCATCAGAACCCAAACCGTTGCTGCAGGGCTCCAAGACGGTCATCGCGGCTGCGGCGCCGATGGCGGCGTCCACCGCATTGCCGCCCCGTTGCAGCAGCGACAGGCCCACTTGCGCGGCCAGCGGATGAGAGGTCGACACGATGTTGCGCGCGAAGAGCGGCAGGCGAACCGAAGGATAGCCCGCGCGCCAATCGAAACTCATGACCCTACTCGTGTCGCACCCCCGGAGGCGTCAGCCCTGCGGTTGCCCCGGAATCGGCAGGATTTCCATGATCTCCACCGAGTCGCCGGGGAAAATCGTGAAATGCGGGTGTTTCTCGAACAACTTTGCCGCCGCGTCGTGGGAGTCGGCCTTGACGACCACGAAGCCCGACAGATTGTTCTTGGTGTCCGATACACCCTGTGCGGATGTTCGTTTGGTTTTTCCCAATGGCCCTCCGGTCTGGACAATCACCGACTGATGCTTCTGCATCCAGTCTCCCCACGCTTTGATGCCCGTCGCCTCGACCTTTTTGCGCTTGCCTTCTTCCATCGCCATGAATTCCGCAAATTTTGGTGAAGACGGCACACCGAGAAAGATCGCCATGTAATTTTTCATAATTTGCTCCAGTTCGTTAAAGTTGCAGATGCGATTGAAAATGCGCGATTTAAAATGTCAGGCACCGTCGCCGCAGTTCAAAGATGAGCCGCGCAGCCGCAATCCGCGGCATGATACCGACGTATGGGCCCCCATCATTTCGACATCGATCATAAGAAAATCTTGCTGGGGACAACCATCGACCTCAAGCCCGCCGGTGCTCGCCTAGTCCACCGTAACGATGACTTTGCCGCGCGCGTGCCCCTGTTCCAGGTACCGGATCGCCTCGGGAACCTCGCTCAGTGCGTAGCGCCGGTCGATGACCGGGGTAACCTTTCCCGCTTGCATCCAATCGCGCAGGGTATCGAGATCTTTGGGATTCAATTCTGCCAGTATGAAAATTAATTTCTGACTGACGAAGGGCGAATAGAGCTTGGCGTCGATGAGGCCCGACATGGGCCCGAGCCACCGGCCCTTGTCCGTGGATCCGACGATGACCAACGCGCCGTCGGGCTTCAACACGCGCCGATAGTCGGACAGCGAGTGCGTCCCCACGGTATCGATGATGAGATCGTATCGTTGCGAAGCTCGAGTGAAATCCTCGTGGGTGTAATCGATGACCTCATCGGCGCCGATGGATCGCACCAGACTTAAGTTCCGGGTGCTGCAAACACCGGTGACCTTGGCGCCGTAGACCTTGGCAATCTGCACTGCAAACGTGCCGACGCCGCCGGATGCGCCGTTGATCAAGACGCTCTGCCCCGCTTGAAGGTTTCCCTTGTCGCGCAGTGCCTGCAAAGCCGTGATGGCGGCGATGGGCACGGCCGCGGCCTGTTCAAAGGTCATGTTGTCCGGCTTCATGGCCAGCGAGCCTTTCTCGGCAACGCTCACGTACTGTGCGAAGGCGCCGTCGCGGCCGCCGAACACTTCATCGCCGGGCTTGAAGCGCGTGACATTCTTTCCAACCGACTCCACCGTGCCTGCGAAATCAACCCCCATGTGAATGCTTTCGGGCTTGCCCATTCCCGCCATGGCACGCATGAAGTAGGGCTCGCCGCGCATGTAGTGCCAGTCCAGAGGATTGACGGAGGCCGCGTGCACCTTCACGATCATTCGGTCGTCCGCCGCGGATGGCTTGGCAATTTCCTCGAGCTTGAGCACCTCGGGCGAGCCGTAGCAACGATAGACGATCGCCTTCATCGGCGACGCGCCGGCCGCCAGGGGCGGAGCGGCCGGGCAGGAAGAGTTATGACTCAAAACCAGCGCCAACGAGGATCCCCCTGCCACCAGCAGGATCGCTACCAGGCTCAGCACTTTATATCGACGCTTCATAATCGCTCCTTGCCGCGTCATGTGTGATTG
>Ga0179587_10000513_pt1 | contig 16043 bp, 14 predicted proteins | sample CZODoug2_1_08_16_FD_185932 | JGI IMG/M metagenome (GOLD analysis project Ga0179587, IMG submission 185932) | Vadose zone soil fungal communities from Angelo Coast Range Reserve, California, USA - CZODoug2_1_08_16fungal | ecosystem: Environmental > Terrestrial > Soil > Vadose zone | place: USA...
GCGCAATCGAACAAGGTGACGGCGTGCCCGCGCGCCAGCAGGGCAACGGCGATATTGAGCCCGACAAAACCGGTACCGCCGAAGATCAGGATTTTCATGCTCCGGCCCCAGCACCTGTCGCGATCAGCAGCGACGACCATCGCCATCGACGCATCCGGCGACAGTACGACAAAATGCTCACAGCAGATTCGCACCGAAATTCCGCGCCGGGTCCATATCGGCGACAAGTCGGCCAGTCGGCTTCGCGGCATCGCCGCCGGAACGCGCGAGGAAGCGGCCGGAACCAGGCTCGGCCAAACGCTTGCCATCCGCGACGATCACGCGTCCGCGCGACAGCACCGTGACCGGCCAGCCGCGCAGCTTGCGGCCGGCATAGGGCGTATAGCCGGCAAGGTCGTGCACCATGGCGTCGGTCAGCGTGACTTCACGCGCGGGCTCCCAGATCGCGATATCGGCATCGGCGCCGACAGCGATAGAGCCCTTGCGCGGATGCAGGTTGTAGATCTTGGCGGGCGCGGTTGCGGTCAACTCGACGAATTTTTCCAGGCCCAAGCGGCCCTTCGACACCATCGCGTCGAACAGCAGCGGCAGGCGCACCTGCAGTCCAGGCATACCGTTCGCGATCTGCTTGAAGTTGGGAATGGCGCCCGCGCGCAATTTGCCCGTCTCGTCGAAACGATACGGGGCGTGGTCGGACGAAACGGTCTGCAGATCGCCGAGCGCAAGCGCCTGCCACAGCGCGTCCTGATCGGCGACGCCGCGCGGGGGCGGGCTACACATCCATTTGGCGCCGTCTACGCCTGGTTTGTCCAGATCGGCGGCGGTGAGAAAAAGATACTGCGGGCAGGTCTCGGCGAAGACTTTCAGGCCCTCTCCCCGCGCGTCACGGATCACCTTGGCGCCTTCCGCCGTCGACACGTGAAAGATCATGATCGGCTGATCGACGAGCGCCGCCATGCCGATCAGGCGGTTGAAGGCGTCAGCTTCCGAAAACCGCGCATGGCTGATGGCGTGGTATTTCGGGTGGGTGTAACCGCGCGCGAGCAGCCGTTTCACCATCCATGCGATGATGCCATGGTTCTCGGCATGGGCACACAGCATGGCGCCGGATTCACGCGCCGCGACCAGAATGTCGAGCAAAGGCTCGTCATCGATCTTCAGCAAGTCATATGTCATGAAGATCTTGATCGAGCCGTGGCCCTGTTTGACCAGCGCCGGAATGTCGTTCTGCAGGGTCTCTGGAGTCGGATCGGCGATGATCATGTGGAAGGCGTAGTCGATCACCGCGCCCTTTTTCGCGAGCGCATGATAATCCGCCACCACCTGAGGCAGCGCCATGCCGACATGCTGGGCGGCGAACGGGATCACGGTGGTGGTGCCGCCGAAAGCTGCCGATGTCGTGGCAGTCTCGAACGTATCGGCATTCATGATGCCCGCAGCCGAGAGCTGTTCGATATGAGCGTGGCTATCGACACCGCCGGGCAGAACCAGCTTGCCGCGCGCGTCGATCTCGCGCCTGCCGGCCGGCAGGCCGCGGCCGATCGCGGCGACGGTCTCGCCTGCTATGGCGACGTCGGCCTCGAATACATCGCTGGCGGTTGCGACGCGTCCGTTGCGGATCACGATGTCGTAAGCAGGCTCTGTCATGAAAGGCTCCGGATCGCTAAGCCACCGTCCGGCACTTGTGAAGGAATGGCTGACAACGGGGGAAACGAGAAATAGCTGGACGGCGCCAAACTGACGTTCGAAACTGTGCCACTTGCAAGGAAGAAACCATGCCCCGCCCGCGCATCCTCGTCATCAATCCAAATTCGAACGCCGTCGTCACCAGGGGACTTGAGACGGCCTTGCAGCCGCTCGATTTCGCAGACGGGCCGGAGATCGTCTGTGCGACACTCGCAGAGGGACCGTACGGCGTGGAGAGCCAGGCCGACGTCGACAGCGTTGCGATGCCGCTGCGCCGGCTGGTCGAGAGTGACAACGGCTCGGCAGCTTTCGTGATCGCCTGCTACAGCGACCCAGGTCTGCATGTTTGCCGCGAAGGCACGGATCGACCGGTATTCGGCATCGCGGAGTGCGGCGTGTTGACGGCGATGACGCGTGCGGAAACCTTCGGCGTGATCGCCATCGCGCAACGCTCGATCCGCCGGCACATCCGCTATCTCCGCCAGATGGGACTGATGGACCGGCTGGCAGGCGAGCGCCCCCTCAACATGAGCGTGGCTGAAACGGCGTCCGGCGACGGAACGCTGGCGAAGATGATCGAGGTCGGGCGCGCGCTGAAGGACGAGGACGGGGCCGGCGCGATCGTCATGGGCTGCGCAGGCATGGCGCGCCTGCGCCGGCCGCTGGAGGACGCGCTCGGCATTCCGGTGATCGATCCCACGCAGGCTGCCGTGGCCATGGCTTTGGGTGCGGTGCAGTTTTCGCGTCACTAGGTATCCTTGAGCGTTTCCGGCGGTGGGACCGCACCGGCGCGGCTGGTAATCAGGCCGTAATGCTCGATCCGACGATGACGGGCGAAGTCGAAGATGGTCTTCTTGCCGAACATGGTCGCGTCGAGGTCGCAAGGATGGACCAGAAGCTCGTCGGCCTCGGTGCTGGCCTCCGCGACAATCTCGCCGTTGGGATCGACGATCAGGCTGCCTCCAATGAGTGGGAAGCCGTCCTCGACGCCGGCTTTGGCGACGGCCACGACCCACGTCGCGTTCTGATACGCGCCGGACTGCACTGACAGACGATTGTGGAACAGCCGCTTATCGGGACCCTCCTCGCTTTTCTGGGCGTTGACCGCGGGCGTGTTGTAGCCGAGCAGGACCATCTCCACGCCTTGCAGGCCCATGACGCGATAGGTCTCCGGCCAGCGCCGGTCGTTGCAGATCGCCATGCCGATGATGCCGCCCATCGCCCGCCACACATCGAAGCCGATGTCACCCGGCTCGAAATAACGCTTTTCAAGGTGCTGGAAGGCACGCTCGGTGTCGAATTCCGAATGGCCCGGCAGATGAACCTTGCGATATTTGCCAACGATTTTCGCCGACTTGTCGGTGAGGATGCAGGTATTGAAACGATGCCCGTCCGGCGTCAGCTCGGCATAGCCGAAGCTCATCGCCATCTGATATTCCGCAGCGCGCGCGAACAGCGGCATAGCCGCTGCATTCGGCATCTCGCGCTCAAACCAGGTATCGACCTCGGCTTGATCTTCCATATACCAGCGCGGAAAAAATGTGGTGAGTGCGAGCTCAGGATAAACGATCAGGTCTGCTCCGCCGGCCTTGGCTTCGTCCATTAGAGCGAGCATGCGCTTGACGACGACTTCCCGGCTATCGGCGCGCTGGATCGGCCCCATCTGAGCGGCGGCGACATTGATGATACGCATAGTGAACTTCCTGGCTGCTTTAATTTGACGCTGCATTGGACAAAAAAGGAGCAGTGAGCGCCGCGCCTCCACAATCCATGCCAAATTCGATTTCACCATTAGAATTCTGATTGCCACGAAGTCAATTCAGTTCAGCGACGGCCCGCAAGACGGTTCTGCATGTCATGCTGGCTGAGATCGTGTTGCGATAGTCCTAAAAAGCCGACGGCCAGAGCGACATTACCCGAAGGCTCGCTTTTTCATCTGCGAACTCGAAGATCGACCTAAAGTTGCGGTGCGCGAGACTTGCATTTCAATCCATGGCACCATTGCCAATGCAAATTGGAACCGCGTTGGGCTGCCTGAGGTCCATGCCAGACGCCGAATGCCCGCGAACCCACACGGTGATTGCCCGCAACGTGCCGCGATGGTATCGGCTTGCGCAATTTCGATTGCGCCGCAGACAAATTTGTAATCGCGGCCTGCCGTTCACGCGGGCCCTGTAAGGCCGGCACTTTGCGCAGGTGAAGAGCTTCCTAAATACGACTATTCTTCACCGCGTCTGCCATAATCGCTGGAACACGGCACGAACGGACGTGGCGACCACACCCAAGAAGTTAGCAGCCAAGGCGTCCCGGGGTTCGAATCGCCGTTGTGTTCAGTCGCGATTTGATTATACTTCCGCGTTCGGCTTCGGCCGCGCTACTAATATTATCGTTGGTGACCAGGCCCGTCTGCTTAGGCGGGCCGTCGCCATTTTAAGGGTCCATGGCGATGACGCGTTCCAATCGAATTGACCATATTCGTATTACCTCGCACCCGGCGCCGGGCGCCAAGCACGACTACCCGATCGACTGGGGCGCAGCCAGCGCGCGCGAACGCGGACCGGTGATTGGCACGGTCTCGCGCCCACAGGATCGCAACGTCATCGGTACCCATGGCGGCTCCTATTCGGTTTATCGCGCGCTCGCCGTCTCATCGGGCGCACTCGATCCGATCCGGCGCCCGGACCTCACCAACACCCATCCCGCCGAGACGATCGGGCCGTTTTCACAATGGATCGATCCGCAGCGGATCGTTTCGCTCGATCCGTGGGGCCATCTCGTCGCGGAAAACTTCGCGAAAGAGATCGCCGAAGGCATCGATATCCGTCCGAGCATTGCCGTCACTCGCGCGCGCATTGATTTGCCCGAACTGCAGGCGGCGATCGAGGCCGGCCGGCTCAAGCATGACGGCGAGGTCGTGCACAAGAACGGAAGCGTCTCCGTGGTCAAGATCGCGATCGACCCGGTATGGTATCTGCCGGGCATGGCGGAGCGCTTCGCGACCACCGAGAACAATCTGCGCCGACAACTGTTCGAACAGACCGCGGGCATGTTTCCGGAGCTGGTGACACGGCCTGACTTGCGGGTTTTTCTGCCGCCGATCGGCGGCACGACAGCTTATCTGTTTGGCGACGTTGCCAAACTGCCGGACCATCGCACCAAGATAACCTGCCGCGTGCATGACGAATGCAACGGCTCCGACGTGTTTGGTTCGGACGTCTGCACTTGCCGTCCATACCTGCTCCACGGCATCGAGGAATGCGCGCGCGCCGGGCAAAGCGGCGGACTCGGCATCATCATCTATAATCGCAAGGAAGGCCGCGCGCTCGGCGAAGTCACAAAATTTCTTGTCTACAATGCGCGCAAGCGTCAGGAAGGCGGCGACGCCGCGGCCCAGTATTTCGAGCGCACCGAATGCGTCGCCGGAGTCCAGGATGCCCGATTCCAGCAATTGATGCCGGATGTGGTACACTGGCTCGGCCTGAAGCGAATCGACCGCTTCGTTTCCATGAGCGATATGAAGCACGATGCGCTGACCGGCCAGGGCATCGAAATCGTCGAACGTGTGCCGATTCCCGACGATCTTGTGCCCGCCGACGCGCATGTGGAAATTGCGGCAAAGAAAGCCGCCGGGTACTACACGTCCGAGCCGCAGCAAGACCCGATCAACGCGGTCGGGCGTTCGCTCGAAAAATATTGAGAGTGGCGGCAGTGTCCCTTGTAGATCTCGAGACGTTAGCCGCTTTGTCATTGTTAAATGCCAAGGCGGTTCGCGAGCGCGCGCATCGTATTCTGGCGATCGGCCTTGAAGACAGGCTTCCGAACTTCCGCATCCACCTCGATCGCATGGACGGCACGGTTGATCTGGTACTGAAGATGACGCGCGAGACCTATCCCTCGTTCGACGTACCCATTCATTCGCGCTGGCGACATTTCGTCACGAATGGGGACAATCGCTGGACGACCATAGCCGACCAGACCAGGTGGCCCGATCGCGCTGCCCGCGCCCGGGCTGAATTCGATCTGGCAATCGTCAGTGTCTTCCTCGACGCCGGCGCCGGCCCGTCGTGGCGCTACCACGATCCAAAAACCGGATCAGCCATTGGCCGTTCGGAGGGATTGGGACTCGCCAGCCTCGCAATGTTCGCTGGCGGCGTATTCTCGGCCGATCCGCTTGAGCCCTTGCGAGTCGATGCCGACGTACTTGCAAATTTCTCCGTCGCGGACCTCGAGCGCGGCATGTTGGTCTCGGATGTCAATCCGCTGCTCGGCATTGCCGGCCGCGCTGACCTGTTGCGCCGCCTCGGCCGGCTTGTGGCCTCGAAGCCGGACGTATTCGGCAGCCACGACACGCCACGGCCCGGCGGCCTGTTCGATCGACTTGCGATGCTGGCAGACGACAGACAGCTTGCCGCCCCAACGATTCTATCGGAGCTGCTGCAAACACTCGGACCGATCTGGCCATCGCGGCTGACACTGGGCGGGATCGCGCTCGGCGACTGTTGGAAGCATCCGATGCTGACGACGGTGGATGCGACCAGCGGTTTGATGCCGCTGCACAAGCTCTCGCAATGGCTGGCCTATTCCCTCATCGAGCCGCTACAAACAGCTGGCATCAGCGTAACCGATATCGATGGCCTCACGGGCCTTGCAGAATATCGCAACGGCGGGCTGTTCGTCGATATCGGCGTGCTCGCATTTCGTGATGCAGCAGATGCGCAGCAAGAGCATGAGGTAGCGTCATCGCTGGTCGTGGAATGGCGCGCGCTGACAGTGGCGCTGCTCGACTGCGTCGCCGACGGCTTGCGGCACCGACTTAAGCTCGATGCCAGCTCGCTGCCGTTGGCGAAAATTCTCGAGGGCGGAACATGGGCCGCCGGTCGGTTGCTGGCGCGCGAACGCCGTGCGGACGTTTCGCCTCCGGTGAAAGTTATCAGCGACGGCACTGTATTCTAGATTACGGATCGGCAACATGGACGGCGTCACGATCGTTAGCCACCCGCTGGTGCAGCACAAGCTGACGCTATTGCGGAAAAAAGAAATTTCGACCAAGTCGTTTCGCGAGCTCCTCAAGGAGATCGGGATGTTGCTGTGTTACGAAATCACGCGCGATCTACCGCTGGCCGATATCGATATCGAGACGCCGCTTGCGCATATGAAGTCGCCGCAGATCGCAGGCAAGAAGCTGGTGTTCGCGCCGGTGCTGCGGGCCGGCGTGACCTTTGCCGAAGGCATGCTCGATCTGGTGCCGACCGCACGGATCGCCCATATCGGCCTTTACCGCGAACCGGAAACCTTCGTTGCCGTAGAATATTTCTTCAAGGCGCCAAGCGATCTGCACGAGCGGTTGGTGATTGTGATCTCGCCGGTGCTGGCAACGGCGAACTCCGCCGTCGCGGCGGTCGACCGACTGAAGGAGCGCGGCGCGAACGACATCCGACTGGTGTGCCTTATCGGCGCGCCGGAAGGTGTCGAGCGCATGCGTGGCATTCACCCAGACGTTCCGATCTGGCTCGCCGCGATCGACAAAGGGCTGGACGAAAACGCCTACATTTTTCCGGGTCTTGGCGACGCCGGCGACCGTGCCTACGGCACCAAATAGGCGAGTTGGGTGCGCAGTGTCATGGAATCAGCCGCCACTGTTCGAAACCCGCCCATACGCAGCGATAGAGGGCGCAGCTGGTGGCCGGGGGCGTTGCCGCCTTTCCCCTTATCTGCCGAACATGCGATCCTCCCCGGGGTCAATCGCCTGAAATCCGCTCGGTCCTGATCAGCTCACGATAACTATGCGGCATGCGCATAGCGACGAGATCCTTCCGCCGAACAACATTGGTTGGGTAATTCGTATCAAGATTGGTGGTGTCGACCACCCCTGTCGTGACGCCTTCGACATCAGCCACAATCGCTTCACGCCGCGGAAACTCAAACGTGTCCGGGCCGAACACGCCGCTTAGCCCGGGATAGCCGTTCTCCGGATCAAGGATGTTGGCAAAGGCAAAGAAGACGTTGTTCTCGCCGGCACGAACGCGGAAATGATGCCAGTGGTGCGGATCGGCGCCGGTCGGAACCGGGAAGCGCTGCGCTACCTGCGATCCCGCGTGCGGCGTGCTGAAGCGCTGCTTGATCGCCGCCGGACAGGCGATGATGTCGCAGCCGCGTAGCGCAAGGATACGCCCGGCCTCTGGAAATGACGCGTCATGACCGATCATCAGTCCGATACGCCCGATCGGCGTGTCGACGACCGTCCATTGGTCGCCGGCCATGGCCCAGCCCCGCTCCGCCGCGGTCAGATGGGTCTTGCGATAGACCGTAACAGTTCCGTCCGGAACAACCAGGCAGGCGCTGTTGTAGACAGCCTCGCCGGACCGCTCGGCCAGCCCGCAGACGAGAGAAAGATCAAGCTGCGCAGCCAGCACGCAAAGCCGGTCCGTCGTCGGTCCGGGGATAGGCTCCGCCGATGCGGCGGGATCGCTGAGACCGGTGGCCGCCAGTTCCGGGAACACGACAAGCTCGGCGCCGTCGGCTTTGGCCTCGCGCGCGAGATCCGCGATCCGGTCGAGATTCGCCGCGACTTCATTTCCGGGCATGAACTGGGCGACGCTGAGCCGCGACTGCCGTCCATCCGGCCAGGGCTGATGCCCATAGAGCCCGAAGAAATCGGCTGGATTCCAGCTGAAAGTATTGCTCAGAAGCTCTGCATAGAGCTCCGGCCGGCGCTGTGCAAAGACGGCTTCGCCGCCAACGAGGCGCGACCGCGCGGCATCGAGATCGATGTCTGCGACGACAAAACCGTCACCGCTGTCGAGCACCGCCGTCACGCTGCCATCCGGCGCAATCACGCAACTGCCGCCGCTGAACTGAACGGTGCGTTCGAGCCCCCAGCGATTGCTCTCGATGACATAGCAACCATTCTCGAAGGCGCGGCTGATCCAGTATGGCGCGGGCGTGCGCTCGGCCAGCCAGTTCGAGATGTGGCAGATGATGTCTGCGCCGCGCAGCGCCGCGAGCCGCGCGGTCTCGATAAAATGGATATCCATGCAGATCAGAAGTGCGATGCGCCCGATCGCCGTATCGAACACCTGATGGCCGAGATCGCCTGGCGCCGCCCATTTCGGTTCCGAAATGTAGGGATGCGTCTTGCGGTGCCGGCCGACGATGCCGTCAGGTCCGATCAGCACGGCACAGTTAAAATAGATGCCGTCGCCGTCGACCTCCGGCATGCCGACGACGATATGGCAATCATGTTTCCGGGCGAGCGCCACAAAGCGATCGGTCGTCGGCCCCGGGATCTTCTCAACAAAGGGCGCCACCTCCGCCCGGTCGAACCAGCAATAGCCTGTCGTGCCCATCTCCGGCGTGACGATGAGACGGGCGCCGGCGAGTGCCGCCGCCTCGCAGAGTTCGAGCAGCCCCGCAATGTTGCGTTCCTTTTCGAACATGTTCGGTTCGAACTGAACGGTGGCGACCTTGTGCACGCGCGACATCATCGATCTGCCCCTTCAGCGGAGAAACGATTTCTTGATCGAGGCGCCGAGGGTGTATTTGGGATCCACCATGTTGCCAAGCCGGACGCGCCCAGCCTGGGTCAGCAGCATATAGGCATCGATCTCCTCGAAGCCGTAGTCGGCCGCCATCCAACGGCATAGTTCGCGATAGGCGATGCGCGCGGCGTCTTCCATCGGCCGTGCCGAGCCGATCGTCATGATGAACTGCTCGGTTTCGAGCCGCGGCCATGCGATAGTCCAGCCCTTGATCAGGTCGACCTGGAGCGTGGTCACCGTGGGATGCTCGATCGCGACGCCGCAGAGTTCGCCGTCGCCTTGCGCGGCATGGCAATCGCCGAGATAGAGCAGCCCGCCCTTGATATTGACAGGCAGATAGACCACCGCACCGACGCCGACGTCGGGCAGGTCCATATTGCCGCCGTAATAGTCCGGCTGCAGCGACGAGATCGCCTCGATCTCCGGCGACGTGCCGATGGTGCCGATGAATGGTTCATAGGGCAGCGTGATCTTGTCGTTCCATTTGGTGCCGGTGTTAAGATCGATCTCGAGTTTTTTGACACGCTCGGGCAATGGCGGATTCAGAAGCGCGGTCTGGCCGGTGCCGACCAGGCCGCCGAATTCCGGCATGATGACGGTGGTGCCGCGCGGCTGCGGCCCGCGCGGCACGATGCTCTGGATATAGACCGCAAGCGTATCGCCCTTTTCGGCCCCGTTGATCCAGATCGGCCCGTTCTGCGGATTGAGAAAAGGAAAGTTGAGAATTTTGGACGGGCTGTCGGTCTCGTGCTTGATCGCACCCTCGAACGCGTCGTGGGTTTCGGCGGAGACCACCGCGCCCGGATCGACTGACAGCACCGGCTCGACGTAGGGGCCGTAGACGTAGTGGTACTTGCCCTGATCCGCCTCGGTGATCATGTGATGGATGCCGCGTTTGCCCTTGGCGACGCCCTTGCTCGCCATGATCGAATTGTGCTGCCAAGCCATCGATGTTCTCCTTCTCTGTTGTTGTCGGCGTGAGATGGCGTCAGACCGCGAGGTGGCGGCGCATTTCCGCTTTGTCGTCGAGCCTTGCACGGTCGAGGGTCGCCACGATGCGACCCTTGTCCATGACGTAGCAGCGCTGCGCCATGGCGCGGATCATGTCGAGATTCTGCTCGACCAGGATGATCGTCACGCCGGTCTTGCGGTTGAGTTCGACCATATTGTGGGCGATGTCCTGGACGATATTGGGCTGAATGCCTTCGGACGGCTCATCGAGCAGAATGAGGTTGGGATCGGCGATCAGCACACGCCCGATCGCGAGTTGCTGCTGCTGGCCGCCGGACATGGTGCCGGCGCGCTGGCTCCAACGCTCCGCGAGGATCGGAAACGCTTCCACGATCCGTCGCCGTCCTTCCTCGGGGATGTCGCCCCTGATGGCGGCGCCGACGGCGATGTTCTCGGCCACCGTCAGGCGCGGAAATACGTCGCGCCCCTGCGGCACGTAGCCCATGCCAAGGCGCGCCCGCCTGTGCGCCGGCAACATCTCGACGGCCTCGCCGCGATAGACGATCGACCCGCTCATCGCCGGCACCAATCCGATCAGGCTCTTCATCATTGTCGACTTGCCGACGCCGTTGCGGCCGATCACGGCGACGATCTCGCCTTCCCGCACCTCGATTTCGAGGCCCTGCAGCACCGGCTTGCCGCCGTAGCCGGCGCGCAGGCCAAGCGTCGAGAGGATCACTTCCCTACGCATGGGCCTGCCCCAGATAGATGGCGGCGACGCGCTCGTCGGCGACGATCTCCTCGATCGAGCCTTGCGCAAACACCTGGCCGAGATGCAATACCGTGACCCGCTGCGCGACCTGGCGCACGAAGGCCATGTCGTGCTCGATCGCGAGCACGGTCATGCCTTCCGCATTCAGCCGCTGCACCATCTCGCCGGTCAAATGCGTTTCTTCCGGCGACATGCCTGCGGTCGGCTCGTCTAGCAGCAGCAGGCGCGGCTTCAGGCTGATTGCCATGCCGATCTCGAGCCACTGCTTCTGGCCATGACTGAGGTTGCCGGCACTCTGCGCCTGCTCGGCTTCGAGGCCGAGGAATGTCAGCAGCCCGTCGATCTCGCGCGCAAGCGCGACAGCGCGGTGCTGCCGCTGCAAGGCGATTTCAAGGTTCTGGCGTACCGACAGCCCCTTGAATACGCCCGGCACCTGGAACTTGACTGAGAGCCCGCGGAGGATGCGCGCGAACGATTTCAGCGCGGTAATGTTCTCGCCGGCAAAGAAGATATCGCCGCTGCCCGGGTGGTGTTCGCCGAGGATCAACCTGAACAGCGTGCTCTTGCCGGCGCCGTTGGGACCGATCAGGCAATGGATTTCGCCGGTTTCGAGCGCAAGGTCTACCGAGTTGGTGACGTGCAGGCCTCCGAAATGCTTGTTGAGCCTGCGAAGTTCGAGGAGCGCCATCAGGCGTCTCCCTTGCTGCGGCCTGCAGCGAGCCGAGAGATGAGATTCATGAGGGCGAGAACGAGCCCGTTCGGCGCGATCAGGACGGTCAGCACCAGCAGCACGCCCATGAACACCAGCGCGTACTGGCTGCCGTAGATGGTCAGAGCCTGGAAGGCCGCGAGCACCACCAGCGTTCCGATCAGCGTCGACGTCAGATCGGAACGTCCGCCGACCGCAACCCAGATCAGGGGCAGCGCGGCCGCCGTCATGCCCATGCTCGACGGCGTGATGTATTGCCCCCACACCGTGTAGAGCACGCCGGAGAGGCCGGCGAGCGCTGCGCCGATCACAAAAGTGATGAGCTGATACTTGCGCACGTCGTAGCCCAGCATCTCTGCGCGCTCCGGATTTTCCCGGATCGCTACGATTACGTTGCCGAATGCGGAATTCATGAGGATGCGCAGGCCGAGATAGACCAGCACCAGAAGACCGAGCACGGCGTAATAGAGGCCTATGTCGGCGAACAGCACGATGTCGCCGCCCGGCCAGGGGATGGTCAGCGGCGGCATGGCGCTCATGCCGTTGAAACCGTTCAGACGCGCGACGCCGATGTGCCACTCGGGACCCGCGGTCTGGGCCATGAAGCGCTCCAGCATCAGCGTCACCGCCAGTGTCACGATGCCGAGGAAGACGCCGGCGATGCGACCGAAGAACATGAAGTAGCCGAGCAGCAAAGCGAACAGCGCGGCAAACCCGATCGCCAGCAGCAGGGCGATCAGGGTGAAGCCATGGGCCGAACCGAAGTTGATGGTGAGGATGCCGTAGCCGTAACCGGCAATTCCGAAGAACGCGGTCTGGCCGAAGCTGAGGGAGCCACCATAGCCCCAAATCACGCATAGGCTGAGCGCGATGAACACCCAGACGAAGAAGTAGACGGTGTTGCCGACCGTGTAGCCATCGCTGAACAGTGGATAGGCACAGGCGAACGCAAGCACGATGGCGAACAGCACCCAGAAAACCGGACCGCGGCCCACGGTCTGCGGTCCTTCGAGGTGGCGGAGGAAAACAAGAAAGCCGTTCACTGCCGCGGTCCTTCAGGTGCGTTCGCGCAGCAGGAAGCCGGAGATGCCCTTCGGCAGAATCCGCACGACGATGATCACGGCAACCAGCAGACCGATCTGGCCGAATAGCTGCCCCTGCCAGGATGTCATTGCCGACTTCACCACGGCGAGCACGCCACCGGCCGGCGCTGTGCCGAGGAATACGTCGGCGCCGCCGATCACCACCGTGACGAAGGCTTCCATGATGAAGGTGGCGCCCATGGTCGGCACCAGTGTCATAGTAGGGGCGTACAAGCCGCCGGCGAGGCCGGCGAGGCCGGCGCCGCAGGCAAAGGTGAGGCTGTAGATCAGGCGCGTATCGACGCCGAGCGCCGCGGCCATGTGCGGCACCTGGATCGTGGCACGCGCGAGGACGCCGAAACGGGTCCAGTTGAACAGCACGTAGAGACCGCCAAGAACTCCCAGCGCGGATGCAAACAGCACGAGGCGGTAAATGGAATAGGAGTACTGGCCGACTTGAAAGCTGCCGAACGGCGTGCCGATACCCGCCATCGTGGAGCCCACCACGATCAGCGTACCTTGGGTCGCAATCAGGCTCAGGCCCCAGGTCGCCACGATCGTGTCAAGCGGCCGGTCGTAGAGGTGCCGGATCACCGCAAGCTCAACCAGCGCGCCGACCAACGCGGCGACGATGGCGCCGGCCATGATCGCTAGCGGAAGCGGCAGGCCGGCATGGGCCGTCGATGCCGTCACATAGGCTCCGCACATGATGAATTCACCGTGGGCGAGATTAATTACGCCCATCATGCCAAAGATCACCGCGAGCCCACATGCCGACAGCACAAGGAACGCGAACGCGTCGCCGAATTGATAGAGCGCGGAGAATGCGAGGGTCGCGATGTCCATGAACTAACCGGATGTTGCAAATTCTAAATGCGATGCCGTGCCGCCGCGAGCTTCAATGGTTCAAGACCGCCGCCCCGGCGCGCAGCAGCATTCGCCGGGGCGACGCCGACGTCAGGGTTTCGGCGGCGGGTTCGATGGCGTGTACTGCGCCATCGGATCTTTCTTGGTCAGGTCGCAGCCCGCTTCGCCGAGCCAGTACGGCTTGATGTCCTCCCATACTTTCGGGAAGGAGATCGAGTGATCAGCCCCGACCTTGGCGAGATAAATGGTGTGCGACATATGCTGACTCTTCGGGTCGATGCAGACCTTGCCCTCCGGGGCATCCATGCAGACATCGCCGAGCGCGATCACCTTGCGGATTTCTTCCCGATTGGTCGACTTCGCCCGTTCGACCATCTGCTTGTAGAGGTAGATCGCGAGATACGAGTTCTCGGCCTCCTGGTTCACGTAGGGTTCGCTGGGAAACTTGGCCTTGAACTTCGCGTAGAAAGCCTTGCTGGCCGGCGAGTCGATCTCCTCGATGTAGTTGGTGGTCACGTACATGTCCTTCAGGCTCGGCGGCTTGAAACGCTTGTGCTCGTAGCCCTGCCCGACATTGACCGACGAGGCCATCGGCAGGTTGACGTTGGCGGAAGCCGCCTGCTCGTAGTAGGAGGCCTGCGCGGTGCCGACCAGGAGCGTCACCACGAAATCCGGTTTGGCCTTCTGGATGTTCTGGACGCTCTGCGAGAACTGCGACACGCCAAGCGGGATGAACTCCTCGCCCGCCATTTCGCCGCCGTTCTCCTTGACGATTTTGCGCACCCATTCCGCCGAGATCTGGCCGAAATTGTAGTCGGCGGCGAGCGTATAGACCTTCTTGCCGTACTTCTCCATCATGTAGGGAATGAGCGTGGAGAACTGCTGCTCCGGCACTGCGCCGGTGACTACCATGTGTCCGTCGCAGACGCCGCCTTCGTACTGGTTGTTATAGAACGCCAAGCCGTTGAACTGATCGACGATCGGTCGATAGGCCTCGCGCGACGCGGATGAAAAGCCGGCGAACACCACGTCGACCTTGTCACGCTGCAGCACGCGCCGCATGAACTCCTGATAACGCGTGTTGTCGGACTGGGTGTCGTAGGTGACGAGTTCGAGCGGCCGGCCCGCGATCCCGCCGGCCTTGTTGATCTCGTCGGCGGCGAGCTGGATCGCATGGACCTTGCCGATGGTGGCCGCCGCGAAATCGCCGGATTGATCCTCCAGCACGCCGAGCTTGATGGAATTTTCCGCGAAAGCCGCGCCAGACGAGAGGACAAGCGTCCCCGTGAGGGCTACGGCGCGCAGCCCCCGCAACACATTCTTGGTCATGTCGGTGTCTCCTACATCGCTTGCTTGTTGCCGCCTTGCAGCGTGATGCTGGTCGTGCGGCGGGGAATGTCGGGCGATTTCGCCCGCCTGCTCAGAAACTCCTCGCAGTAGAGTTCCAGATTCTGCCGCGCGCGCATGCTCCCGCGGCGGAGCTGGGAATAGGCGCCCTCTTCATCGAGACCATCCTGCTGCATCAGCAGGATGACCGCGTGTATCACCGCGCGTCGGCCGCGGCGGCGCCCTTCGAGATCCTGAAGACGGGCATACATGTCGCTGCGCAGCAGGAACTGGTTGATGCCCATGAACAGCGACGCGTAAACAGCTCCGCCATATACCGGCTTGCGCAGGAAGGCGGTGGCGCCGAGATTGACCAGCGCCTTGAGCCGGCTCGGTGCCTCGACGCCGACCAGGCCGATCACCGGCACCGGCGGCAGGCGCGACGCGGGATTGACCTCGATCGCAACCGCACCCTCAAGGTCGCCGTCGACGAACAGGATGTCGCGTTCGGGCTGCAGGATGCCGACGTCGATCTGCGCGCGGCCGCCGACGATCCGAGGATATTCGCTGGTGACGCCGAGCTTGGCGAGCGTGGTATCGAGCGTGCCTTCCCATCCGCAGCGCCCCGTGACCATCAGGGCGCGGCCGCCTTTGAAATTCTGCAGCAGTCGAGACGTCATGATTGCACCACTCTGAGCACGGGGGAGCGCATTGCGACCGCGAAGCGCGGCGACGACTGGACGAGATAGGGATCCGGGGCGACGGGGTTGCGCGCTTCCAGCAGCACCTCGAATTGTCCATTGACGGCTGAGCGGCCGATCCGTGGCGTCAGCCAGGCGTGATAGGTTTGCGGGTCAATCCGCACTTCACCCTGGGGCGCCTGCAGGCGCCGGTTCGCGACCGCGGCGCGCACGGTGCGTGCATCATCGGTGCCGGCCTGCTCCAGCGCCGCAGCAAGAAGTTTGACCGCGATGTACGACGCTTCCGCATCGGCAGACGACACCGGCCCGTCGGGAAAGGCCTTGGCATACGCCCGAATGAATGTCGCGTTCGCCGACGAGTCCAGTGAGGAGAAATACACGCTGGAACTGAGATGCCCGTCAATGGCATCC
>Ga0179587_10000514_pt1 | contig 16041 bp, 16 predicted proteins | sample CZODoug2_1_08_16_FD_185932 | JGI IMG/M metagenome (GOLD analysis project Ga0179587, IMG submission 185932) | Vadose zone soil fungal communities from Angelo Coast Range Reserve, California, USA - CZODoug2_1_08_16fungal | ecosystem: Environmental > Terrestrial > Soil > Vadose zone | place: USA...
AATGGCGTCCAGCGCCGAGTGTTGGAGGGCATAGACCCCGGCTGCCACAGCGAAGACCGTGCCGATCAAGACCAGCATCAGATTGCGGGCCGACCAGTCAATGAGCCGGGCGATCATTGCGATTTCTCCCCGGAGTCGAGGCCATTGAGCGCGGCTTTGAGGTTGCTTTCGGCATCGATCAGGAAATTCGCGGAGACGACGACCTTGTCGTTTTCAGCGAGCCCTTCCTTGATCTCAATACGACCGTCGCCGCGGCGCCCAAGCTTCACTGCGCGCGGTTCAAAACGTCCCTCGCCCTTGTCGAGAAGAACAATTTGCCGTTCGCCGCTGTCGATGACCGCACTGCTCGAAACGGTGACAACAGGAGCTTCCGTTCCAGTGACGATCTCGACATCGGCATACATGTCAGGCCGCAGAACTTCGTCGGGATTAGGCAGCTCAATTCTGATCCGTCCGGTTCGGGTCTCCGCCATCAGATGCGGATAGATCAACGTGACGTTGCCGGTGAAAACCCGATCGGGATAGGCGCGTAGCCGGACCTTGGCCTTTTGTCCGAGCTCGATCAGGGAAAGATCACGCTCCGCGACATCGGCCAACACCCAGACGATGTCGTGATCGGCGATCCGGAACAGGACATCGCCGGGAGCGGCGCGCATGCCGTTGACGGCTACTCGCTCCACGATCTCGCCGTCCTGCGGTGAAAGCCAGCTCACATAGGCCGGGATTTCGCGGGTACGCTCGATCTCCGCAATAAACTTGTCAGGGGCATCCAGATTTTCAAGACGCCGACGCGCGCCCTTTAAGGCCTGATTGTTGATGCCGGCGTTCGGGCTGGCATTGAGCGCCGACAGATATTCGGCGGCGGCGCTCGACAGGCTCGGGCCATAGATGCGCATCAGCCGCTGACCCTTATGGACGTGCGAGCCGGTGGTGACGTTTTCGACGCTGTCGATGAAGCCTTCGAAACGCAGCGATACGACCGCTTTGCGGCGCTCGTCCTCCTGAACGGTGCCCGGCGCCCGAACAACAGTGCTCAGAGCGCGCCGCTCCGCAACCTCGGTCTGAACGCCGGCCTTTTGCAATTTTCCGGCACTGACATTGACCGACGAATCGTCGTCTTGCTCGCCCTCATAGACGGGCAGATAGTCCATCCCCATCGAGTCTTTCTTCGGAGTCGGCGAGGTATCGGGAAGGCCCATCGGGTTGCGGTAATAGCGGATTTTGCCTCGATCCCCGCTCTTCGCGGTCATCGCTTCCGGAGCTTTCTCCTCGAAGCTCACGTCTTCGCTGCTGCGGACCGCGACATAATCCTTACCTGCAGATGTTTTCTTGGACGCAATCGAGTAGTTCGGCAAGCCGTCCGGATCGCGGTAGTAGATCACGGGCCCGCTCGCTTCTATCGGAGCTGGACTCTGTTTTGCCGCAGCGGGTAGAACACCGTCGAGCCATCCGGGGAGCGGACCGTTCGAACGCCCGACGGCCAATCCGACCACTCCGGCAGCCAAGACCGCGGACACGATCAAGAGAGCGCTTACTGGCCGTCTCATAGTGAACCTCCCGCTAAGCGTCATCTCAGCGCGTTTGAACCAGGCGAGCACTTGCGTGCGAAAAATATGATTTACGTTTCATCAGCGAGTTCGGACCAAGTCGCAGGCCGGTTACGCGCTCACGCCGACGTGAAGACGCCCAATGCGTTCCGCTCATAGCGAACCTCCCGCCAGACGCTCCATCTCGGCATATTTCGTCTGCAGCTCGACCTTGAGCTTCAGCAAATCGAGTTGAACCGCGCGAAGGCGTCGCTCCGATTCAAAAACAGAAGAAAGATCGGACGTACCGGCCTGGAAGCCGTTTCGCGCGTTGTCGACGGATGAGCGGGACGGCGGCAGTTGTCGCGTTGCGTAGATTTGCACGACCTTCCGGAGCGCATCGACGCTGAACCAGGCGTCGGCGATCTGTCCGTCGATCCGCAGCCGCAATGCCTCGTTGCGGGCTTGCGCAGCGCCAAGACGCGCGCCTGCCGCCCGTTGCTCGGCGTCCTTGACCTCATAGTGCAGCGGCAGCTTGACGCCCAGCATGAACTCGCCGGTATCTTCCGTGCCCGGCCGCTGCACGTATTTCGCGCCGAGCGTCACGTCAGGATAGTAGTTGAGATCGGTAAGGGATTTGGTTTGGGCCGCGGAATTGCTCTGCGCTCCAGCCAGCGCCAGCATCGGGTTCGCGGAGCGTCCGAGGGCCTGCACTTGCGTAAGGCTGACAGCCTTGACGACCCGAAAGCCTGTTGGTGCGGCCAAAGGCGCCAAGGACGGACGGCCGATCAGAGCATTCAGCCTCGCCGCGGCGGCCTTCTGTTCGCCTTGCCGGCGGATGACATCGCCCTCGGCGGTCGCTGCCTCGATCTCAGCCTTGATGACGTCCTGCTGATCGACCGACGTTGTGCCATATCGCGACCGCAACAGACCGAGTATCTCGTCATAGCGTCGTTTGATTTCGACGGAGATTCCTGCGGCCTCATAGGCGGCGTTGTATTCGCCATGCGCGGCAACGACCTGTGCAATGAGATCGATAACGGTTGCGCGGCCCTGGAATTTTGCGGATTCCGCATCCGACTGCGCGATATTGCGCTCAAGGCCGTATTTGCCCCAGAGCTTGAATTCTTGTTCGAGACCAAAGCGTCGCTGCCCGACGCCCAGACGATTGACGTCCCACGCTTCGAGAATAAGAGTCGGATCCGCCAACACGCCGGCCGTTCCAATCTTGTGGACCGCCGCGTCGAATTCGAGCGAAGCCGCCGCCACCGTCGGATTGAGACGCTTGGCAATTGCGACGACGCTTTCCACGGTAGCGCCCGGCATAATCTGCTCGCCCGCCGCGGCCGGAGACAACCACAGCATAGCTGTGGTCGCTCCGACGGCCGCAAGCCGGGTGATTCCGGCTGAGCGGATCACGGCGTCGCCTTGAGGACGAGCTTGTTCTCGACCGTACCGGTCTCGCCCTGCACTTTGGCGCCGAGCGAAAGCTGCCAGCCGCCGGCCATGCTCAACGTCGCCTTGAACTTGTAAATGCCGGGCTCCGTGCTGGGCGTGGGCGAAACCTTGGTCGCCATTTCCTGCATGCCGTCGGGAGCCATGTCCAATCGCGTCGCGAAAATGACCGCGTCGGGCACGGGCTTGCCGTCGGGCTTGTGTATGAGGCGGACCGAGATGATCGCGTCGCCTTTCTTGACGGTCTGATCGACCAGTTGGAATTCGTAGTCCTTGATGTCGGCGCGGGCGAGCGTGGCCGACCCAGTGATGGCAATGCCGATCAGCGCGGCCTGGAGGGCACGCGCATAGTTGAAGCTTTTCATTTTAGAATCCTCGATGTCCTGATGCGCCGCGAGTGGCGGCGTGCATTTATCCGCGCAGCCCTTGGACCACGCAGCAAGCGGACGGCATGATAATGCCGATCAGCTCAGGATTCGAGGAGGATGGTCCGGAGGGACGCCGATGAGGCCATCGGCAGCCAAGTCGACGAGCGCGAAGGACAGCCTGCGAGTCAGGAAAGAAACCTGGATAGCGCTTGTCGGGGACGGATAAGCCTGAGCGATCGTCAGCATGCACATCGCGACCAGCGGGCAATCCTGGCAGCTATTGTTTTTCTGTCCGTCCGGACAGCACGGCATGTCCCCGGACATCGCGGCCATATCGCTCATCTCGCCGACGGGTAGCCGTTTTGCCGCAACTGGGGATACCAGCGGCGCAGCAACCAAGCCAACGATCACAAGGACCGCAAGCAAACGACCGATGAGTCGGTGAAGATTCATGACCTATCATCACACGAGACAGGGAACTTGGGAAGGTCGTTCCATTCAAATCGGCAGATAGCTAATCGCGCGCCTAAAAGTGCCGAAAACGCACATGGTTAGCGTACCCCTAGCGCCTCATCCGATATTTTCCGAACCAACAAAGTGCATAAAGGGTTGCCGGCCAGTCTTTCCGAACAGAACGACGTCGTACGGCCGGGGTGTTCCCCCTTCCATTCCAGGCGAACCGGCGGGCATACCAGGAACGGACAATCCGATGGCGATCGGTCGTTCTTTCAGGAGTCGCCGGACGGCGGTCGCCGGGACATGTCCCTCCAGCACGTATCCATCCACCTCAGCGGTGTGGCAGGCCGCGAGATCAGCCGGCACCCCCAAACGCTTCCTGACGGGTTGAAGATCTGCGGTCTCCTCAACGGTAACTGCGAAGCCGGCATCTTTGAGATGCTTCACCCAACCCGAACAGCAACTACAATTTGGATCCTTATGAACGAGGATCGCGGGGGACTCGGCCTTGGCGGGAGACCGTTGCAAGAGGAGAAAAGCGGCCACCAAAGCGAGCGCACTTCGGCGCGTCACACTGTGCAGTTTGTCCGACATGCGGATTCTCCGTTCGTGGCCTGACCGCCTTATCTGAACCTCACCTTAATTCAAAAACTCGGATAATTCGCCCAAATCTCCGTGAGATCGGCTGCGTTTCAAGCTCGGGGAGATCGGTAATGTGCGAGAGGATCGCAGGCACCGGACGCAGACCCTGCAGATCATATCGCGCAAGCTCTTTCACGAAACCGTGAGCTTGTAACCGGACGGCTTCGCTTTGCGAACTACGCAATGATGGCAGCCCGACATCTGAAACCACAGGAGAATATCTATGAATTTTGTTGCCAACCCGTATCGCATCCTGCGCGCCAGCGTACTCGCATCAGCGCTGATCGGCGCTGGATTGACGCTGCAGATGAGTGAGGCTCTGGCCCAAGGCGGCATGTCCGACATGAAGAAGATGCCGGGAATGAACGACATGAAGATGAACGATACGAAAAAGGCAACAACCGCGAACGCGACCGGCACAATCACGACCATGAACCCTGCGAATCACAAGATCACATTCGATCATGGCCCGATCCCCGCCATCAACTGGCCGGCAATGAGCATGGAATTCGCAGTCGCTTCTTCTGTCGATCTTGCAAAGCTGAAGACAGGCGACAAGGTCAATTTCACCCTAAGCGGATCCGGCGGCATCTATACGGTGCAATCGATCAGTCCAGCCCCCTAATAGTCCCGCCCACAGAGCGGGATTCCGAAGAACGAAGTTGCAGGATCCGCGTAAGCATGCCGTCGATGAACAAGCTGCTTACCGTTCCATCGCAATGCCGTCGCTCAATGTCTCCTCGTGCGGCAACCGCCCCATGATCGCCATCAATCCGGCAAGGGCTAATGACGTCAACGGACGGATGCCGCGCCGATTAATTGAACCGAGCCTCCTTCAAGGATACGAGGGCGCGATGCCTTCGATCGCCAGGCGCCGAAACATCGCATCGATCCGCCGGGGCGGCAGCTTGGCTGCCACAAGCACAACACGGGATGAAGTCCAGGGGCGAGGCGATAGATGCGCGTCAATAGGGTATCGCTGGACGCAACTAGCGGGACCGCGCATTGCGGGCGCATTCCGCCTGGATCGGCGGGCACGAAATGGTCTCGTAGGAGCAGGTCACATAGCCCACGCACCACTATGCACTCGCGTTATACCCGACGAAAAGTGCTGAACTGAAATCGCTGACCGGCACCCCAAGGCGTAGTGTGGTCATGACGCCGCGAGTCTATCAGATTAAAGTCGGACCCGAGAATTGTGCCGAGCATTCCCGCATCACATCGAATGGTCGGCAGGCCGCTGCAACGCTCAGGCCCATCCAAAGCAAAGGTGCCTATGATAACGTGTCCGCCGGATCTGACGACGCTCTTCAGACGACCGACATAGGCGGAACGGTCGGAAGCGTCGGTGAGGAAATGAAACGCAGCACGGTCGTGCCACAAATCGTAAGTTTGGGATGGCTCCCAGGTGGTGACATCGGCAACGACCCATTCGACGTCACCTCCCCTGTCGCCAAGGCGCTCCTTGGCTGCATCGAGAGCGGCGGCTGAAAGATCCAAAACCGTAATTCGTCCAATTTTTCGCTCGACAAGCGTATCAACGAGGCGTGACGCGCCACCCCCGATATCGATGATCGCCGCGTCAGCGGAAGGACCTGCCAATGCTATCAGTTCAAGGGATGGCGCGGGATTTTCCTGAAACCAGCTCACTTCCCTTTCGCCTTTGGTAGTGTAGACGCCTTCCCAATGGGCTTTTCGGCTGACATCACTCATGAGCCGCCTCCTTCACTCGCAATGCTGCAAGGTCCGATGAAGATGGTTACACCTCCGATATTAGACAACAAGAACACGTCGTCGCCTTCGATCTTTGTGCCTTCCGCGTTGCTGCGCGAGGCGAGACGCCAAAAGAACCTCCCAACTGTCCTGGTGCCTCCGGTGTGCCTGCTGGATCCCGATGGCGACCTTGTGCGGACACTTCGGCAAACCGGCAGAACCAAGCCCTTTGCAGGCTGGCCATGCTATCACACCGAACTGGATACATTCCTCCTTGCCGGACAAGAGGTAGGCATTGTCGGACGGGTCGTGGGCGCGCCATTCGCAGTGCTTGTAGCCGAAGAATTGTTCGCAAGCGGCTGTCGGCTGCTGGTAAGCCTCAGCTCGGCTGGGCAGATCGTGGCTTCGGGGCCGCCACCATATTTCGTCATTATCGATCGGGCGTTGCGCGACGAAGGGACAAGCTATCACTATGCACCTCCTGCCGAGTTCGCAGAGGCTGACCCACAACTCGTCGCAATCGCCGCGAAGGCCACCTCGAAAAATGGACCACGAGTGGTCGTCGGCGCCACCTGGACCACGGACGCACCATTTCGCGAGACGGCCGAGGCCATTGAGGACGCCCGAAGCAAAGGGATTCTTGGCGTCGAGATGGAGGCGGCTGCACTCTACACCTTTTCGCAATCAGTCGGCGTTTCGATTCTCTGTCTAGCCCATGTGACCAACTCCATGGGACAGGGCGGCGCGGACTTCGAAAAGGGCGAGGCCGACGGTACGAGGGATGCGCTTGCAGTGTTGGAAAGCGTTATCGCAGGCTTCTATCCGATAGATTGACTTGTACCGCCGCGAGAACCGCGCAAGACAGCTGATGCCGGTTGCCTATTCTGAGACGGCAAGCCGTTTTGCCGTATTCGAAGCCGTCACATGTCATTCGCCAACTCAGACCGCCTATGCGTGGCTAGCGACTTAATTCGTTCGGGCCGCAAAGCCGCGGTATATAATGGAAAGCACCGTCAGCCCGTCAGAGGTCCGCTCATGAAGAACCAGGTTACGCTTTCCATCGTCGTGGTGATGTTCGTAATCGGCGGGGCCGTCGCTCAAACGCCTTACGCCGGAATGCAAGCGCGATCCATCAAAGCGCTTTCCGATCAGCAAATTGCAGATTTGCGCGCGGGGCGCGGAATGGGCTTGGCGCTCGCAGCAGAGCTGAACGGTTATCCGGGGCCGAGCCATTTGTTGGAGCTTGCCGACAAAATCGACCTTTCCGACACGCAACGAAACGGTGCCCGCAGCATGTTCGAAGCAATGAAGGCGGAAACGATACCAATCGGTGAGCGCCTGATTGCGCAGGAGGCCGCGCTTGACAAACTATTCGCCGACCACGCCATCACGCCGGAAACGTTGAGCGCCGCAACTGCCGAAATTGGGGTCACGCAATCGCAACTTCGCGCTGCGCATTTGAAGTATCATTTATCGACTGTCGCTATCCTGGAGCCTTCACAAATTCAGCAATACTCCACGTTGCGGGAGTACGACCCAGGTGCGGAAGAGCACCACCATCATCACCATTAGCGAATTGCACGACTTTGCTAAGATCGTCGGGCTTTCGATCAGCGTCAGCCTGGCGGCGACCGCTGTCGCAGCGGCTATCAGCCTGCCCCTCGGGACCACTCTCGCCATTTTTCCCTTCCGCGGACGGCGATCGATTGTCGTCTTGATCAACGCGTTTTTCGGTTTGCCACCGGTCGTCGTCGGACTGATCCTATACCTTGCGCTGTCGCGTTCTGGACCGCTCGGCTTCCTTCAATTGCCCTTTACACCCGCCGCCATGGTGATCGCACAGACCATCTTGGCTGCTCCGATCATCACTGCGCTGGTGCATCGCGCCAGCGAACGCGCCTGGGCGCGGTATGGCGACGAACTGATTTGCGACGGGGCGTCCCGAATCCAGTCGATCCCGCAAATTCTTCTCATCATTCGCGCCGAGCTGTTAACGGCGGTGCTGGCGGGCTTCGGCCGCACTGTTTCGGAAGTCGGCGCGGTGATCCTTGTCGGCGGCAACATTCGGGGTTTGACCAGGACGATGACGACGGCCATTGCATTGCAGACCAGTCAAGGTGATCTACCGCTGGCTCTGGCTCTTGGAGCCGTGTTGGTTGGCATCAGCATTTCAATCAGCGCGACGGTCTTTGCATTGGCAGGACGAGCACGAACAGCGGGGAGTGACGAGGTGTGATGAAAGCTCGATCAATATTGGCGCTGATGGCGACCATCATCGCCGTCCATTCGAGTCTGGCGGCAGAGCAGTCCATCATTCTGGCATCGACCACGTCGGTGGAAAGCTCGGGACTATTGGCGAACATTCTTCCGCAGTTTACAGCGAAGACCGGCATCGCGGTTAATGTGGTCGCGCAAGGTACCGGCAAGGCGCTCGATACCGCGCGCCGCGGCGACGCTGATTTGCTGCTGGTTCACGATCCGGAAGCCGAACAGCAATTCATGGACGAAGGCCACGGCTCGACACGCCGGCAAATTGCATGGAATGATTTTATCATTGTCGGACCATCCGCCGATCCGGCTCATATTCGTGGCGGCAACGATAGCGTCACGGCCTTGAAGGCAGTCGCATCCGCACAGGCGCCCTTCGTATCGCGCGGCGACAAAAGCGGCACCAACGCGGCCGAGTTGCGGCTTTGGAAACTCGCCGGGCAAACGCCGGATACCCTCAACAAGGAGAAATGGTATCGCGACATCGGCGGCGGCATGGGTCAGGCCCTCAATGCTGCGAGCGCGATGGAAGCCTATACGCTGTCCGACCGCGGCACCTGGCTTAGCTTCAATAACAGGGGATCGCTGGTTATCGCGATTGAACGCGACCCTCGCCTGATCAACCGATACGATGTGATCGAATTAAGCGCCCATGAACATGCGAACGCAAAGCTCGGCCCCGCGAAAATCTTTGCGGATTGGCTTGTTTCAGCCGAGGGGCAACGAGCCATCGGCGCGTATCAGCTGAACGAACAAAAATTATTTCAGCCGTCCGCTGGCTCCCCGAAGTAACCACCTTCCTTTTTTAGGCCGAACAATTATTCTGGGCGTAGCCGAACCGACGCTCAGCAGCCCTGACCTCGTTCGGTTAGGCTCGGCGTGTGACTTACGGCTCACGCCGAGCCGCTTTTTCCTTGATTGATTTAGCGGACAATCTTGCGGGAATATTACTTTATAGGGAGTCTGTTCTTCCGCGCGGAAAAAGCCGCCGCAGCCGCAACAATCACAACCGGCATGATCATCCAATGCTGAAACTCAACGCCAAGGATGCTGAAATTCTCGACTAGGATATGCAAGATCGCTTCCCCCGGTTGCAGAGAAGATATGAACTGCATGTGAGAAAATATATTGCCTTCTATTCGGTATTTCGCGACCTCGGCGCGGTGCGTCAGATCCCGGGCAGCGGTCTCATATAGCAAGTTGAAGGCGTTCGTCCCGATTGTTGGGATATTGCCGATTGTGCGGTCTGTCTCGTCGGCGCCCTAATTATGCTGCTAGCGCCGAGAGCATGATTGCGTGATTGCACGGTCTCCCCCGAATGGACTACGCGACAAGCGGCTCGGCGTTATTCGACCGGAATTGATGGACTAGCCAGACTTTCAAGCACGCGGCAGTCCGCAACACGTCCGCCATCGCAGGTGTCCAGCATACGGGCGAGTTCGGCGCGAGGCGCTTTAAGCTGGGAGATGCGTTGATCGACAGCGGCCAAATGGCGCGCGGTGATTTTGTCGGCGTTCGCGCAAGGTTGTTCGGGCTGTGCGCTCAATGCCAGTAACTCGCGAATATCGGCAACGTCGAAGCCGAGATCGCGGCAGTGCCGGACGAAATTCAAACGCGTGATGTCGGGCGCGCCGTAGCGCCGCTGTTTGCCGACAGTGCGAAGGGGTGCAGTCAGCAGGCCGACCTGCTCGTAATAGCGGATCGTCGGCACCTTCACCCCGGTCTGCCGCGACAATTCTCCGATCGATACGTCCATTTTTCGCTTGAACCTCTAGTCGCTAGAGGTTGTAAGCTCATTTCAGAACCAATGGAAAGGGTCCGCAGTGTCCGACCACTGTTGCAGCTCAAATAGCCAACAGGATCAGCAGGTTACATCCACGGCCGCGAGCGGTGCGGATAGCTGCTGCTCGGGCGGCGTGCCGGTGTTTGATGGTGTCGACCCTCATTACAAGCGCGTGCTGTGGACTGTGATCTCCATCAACGGCGTAATGTTTGTCACCGAAATGTTGGCCGGCCATGTCGCGGGGTCGCAAGCGCTGAAGGCCGACGCGCTCGATTTTCTCGCCGATACCATCACTTACGGTTTGAGCCTCGCGGTCATCGGCGCCAGTATCAAAACGCGCGCTGTGGCGGCGCTTTCCAAGGGCCTTTCGCTCAGCGCGATGTCGCTCTGGGTGTTTGGGTCGACACTTTATCAAACGCTGGTCCTTGGCATACCGCGCGCCGAACTGATGGGCGCGATCGGATTGCTCGCGCTGGCGGCCAACCTCGCGTCGGTACTGCTGTTGATGCATTACAAGGATGGCGACGCCAATGTGCGGTCCGTCTGGCTTTGCTCGCGCAACGACGCGATCGGCAACGTCGTCGTCATGATTGCCGCGCTCGCTGTTTTCGGAACCGAAAGTGCATGGCCGGATTTGGCGGTGGCGGGGGTGATGGCAGGCATCTTCCTGACGTCATCGATACAGATTTTGAAACAGGCTTGGACAGAGTATCGCGGGCCCCGGCCTGTAACCACGGGCTTGAATAGGCCGGGTAATCAGCGTTCATTGTAGGACAATGACACAGGCGAGCCGCACTCAAGCATGGGTGGAACCGGTCGGACGTCGGATGGCCCGGCTGCCGCTTGTGCTATTGCTTACAGTTGGCTTGCTGATCTCGCTGATTCACTGCGCCAGCTGTGGGATTGACATTGCGCAGGCCGACAGCGCAACCGTTCTGTCAAATCTCGATTATAGCGCGGGTCCTGATACTCCCGAGCAACAGTTGCCCTGTCACAGTGGTCACTGCCTTTCGCACGTTACGGTGCAAGCCATAACGATGGTGGCAATGCCTGCCGATCTTGTTCTGCAGGCGCTAGATTTCTGGTCAGAGCAATTCCCGGCTTCTATTGCCGGGCTCTCTCTCTTCAAGCCGCCACGCGCCTGATCTTGTGGGCGGCTTAGGCCATACGGTGTTTGCTGGCTCTTGGCCGCACACCTGCCTGCACGCATTCAAATCTTTGGCAGTGACTTGAGCTTGAGGCTCATTGCGGAATCCCTTCAATGATACGAATTCATTTACGGACAGCCACTTTCTGCATGGCCTTGGCTTTATCCGCCCCGGCTCACGCTGAAAACGCCGCGGACGCGGAGCATCACAACGATGGTCTCATAAAGCTCGACGATGCCCAGATCGACAGCGGCAAGTTTACCGTGGCCGAGGCCGGTCCCGGTATGCTCGCAAAACGCATCAGGGTGTCGGGCGCCATCGTTCCGAGTGGCGACCGTATCGCTCGTGTGGCGGTACGTCTGTTGGGCACGGTTGCCGAACTCCGCAAACGCTTAGGCGATCCCGTGCAAGCAGGTGAAGTCGTCGCGGTGATCGAAAGCCGTGAGGTTGCCGATGCAAAAAGCGAATATCTCGGTGCGCGGCTGGTGTTTGATCTGCAACAGACCTTGTTCAGCCGCTCTCAAAGGCTATTCGACGGCAAGGTGCTCAGCGAGAATGATTTCTTGCGCGCGCGCACGACGTTCGAAGATGCGCGCGTTAAAATCGAGACGGCGCGGCAGAAGCTATTCGCGCTAAGCTTGACCGCCGAGCAAATCGAGGCCTTGCCGCAGCAGCCGGTCGAGACCTTGCGTAGGCAGGAGTTGCGGGCACCGATCAGCGGCCGTGTCGCCGAGCGGCGCGTTGAACTTGGTTCGCTTGTCGGACGCGAAGGTCAAGAAAGCGAACTGTTCGTCATCGTCGATCTTGCTGTCGTCTGGGCCGATCTGGCGGTGCCGCCAAGCGAACTCGCAAACATCCATGAAGGTCAACAGATCGCCATTCGAATTGGCGGCGGTGAACCATCACCCGCGACAATCATGTTTGTCAGTCCACTGCTCGATAGGGACACGCGCGCGGCGCGCGTGGTTGCGTCGGTCGATAATGCCAGCCGCGCATGGCATCCCGGCACCTTTGTCACCGCCGAGATCCCAACCGAAGAGGTGAAGGCTGAAATCGTCGTTCCGCTTATGGCGGTCCAGGCGATCAAGGGCGGGAGCACGGTATTCATCCGTACGGCTGACGGTTTTGAAGCGCGCAAGGTTGCGGTCGGCCGCCAAGATGGGCGGGCGGCGGAAATCACCTCGGGCTTGTCTCCAGGTGAGCGCATTGCGACCTCCAACACATTTGTTCTGAAATCCGATCTCGGCAAAGCCGAAGCCGATCACGACGACTAGGGGGATCGATGATTAGCCGGATTCTCGCCCTCTCCATTCAGCATCGTTGGCTGGTCGTACTTCTGAGCGTAGGCGCCGTCGCAGTCGGCGCCTGGTCACTGTTGCGCCTGCCGATCGACGCCGTCCCCGACATCACAGACAAGCAGGTGCAGGTGAATACCGCGGCACCCGCCCTATCGCCGGCTGAAATTGAAAAGCAAGTCACCTTCCGGGTGGAAACCGCCCTCGCCGGTATTCCCGGGCTGGACCGTACGCGGTCGATATCCCGCAACGGCTTTTCGCAAGTGACGGCGGTTTTCGCCGAAAGGACGGATATCTATTTTGCGCGCCAGCAGGTCAATGAACGTCTCATCGAGTTACGCCCACGTCTCCCGCCCGGCGTTGAACCGAAAATGGGGCCTATCTCAACCGGTCTTGGCGAAATCTACATGTGGACCGTCGGCTTCGCGTCACCGGCCGTTGCGGATGCCTATGTCACGCCGGAAGGCGAGCGTCTGAAGACGGCTGTCGAACGGGCGGCATATCTGCGCACCGTGCAAGATTGGATAGTACGCCCGCAAATCAAAGGCGTCACCGGTGTCGCAGGCGTGGATTCGCTCGGCGGTTACGTCAAGCAATACCAGGTCCAACCCGATCCGATGAAGCTTGTCGGCTCGGGGCTTTCGTTTGACGACATCGTTAAGGCGATCGAGGCAAACAACGTAAGCCGGGGCGCCAATGTTATTGAGCACAACGGCGAAGGCATCACTGTCCGGACCGGCGGGCGTCTCGAAGGTATCGGCGACATTGAGCAGGTCGTGATCAGCACCCGCAATGGCATTCCGGTACGTGTAAGCGACGTGGCCACGGTTGCGATTGGCGGGGAAATTCGCACGGGTAGCGCCAGCGAAAACGGCCGCGAGGTCGTGATCGGCACAGCCTTGATGTTGATCGGCAGCAACAGCCGTACCGTCGCCGCTGCGGTCGATGCGCGGCTCGATCAAGTTCGCCGCACGCTGCCTCCGGGCATCGAAATACAGACCGTGCTAAATCGAACAAAGCTCGTCAATGCAACGATCGCGACCGTCGCCACCAACCTTGCCGAAGGCGCCCTCTTGGTCATCCTCGTGCTGTTTATGCTGCTTGGTAATTTCCGCGCGGCATTCATTACGGCGCTCGTGATCCCACTTTCCATGCTGATAACCGCCGCTGGCATGCTTCAAGGACACATCAGCGCAAACCCTATGAGCCTCGGGGCACTCGATTTTGGGCTCATCGTCGACGGCGCGGTTATCATAGCGGAGAACACTCTGCGCCACCTTGCGGAAAAGCAGAAGGTGCTTGGTCAACCGCTTTCGCTTCCGGAGCGTCTTGCGACTGTTCAAGCCGCGTCGCAGGAAATGATCGGCCCGAGCGTATACGGTCAAGCCATCATCATGCTTGTTTACGTTCCATTGCTGATCTTCTCCGGCGTCGAGGGAAAAACGTTCGAGCCGATGGCGTTGACCGTGATCATCGCGCTCGCAGCCGCTTTCGTTCTTTCATTAACCTTCGTCCCGGCAGTGATTGCCATCGTCCTGACCGGCCGTGTCAACGAAAGCGATAACGCCGCCGTAAAATATCTAAAACGCCGCTACGCGCCTCTGCTTGCGAGCGCGATCAAGCACCCGCTACCCGCAATCGCCGGCGCCGTTGTGTTGGTGGCTGTTGCGCTCTTGATATTCCTTCGGTTGGGCCAGGAATTTACGCCAACGCTCGATGAAAAAGATGTGCTCTTGGAAGTCCGACGAATTCCGAGCGCGAGCTTGAACCAATCCCAGGCCATGCAGCTCGATTTGGAGAAAGCCCTCAGCGTCTTGCCGCAGGTCGATTTTGTCTTTTCCAAAAATGGCACAGCTGAACTTGCCTCAGATCCCATGCCGCCAAACGTCTCAGATACCTACATCATGCTCAAGCCGCAGAATCAATGGCCGGACCCGACGCTCTCGAAAACACTGCTCATCGAGCAGATCGAGAAAGCCGCGCAACGAATACCGGGTAATAGCTACGGCATTACCCAACCCATACAGACGCGCTTCAACGAACTATTGGCGGGCGTGCGGGGCGACCTCGCCGTCAAAGTATTCGGGGATGAGTTCGAGCCGCTGCTGCAATCGGCCAATCAGATCGCAGCAATATTGCGGGCGACCAAGGGAGCAACGGATGTCAAAGTCGAGCAAATCGAAGGGCTGTCTGTCCTCGACATAACCGTGGACAAAGCGGAAATCGCGCGGCGCGGATTGAACCTTGCCGCGGTACAGCAAGTGATCGGCACAGCCATCGGCGGGCGCGAGGCCGGCGTTGTGTTCGAGGGCGATCGTCATTTTGATATTGAGATGCGACTGCCCGACACCATTCGCAACGACATTGACGCGCTTAATAACTTGCCGGTATCGCTACCGTCAGCTGGGCTAGCCGTACCCCTCGGCCAAGTGGCCTCCTTCGCTCTCAGAGAGGGACCGAACCAGATTAGCCGCGAAAATGGAAAGCGTCGTGTCGTGGTCACGGCGAATATTCGCGATCGTGATATTGCGTCGGTAGTCAATGAAACCCGGCAGCGGGTTCAGATCACCGTGAAGTTACCTGCAGGTTACTGGCTCGCGTGGGGTGGCCAGTTCGAGAATTTAATGATGGCGCGTCAACGGCTCTTCATTGTTGTCCCGGTGTGCTTCCTACTCATCTTCTTGCTTCTGATGGGCGCGCTCGGCTCAGCGCGTGACGCTCTGCTGGTGTTCAGCGCGGTCCCACTGGCCTTGACCGGCGGCGTCGCGGCATTGTGGCTGCGCGGAATGCCGTTTTCTGTTTCTGCCGCCGTGGGCTTTATCGCGCTATCGGGCATACGCTATGTTAACAGTGCCAACGCTGAAGTAGTTGGCCCATCCGCGTAGCGCGCGGTTCAACCGATCCACCAACTCCGTGGTCTCTTGCCAGGTACCCGCTCGGTCGATCAGGACATGGACCTTCTCGACCATGCGCCTGATGCTTTTCTTTGATGGCCGTTGGCCCAGGCGGGCCTTTCCGGTTCTCGCTGAGTACATCCGCCCAAACGTGTATCCCAGGAAGTCGAACTCGCCTTCCGGCACCTTGCAGATTCGTGTCTTCTCCTCGTTCACCGTGAGCTTCAACCTGCCCATGATCTCGCGCAGTCGTTGCAACGCCTCATCGGCGGTGCTTTTCCGGCACAGGATCACGAGGTCGTCCGCGTAATTCACGATGCGCGTGCCGAGACTGTGCTCCAACCCGAGCTTCTTCCACCCCAGCACAAACCGGCGCATGTAAAGATTCGCCAATAGCGGTGAGATGGGTGAACCTTGCGGGATGCCACGCCGCTTGTCCCGAGCCTCGGTCGTGCGTGTCTTCCGCCCCCGTTCATCGGTTTCTTCCACGGGG